>Ga0208357_1002566_pt1 | contig 11900 bp, 14 predicted proteins | sample NGESurdeep092012_6_FD_184487 | JGI IMG/M metagenome (GOLD analysis project Ga0208357, IMG submission 184487) | Arctic peat soil microbial communities from Barrow, Alaska - NGEE Surface sample F52-2 deep-092012 (SPAdes) | ecosystem: Environmental > Terrestrial > Soil > Wetlands > Peat ... | reverse complement strand
GCCGAACACCGCGCACGCGACCACCGCGAGTGCATTGCCGTGCAGCGCGGCGAACGCCACCAGGATGGCCAGCCCGGCGATGCTGAGCACGATGCCGACTCCATGGATGACACTGCTGGCGAGCTCGTCGCCGAAGCTGTAGCGCGGCAGCACCGCGCCGGATGAGGCGGACATGGATCAACTCCTGGAAGGACAGGCGCCGGCGAACGCCGTCCCTGCCTTTGCGCCAAGCGGGCGCCAGCCTACTGCGGCGAGGCGTCGCGTCGACGTGAAAAGAGCCGTGGCGGCATCACTGTTCGATGATGAATGCGCCGAACGCCACGCCCAGATTCCAACCCTCGCCCTTGCCGCTGAGCGCGAGCGAGACATTGCCCTTGGTCAGCACCTGCGCATCGGCCGAGCGCTGCGCACCTGCATGCGCCTCGGCATTGGCGTAGTGGCCGAGCACGTCGCGCACGTTGCTGATCCCGCTGAACTTGCCGATGCCGTTGCTGATCTTGGTCTTGCCAAACGTGATGCCACCGCCCTTCGCACGCAGCTTGACGTGCAGAGTTTGACCGTTGCTGCAGCGAACCGTGCCGCTGCCGCTGGCGGTCTTGTAGAACAGCGACCAGCCAGACAACTGGAACGTCATCCTGCAGGAAATGTCCACCGCCTGCGCCGCCGTCGCCGGCACCAGTCCGGCAACCGCCAGTGCCAGCAACCCACCCCACTTGACCATGCGCATCGTCGTCGCCTCCCATGATATCGGCCAGTTGCCGCCGCCCGATTGTCGCAGCAGTGATCCGGATGCACCATTCGTCCCGACGCCGCCAGATCAGCCTCCGCCACGACGACCGGGACAAGCTTCCGGCAAGCACGCCCGCAGGAAGGCATTTGGCCATCCAGCCATCCACTTGCGCAGCGGCGTCGTGCAGGCATACGCTGCAATCGCGACAGCACGATCCCCCGGCGCAAGCTGCGTGACTGCCGCCACAACCCCACTGTTGTCAGGAGGTCGCCCATGTCGTCCTTTAGCCTGGCCGTTGCTCATCGCGCTCATCCCGAGCCCGCCCGTATCGCCGCCCTCAGTGCCGCGATCGCCCTCAACCTCGCCGTGATCATGATTGCCACGCGGCCGGTTTCCCCGGCGCACTTCAGCTTGATCCGCCAGCTCGAGCCGGTGGCGCATATTCGCCTCATTTCGCCGCCACCCGTGCCTGCGCCGCCGCCACCGGTGGAACTCAGGCCACTACTGCAGCCACCGGCGGTACCTCAGGCATTGCCGCGAACCACGCCGATCAACGTACCGGTCGTGGTGTCCAGCCCCGAGGGGCGGATCGCGGCACCACTCGCCAGCACGCCGACCGCCGGGCTGGCCGGCCCCGCCGCCGCGACCGTGCTGCCGGCACCGGTCGAAGCCAGCCTGGCCTACCTGGCCAACCCGCTGCAGTACCCGATCCAGGCCTTGCGCCAGCGCATGCACGGCACCGTGCTGCTGCGTGTGCTGGTGGACGAGACCGGCAAACCGCTTGAAGTCAGCGTGACACGAAGCAGCGGGCACGCCGTGCTCGACCGCAGCGCCCGCGAACAGGTGCTCGCAAACTGGCGTTTCAAGCCCGCGATGGTGAACGGGCACGCCGTGCGCGGCTGGGCCACGGTGCCGGTAAGCTTCGCCATGCGCGGCTGAACCGGCAGGCGGGACATCCCTCTGGGTGTCTGTGGAGGGATGTTTCGCCCGCCCGCGCCGAAGCTTCGGGCGTGCGAACGGGCGGGTCAATCGGCTTACGCGGCCTTAACCATCGGCATGATCCACTGGCGCCCTTCCATCGAGCCGGAATGTCGCATGGGCAAGCCACGGCACACCTTGAACACGTTGCGTGCCATCGCCCTGGAACATGCCGGCGTGGCGCGGCCTGATCTCGCCTCGATGGCGCGCGAACTGGGTCAGGTCGTGCACCGGGACGCGTCGGCACTGGCCGCACGGTTTTCCCGCTTGCGCCGGCACGGAGCGGACCTCGAACGCTGGATGCTGGTGCAGCGAAGCAAGCCACCGGTAAGCGTGATGGTCATGGCGTGGCCGCCCAACTACCGCACGCCGGTGCACGACCATGCCGGCCTGTGGGGACTTGAATTGGCCCTGGTCGGCGCGCTGGAGGTAGAGTCCTGGAGCCGCGACCCCGCTTCAGGCGACCTGCGCGCGCTGGGTCGCGACTGGTTGGGCCCGGCTGACGGGACCTGGTTCGAGGGTGATCAGAACCACGTGCACCGCTGCCGCAATCTTTCCGGGCACGACATGGCGCTCACGCTGCATGTCTATGGTGGCGAGCTGAGCCGGTACGATACGTACGAACAGGTTGCGCCGACTGCAGGGTGGACGTCCCGCACGCAGCAAGGTGTCCTTGCCGGCCATCTCCATTTCTGATCCATCCCGACCGCCCCACCGAGCCCAGGAGCCTGTCAGACTTATGAAGAATCGGCTGCAAATCTGCCTGTGCGGTCCATCTACCGCCGCTTCTTTTTTGGCCGATAGAACGACTATCGGCCGGCGAATCGTCGTTGTCTGTTCTCACGCAAGCAATTTGACCAGCTTCGCTGTTGTGAAGCGCTTCGCTTTCGATTCCATAAGCCCGACAGGCTCTTAGCCGCCCATGTTCCGACGAGTCGCCATTATTGGTGGCGGTGCCGCCGCCGCTGCCCTGCTTGGCGAACTGCTTGAACGCCGACTGCCGCAACCGCTGCACCTTGACTGGTACACGGGAGGGCGCTCGCCGATACGCGGTGTGGCTTATGGCACCCGTTCGGACCGTCACCTGCTGAATGTGCGCGCGGCCTCGATGGGCCTGTTTGCAGGCAGGCCCGGCGACTTCCTCGACTTCATGCGACGCCACGATCCGGCGGTCGCCGGCACCGACTTCCTGCCGCGCCGTTGCTATGGCGACTACCTCGAAGCGCAGATGGCCCAGACGTTGCAGCAGGGCGCGAGCAACGGCCACGACGTGCACATCATCCCGCAGCAGGTCGATGCGATCGTGCCGGAACGCGACTACCTGACCGTGGTGCAGGGCGAGGAGAGTCGCCAGGCAGATGCGGCCGTGCTGGCGGTCGGAGCCCTGCCGCCCCAGCCACTGGCGGGCGTCAGCGCCGCCGCCCTGGCCAGCAGGCACTACGTGGTCGACCCATGGGACTTGTTGAACCACCTCGAACCGGGGCGCGAGGCGCCGGGCAAGGTCGTGCTGATCGGCCTGGGCCTGACCGCCGTCGACGTGCTGCTGGAACTTTCTGCGCGATGGCCACGCACCCGATTCGTGGCCGTCTCGCGTCACGGCCTGTTGCCGGAGGCCCACCAGCATGCCGCCTCCGCCCCCGCGGATGACGGCGCCGCGCTGGTCGAAGCCATGCGCGACGCGCCGGAAACCAGACGCTGGCTGCAGCTGGTCCGCGAAGCGATCGATATCGGCAATGACTGGCGCACCGTCATCGACGGCCTGCGACCACACACGCCCGCCTTGTGGCACGAACTGCCGCTTCCGCAACGCGAGCGCTTTCTGCGGCACGCCAACTGGGCCTGGCAGCGCGCCCGCCACCGCATGCCGCCGCAAGTGCATGAAGCCATTTCGGCTCTGGAAGGCGACGGCCGCCTGCAGCGTCGGCGCGGGCGCCTGCAGTCGGTGGACGTTGTCGGCGACGCGCTGCAGCTGACCGTGCGCCGCGCCGGCGCGCGCTACTCCCTGGACGCCGACATGGTGATCCAGACCACGGGCCTGGACACCGACATCGAGCACACCGACCATCCCCTGCTGCGCCAGCTGCTGCTCAACCGGCACATCACGGCCGACCCGCTGGGTCTTGGCGTGATGGCGGCGGCAGACGGCCGTTTGCAGCACGAGCATGCTCACTGGCCGCATCTGTTCGCCATCGGCAGCCTGTTGCGCGGCACGTTGTGGGAGTCCACCGCCATGCCGGAGATCCGCCAGCAAGCCCATCGATTGGCCAATCAGCTGCTCGGCGAAGCGTCGGCGACCGGATAGCCGGGATGAACACCACCGTGCTCACCTTGTGCATCGGCGTGCTGCACCTGCTCGGGGTGTTCGCCGCCATGCACGCGGTGACCCATTCGCGCACGCCACAAGGGGCGGTCGGCTGGGCACTCGGCCTGCTGTTGCTGCCGTACGTGACCTTGCTGCCCTATCTCTACCTCGGCTCCAGCCGTTTCTTCGGCTATCACGTGGGGCATCCGGCACCGATTCCCGGCGCGATACCGGAGGCATCGGGCGCGGCGAGCGTCGAGCCGGCCTGCGCTCGTTTCGCGGCGATCCGCGCCCTGCAGCGGTGGCCCTTTCGCGGCGGCCACCAACTGCGCCTGCTGGTCAACGGCGCAGCCGCGTTCGAGGCGATGTTTTCGGCCATGGCCGCGGCCGAGCAGTGCCTGCTGGTGCAGTTCTTCGTCATCCACGACGACCCACTGGGTCGACGCCTGCAGCAGATCCTGCTGCAGCGGGCGGCGGCAGGCGTGCAGGTATGCGTGTTGTTCGATGGGGTCGGCAGCCATGCCCTGCCGCAGCGTTACGTCGAAACGCTGCGCGCCGGCGGCGTGGCCATCCACCGCTTCGCCACGCATCGCTGGCGCAACCGCTTCCAGCTGAATTTCCGCAACCACCGAAAGATCGTGGTGGTCGATGGCGTCCAGGGGTTCGTCGGCGGCCTGAACGTGGGCGACGAATACCTGGGCCTGAAGCCGCCCCTGTCGCCCTGGCGCGACACCATGCTGGAACTGCGCGGGCCGGCGGCGGGGGACCTGCAGAGGTTGTTCGCCGACGACTGGCAATGGATTACCGGTCAGTTGCCGCCGCTGCTGCCCTCGCCGCCAGGCGAAGGCACGGCCAGCGCCCTGATCGTGGCCGCCGGGCCGGCCGACCCGCTGGAAACCGGCTCGCTGTTCTTCACCGCGTCGATCAACGCCGCGCGCGAGCGGGTGTGGTTGAGCACGCCATATTTCGTCCCCGACAACGCCGTGCGCTCGGCCCTGCAACTGGCCGTGCTGCGCGGTGTCGACGTGCGCGTGCTGATCCCCTCGCGCCCGGACCACCGCACCGTGTTCCTCGCCTCCACCTTGCACGCCCACCAGGCGCTGCGCGCCGGCATCCGGATGTTCCGCTACCAACCAGGCTTCCTGCATCAGAAGGCCATGCTGATCGATCAGGACTGCGCCGCGATCGGCAGCATGAACCTGGACAGCCGCTCGTTCCGGTTGAATTTCGAGGTCGGCGCGCTGGTGGTCGACGCCGCCTTTGCCCGCGAGATGGAGGCCATGCTGCTGGAAGATTTCTCGCACGCGCTTGCCATCAGCGCAAGCGAATATCACGACGCGCCGTACCTGCGCCGGGTAGCCATGCATGTCGCCCGACTTTTCGATCCACTGCTTTGAATACCCCCGTCCCACCAGCCGGAACCCGATCACCGTGCGAAATCTGGTACTCCTGTTCAGCCTCCTGCTCGCCTGCGCCGTCAGTCATGCCGGCGAACCGGCCCATTTCGTGTCGCGCTCGCTGCAGCTGCATGGCAAGACCTATCGCTACCAGGTCTTCGTGCCGGATGGCTGGACGTCCAGACGTGCGTGGCCGGTGGTGTTGTTCCTGCACGGCAGCGGCGAGCGCGGCAGCGACAACCAGGCCCAGTTGAGCCAGGGCCTGCCGCCATGGCTGAAGCAGCACGGCAAGGATTTTGCCGCCGTGGTGGTGATGCCGCAGGCTCCGTCAGACACCGCGTGGGAGGGCGAAACCGAACAGATGGCGCTGCAGGCGTTGAACGACAGCGTCGAGCACTGGCATGGCGATCGCCAGCGGCTCTACCTCACCGGCCTGTCGATGGGCGGCTACGGGGCGTGGCAGATCGCGCTGGATCACCCGGGCATGTTCGCGGCGGCCGCAATCATCTGTGGCGGCATCCACCATCCCCATGACAGCGACCGCCTGTATGTCGAGGGCATCCCGACCGACGTGGCCGATCCCTATGCCTGGGTCGCCGCGCATATCGGCAAGTTGCCGACGTGGATCTTCAACGGCGCCATCGACGACGTGGTACCGCCGGCCGAATCCCATCGCATGCACGCGGCCCTGCTGGCACGCGGCGACGAGGTGCGCTACACCGAATTCCCCGGCGTCGGCCACGGCGCGTGGCCGATGGCCTACGCCACGCAGGAACTGTGGCCGTGGATGTTCGCGCATCGGTTGCCCAGGCGCGCTCCTTGAGCCCCACATGACACGGCGCGAGCCGGGCCGCCCGGCGAATTCGCCCCGAGCAACAGCCTAGTCGTGCCTGGCAGGGACATCGCGCACGCGGTAGCCGCCACTCAGCACCCAGCCAAGATAGACCCCCAGCGAAACCCCGAGCAGCTCGCACAACACGCGCATGCCCAGATGTTCCGGATCGTGCATCCCGGCCAGCACGGCGGTGAGCAGCGACCGCGACTGCAGGTTGCTGTAGTTGAGGTAGAACAGGTCCCACAGGTCGCCGCTGACGGTCAGGATGCTGGCCAGCAGGAACGCCCAGCCGATCTTGCGCGCGTAACACCAGCCCTGGCGTCGCCCCAGCCAGTGCAGCAGCAGGAACAGCAGCAGTGCCACCACCAGCGAAATGACGCCCGCCTCGACACCACCGACGATGCCACTGCCCATCCAAGTCTGGTCGTAGTGCATTTCGCCCCCTGAGAGTTTGTGATTTTTCAAACTCGAAGCCGGCCACGGATGGCCGGTCGCGGATCAATCATGCAAATGATTGATCCGCGTGAGCGAGTCCGGACATGCGGACTCGCGACTGAAGAAAACCACGGGAAGTGGTTTTCTTCACAGGCCCCGAGCCGTGACACGACGCAGCCATTATGCGCCGTATTGAACGGCCCACTAAACTGCGCCGCATCATCCGATCCGAATGCCGTGCATGAATCCCCTCGCTTCCGCCACCACCGCGTTGATCCTGGTCGATGTCCAGCCGGACTTCATGCCCGGCGGCCCGCTGGCCTGCCACGAGGGCGAGGCGATCGTCGGGGGGATTGACCAGTTGCTGCGCCAGCGCCGCTTCCGCCACGTGGTGGCGACCCAGGACTGGCATCCGCGCGCACATGTCTCGTTTGCCAGCTCGCATCCGGGACGCGCACCGTTCGAGCAGATCGGGTTGTACGGTCAGCCACAGACACTGTGGCCGGATCATTGTGTGCAAGGCACGCCCGGCGCGGCGTTGCATCCGGCGATCGACTGGTCTGCCGTGGACGCGGTGATACGCAAGGGCGGCGATCCCGCGGTGGATTCCTACAGCGGCTTCCGCGAGAACCACGGACCGGACGGCAGCCGCCCCAGCACGGGGCTGGCCGGCTGGCTGCGCGAGCGCGGCGTGGATGAGGTGGTCGTATGCGGCCTGGCGCGCGACGTGTGCGTGTTGTGGACAGCGCAGGACGCGGTGACGCTGGGCTTTCGTGCCCGCATGCTGTGGGATCTCACTTGCCCGGTCACACCGGCCAGCGATGCGGCCACGCGCGAGGCCATGCAGGCCTCAGGCATCGTTCTCGCCTGAGGCGCGCACCTGCACCGAGCCGTCCTCTTCGGCGCTGACGCTCAGCGTGATCGGACGGCAGCACACCTGGCAGTCCTCGATGTACTGCTGGCTGGGGATCGACGCGTCGACCAGTATCTCGATCGTTTCGCCGCAATAGGGACAGTCGATGAGGCTGGGCATGAGCATGGTGGACTCCCGGTCAGGAGACGCCAAAGTACAGCAGTTGCACGGTCCGGGCGATCTGTTGCTCAACCCCGGCGCGGCGACCAGACCTGCGGCAGGCCGATCCAGAACAGCCCGTCACGGGCGCAGCGCGGCGCCAGCTTCAGCAATTCATTGTCCTTGCTGACCAGCCAGCGCGCGCCCGCGGCCTGCGCCAGTTCCAGGAACATCTGGTCATCCGGATCGGCACAACGCGGCAGCCGTACATCGGGCGCGGGTGTGGCCAGCTCATCGGGCAGGCAGTACACCAGCGCATCGAATGCCAGCACGATCCCCGGACGTGCCTCGTCGCTCACCGGCACCTGCGGGTAGTGCAGCACGCGCAGCCATTCGGCGCGGCAATCGGCCCGCGTCACCGCCTGCACCCGGCCCTCGCGCATCGCCACGTGCAGCGCCGCAGATCGCGCATCGTGGAACAGGAAGATGTCCAGGCACACGTTGGTGTCCAGCACCACGCGGGGCACGTTCGGGAAATCGGCAGTCATCGATACATGATGGAGCATGCGGGCCGCGCGATACACTGCACGCTTTCCGATCGAGATTCCAACCATGGCCGAGCGCGAGTTCGACAACTACCTTGCCCGCTCCGGTGCCACGCTCGAAGGCTCGCGCTACACGGCGTATCTCGCGGTCACCCCGCGCAAGAACGGTTTCCCGATGTACTTCGCGATCTGCGAGAACCGCAGCTTCCGCGACAAGGGCATCGCCGAGACTGCTGCCGCCAAGGCGCTGGCCGAGATGCTCGGGCTGGAAGACGACGGCACCCCGATCTTTCCCGAAGGCTATACCGGCTTCGACGACGACAAGCCGGCCGACGTGTCGGAATGAACTTGCGTCCGGCGCGCACGGCGACAACTCACAGCGTCAGCGAACGATCCGTCAGCAGGTGCGGATCGACCGGATCGGGATCACCCGCAAAGTTCAACCCGACACTCTTCATCCGCACCAGTGCCTGACCGGGAGTCGGCACCGGATCGGGGCGTTCGGCCCAGTGCAGGACGTCGGGACCACCGCCGTGCAGGAAATCGCATGCCGGTCATGCCGCTGTCAGGAACCGGCCCAGTGTGCTGTTGAAGGCCGCGGCCGATTCCATGTTGCAGATATGGCGACCATCGACCTCGGCGTAACGGCCATCGGCCACGCCAGTGGCAATCACCCGCAGATCAGCCGGTGTCGTGACTGGATCATCGTGACCGGCAAGTGCCATGGTCGGCACGCTGATGCGATCGAGTTCGCCCCGGAAATCGGCATCGATCAAGGCCGCGCAGCAGCCGGCGTAACCCTCGACCGAGGTCTGCTGCAGGCGCTCCAGGATCTCGGCCACAGCAACGGGTTCCGCCGCCGCGAACGCCGGCGTGAACCAGCGTGACACAGTGCCTTCCGCAATCGATGCCATGCCGTGTTCGCGCACCTGGTCGATGCGCGCACGCCAGCCTTCTTCGGTGCCGATCTTCGCCGCGGTGCTGCACAGCGCCAGCCGATCCAGCCGTTGCGAGGCATGCAGCGCCAGCCACTGGCCGACCAGGCCACCGATCGACAGTCCGCAAAAGTGGATGCGCTCGATGCCAAGCGCATCGAGCAGGCCGAGCACGTCGCGGCCCAACATCTCGATCGAATACGGACCCGCCGGGGTAGCGGAGCGGCCATGCCCGCGACGGTCATAGCGCAGGATATGAAAGTGCTCACCGAGGACGGCAACTTGCGGGTCCCACATCGTCAGGTCAGTACCGAGCGAGTTGCAGAACAGCAGCCACGGTGCACCGTCGCGACCATCGATGCGATAGTGCAGGCGCACGCCGTTGGCGTCGACAAAGCTGGCCTGGTTTTCCATCACGGCGCTCACACCCGCTCGATGGCGAGGGCGATACCTTGCCCGACGCCGATGCACATCGTCGCCAGGCCGCGCTTGCCGCCGCTGGCTTCCAGTTGACGCAGCAAGGTCAAGGCAAGACGCGTACCACTCATGCCGAGCGGATGACCCAGCGCGATCGCACCGCCATTCGGGTTGACGTGCGCGGCATCGTCGGCAAGCCCCAGTTCGCGCATGCAGGCCAGGCCTTGGGCGGCGAAGGCTTCGTTGAGTTCGATCACGTCGAAGTCGTGAATGCCGAGGCCGAGGCGGGCCAACAACTTCTGCGTGGCCGGCACCGGGCCGATGCCCATCACGCCGGGAACCACTCCGGCGGTGGCCATGCCCAGCACCCGCGCGCGAGGGGTCAGATCATGGCGCTGCGCCGCGGCGGCCGAGGCCAGCAGCAGCGCCGCGGCACCATCATTGATGCCCGAGGCATTGCCGGCGGTGACGGTGCCGGGGTTGCCGAACAACGGCTTGAGTTTGGCCAGCGCGTCGAGACTGCTATCGGCGCGCGGATGTTCGTCCACGCTGACCTGCACGGTTTCGCCACGCTTGCGGCCCGGCACCTCGACGGCGATCCGTTCGCCATCGAAGAAACCGGCGGCTTGCGCGGCGGCGTAACGCTGCTGGCTGCGCAGCGCGAACGCATCCTGATCCGCGCGCAAGATGCCGTACTGCGCGGCCACGTTTTCGGCGGTCTGGCCCATGGCCTCCACGCCATACAATGCTTCGAGCGCCGGATTGATGAAGCGCCAGCCCATCGTGGTGTCCTCGATGAGCTGATTGCGGGCGAACGGCGAGGTCGCCTTGCCCATCACGAACGGCGCACGCGACATCGACTCGACGCCGCCGGCAATCGCCAGCTCCAGCTCGCCGGCACGGATGCCGCGCGCCGCGCTGCCCACCGCGTCCAGGCCGGAGCCGCACAGGCGATTGAGGGTCACGCCCGGCACCTCGGTCGGCAGGCCGGCCAGCAGCAGGCTCATGCGCGCGACGTTGCGGTTGTCCTCACCGGCCTGGTTGGCGCAACCGAGAAACACGTCGTCGATCTGCGCGGGATCCAGCCCCGGGTTGCGCGCCAGCAGCGCCTTCAGCGGCACCGCGCCGAGGTCGTCAGCACGGATGCCGGCGAGCGCGCCGCCGTAGCGGCCGATCGGGGTGCGGATGCCATCGACAATGAATACGTCGCTCATCACTCTCCTCCTTCCTGCTTGCCGTGGGCGGCATCGGTGCGTTCCTGCAGCGCGCGCAACGTCTCCAGTTCGGAGGCTTGCGGCACCGGGGTTTCCACCACGTTGACGGCGAACTTGATCGGCCAGCCGGTGGCTTCGATGATCTGCTCGCGGGTGACGCCGGGATGGATCGACACCACGGTCAGCTCGCGCGTCACCGCGTCCGGCTCCATCACGCACAGGTTGGTGACCACGACTTGCGGGCCCTTGCCGGGCAGGCCGGCGCGCTGGCGCGCATCGCCGCCGTCCATGTGACCGACGCTGGTGACGAAGTCGAGCTTGTCGACGAAGGCGCGCTTCGACTGGCGGATGATGATGAACACCTCCTTCGCCGAACCGGCGATTTCCGGCGCGCCGCCGGCACCGGGCAGGCGCGTCTTCGGCGCATCGTACGGGCCGATCACGGTAGTGTTGAGGTTGGCGAAGCGGTCGATCTGCGCCGCGCCGAGAAAGCCCACGTCCACGCGTCCGCCCTGCAGCCAGTAGCGGAAGATTTCCGGAGTCGAGACCACGGTGTCGGCGGTCTCGGCCAGCTCGCCGTCGCCGATGGACAACGGCAGCACGGTCGGCTTGGCGCCGATCGGGCCGGATTCGTAGATCAGCACCACGTTCGGTGCGCTGGTCAGTCGCGCCAGGTTGGCCGCGGTGGACGGCAGGCCGATGCCGACGAAGCACACCGCGCCATCGGGCAGGCGGCGGGCGGCGGCGACCGTCATCATTTCATTGGTGCTGTAGGTGCTCATGCGCTTGCCTCCGGCTGGCTTTCGGCATGGACACGCAGGAAGCCCTCGAAGTCTTCGGTGTCCAGGATGTGACGCTGGATCCATGCGGTGAACGCGTCGCGATTGCGCGCGATCAGATCCCACGCCAGGTAGAAGCGGTTGTCGCGCTCGTAGTAGCCGTGCGCATACGATGGCGTGGCACCGCGCGGCACGTGGCATACCGCACTGACAACCCACTTGGGCAAGATGCAGGCGTTGGCCGGGGCGTCCAGCTTGTCGACGATTTCCTCGACCGTGACGATCACCTTCTTCGCCGCCAGCGCGGCTTCCTTCTGCGCG
>Ga0208357_1002564_pt1 | contig 11900 bp, 9 predicted proteins | sample NGESurdeep092012_6_FD_184487 | JGI IMG/M metagenome (GOLD analysis project Ga0208357, IMG submission 184487) | Arctic peat soil microbial communities from Barrow, Alaska - NGEE Surface sample F52-2 deep-092012 (SPAdes) | ecosystem: Environmental > Terrestrial > Soil > Wetlands > Peat ... | reverse complement strand
CTCGGCATCGCCGATGGCGTCGGCGAAGCCGGCGATCACCCGGCGGACCATGGGCTCGAGCTGGCTCACGGCGCGGGGAGTGAACACCCTCGTGACCAGGGCCCGCATGCGGTCGTGCTCGGGCGGGTCCATGAAGATGATCATCTTGTAGGCGATCTTCTCGGGGTCGCTGAGGAGATGGAGGTCGGTGCCGTAGCTGCTGGAGAAGGCGGCGTAGTCCTTGTGGGCCGCAGCGACGTCATCCCACCGGGACAGAGCCCAGAATCCGTACTTCTCACTGAAGTAGACCGGAGCCTCGTTGCGCAGCCGTCGGTAGACCTCCGTCGGGTCTCCGAAGAAGGTGGGGCTGAAGGGATCGAATTCCAGGGGCTCGTCTTCGACGGTCGATGGAGGCGACAGTGACATGAGCTTGGAATCCCCCTGGCTCTCGGTTCGCGGCTGGGCGGTGGCCCGAGTCGTGGGCTCAGCGTAGTGGTGCCTGATCAGGCGGGCCCGAGCCCCGTAACGGGACCGGTGGGATCGTGGCCGATGACCTCGGGGAGGTCGGAGGTCACAGTGGCCGCCCGCACGGTCATAGTGATGGGCCTCGATGTCCCGCACGCGGCCGTGCCGAAACCGAACACGGTGAGCGGAACCAGCGTCAAGCCGGCAACAGTCCGAGCGATCCCCCTCACCGTCCCACTATGACGGTTCGGGAACCCGATTGTTTCGCAGGGGGCCAGACCACGGTGCGAGCTTGTTCGGGCAACACCGGCTACGGCGCCGGTCCTCCCGGTATCAGGTTGGCGGGCCGACCTAGGAATGGCCGTGCTGGTGCAGCTCGATGGCATTGCCCGACGGGTCAACGAGGAAGGCCTGCCGGTCGTCATTGATGCCCATGGGGTCGCTGACGGCGACACCGTGACCCCGAAGCTCGTTCACCACCGCGTCCATGTCGGATACCAGTAGGGAGAGGTGCTGGCCCATGTTCGGGGGAATCGGCGCCTCCAGCAGGTGCACCTGCTGACCACCGGCATCCAGCCAGGCCCCGTCTATGCCGAGGTCGGGTCGATCAGTCCGTTTCGAGAGCCCGAGCACTTCCGTGTAGAACGCAACCGACACGGCGACATCGTCCACGTTGATGGCCACGTGGTCCACTCCCAGCGGCTTCATGGCCGACGCCAGTCGTCAGCATCGGGAAGCGGGTGACCGAACAACCGGGCGGCATTGCCGGCGGCGATGGCCCGGAGCTCCTCATCAGGCAGGTGGCCCATGCTGGCGGCAACCACCGATTGGGTGTCAGGCCACGTCGAGTCGGCGTGGGGATAGTCGCTCTCGACCATGATGTTCTCGACTCCGATCACGTGCCGCAATGGTACAAGGGAGGGATCGTCGATACTGCAGAACCAGAAGTTGCGACGGAGCACGTCGCTGGGGGCCAGCGGGGACGGCCAGGCCGTGCTGTTGATGCCCGATGCCGAGTGGGCCATCACGAAGTCGACGCGATCTATGAGCATGGGCACCCAACCCATCCCGCCCTCTGAGAGCGCAATCGAGAGATGTGGGAATCGGAGCGGCACTCCCGACCAGAGCCATTCGGCCGTGGCCACCAGCCCGTTGACCGGAAAGAGGGTTGGAAACAATTCGAACGGGGGGTCGGGCGACGCCACCGGTACCCATGACGACGAACCGGTGTGGAGGCACACCACGGTCCCCGTCTCCTCGCAGGCGGCGAACAGCGGGTCCCAGTGACCGGTGAAGATGGAAGGGAAGCCCAGATGTGAGGGGAACTCGGGAAAGCTCACGGCGGCGAAGCCACGCTCCGCATTGCGCCGGATCTCGGCCGCAGCCAGTTCGACGTCGGGCAGCCAGGGAAGTTGCAGCGGGATGATCCGATCCGGATAGGTGCCCGCCCACACCTCGAGATGCCAGTCGTTCCAGGCCCTGATGCACGCCAGCCCCAACTCCGCATTGGCCGAGCGCGAAAAGACCGCTCCGCAGAATCCGGCCACTAGTGATGGGAAGCACAACGAGGCCCAAATGCCGGCGGTATCCATGTCGGCGATTCGGGCACCGATGTCGTAACAGCCGGGTCGCATGTCCTCGAAGCGGGCCGGCTCCATGCTCCAGTCTTCCTTCGGTCGCCCGACGACCGCGTTGAGCCCCACGTTGGGATAGAGGTTTCCCTCATAGATCCATGACTGGCGACCGCCGTCGAGCTCCACGATGCGAGGGGCATCCTCGGCCAGCTTGCCGAGCATCCTCCCTTCGAACAGATCGGGCGGCTCGATCAGGTGGTCGTCGACCGAGATGATGGGCACCCGTATCGCCCGTGGCTGGGGATCGGGAAGGAGCGCGTGGGCAGGGGTACCGACCTGGTTCATCGACTGCTCGGTCCTCCCGTTCGCTGTTCTCTCCGCCCGAAACTATCGTTGTAATCGTTTAGCTGCAGAGCCAACAGGGACAGCACCGATCGGGGCCACCATGAGCGGAGCGCACGGGCTGGTGATCGACGCTCGGATGGAAAAGGCGGCGCGCCACCCGGCCCCGGTTTGGTGCAGCTCATGAAGGAGGCACTCGAGTGCTGGACATAGTGATCCGAGGCGGCACGCTGGTCGATGGGACCGGCTCACCCCCACGCCAGGCCGATGTGGGAGTCCGAGACGGACGGGTGGTGGCAGTCGGCATCGTCGACGAGCCGGCACGACAGGTCATCGACGCCGACGGGCTCATGGTGGCGCCCGGTTTTGTCGACCTGCACACCCACTACGACGCACAGCTCTTCTGGGATCCCACGGCCAGCCCCTCACCACTGCACGGAGTCACAACGGTCCTGGGCGGCAACTGCGGATTCTCACTGGCACCGAGCGGCCCGGACCATGCCGGTTACCTGGCCCGAATGATGGCCAAGGTAGAGGGGATGCCGCTGGCCGCACTGGAAGCGGGGCTCGACTGGTCGTGGACGTCCTACGGCGAATGGCTGGACCGGCTCGAGAACCGAATCGGGGTGAACGCAGGGTTCCTGGTCGGACATTCCGCCCTGCGGCGCACGGTCATGGGCGACGACTCGGTCACCGAGCCGGCCACCGACGACCACATCACGGCCATGACCTCATCGCTCCACGCCGCACTGGCCAGCGGAGCCCTGGGGTTCTCCACCTCGCAGGTGCACACCCATCACGATGGCGAGGGACAGCCGGTGCCGTCACGAGCCGCGTCCCGCGCGGAGATCGAGGCGATGGCGGCAGTGGTGGCCGACTACCCGGGAACCACGGTCGAGATGATCGTCCAGGGCTGCCTGACCGGATTCAGCGATGAGGAGACCAGCTTGATGACCGCGGTCTCCCGACTGGCGAACCGCCCGGTGAACTGGAACGTGCTCGGCACCTCGGCGGCCAGCACCGAGCGCACGGCCACGCAGCTGGGCGCCTCCGACGCCGCGGCAGACCAGGGCGGCACCGTCGTTGCCCTCACCCTGCCCCACAACATGCGGATTCGCCTCTCGTTCGAGGGAAGCCCCATCCTCGAGGGGCTCCCGGGCTGGAGCGCCGTACTGTCGCTCCCCACCGAGGAGCGGCTGACCGCCCTGCGAGACCCCGAGGTCCGCCGTCGTCTGGACGAGGGAGCCAACTCGGAGGAGGCCGGCGTCCTCCGGGGCTTGGTGGCTTGGTCCCGGCTGACGCTGGACGAGACGTTCGCCCCCGAGAACGCTGCCTATGAGGGCCGCACGGTGGGGGACGTGGCCGCCGAACGCAACCAGCAGCCGTTCGATGCCCTCCTCGACATCGTGGTGGCCGACGAGCTGCGGACCGGGCTTCGGCCTCCCATGGCCGAATCGGATGCCGACTGGGAGGCTCGGGCCACGGTGTGGCGAGACCGGCGCACCGTCATCGGGGGATCGGACGCCGGCGCCCATCTCGACATGATGTGCGGGGCGATCTACTCGACCGCATTGCTCGGCAATGGCGTGCGGCAGCGAGAGCTACTGAGCTGGCAGGAGGCGATCCAATTGCTCACCGATGTCCCGGCGCGCCTGTACGGGCTCAAGCACCGGGGACGGGTGGCCGAGGGATGGTGGGCCGACCTCGTGGTCTTCGACCCGGAGACGGTCGGCCACGGCCCCGAACGGAGGCGCGACGACATGCCTGGCGGGGCCAGCCGCCTCTATGCCGAGGGCTCTGGCATCGAACATGTCATGGTGAACGGGTCCGAGATCGTGAGGCACGGTGAGTTCACCGGAGCATTGGCCGGTCAGCTCCTGAGGTCGGGCCGGGACACGGAAACGGTGGCCGCCGGTGCACCATGGCGTCCGTGATGCACTGACTGGTGACGTCGCGGCCCTCGACCCCACCGCTCACCCCCGCCCGATGTAGTGCCAGCCCGGTTGCCAGACGACCATCGGACTGACCGTCCTCAAGATCTGGTCGGTTTGGGCCATGGTCGCCTTGCTCAGGTCCTGGCTCCTGGGGCTGTCGGTGGTCAAGAACATGTCTCCCCGATGAGGGGACCGGTTCGTATTGGTCTCCACCGCGATCGGGCTCCCGTTGCCGTTGACCAGAATGACGGCCACCGGAGGAACGGCAATATGCACCGTGGTATGGCTGGTCCGTGTGGTCGGACCGGTGGCGCCTGACCCAGTGCTGGCCGTGGACACCACCCGGGCACTGCCAGCGGGTGGGGCGGCAGGGGCAGCCTGAGCGACATACACCATCATGGCCAGGGCCGAGAGGAGCACTCCCGTCTTGACTAGACCCATCCTGCCTGCCAACCGGATCATGTGATGGCTGCCATGCGGATCAGTCGACCCCCCATCGGGTCACGTTCCTAGTGCAATCTTTTCTTTCATTATACTTTTACCCGTCCGATTCAATTAAGCATTGAAACGTTGCGTGGCCGGGCCGGCTCTGTTCCTGTACACGGACCAGAACTGCGTTTCCTTGCGTTCACCGGCGCGCCGGCGCGGGCTCATCGGCCCGAGGCGGGCGGTGAACCAGGCTGATGGCCGACGATCGTCGGCTCGAGGCCCGCTCAGGAAGGGCGAGCGATGGGATGCCCGGCCCTGGCCAGCGGGCCTGAGCTCAACGCGGGAGCCGTACCACCAGCCGCCCCATGGTTTTGCGCTGCTCCATGTCCTCCAGAGCGGCGGGAACGTCGTCGAACTCGAGCTCCCGGGTGACCGTTGGGCGGATCCGGCCGGTGCGGATCAGTTCGAGGATGGTGGCATGGGCCTGTTGACCTTCACTTCGCCCCGGCCAGTTGAACCCCATCGTGCGGCGGACGCCGAGTGGATCGTTCACGTAGACGAGGCACACGCCGCACAGCGAGAAGTTCCCGTAGGCCATCGCTCGTGGGGTCAGGTAGTGAGCGTCTTCGAGCTCGATCCCTTCGCTCCATCCGGCGATCAGATGGCGACCGTTGAACCCCATGCATTTGAAAGTCTCGAGCGTCACGCTCCCGCCGACGGCGTCGAAGGCCACGTCAACCCCATGACCGTAGGTGGCTTCCATGGCCAGCTCGACGAAGTCGGTCGTCCGGTAGTTCACCGCCACGTCGGCCCCCAAATGACGGCAATATTCGACCTTCTCGTCGGATCCGGCGGTTGCGATCACTTTGGCGCCCAAGGCTTTGCCCATCTGCAGAGCCCCGGAACCGGTCCCACCGGCGGCAGCGTGCACGAGAAGCGTCTCCCCCGGTTGCAGCCGGGCCCGCTCATGGAGGGCGAACCAGCCCAGGTGGAACGGGTAGTGCATGGCCGCACCGTCGGCATCGCTCAGCCACTGGGGCAGCTCCATGGCGGTTGCGGCATCGACAACCGCGTGGGATGCGTACCCTCCATGAGCCAGGGTCGGGATTCCGACGATCCGTTGCCCGAGAAGATGCTCAGCCCCCGGGCCAGCGCTCTCCACCGTGCCCACCGATTCCATCCCAGGCACGATGGGAGGCTCCAACATGAGGGTCGCATACCGACCGCGGATGATGTCGATGTCGTTCAGGTTGAGGCAGAAGGCGTCAACAGCAACCCGGACTTCGTTGGCCCCTGGTGCGGGGACCTCGACAGCCCGACGCTCCATGACCGCGGTCGGGTCTCCGTAGGCCGTGGTCACCCAGGCGTCTGCGGTCAACATTCCTGGCTCGGGCATGGTTGCCGTCCTTGATCGTCTCGGCGTCGGCCATCATCGTCCCACAGGAGGTCCCGCCGCACAGGGCTCAGGGCGCCGAGGGCACGGGGCCGGTCAGGGCAGGCGACGGTAGACGAAGTGCCCCTTGATTGAGTCGTCAGTGGGGGGCTCGCCCCGTTCGCTCTTCTCGTCAAGGAGCTCGAACTTCGATTGCAGCGCCGCCCGTATCCGGGAAAGGCGAACGGCCAGCTCACCGATTCGTTCGCGATGGAGCTCGTACTGCGAGGGGCTGATCTCCTCGAAGATCCGAATGTCCCATACCGAGATGCCCTCCGACTCTCCGTCCTCGGCGTAGGAGACGTCGATGATGGCGACTCCCCCGTCGAAGTCATCGACCCACGGCGACTCCTCACCCAACCGGCGAAGCTCGCCCACGGTGTTGACATCGAAGATGAACAGACCTCCGTCGACCAGATGCTGGTGGACGGCATCGAACATCGACTCCCAGTCGCCGAAGAACAACAGATGGTTCAAGCTGTCGAACACGCAGATGACGATGTCGAAACGTTCACCGAGGGAGAATGACTTCATGTCGCCCTCGAGCAGGCGGGCACGGGGAACCTTGGCCCGGGCCACGGCCAGCATCTCCGACGATTGGTCGACACCGGTCAGCTCGGGAACCGACTCCAGCCGAGCGAGAATCGACCCGGTGCCACAGCCCAGCTCGAGCACAGAGGTGGCGTCGGGGCGATACCGTTCGATCCATTCGACCACCCGGTCGGCCCGCGGCCCGGGGTCGTCCATCACCGCGTCGTAGAAGCGAGAGAAGAGGTCGTACTCGGTCACCTGGTCAACGGTGACACAGGTTCGAGCCACCGGGCACATGCACGGCTCGACGGGCCCCATCGGCGGGACGGATCCGCTAGCCGGACGTGAATCGACCCAATGACTCCCGCACCACTGTCTCGATGCAGGACAGCGTGTCCTCCATCGCTCGCCGCTCGCCGAACTCCTGGACCAGGGACACGACATGGACGTGTCGGTCTTCGACCTCCGCATCGACCCCCGGGGCGACACGACCGGCGATCACCAGTGCGGGGACGCCCAGGGCCGAGGCGTCGTGGACCACGCCGCCGACCACCTTGCCGGCGAACGATGCCCGGTCGAGCGTGCCCTCACCGGTGACGACCAGCTGGGCCTGGCCCAGATGGCGACGAAGCCCGACCAGGTCGGCCGCCAACTCATAGCCCGACTGGAGCTGTCCTCCCAGGACGACCAGCGCACCGCCGAGCCCACCGGCGGCTCCGCTCCCGGGCACGCCACGCACGTCCACCCCGTAGTCGGTCCGATAGCGGGCAGCCAGCGCCCGGAGCCGGTCCTCCAGCTCCACCACCTGTTGGGGACTGGCACCCTTCTGGGGGCCGAACACGGTCGCCGCTTCCACGAAGGTGGTCTGCACATCACAGGCGCCGATCAGTGACACGCCACCCAGGCCACCCGCCTCCTCGATGGCCCGGATCGCCCCCCAACCCCCGTCGGTAGTGGCCGACCCGCCCAATCCCACCACCAGCGTTCCGTCGGGGCCCATGTCGGCGGCGGCTGCCGCCATGAGCTCGCCGGTGCCGCCAGTGGTGGCGCCCATGGGATCGTTTCCCTCGGCCCCGCCGGCCAGGACCAGACCTGAGGCCCTCGACATCTCCACCACGGCCCGGTTGCCATGCACCCGCCAGTGCGCCCGCACCGCCTCCCCGAGCGGTCCGGTGACCCAGGTGGCCTCGAGTCGGGAGCCGGGAACATCGAACATCTCGAGCAGTCCCTCCCCTCCGTCGGATACCGGAGCCGAGCGAGCCGACCACCCCTGGGCCGATGCGGCCCGCTCGATGGCCCCGACCACCTCACGGGCCGTCGCCGTTCCGCGAAACTTGTCCGGCGCCGCTACGAGCAGTGGCACCCTCGGAACCGGCTAGGGCCGGCCGACGGTCTCGACGTCGCCGGCCTCAGATCCCAGAACGTCAGCTGTCAGGTCCATGGTTTGTCGAGCTCCGTCGGTCGCCGATGTCGTCGTGGACAGGTCGTCGATGCTGCAGGTGCACCGTAGTGTCTCGATGGGAGCGTGGGCGGCCGGCCGATAGGCTCGGCCTGTGGACTCACCTGGCGAGGTGGAGCAATCGGTTGATGAGCGAGGAGCAGCCGGCCGCTCGCTTCGCGCCTCGATACCGCGCTCGGCCCACGGTGCATGGAGCCCGCCCTCGAATCGGTCCGACCCCCTCGACGTCCTGGAGGCGCAGGCGGCGACGCGCCTGACCGAGCTGGGCGCCCTGCGCTATCAACGAATGGCGGAGTCCCCCTTCGCCTTCTTCCGGGGCGCAGCGGCGGTGATGGCCATGGACCTGGCCTCGACGCCGACGACGGCGATTCGCGTCCAAGCGTGCGGCGACGCCCACGTCAACAATTTCGGCTTCTTCGCCAGCCCGGAGCGAAACCTCGTCTTCGACATCAACGACTTCGACGAAACCGTCCCTGGGCCCTGGGAGTGGGACGTCAAGCGACTGTGCGCCAGCCTGCACGTGGTAGCCCGGCAACGAGGCTGGTCGACCGCCGACTGCGACACCGTGGTGGCCGCGGCGGCACGCACCTATCGCCAGCGGATTTCCGACTACGCGTCGTGGCATACGCTCGACCTCTTCTACGAGCGCACGGAGATCAAAGAGGTGGTCGAGCACTTTCCCGTGCGGCACCGATCGGGAATGAAACGCACCGTGAATCGGGCCCGGCGCAAGGATCACCTTCGCGCCGTGACCAAGCTGACTGAGGTGGTCGACGGCGAGCGACGCTTCCTGAACGACCCTCCCCTGCTGGTGCACCTGGACCGCACCGAGCATGATCTGGACGAGGCCATGGGCCTGATCGAGCGGTACCGCGGCACGCTGTCAGCCGACCGCCGCTACATGTTCGACCAGTACCGGTTGCTCGACGTTGCTCGCAAGGTGGTCGGCGTGGGAAGCGTGGGCACCAGATGCTGGATCGCCCTGCTGTCGGGTCCCGATGACCCCGACGCCGATTTCATCGTGCTCCAGGCCAAAGAGGCGCAGCCCTCGGTGCTCGAGCCGTACGTGGGCGAGTCCATGCTCGGCCACCATGGCAAGCGGGTTGTGGTCGGGCAACGGCTCATCCAGGCCGCCAGCGACATCTTCCTGGGTTGGTCGGAGGGTCCCACCAACGGTCACAGCTATTACATCCGGCAGCTGTGGGACTTCAAGGGCCAGGGGGACCCCATGGTCATGGATCCCGAGAACCTCCGCCACTACGGCGCACTGTGTGCGTGGATCCTTGCTCGCTCCCATGCCCGTACCGGGGACGCGGTCAAGATTCGGGGTTACCTGGGGAAGGCCAAGACATTCGACCGGGCCATCGCCGAGTTCTCCCGGCGCTACGCCATCACCAACGAAGGAGACCACCGGGCGCTGGTCGACGCCATGGCCCAGGGCACGCACCCGATGCAGGGCGCCTGAGGCCACCAGCAACCGGAGCTGCAGCTAGGCCACCGCGCCCGAGGCCCGCAGCTCGGCAATGCGATCGGCCAGGCCCAGCTCACCGAGGATCTCGTCGGTGTGCTGGCCCAGCCCAGGTGAGGAGTCGGTGGTGTGAGCCGGGGTGCCACGGAACTGGGCCGGATGGCGGGGAAAGCGGGTGCGTCCGACGACGTGATGGTCCCGCTCCTCGAACATCCCCACAGCCACGGCATGGGGATCACGGGTCAACTCGTCGGGGGAGAGGATCATGGAGAAGGGGATGCGTTGGGCTTCGAAGCGCGCCGTGGCCTCGGCCATGGTCAGGTTGGCGGCCCGGGCGTAACACATGTCCACCAGCTCGGACGTGTAGTCCCTGTTCTTGTTGCGGTCCCCGACGGTCGCCACCCTCGGATCATCCCAGCCCTCGACGTCGAGGGCCCGGCACATCCCGGCAAAGTCCTCGGCCGACGTGGGAGTGACGATGCCCCAGCCGTCGGTGAAACGCATGGGGTTGAAGCCAGCCACGAAACTCGAGTTCTGGGAGTGATCGGACTCGAGCAGCACTTCGTTTCCGGCCGAGTCGGCCCACAGGAACGAGGTCACCGCGTCCATCATGGCCAGCTCGACGTGCTGTCCGCCCCTACCCATGGCCCGAGCGAACAGGGCGGCGGTGACGGCTTGGGCAGCGTAGAGGGCAGTGACCTTGTCGGCCGCCGTCTGTCGCAAAAAAACGGGGACTCCGTCGGCCGGATCGGCCTGGTTGGCAGCCATGCCGGCGTAGGCCTGGCCGACGGTGTCGTAGGCGCTGCGGTCTCGATAGGGGCCTTCAGGGCCAAAGCCCGACAACGATGCGTACACCACCTGGGGGTTTACCTCGCGCATGGCCTCGTATCCCAGGCCCAGCCGGTCCATGACTCCCGGACGGAAGTTTTGAAGGATGACATCGGCCCGCGTGGCCAGGTCCTTCACGATGGCTACCCCGTCGGCCGTCTGGATGTCGACGGCGATTGACCGCTTTCCCCGGTTGCACATCAGGTACAGCGCGCTCATGCCGTTCACCGACACGCCGATCCATCGGGCGATGTCGCCGATGCCCGGCCGCTCGACCTTGATGACTTCGGCGCCTTGATCGGCCATGAGGGTGGCGACGTAGGGACCGGTCAGGGCGATGGACAGGTCCAGGATGCGAATACCTTCCAGTGGCCTCGTCAATCCATGAACTCCTTGTTCGTGCGGGCCCGCCCGTGCGGACCGCTGTAGGCCAGTCCCCATTTCGGCTGCACGGCGAAGTCGGGCACCACAACCTGCGAGCGGGCGGCCAACCATGAGCCGATCAACACGTCCTCGGCACCGTAGTCGAACGGGTCGGTGAGGATCTGCTCCTCGATGCCACCCCGCTCCGGCGGATTGTCGGCCAACCAACGTGCCGTCCGGGCCACGGCCTGGCGGGCCGGCACCACGTCGCCATGGCCGAGCTGGTCATGCAGGCGGCCCAGGTCGAGCACCCGGTGGGTGGGGAGGGGCTGGGCCAGCAGCGGCCACGCCGGCACGGCCAGGTCGTAGGGCATCGACACGATCTCCAGGTCAGCCCCGAGCTCTTCCGTGCACAGCTCCACCATCTGGCGCACGGTCAATACCTCCTCGTCTCCCACGTTGCACACCATGCCCGACAATCGATCGGGATGCTCGATGCCGAGCACCACGGCGGCCGCGCAGTTCTCGGTGTAGCAGTGGTGGTGGAGGGTCAGTCCCTCGTCGGCCACGATGATCCGCCGCCTGTGGTCGAGGATGCGCCGGACCACCGACCACTCGCGTGGAACCGGTTGATAGGGCCCGTAGAGATAGGGGTAGCGGAAGTGGGTGGCCGTGGGATGGGCCTCGAACACCGCTGCTTCGGTCCGCACGATGCGGTAGCCCTTGTCATCGATGGCCGGATCCTCGACCAGGTCGGCATCCTCCCGGACCGGGACCGGCATGCCCGGTGGGTCATGCTGCCAGGCGTCGGTCCAACCCCGATAGGCGGGCACGCCGCCCACGGACACGAAGTGACCGCACAGCCCCCGGGTGAGGGATGCGATCATGCGAAGGCGGCCGTACATGGCCACCACCACGTCCCACGAGGTGCCCGCCAACGCCTGAGCCAACGACGTCTCGTCGTAGGGATCGGCGTGGATGTGGGCGACGTCGGGTGGCGTCTCCGGGCGCTCGTGCTGGCCGCGGTGCAGTATCGACACGTTGTGGCCGTGGGTCACCAGCCCGTTCACGATGGGAATGCCGGTTGGGCCCGTGC
>Ga0208357_1002563_pt1 | contig 11900 bp, 17 predicted proteins | sample NGESurdeep092012_6_FD_184487 | JGI IMG/M metagenome (GOLD analysis project Ga0208357, IMG submission 184487) | Arctic peat soil microbial communities from Barrow, Alaska - NGEE Surface sample F52-2 deep-092012 (SPAdes) | ecosystem: Environmental > Terrestrial > Soil > Wetlands > Peat ... | reverse complement strand
CGACTTCTGTGGATCCGATAAAGGTCCGCAGTAGTTTGCGTTCGTAGGCGATCTCCATAGATTGTCGTCAGTAGTGAGCCCGCCGATTCGGCGGGCTCACTTAATTTCTGGTTCAGCGCTCAGGTCCTCCTTCGTGGAGTTCATGTGGATGTGCAAGGTGTGTCTTTGGTCGGCACTAGATGTATGTACTTTGTGGCCCTTACACATCAGTGAAGGATGAGCATGAAGAATTTCCGACATCAGCAAGTAAGACTTTGAAGATCATGCCAACTCGGTACGGCGCATTCGTTGAATCTCCGTACATCGACGGTGCCAATGCGCTTAAGTCCTAGAGCGATTCTCCGAAGCGTTTCAAGCGGAGGGGCAGCTTTGTACTGTAGTAGTCCACACGCAACCATTGGGGGCCTGTCCCGCCTGCCACGTTTCCGTAAAGCTGGTGCCTGTTGTATCAACCGCACCGGGGCTAGCCAGTATTTGGGAGCCTATGGCGCTGGACGGAGTGGCTCCGACCAGATTTATATGAGACGTTGCGTAACTTCCATTGGGGGATTTGAGGGGACTCGTTACGCCAGCAACGCCGACCGTGCCATTAGTGAAGGTGAGACTTCCAAAATCGGGAATAGAAACCGCGCTTCCACCGACGAGTGGGGGATTCTCGTAGATCCACTCAGCGGAGTTCACCGGGGGAGCGGGGGATGTGTCTGTGATGTTTATTGAGAATGCCCAACCAAGTGTTTTATTCGAGATTGCAAGTGTAAAAACGCCGTTTGCCAAAACCACAGAGGCCGAAATGACATCTCCTGGTGCCACTGCGTACGTAGGCGCAGCATAATCAGGAGTCACCGGATCACCATTATTTACAGCACTGTCACCGTACATCTCGTACCACATGTAATAGTTTTCTTGGCCGCTAATGCACTGCGACGCTGTTCCTATTTGCTCTACGGTGGTGGCGCCAGTAACCCAGCCATCTAATCCCACCCACGTGTATGCCGCCGCCGGAGGGGTTGCCTTAGTACACGAAACCGTAGGAACCGTCCAGGTTCCGCTCACAGAACTAAATGTTGCACCCGTATCTACATAACCAGACCAAGTGGGGTGGTTTGTCCCCGAGGGCGGTGACCACACCGCAAAGAGATTTAAAGATGAAGAGAAGGAATAGGTGTCGCCATTTGCGAGGCTCACGACACCGCTTGGAGATGTTGACCAGCCCATGAACACATAGCCCGAGTTGGTGAAGGAATTCTCCGTGAGCGCTGTCGGGGCTCTTTCAGTTTCTGGTGGCATAGACCCGCTCGCTCCATTGGCATTGAAGGTGACCGTCTGTAACACAGCGGGAATCACGACTGTGCTCGGCGCGCTCTGCGGACTAATTCCCATGTTGTTTCGAGCGGAGACGGTAAACGTGTACGAAGTACCAGACACCAGATCGGAGAAGGTACAACGAGTTGCAACTGTTACACATCTGCGTGTAGCTGGGTGTGAGATTGCAATGTAGCTAGTTCGACCGACGCCATACCAGCCGGTGGGCGTCGCGCGCCAGGAGACCGTAGCGGTCGTGGAGGAGACCGCTATGGCCGCTACGTTTCTTGGGATGCTTGGTCTGCCATCCTTTGAAGCCGCTGACGCTTCGCTGCTGATCAAAAATGGTGACACGATGGCAAGCGCCAAGAGGAGGATTGTGGCGACTCTGAAATTAGATAGAACGGGAGAATTTTTCATTTGTGGACCCTCGGTGAATCGGGCGTTTCCAGATTCATTACGACTTACAGTGAGGGGCCAGCTGGTTGATGCAAGTATTTTCCGGGGAGTCCCTCCTTCACGTGGAGAGATGCAAAGCTAGGGGTTCGAGGTGTTATTCGCGAACTTGACGTATCAGCCGTGCACAACTTTGGTTTCTTTGCACGGTGCTGTACATGGCGTCGGCTCACACTCACATCTCGGCAGGGCTTCTTCTAGGAGTAGCGGTTGGTGGTGCACTCCACTTAGACGCGGCGGCGATGGCACTCTTTGCGGCGAGCAGTGGTGGTGCAGCTCTCTTAGCCGACGCGGACACACCCAACAGCGCTATCTATAACGCCGGGGGGCTGATCTCGAAAGTGCCACTTTGGTTCTTGAGAAAGTCTGTTGAGGACAAACATCGAGGACCAACGCACTCACCCTTCTTTCTCGGCCTGGTAGTCGCAGCAGTCAGTTTGCTCGGCTGGTTTCCCGGTCATCTTCCTATCCATTGGTTCGCTTCACATGACGAGTGGCTCCCGGTGGGGTGGCCGGATCGCATCGCACTTCCAGTGGTGCTGTCGGTACTATTCACGCGAACTACACTCACGTTGGGCACGCCAATGAACTTTCGCCCACTAATTAGCAAGCATCATCGTCGCTTCATTATGTTGATCGTGGCAGTCGTCGTCGCCTACTGCGGATACGTCCTTAGCGCGGCGCCGCACTTCTCTCTCGGAATGACTCTGGCGGTAGGGGCTGGGTATGCGAGTCACCTACTTACGGACTGGCCGACTGAGCGAGGTATCCCACTCGCGTGGCCATTCTCCAGGCGCCGCTACGCCCTCGCGCACATCAAGGTTTATGGGTTTATTGACTACTTTGCGGGACTGCTATTTTTCGGCTTTGCGGTGTGGCTGTACATAAAGACGGCACATGGCGGGGGAGTTCCGGTCTCCTCGACCGTTAGCCACGTCGTCCATGCGATTGCTCGGCACAAGTAGCGTGGCGCTTGTCGCCTGAGAAGAAAGGTCCATCATGGACGAGACTCAAAATGACTTCACTGTTACCAAGCTGACATGGGAATCCGCTGAGGACGCTCTAGGAAAGTGGGGGGCTTTCTCACTTGGCATTGCCGAGTTGTTCAATGACGGCACCCGAGATGAGATTGAAGACGTTCAGGATCTCATCGTCGAACTCAACGGCATCGTTACATTGCTGCACTCAAAGGTCCTGGACCACCTTGAACAACAGGGGTCATAACGCGTCGATAGCTTGCTACAACGGGGGGAGGTCGTCGTGATCAAAGGTGAAGTTGGTAGCGGCGGCGAAGAAGTCTTCAACGTCGAGGCGGGCGACGGACTTTCCCCATGCAATAGAGCGTGCACGGGCGCGCGCGGAGCGGTCGGTGTCAGCGTCGATGGCGATACACACATCGTCGATAGTGGCGTTTTCGAACGGGTTGGCAGAGGTCATAGCCCCATAGTGTTCGTGCCCGGATCTGGTGCACACCGGCAAATCACGGAGTCCGCTTAGAGACGGGCTCCAAGCGGACTCCGGGCTACTGTGGCGAACCGAACCTCGATGCAGCTCTCCACGACCCGCATCGTTTGACACCCAGGTGGTGAATGGGCACTCCTTATCGTCCCCAGCGATTCCGCTTACGCTCGTGGCGTCCTAAGCGGTTTCGGCGGGATGTTCCACGGTCTTTTTCGGACCGCCGCGCACTACCCAGTCCTTAGTGCGCTGAAACCACCCCGAGCGATCAACCCCTTCATCGACCGCCGCATGAATCTCATCCTTCGTCTCCTTGTAAATACTGCCAACGACCGGGATGGATGCAACGACACTTCCGAGAACCACGTTGAGATACCGCAACGGAGCCTTTGCGGCCTTTACGGCAATTCTAGCTTTGCCCGTCCTAAGTGCGCCATCGACGTGTCGCATGAACTCCGCATGGGCGGCAGCGTAAGCGAACAGCTTGATTCGGAGCTCGTCGCTACTATCGGCCAGACCGTGAGCTATTAGCCCACCAGCCCAGCTCTGGTAAATCCGATCGTTGTCGTTTGGTTCCACCTGTGTAGTGCGTTGCCGGAGACTTCGTTCGGCGTCCTCTATGGCCCGAGCTAGAGCGTTGGCTTGCAGCTCCACAGTCCCAGCGAGCGAAGCGAGTTCTCTTGAGATCTCATCGTCCAAAAGCTTCGACTTCTCAAGTTGCTCAAGTACAAGCTTCAGGAATGCCTGCGAACCGTCGATGAACGCTATGAGCTGCCCAAACGTCGGAGCACCGTCGTTGGGCTCAGGCGAATCTTCTTCTCCGTTAGGAGGGCTCATGGCTGGATTGTAGTTTCGATGACCTCATGACCCGCTTCCTACTCGTCGTCAAAGTTCGTTAAATACCTGGCCGCGCACAATTGACACCGGACTGTAGTGCTTAGCGACCTCGAGCATCCGAAGTCGAAACCGGAGGCAATAATGCACAAATCTTCGACTCAACACCACTGTTTTTCTCTTCACAAAGTCACTTTGATTCTCGCCCTGGGTCTCGCCAGTGCAACCTCTCTAACGAACGTGACTTCAGCTTCGGCGGACTCGCGTAGGCCCGCTCCTCCTTCCGCCCCAAAGACTGTGACGGCGAAGCCAGGAACTGACTCAGCTTTAGTTAGTTGGACAAAACCGACTTCGAATGGTGGCACTCCCATTACTAAGTACGTCGCTACCGCGATTCCCAGTGGCAAGACCTGCACCACCTCTAAGACGAGTTGCACTATTTCTGGACTGGTCTCACACGATCACTACGTCTTCGAAGTCATCGCAACGAATTCGAGAGGGAGAAGTCCGTCAAGCAAACCGAGCAAACCGGTTGTGCCTGTGTCGCAAATTACGACGCCTACTAGCACTTCATCGACTACAACCACCACGACAACGACACCGCCAGTTGCCACTACAACGCCGACCGAACCAGTTGCTCCACCAACTTCAACGACTACCACCACCACGACCACAATCCCCGCGCCGGTACCCACTACAACTCCTACCTCATCGCCTCTGTCGGATGCCCAGAATGACAATGGTTCTGTCTATTGGGGGTTTGACCAAAATGCAGCTCCCACAAGTATTCGACAGACATTCTCGGTATTAAGGCTGGCGCCTTCGACATTTTGGGCACTTAGCTTCTACTCACCATATGCGTATATGGGTTTTCAAACAGACAGTTCTGGCAATCCAGATGTTGCGCTTTTTTCAATCTGGGGCGGCACTAACGCAACCCCGGGACCTGGCTCCACGTGCCAGGCTTTTGGGAACGAAGGTACCGGAGAGAACTGTCTCCTACCATTGAACTTTTCCACTGCGACCAGTTACACGTACAGCCTGACCAACGCCGGAGGAACCACGTGGAGCGCCTCAATTACTGACGTGGCTACTGGTGTGACTTATTTAATAGGTACAATTACCGCCCCCACTGGTGAGTCTACGATAAGCGGGGTCTCAGATTTTTCTGAATACTTTGGGAATAATTTTGTATGCAACATGAGTAGCATGTCAACGGTGCAATGGTCACCTCCTGTTGCTAGTGCATCCACCCCTACGCCATACACTCAAACAGCAACCTACGCTGGCAATGATCGTAATGGGGAAAACAATTGCTCGTCGTGGTCAGTTATCGAAACCACGGTGAATAATGAACCAGTGGTGGATGCCTCATTGGGAGACGTTGCATCCTGAAGACCAATCAGAGTTGCGCTACGGGGTAGTGGCTTTTCATGGCCCCATAGCGCTTCTCGCTGTGTACGGCCCCTCTACTTTCTCGAAGACCTCATCGCCAACCTCGATGCCTTGCAACGCGCGGCTCACAAACATCGCAGGGATGCCGAGGTTGCTAGCGATAAGAGAGCAGGCATCTTCACCAATCTGGTCGTAGTCATAGTCGCCCTTGTCGTCGGGGACGGCTAGTAATACCGTCACCTCTGAAGACAAAAACACCGCACGAACGGGTTTGACCGTGGTTCTCACAGCACCTCGTCGAGAACGCTCAGGGGGACACCTGGCTTACGACCGGTGCGCTCAAGGACGATGGAGTGAAGGTGGTCCCCGTGCTGGTCAATGAAGTCGGCAGGGTCTTTGTGGTCAGCCGCCCACTCTTCGAGTTCGGCAGCAGTGAAGAACACCAGCGAGCTCGCATCTCCATAGCTGCCTTCGTTAGTGGCGTAGTACACCGCGCCGGTCGTACCTTTTGTCATTTTGTACATCCCTTCTTAGTCCGGAGGACCTCGGGATTACTTTGTCCGTGAGGTCATAGCTCTGCACATCGACCGGCTCTCCGTCATCTACGCCCACCTGCCCATGACGTGGCCGTCGCGGAGCCTTCTAGACCCTTCGCGGCGGTTAGGTTGCTGCCGAGCCGGGCCTGGGGGCGCATGAGGGCGACGTTGGGTTGGCAGCAAGCGTTGGCGCAGTCGCTGGCGGTGGGGACAGTGTGTTATGCCGAGCCGATGAGTAGTGATCCGCTTCCTGAGAGTACGGCTGAGGCTGCTTCGACGAACTCGGCGGTCTCTGACCCGGCGCCGGTCATTACAATCTGCCCGTTTGGCACGTACAAGCCACCGAAGGTGTCGCTAAGTGTTCCGCTGCCGGAGATGGTGAGTGGGTTCGTGGTTCCAACGGCAGCGGCATCCCAGATGGCAACCCAGTCGTAACTGCTATCACCTAATAGGGCTTCCGATCCGGCCCCGGTGATGTTGGACGCTCCGGCCTCTATGTACAGAAGCGCACCATCAGAACCGGTCGAGACTGTTGAGGAGTCAGCAACGCTGAGGCACACGGACCCCGAGCATGTATCGCTGCTGGAGTTGCCGAAGATGTACGTACCGTTATCGAATGTGACGGTGGAGTCACCCGAAACGCTTAGACCACCCTTGAACCAGTACGTACCACCCTCGAATTTGACGATAGACGAGTGTGCGATGGACATCGGCTTGTCAAAGACAGTGACACCGGAAGAGAAGTTGACAGTGGCGTTATTTGGAACACTGGGACCACTCGCGTACTCTCCAGCCGCACAAGTAGTAGCGGCGTTGTTGACGGGGGAGCAGGAAGTTGCGCCGACTCCGGAAGGGTTCGCTGGCTTGGTCATTGCTTTGAAGGGATCAGTTGGCGGCGCCTTGTACGTCTCGCTCGGGCCGGTCTTAGTCGTAGAGCAGCGCGTGCCACTCTCAAAGCAGTAGGAGTTCAGTGATGAGTCGGCGGTATGGATACTGCTTGCTTTCAGATAGGCCGAACCTGACAGCGTGACAGAAGACGCGCACGAGGAATCTACCCCGATGGGCCCGAGACCACCATCGGACTCGATTATCGCTGATCCGCTCATCTCAATCACCGGAGAGGCTCCAGAACAAGTGCTGCTCGTGGCGAGCATGTAGAGCGGGTCTGATGCCAGGCCAGCCGGTGGCTGAGTAGTTGTAGTAGTCGTCGGGTTCGTGGTGGTGGCAGAGACTTGAATGGTGACGGCGCTTCCGGTAGCTGACTCATTTCCTTGCTGATCACCCGCTGTCACGCTGAACGTGTATTTCGTACCTGGGGTCATGCCACTGGCGCAATTGACCGCAAGTGAGGTCGTCGTACCGGAACTACAGCCACTTACTGTTGGAGAGAGGCTGTAAATGTACGTGATCAGCGACGGCGATCCGGTCACGGCGGTCCAGTCCCAGGACATTGTGCCCGTGGACCCACTGGACTGATTGTTGGTAACTACCGGGTTTGGTGTTGACAGGTTGACCGGCGCGAGAGTCGTTGTAGTGGTGGTGGGTGCGCTTAACGCGGTATCGGCGCTGCACGGAAGTGGGGGGCCGGAGGGAACGAACGACAGAACTTTTGCCTCCGTGACCAATTCATAGACGCACCCGCCATTGACGGTCGCCATAGCAACACCCGTTTCTGTGGTTCCCGCGTCAACGGCAACTTGGCCCGGTGACGTGGCCGTCGTGGAGCCCACGACGACGCTCGTTGGGTTAGTAGCTGTCGCGCTCAGCTCGGGGACGTAAGTGGGCGACGTTGGATTGGCTTCGGCCAATGCGGTGGAGTAGTCGCTCGCGGTGGGTACAGCGAGACCTTGATGCAGCGCCAGGGTTTCCGCGACTGTGGTCAGGTTGCTAAGAGAGAGCTCGGCGGTGTTGGCAGCTTCGTTGTTGATCGTACCCGTGTAAAGGACCACGGCGATAGACGCCAAGATCGCGATGATGACGAAAGCCACCGTGAGTTCGATGAGGGTGTTAGCCCTACGCGACTTCATTTCGAGACCAAGCGAGTAATGGGTTCACCCACATGGTCTTGCGCCGGGCTGATTCGCGAATCAGGACGCTGCGCTGCTCGCGAATGCTTTTGCAGGGTGATGGCCTCCCAACACTGAATGGAACCGGAAGGTTGATCCCGAAGGAATCGTGCTGGGCCAAGCTGCCAAGCTCGCCGGTGGTGTCCTTGCTCATAATGTCCTCCTTGCTGAGTGCTCGTTGCACTTCACTAGCTATGACCGTTACGGTGCATTGTTCGGGCGCAATAGCCCCTCAGCACATTTGTAGAAAGAAACTCGCTGGGGAAAGTTAGCGGCTAGCGGCGATGACGTGAAACGCGTTGATGTTGTGGAGAACGTTGACGTTGTGGAAGCTCGCGATCCCATGAGATAGCGCTCCTGCCAAGAAGAACATGAGAATAATCGCGCACACTATTCGGCCACCTAATTCACCCCTAACCTTGAAGAAGCGGTAGATGAATAAAGTGAAGGGGATACCCACGAGTGGTAGCAAGACGAGGCTGGCGAGGTTGCTGCTGTGGATCATCCACGCGACTGGTGGGTCGGCCTCATGCCCAAATCCGGTACGTTCAGCCAACACTGTCGTTACAATGTCGCCGATGTCAGTGAGTATGAACGCCGTGAGTGCAATCCAAAGAAAGTCGATGTGAATGCGTTGGCGTTGACGGGGTACGGGGCCGTACCGCGAAATCGGATAGGACATGTTGCTCATAGATGCACTCCTTTCTCTTCCGCTAGCGATGTACTAGCGGTTCAATAAGTACCTTTGGCGCGCCGTACCGGTGTACCAAGTGCTAGCCAAGAAGTTTTTATGAGAATTTCATCGCATGGTTATGAAATGTGAGCCAAGCGCAAGTCGTAGATGCCGTGTTGCTGAAGGGCTAGCTCGAGCCCATCCGAAGGGATCTCACGATCTTGGATGACGAACTCTCCGCCACGCAGCAGTTGCAACGTGTACGTGTAGGTCTGGCCATGACTGAGAAAGAAGCGCATGGTATCCACGTTCAAATCACGAGCGCGACCGTGTGTGGAACTTAAAGAGAGTTTGATTTCAACTCCCATTGGGGTACTGCGGCGTTCGCTGACGATGATGCGCACCTGGCCGTCGCTTCTCACAACCAGCGAGGAAGCTTCGAAGATGCGCTCTATGTGGCTTGAGTGCAGTCGAACGATTCCTAATTCCTCTTCGAGCATCGAGGGCTTGAAGATGAGCTTGTCAAAGCGAGCGAGATAGGGGCGCGCCGAACGCTTGGGCTTGCTCTGGGTCACCACCATCGGTCGTCCTCATCTTTATTGAAGTGCTCAACGCTGCCATCGGCGTGGGTAACCTGAACCCCCGCGTCGTCTCTGACTATGCGAACGCTCCTTCCGTCCGGGAGTCGGCTGATTGACTCAATGAATTTCCCGCGAACGAACCTTCTACTTCCGCCGTGAAAGTCGAGGATTATCACTTCGTCGGAATTGACTTGGCTATCACTCACAGCTCCTCCTCACTAGTTCCCGCAAACTGGGTACTAGCTACTGTCGGGGTGCGCCACGCTTTGTCAACTAGCGAGTGCTATCGACTTTGGAGCGATGGTTGGGCTCTGTAATTCGGACGCAGGTCAAATTAGCTTGGGCACTCGATGAGCGAATTCAGGAATGCCCATTTCTCCGACGGCCTCACTGATCCACTGGAACACGTACGTGTTCGATGGAGTCGGGTCTCAGTCTGCACCTATCTGAGGATTGAGCACAAAGAAGTAGCCACCGGAGAGTACATCTCTGCTAAGCATGCGGCGGCTCCGAAGCCGCTCGGAGATCTCTTGTTCGCCGTCGTACCAAGACATGCCGACGGTGGCGATGTCATCGCTAACGCTAGCGAGCGATACCAACTTCTTTACGAATGGCGGCGCTAAGTCTCTGGGAGATAGCCACGAACTTGTCAAATTCATCAGTTGCAGTCTTTACCAACGCTGACCGATCACTCTCGATTGGTGCCTTGCGATAGTCCTTCAACCGTTCAAGGTATTTTTCTTGTTGTTCGTTCAAGTCACTAACAAGATCACGTATCGACTGTGAAAGTGAAATCGTCACTAACGCATCCGTCTCCGCGTCTCGCAGTACTTGTGGCAGAGACACCGACTGCGTAGGGTCGAGAAGCTGAGACTGCAAACGACACGAGCGAGTGAGCTGCTCCGATCGGTCCATTTCAAGGGCCACACAGGCGCGCGTTCTAGCTTCGAAAGTTCGATCCGCTCGCGCGCTTCGATTGGTAAAAATCGCCGTAATGAGTGAAGCAAATGATCCCGCGAGAATTGCCAAGATAACGACAACGACTGTGTGCACCTCTGCTCCTAACTTTTCGACAACGCTAATCAGATTGCGGAGGAGTAACTACACAAACTTTTTCTGCCGCTTGAATACGGCTATGTCGTGCTTGGAGTACACACCAGTCACGGCGTGAGGTTGTTGAGCGCTTTGCACCCCTCAGTGATGGTCCCAATCCCCTCCAACAGATAAGTACCAGCGTTGTTAGAAATCGGAGTCCGATAGGCCGCTGCCATCAGCTTTGCGCCCTTACGAATCTCAGGATCGCTCGCGGCTTTTCCCGTCGAGATAAGGGCGTTGATCAAAGGCTGCGATGGTGCGCCCCCAGCTTTCAGAGCCTGCTCGGCTTTTGTTACATCGAGACACGGGTAGTAGTCCGACACGGTGGCTTGCTTGGTCAGGTCGGGCCCTGTTCCTTTACCAACGACAAAACCAACCACGACTACGACTCCCACCACGACAACAACAATGATCGTGCGATACTTCTTACGCTGGTGCGTCTTGGTGGCATCAGATGCAACAGGCACCGTGGACTGCCTGCCCCTCTTCGCAAACGCGCGATAGATGGCCATGCCCACCCAGTAGATAATCCACCCGACAACGAGCGACACCGCAGCATCGGTAAACCTGGCGGGCAGATTTGCGCCTACCTCTTGGTTGAAAGTAGACACGGCACCGGAGACGGCACCGACTGCGACTACTCCAGCCCAGATGTAGCGACCTTTGACCTTCACAGCTACAAACTAAACCGGGAATCTATCCCGGTGGGGCTTTAGCCTGTTGCATTACCTTCTGTTGCTCGGAGAACTTCGCTTGCGTCGATGTCCACCGCCGTAGACCGGGACGGGACCCACGCGGGCACCGACTCGACCTTGTGACGAAACTCTGAGAGGGCCTAGACGCAGCCGAACACTCATGTAGGGGACATGGGAATAATCACCATAGGGCTAGGCTCCCTTGAATGGGCCAGAAGAACAAAGGCGGCATGTGGTGCGAGACGTGTGACCGACGCGTGATGGGGGTCAAGAACACCCACCGGCTTCGCAACACACTAAGCCTCGGTACTTCGGTAGCGACCGCAGGAGTATCGCTCTTCGGCTCGAAGGTAGAGGGCTACGTGTGTCCCACGTGCGGAAACAAAGTACAGCGCAAAGGTCAAAAACCAATGACTACCGCGCAGGGCCTAAAAACTTTACTCGGACTATTCCGTCGTTAGGCGAGCTCGGTCCTCACTGCGCAAGCTCGTTAGCCAGCACCGATAGACCTACGTCGCTAATGTTGCGCCGTGGTTAGATACGACGCCGTGAAAGCTCTATGGATAGTCACTGGCGCACTCTTAGTTGGTGCGGCCTGGTTCGTGTTCTTCGGTAGCAGTGCTACACACTCAATGCAGGTCACACCTGACACATACAGCACCCCCACAACGTTGCCCTGCAACCCCGGAGGCCTGGTCGTTTGTGGACCTTCGGGCTTTGACTCCATTAGTAAACCGGGTAAGTCCACGCCGATCACTTTCACGTGTTCCACCGTTTGGGATTGTTGGGTTGCGAAACCTGGTGAAGAA
>Ga0208357_1002562_pt1 | contig 11902 bp, 9 predicted proteins | sample NGESurdeep092012_6_FD_184487 | JGI IMG/M metagenome (GOLD analysis project Ga0208357, IMG submission 184487) | Arctic peat soil microbial communities from Barrow, Alaska - NGEE Surface sample F52-2 deep-092012 (SPAdes) | ecosystem: Environmental > Terrestrial > Soil > Wetlands > Peat ... | reverse complement strand
TCTGCGGGTATTCAACGTCCGCCAGCTGGATCTGCATGTCGATCGCCTGCGCCTCTGCGTGCAATCCCTGCGGGTCGATCACCGAATATTGTATCGGCGAGATGGAGCGTGTCGGAGAAAAACTTCCCGTCAAAATAAGTATGAAAAATCCGGCGAGCACCACCGCGACGCCCGTTTCGAGCACGTGCAAAAACGCGAACACGCCGCGCATCGTCGGCCGCATGTTCTGCGGAGAAAGCAAAATCTCCGTACGCGTCCTCTGCGAGAACTCCGCGTCGGGCTGGATCTTCTTGAATTGTTTGAGGGTGTCGTATAGCTTCATGTTCTTTCTAATCTTCTACAGTTTCATCGCCCAATTTCTTCTTCAACTCCATGATGGCGCGGTGTTGGGCAAGCTTCACGGCGCCTTCCGATTTTTTGAGGATCACCGCCGTTTCCTTGAGGGGCAGATCTTCAACAAATCGCAGAATGATAACGTCCTGATAATCCGGCTTGAGCTTTTGGATGGCGCGATGCACCTTCTCGAGCTGCAACTTTATGGAAAGATCGGACTGCGCAACGGCAGGAATAATAGATGACTCGGGATCCAGCTTGTCGAGACTCACATCGTCCTTTTTTGAACGATAGTGGTCGATCACCATGTTCCGCGCGATCTGGTAGAGCCAGCTCGAGAACGGATGCCCGCGATGCTTGTAGGTCCGTACCTTCTGCCAAGCGGACAAGAACACGTGATGGGTGATATCCTCGGCTTCCTCACGGCTGCCGACCTTGACCACAATAAAACGGTATATAGCCGGTTGATAACGGTCGTAGAGAGAGCCAAAAGCCGAGGAATCGCCCCCGACGGCTGACCGAATGAGTTTTTCTTCCTCACCGTCTATCATGTACAACGAGAATTATATGGATAAGTTACGCGTTTTCGAAGGGTTTTCCGTAGGTCTTCTCTAGCAAAAATGCCCCACACAACATAGGGCACTCTTTATATGTCTAGGATAACGCTTTTGGCCCTTCTCTACAAGATTGCTTTCCCCTATACTATAGATAAATTTATGGCTGGAAAATTCATCGTCATAGAGGGAACGGACGGTTCGGGTAAGGGAGAACAAACGATCCGACTCGTAAAACGGATAAAAGATTCCGGGAAGACGGTGGCTCCCTTTGATTTTCCGCGATACGCCGAACCATCTGCTTGGTTCGTGAGCCAGTTTCTCAATGGCAATTTTGGGACGATCGACGAGGTCGGCCCGAAGACCGCTTCCCTCTTTTATGCGCTCGACCGATATGCCGCCGCGCCGGCGGTTCGCGTCGCGCTCGCTGAAAACGATGTCGTAATCTCCAATCGCTACGTCGCTTCGAGTTTGGGACATCAGGGATCAAAATACGACGACATGAACGAGCGCAAAGAATATTTTGAGTGGAACAACGATCTTGAGTACAGCATCAACGGGATCCCGAAACCGGACCTTAATATTATTCTGCACATCCCGGCGGAAATCGCACAAGCGCTTGTAGATAAAAAAATGGAGCGTCAATATCTGAGCGGCAAGAAGCGCGATCTTCACGAAGCGGACATCCATCATTTAAAGAGAGCTGAGGAGACCTATAAGCAACTCGCGGCATTGTATCCAAATGACTTTACTGTCGTGGAATGCGTGGAAAACGGGCAACTGCTTCCCATAGACGCAGTGCACGAAAAAGTGTGGGCGATTGCCGCAAGGACACTCGGATGCTAACCCTTCCCCTGCAGCCGATTTCTCAGCTTCTCTTCTTTCGCGAGGATCGCCTCTTCGGTGCCGCGGCGGGCAAAGCTGTAATCATTCATATCCACCAGCATCGCTTTCGTAATGAGCGGCAGTTTGTCTTTCAATAGCCGGAATTTTTCCTGCTCTATAAAACGGTAGTTCGGATGACCCTGCGGCCCGGTGCGAAGCTCCGCCTCCCAAAAGAACTGGCGCAGGTTCTGGTATTGTTGGAACCGCACACGGTACGCAAACGGCACCACGTATTGCGCGAGCTCGGGCGAATGCGCCTCGAGTTTTTTAAAAAGCGGCACGATTGATTCCATTGTTTTTCGGTAACGCTCTTCGAGCCCGGCCCACACGATCTCTTCGGGCGTATCATACCCGTGCCGGACGGTGAACAACTGGCGCTCCTGCGTCATCATGCGATGGCGGTGCAGATCACGATACGCGCCGATGTCCATCAGGATGTCGAAGCGTACGTAGCTGTTCTCAAAAGCGCGGCCCACCTTATGCCAGCGCTGGGTGCGACCAGAGAGATACGCCGCGAGCAATTTTTCTTTTTCCTCCGGCAAAAGATTTTTCGCTTTCGCCATGCACGCCTCCCACTCCGCATGGCTCGCCGCATAAAGGATTCCCGCAAGCACTTTTGCTTCCGCATCGGCGTCGTACTCAACAAGCTTCACCACCGGGCCGGTCGCGGGGACGGCCTCATCGGCAGGCGAGAGCTCCGCGTGTGACGCCTTCACAAAATCACGCGTGACCTGCATGCGATGCCCAAGATATTCCTGATACTGATGCGACTTCTCGTCCTGCAAGCGGAGCAGGAGCGATGGGATCTCTTTGTCGAGCTCTCCCCTCAGCGTTTCGGAGATCCAGCGAAACTCGCCAAGCTCGTGCGCGGCCATGCGGTTCACCGCATACTCCAGCGCCTGCGCGTTCCCACGAAAGCCCACCTGGCCGAGCGTCGCCATCGGCAGCATCCCCCGCAGTGTATCGAACGCTTTCTTCTCAAGCACGCTGTCCTTTTCTTCGTAATTTGCCTTTAGCCATACTTTCAAATCTTCGATGAGCGCGGTGTATGTCTCAAAAAGATTGTCGAGTGTGCTCTTGTATTCCTCAAGCAGGCCTAATTTTTCCAGATCCGGTTTTGGGGTGTAATATAAATAATTCCCGCCCACTTTTTTTGCGAAGCTAACGTACCGCGTGGACTTCTCGATCGGCTCCAAGCCGATGCGCTGATCCTCAAGATACTTCATTGCCACCTGCGAGATCCCCCAGAACGCCACATGCGTGCCCGTCATCTGGGCGATGGAATCATCACCGTACTGCGAAAGCCATTTGACGTAAAACGCCTGCGCACGCTGATTGTTCAAAATATTCTTGAATCCGTGCTCGTTCAGGAACGTGATCGTGTCTTTCAGTTCCGCGCCGAGCTTCGGGTCGCTGTCGATGATCGGTTTCAGATACTCGTCGTGTAAAATACGCACGAGCGAACCGCTCGCGCGGCTTGCGCGTGAGCACAGCGCACCCACGATCTCCGGCGGCAAATTGCGCAGCACGGAGATAAACCCGTCGAGGTCGCTTACGAACGGCCCAAGCAGGAACCGCTCCTCGTCGGTCCATGCTTCGCTCGGAAAATCGGGGCGGTATGCTTCGTTATCATTCATTGGGTCGGTCGCGTTATTTCCCGGACTTCATCCACTGATTGTTCTTCTTAAAATTCTTCCAGTACTGCGACGCCTGCGGTTTCATCGCGCCAAAATATTTGCTGCCGAGCGCCTTCTTGCCATACGGATGGTCGGCGGGCGAAGAGAGCGGCGTGAACGACATCTGCGCGATCGGCATCTTATAGTAGAGCTTGATCGGGAGCGGAGAGACGTTGTGCAGCTCGAGCGTCATCTTTAATTTATTTCCCGGATCAAGATAACCCGCCGTCGCGTGAATGATGAGCCCGATGCGCCCGAGCGAGGACTTCCCTTCCAGCCGCCCCACCATATCGTCGCCGACGCCCACCACCTCGTAGACCATGCCGAGCGCGAACTCCCCCGGATGGAGCACGAACTGCTTCTTATCATTGATCGTCGCCTTCTCCATGATATGGTCGATAGGCTCCTTCGGGTCGATGCACACCTGGTCGTTCGTGCGGAACACCAAAAAGTCCGCGCCGAGATGCAGGTCTATAGAGGCCGGCTGGATCGCGTGCGGGAACAACGGCTCGACGGATATCCTTCTGTTCTTTAATGCTTTTTTAATGTCGCGGTCGGAGAGGATCATTGCTATAGATTTTAGCGCAGAAAATGGATTGTGTAAATTCCATGCATCTGATAGATTTGAGAAGGTATTTCTCCGCGAAAGGAGCCTCATGGACAGAAATTATAAGAGGGCAGCACGAATCCTGAGACCCATCGAGCCTGTGCAGGTACCCCCGAACTATCAATGCAGTAAGTGTCATGAAACAAGCCGAAGGCTATGGCTTGATACCAGCGCCGGTCACGGAAAAGACATTCCTCTTTTCTGTATGCTATGCGCCGAACGCGACGAGGTGAGGATACATGGGCCCCACTGGACAAGCGCCAGGCATCAGGGAATTGGTGATGCTATCGGACGCTATCTTGCAGCCGTGCCGATCGAGGGCGGTTCGGGATACTACGATCCGAACAATATCCCAAAAGAACGGCGTAAGTGGTGGAAGTCACTTAAACTAAATCCTCATAGCCATCAGGCCAGTTGATAACACCCGCCCCGGCCGACCTCAAGCGTCGTCGGGGTTTTTCTTTTTTTGAGCGGGTAAGGGGAGTCGGACCCCTGTCGTCTGATTGGCAACCAGATGTAATACCGTTATACGATACCCGCTTTACGGATTCATTATATAGAGCCGCGCAAAAAAATCAATCCGTTTTTGTGCCCTTCCAACGTCTCCAACTTGAAGGGGTGCGCCCCGAGTGAGACCCCACAAGCATTCTTGAGGATTGTCGAGAGTAGCCCTTCCCCTTCCTTTGGAAGGACCTCGGTCGCTAGGCTACGGAAACAATATAGGAGATTTTAGGAGGTATTTCGAGCGCCGGAAGCACCTCGGTCGCTGTAAAATTGCTATCGGCAAAAACCCAAACAATGCCAAAACTTCAGCACTTATCCTGAATGAAATTTCAACAAAATCAGGGTTCCGCACCCGTTCTGAAAATTTCTTTTGGGTTTTATTCCTGGCGCAGGAGACGTCTAGGATAGTCTTCAAATTCTACAGAATGATACACGCTAGGGTATATCATATGTGTAGTTTCGGGTAGTTTTACCAAACACGTCAGATAGAATGAGGAGAAATCGGAATGTGACAGCGAAAACACGTGTCTCATTTCGATGTAACATTTGCAAAAAAGCTAGGAATTATAAGTGCTAATCACGAAACACGGCCGTGTCCCATTTGTCTCAAAGATCACTCGCTTTGATATCAATCAACTTCTGGAAGGTGGTATCTTTTTCAAGCCAGAGATAGAACGTTTTTCGGGAGATGCCCACTGCGGTGCAGGCCTTCGCGACCTCGCCGCCGGACTTCTCGAAAGACATCAGAAAATGAAGTTTTTTGATGAGCGTCCGGAGCTGGGGACCTTGGAGCGCTGCCATCTTTTCAAGCCGAGCGGTAATGGCTTTCTCCTGCCATGCGGCTCGGGTCGCATACGCCCCGCCATGCTTCTGCATCATTTTCTCGTCCCACGGATCGGCGGTAACCCTGTCGGTACGCATGAAGAGATATACAAGGCACGCATTGAGGTTGCCGCTTTTTACGAAGTGTTCTAACTGCTCGATATCGTTTTTCCCCAATGGGACAATGACCACTTGATGCCGGGTGAACACGCGGAAAAGCCGCTCGTAATCATCGGCAGGCACCTCGTCGGCACTGGTCGCCAGGATAAAAAGCGTATCCTCTTCCTCGCGAACGCTCATAATGACGGACTCAAGATCAACATCATCGACTTCCTGATTCAATCTGTTTTTGACAAGGATCTCGACCGCTTTGAATTCGCCGATGAGTCCTTCGCCGAGAAGCTGTAAGAGAGGCGATGCTCCCGCCTTACGGAACGCCATGCTCGCATAACTGCCGAAATGCGTCAGCCGTTCCGCGACGACCGGCGTACGCGTGAAGTGATAACTGAAAATCGAGGCGAAGAGATGTTGGACGCGCTCGGTGAAACTTGAAGTGCTCGCGATGTTTTTGTTCATACTCACAACGGAACTTTGATGCACGAGACCATGATAGCAATTCCCCTGCGCGAACACAAAGAACGAACATCTGATTTTTGCTTTGACAACGCGCCAGTTCCATGCGATTCTCTATTTGATTCGTTTCTCAGCTCTTTGGAGGTGAACAATGCAGATCTTCTTGTCTATTGTCACGGCGTACCTCATTCTTTTCACGCTTGTTGCATGGGCTGCGAAATCGAGGGTCGTCTATGTTGGGCTCGTGATACTCGCAGGCCTTGGGGCAACCGACGGCATCGTTCGGCTTTCCCAACATCCCAGTACACTCTCCGCACTTATCGCCGAAATTTGTATCATCCTCGTGATAATCAATGCATTCCGGGCACGATCAGCGTCGTCATCCCCGTAAAATACTCTGGAATCAAATTCAAACTCCTCGCGACAACATTATCGTCACGAGGATTTTTATGTCGTACTACGTTGACCTCTACTCGTGCCCGTTCACCCATCCCCTTGTGATGGGGCCGAAGTATCCGGTGGCATGTATACCCACGAATGCCTGAAACTCCGCAAGAGCGTTGTAGGTAAGCATGCCAAAGGTCTGGGTAACACCATGGGCTTTGAGCTTTGTTGCGGCAGGGCCCGTGACTTCAGATATGAGGTATCTTTGTAGGTCGGTCACTGCGGGTCCTGTGTCCCAGAGCTGTAGGTCGGTCGTAAATGCGTATGGCGAGAAAGTAACGGTTGTCGTCGTATTCCCTGCTTGTGCCTCAAGGCTTTGAAGTTCTGCGAGAAGGATGTTCAGCTCTGCTTGGAGGGAGGAGGTCGTGATAGCGGTGGAGGGAGTGGTTGAGGTGGAAACAAGGAGCGGGGAGGAAGAGGCGGTTGATGATGCGGTCGAGGTGGCCGTGGAAACAACGATAAATGCGCTTTGAGGCACGCCTCCTCCCCCGCCTCCTCCAGAAGATACGGATGGGGCGTTGTATACAGTGACCGATATTGCTTGGGAGGTTGTTGCATTCCCTGCGCCGTCCACCGCGATGGCCGTGATGTTGTGAGACGCATTGTTTGTTTGCGTAGTGTCCCAATTGATGGAGTACGGGCTCGAAGTAGATTCACCAAGGAGAGAGCCATCGAGATAGAAGGCGACGGACGAGACGCCGCTTATCGCATCACTTGAGGATGCGGCGATGGACGTGGCCCCAGAGACGGTCGCCCCGCTCGTGGGGGAAGTGATGGAGACTGCGGGAGGAGTGTTATCGACGGTGATTGTGATCTCTGAAGAGCTCGCGATATTGCTGTTGTTGTCGGTTGCCTCTGAATACAGCGTATGAGAACCGTCGCTCGCCATGGTTGTATCCCAGGATATTGTGTAGGGACTCGAAGTCACGGTGCCGAGAAGAGTGCTACTTGAGTCGAGGTAAAACTGGACTGAGGAGATACCGACGGTTGAAGTGGCAGTTGCCGTGACGGAGATGGTGCCTGTGGCGATAGTACCGCCCGTGGGTGAGAGCAACGTCGTTCCGATGCCAGTCGTATTAATAGTGAAAGATACGGGGATGTATTGCGGCGAGCTTGAGGCGGCGGAATCGGCAATCGTCGCCGTCGCATTGTACGTGCCGAGAGCCAGGGTCGCGGGATTCACGATGAAAGAGGCGCTCGTCGTCGCATTGCCGGAAAGTGATCCGGATGCCGGACTGAACGTGAGCCACGACTGAGTGCTTGATGCCGACCAGTTGAGGGTCGTGCTCGTCGCTCCCGCGTTCGTAACGACGACCGATTGCGTCGAAGTCGCCGTGCTCCCGTGCGCGGCGGAAAAATTGAGCGTCGAAGTAGGCACGGAGAGGACGGCTTGGTTCGAGACCGTGACCGTGATCGAAGTCGAAGTTGCCGTGTTGCTGTAATTGTCCGTCGCCAAGGCATAGAGCGTGTGCGATGTGTTCGTTGCCGTCCCCGTGTTCCACGAGATCGTGTACGGCGACGAAGTTACGGCCGAGCCGAGCGGCGATCCGTCGAGGTAGAACTGGACGGAGGAGATGGATGCGGGACTCACGGCTGATGAAGTTGCGGTGACGGAAATGGTTCCTGAAACCGTAGAGCTTGCCGTCGGTGCGGTTATGGAGACAGAGGGCGTGCTCGTTTGGGTATACACATACGCACCCATTTCCCATCCGGCACCGAAACTGTTCTGGTTGTCCAAGATAATAGAGGAGGGCCAGGTGGAGGCAGGATCGAGACCCATGTCATAACTCGTGCCAAGGTTCAGGCCTGCGTCAATGGCAGGAGAGGAAGATTGAAGCGTGAAATCAGTAGAAGTAGAATAAGAACCAGAAAGATCGGTGAAGAGGGGGTTGGCATTGAGAGAATTTGCATCTTGGCCGCTGTTTTGTTTCCAACCAACAAAGTTGTAATTTGTATATCCCCAATCAAACGGACTTGCGGCGCTGCCATAGTAAAGATTATTATTGATGGTTTGACCCGTTTCACATTCTGGTGCTATAACGATCGCCGACTTTCCGGGAGAGGCATATGCGATATTATTCTCTACAGTCATACCCATACAATTTGTCACATTGTAGAAATTAAGCTCACCTGCGTTCCAAGATTGGGTGTCGTTGTTATAGAGAGTGTTGTTATAAACTAAATGGCCGCTCCCCGTGAGGTCGATCCCCCCATCCGTATTACCGTAAGCGATATTCCCATAAATAGTCGTCGTCGCACTGTAAGTGTCCACCTCAATTCCCTCGGCTTGCATATTCGCCGTACCATTATTGTAAGAGAGGTTATATCTGATCACATTTCCGGCACCCGCTCCATACGTATAGATACCTCCTGCGTCGTTTTTGTTCTGAGCACAGTAGGACACTTGATTGTTCTCAATTGTGTTATCTATTGGTCCTGTGCCGCCGTAATTTGAAAGAATAATCCCTTCATAATCCATATATCCGACAATATTTCCTTTGATATCATTCGTACTATTAGTTCCCGAGCCATATCCACTTATTTGAATACCCTGATATCCATAAGTAATGGAGTTTCCTTGGATCAGGCTGTTTGACGAACCGTTCAATAAAATCGAGCTAGCATCATTTCCACCGTCAAAGGCAAAAGAATTCCCTGTGTTGATAATAGTGTTATCCAATATTGAAAGATTGTTCGAGTTCTGAGCATACAAATCTGCCGCGACTGCTCCGTAAAGTTCTAGGTTTTCGACGGTGATATAGTTTTTCGCAATCATCTGAATGGCAGCGTTTCTTGTTCCCACTTCCACTCCAGACGGATTTGATGTCTCATAAAGATAGATATTATCGTTAGCCCAATACCAATCTCCATTAGACGTCAGTGCGCCCATAGATGTTTGATAAGTTCCCCTGACACCATTTACAATTACGACACCTTGACCGTCATACGGTTGAGTACCCATCGAAACTTGCCATACATTCGGAACACTGACTGTGAAGGTGTATCCCGCCGAATCGTTATATGATCCATTCGATGAGAAGCCGTTACTCGTCCAGTTATAGCTGCTCCCTCCTGACGAGGAAACGATGGTGACGCCCGTTGTCGATGGCGTTTTAACCTGTACGACGCTTGCAGTGTCCCAAAGATCGGTATCGCCGGAATTCTCACCCCCATAGCCTTGGTCGAAATCACCAGACCCGGCTGTTGAATCTGCTGTGGCATAGAAGACATATTGCGCCCACGAAACTGGAGCGACGAATGCGGTATTGGCGATCTTGGTTCCTGCCTCGTTCTGCATAAAGAGTTGCTGTCCAGCATCCGTTCCTTTTTTCATATATACAGAATTTTGCAACAGCATGCCGCTCGACACAGCGAAGTATTGGGCGGCGGCATTGTAACTTGAGCTAAGAGTAACTTGGAGACAGCTCGAAGAATGGCAACCGCTGCTGAGTGTGGTATACGATCCACCGCCGCTTAAATAGCCATTGTTAGCAAGGGTTGGATCACCCAGTAACTGGCTCCCATACGTCTCCCCTGTGCCTGCGGTTTTGATGTACCCGGATACACATTGGGTCGGATTGGTTGCAGAGCATACGGTAATGTCGTCTCCGATATATGACGATAGTGTTACGCCACCGGTTCCATTGAAATCGACGAAGGCCGCTCCGTTGACCGTGGACAGCTTCATGTTCGCCTGAGTTACAGATCCGGTTATGTTCGAACTTGCCGCCCACCCCGTTACAATATTTGATCCATTGATTATCGGCTTCGCTCCGCTCCCGTACGCCCCGAAGGTGATGGGGCTACCAGACGTGCCAGATGACGGTATACTGAGCTGTTCCCGCCAGGTGCAACCACTGTTAAAGAGGATAGAATCGCCATGGTTGAAGGTCGATGAATTTACTTTCGCGATGGTGAGCCATGGGGTTGAAGAACTGGTTCCATTATTAGAGTCATTTCCAACGACGCCACAATTCGAGACATAATAGGTCGTGCCCGCGGCTTGAGCCAAATTCATGGGAAACGCAAACAAACCAATCGACAGTTGGACGACTAGAAGAAAAATCAAGAAACGTGAAAATGATTTTAGGGGTGGTGAATGGTACATATTATTTATGTTTAATATAGCAAAATCGGAATCAGTGGGAAATAGAATAAGTGTATCCGCTCGAATCATCCCTGTTAAATCCCGAGGCTTCCGAAGTCCAGTTGTAGGTTGAACCGCCAGCGGTGGAGACGATGGTGACGCCTGTCGCGGAGGGGGTAAGGACCTGCTTGACACTAGGACTATCAAATAGAGTCGTGTTGCCAGTATTTTCACCGCCATATGCTTGGTTGTAACCTGCGCTTGAGTCCACGGCCATATAGAAAATATAGTTAGTCCAGCTTGCAGGAGAAACGTATCCCGTGCCGACGATGGTTCCCAAATTGTCACTCATAAACGCAGTCATCCCGGCGTCAGTACCCAGTTTCATCCAAACAGAGTTTCGCATGAGCATCCCTGGACTCCATGTAATATTCCCGAGATACTGCTGAGCAACGCTATAAGAACCACCCAAAGTAAGCTGAAGGCAATTCGCAGAATGGCAAGAGCCACCGCTGAGAAACGCGTAGGTACCACCACCGCTTAGCCAGCCAGAAGTATTATTTACGAAAGTGGAATTGCCAAGTTGTTCACCCCCATACGTCTCTCCCGATCCCGCGGCCTTGATGTAACCGACGAGTTGGTGGCCTGTACTGTCCGTAATGATGAGCTTGTCGCCAATATAAGAGGTGAGGGTGCCTGCGGAACTAAAGTCCACGAAGGCGGTGTTTGCGATAAGGCTCATCTTCATGTTGGATTGGGTGACAGAGCCGGAAGAAAGGCTCGGATTTGCATAGTCCTGGGGAGCAAGAGCAAGGGATGCTCCTTTCTCAAAGAGGTCAGCGTAGCTTCCTCCGTCGTTCGTCTCAATCGATTGGTATTTCTGAGACTCAAGATTGGTGGTGAGCTCATACTTGGTGCCTTGCATCTGATAGGTGTAGAAGTAGCCTGAGCTTGTGGTATTCGTAGGATCAACAGGAAGAGATCCAAGAGGAGACTTGGTGGACATACCAGAGAAGTTCACTGGGATCCAACCCGTGCCGTCTACGTTTCGGTAGGTGCTTGATGCGGCGCAATGCCAGGTAAAGAGGCTTGAGGTCGCAAGGCCTAAGCCCTGACACTGATCTCCTGCGGTGGTCGTGGCTGATGGATCAGGGATGGAGATATATGTGGTGGAAGCGGATCCTAAAGAGCTTGCGGAAAAATCCGTCTGATAGAGCCCAAGGGCATTGGTCAGGGTATCCATGTCAGAAACTCTATTGCTGTCCCTACTTTGTTTGAGAAGCTCCGCGGGATTCAGAGTAAGCACGACCACAACCGCGAGGATGGCGATGATGGCAATGACGACGAGAAGCTCGATGAGGGTGAAGCCCTCATGTGAACGGGACGACCGACGTTTGTACATATTGGAATTATATCA
>Ga0208357_1002561_pt1 | contig 11906 bp, 10 predicted proteins | sample NGESurdeep092012_6_FD_184487 | JGI IMG/M metagenome (GOLD analysis project Ga0208357, IMG submission 184487) | Arctic peat soil microbial communities from Barrow, Alaska - NGEE Surface sample F52-2 deep-092012 (SPAdes) | ecosystem: Environmental > Terrestrial > Soil > Wetlands > Peat ... | reverse complement strand
GGCCGAGAACGCAAGTCCAGGTCCGGCCATCAGGGGCTCGTCGTGCTGCTCAGCCACGAACACCTGGCGTTCGCTGGCCACCTGCCACAGCGCGGGTCGCGGACGATCGATTACCCGGGTGTCCGGTATCAGGTACTGACGGTCGAAGGCACGGTAGCCGATGCGTGTCGGCGAAGGGCACCCTCCCTTCTCGTCGCCGATAGTGCCGGCGTGTCGTACAAGCCCAGTGATTGTGACGGCGGCGGTTGTGCCAGTCATCCGATCGGGGGTTTCCTTGAGCAGCCCTGGCTTGGCGGACGCCGGGGCTCCGATAAGGCGGTTCCAACGCGTCTGCAATGTTGCTGCGGCGGGAGCGTGGACCCAGGTTCGGTTGGGCTTGACGCCGGGTGCCTGCCAGGGCATCAGGTCGCCGAGCAGTGGGTACCCCTCCCACTCCTGGTTACCGGCCGGCACAAGCCGGTCCTGCCATCCGGTCGCGCAGGGAACCCAGGCGGCGCCTGCCACGGAGAGCTGAGCGAGTTGCTCGAACTTGCGTGCGCGCTGTCCGGAGACGGTGACGTGGTGGATGTTCGCAGCTTCATCGGGGTTGCCCTTGCCGTAGCGGGCGAAGATCCCGATGCATAGCTGGTGCTGGACGCCGGGGAAGACCCTAGTGATGACTTCCGGCTGATGTCCCTCGGGGGACAGGTCGATGATCCAGCCCTCGTCGGCCGTTCGTCGCAGGTACTCGCGCATCCCGGCGAATCCGGGGCCGTTCGTGTAGGCGGCTGTTGTGATGAACGCGACCACTCCGGCTGGCTTGCTGGGATGGGCGTCGAATACTTTCCAGGTCGCCCAGCGCCAGAAGTAGACCGACAGGTTGGACAGCACGTATTCGTAACGGCCGTTGCCCGCAGCCCGGAACGCGTCTATCGGCCGGGCAGCCCCGGAGTTGTGGTCGCCCTGCTCGACCCAACCGCCGAGGCCCTTCGCCCTCTCTCTGTACGGCGGGTTCCCTATCACCACCAGGACCGGCGTGTCCCGCTTGATCTTGTTCGCCTCGCGACGGGACCTCGCGATGGGCTCGTACGTCAAACCGAGATGCGTCTGCTCGATGTACGGGTTGTCGAGGGTGTCGGCGACGAAGAACTTCACCTCTTCTTCAGGGACCTCAGTCTTGTGCTTCGCCTTGACCGCCTGATGGACCCGTAGTTCCGCGACCGCGAACGGCCCGGCCTGCTTCTCGAAGCCGACCAGCCGTGAGAACAGGGACCTGATCTGAGGCGAGACCGCGCCGTCGCCTTCTTCCTCCGCGACGGTCCTGGCGACCGCGTCGATGATCGACAGCAGGAAGGTCCCGGTCCCCATCGCCGGATCGACGATCACCACGTCATCGGCGGCGAAGCCGCGCCCGATGCCCATCCGGGTCTGGAGGACCTCCTCGACGAGGTGGACCATGGCGGTCACGACTTCGTTGGGGGTGTAGTACGAGCCGCTCTGCTTTCGGAGCGACTGATCGTAGACCTCGAGGAAGTGCTCATACAGATGGAGATAGGTGTCTTCTCTCCCTCTGCTCAGGGGCTCCCAGTCGATGACCCCGAACACCCGCAGCATCGTCGAGATCACGATGCTGCGGCCCTCCACGGTCTTCTCCGTCAGCACGCTCAGGGCCTTGCCCATCAGCGAGTGCTTCTTGCCGAGCTGCCGCGCGATCTCCGAAAGCGGGCGGTCCTCGAACGCGATCCCATCCACCCGCGCCAGGAGCAGCGCGAACGTCACGGTCTGCGCGTACGCGTCGGCGAACTCGCCATCGGACAGGCCCGGGAACAACAACGTCCGCCAGTCGTCGGCCAGGCCAGTGAAAACGGCGCTCGGCTCCTGCCCGGCTCGTTCGCGTTCGAGTGTATCGGCGACCTCCCCGCGTAGCAGCCGGCACAATCGAGCGGCGGAGTTCACCAGCTGGGGGATTGTCAGGGGTGGATCTGGCTTCCAGAGAAGGAACTCGGCAACCACCCGAATAAAATCGTCGCCATCTGGCGCGAGCTGCGCGCCGGCGTGACGGAGATCGCCGTTCAGCCGGGCCACTCGGCCCACGAGCTCACCCGAGCGGAATGCAGCAAACCGATTCCCGTCCGTGTAAAGGACATTCGGCAGCAGCCGCATCTGGTCCCATTGCCGACGCTCGTGGGCATTCGGCGTCCATATCGTCGGAACCCCGCGGCCAGGAGCCTTCACCTCGACATAGCCGACCCGAGAGCCGGAGACGGTTACCGCGTAGTCCGGACGGACGCCCAGGGCGGCGAGTGATGCCTCCCCGATCAAGACCAATTCGACGCCAAGGGCCTCGGCGACCTCGCCGAGAAGCTGTTCGAGCGGCGCACGGAGTTGATCTTCGGGGCCGCCGATGTCGTCCCGGAGTTTCGGCTTTACTCTTGCCCCGAAACGCGACACCGCTGCCGCAACCTTCTCCGTCAGGGGTTGCGGAAGATTGATCATCGCGAATCGATCCAGGTTGGCATCCTGTATTTATCCAAAGCATAGACATATATCGGCGGCTTGATTTTTTCATTCTCTGGCAAGGCTGACGAATGATCAAGACCCTGGCGCGATGAACCGTAACGAACCAGGGACAAGTGAGTAATTCCATCACATGATGGAATTTGGTTGCGATCCGGGCCGCTCAACACTCGGGCGCAGGTTGGTCTATGCCACGTCCCGAGCCCCTCGAAATGTCATAGGCAACATCTAGCGTGGTCTATTAGGCCGGGCCTGCAGGACCGGTCTTGAGGCGTCCGCGACGCCCCGACTTGGCGGTCATAGCCATGAGCCGACCGTCAATGTAGTAAGATTTAGCATGTGGCGTGCTGATTTCAAAAATTAGGACGGTGCGGACCTGCCCGCACGGGATGGGTAGAATAGTATGAGCGATATTTGGCGCCCAGATGAGATCGGCAGCATGCGCGGCGGTGAGCCCGGCGGTGACTATCAGGTAGGCGATGCATTCTCAGTTAGGTTCCGTCATGGGGACCGGCCAGGTGCGATGATCACCCAGACCACGTACGCGATGAGCATCGCTGGCGACCGCGAGAGACCGTTCCTTGTTCGCGTCGAGATCGAATGGCTCGTCTGCGGCGACCCCGAGGACCCGGGAGCGACCGAACGCTGGTCGGACCGTCACAGCTACGATGCCCAGTCGTACAGAACTGCAGCAGAGGCTGAGCGGGCTGCCCGGAGGCTGGCCGACGAAGCCCTGAGCGATGACAGCTGGCTTACCTGGGACGGTCTAGCGCCGTGGGAGCGCGACGAAAACTGACTATCAGGTCGTCGTCATACGCACTTGTGGAGTCCCCGCCATCGGGCCATGCTTTGACGGGAGGTCGGCATGGACGTAACGGACTTGGCATCGCTGGCGGCCAACACGGTCGTGGCGGCTACCGTGACCGATACCTACGACGGCATTCGTGACAGGGTGGCGCGCCTATTCGGCCGCGGCAACCCAGACCCGGCCACCGCGCGACGGCTGGACAAAACGCGAACCGAGTTGTCCGATGCGACTGCCCCCGGCGCTGAAACGATGCGGGCCACGCAGGTGGCTCAATGGCAGGTCCGGTTCGCCGACTTGGTCGACGCGTACCCCGAGGCCGCGAATGATCTGGCGCGACTGGCCGCGGAGATCCAAGCCGAGCTGCCCGTTCGCGGCGACGTTACGAATACGATGATCGGCGGCGTCCACCATGGTCCCGTGCTGATGGGTCGCGATTTCACCGGAATCATTCTCCACCCCGACCAGGGCTCAGCTTCCGCCTAGTGATCGGCCCACACGAGCGCCCTACCTTCCTAACCCGCCACGGCTATCATCGAAAGATGCATGCCGGGCTGCGAATCGTCATTGCATCGTCTGGTGCGTCCCAGTTCGAGTTCCTGAATGCGACCCTGACTGCGGCTGGGCATGTCCCGGTCGCTTATCTGGTGAGTCGCTCCATGCGGCCATCGACGACGTTGCCGCCCGATCTCTTGAAGGCGACGTCAAGCCTCGTCGAGGCCATCCCCCCGGACATGGACCTGCTGCTGCCCGCTGGCCCAAGGACACTCCCGGCCCTGCTATCCGCCTACCAGCCAGACATCCTGCTGGTATTCGGCTTCAACTGGCGTCTGCCACCCGATGTCCTGGCGGTGCCAAAGCTGGGCGTGCTTAATGTGCACCCTTCGGCGCTGCCGAAGTACCGAGGCCCATCCCCGGTCCTGTGGGCCATTCGCAACGGCGATCCACACCTGGGGCTCACCGTCCACCGCATGACCGAGCGCATCGATGCAGGTCCGGTGCTGGCCCAAGTAGAGGATCTGCCGCTCCCGGACACGGTAACCAGCCAGGACGTCTGGGAGCTCATCAAGGCCGCGCTCCCGGACCTGCTCAATGAGGCGCTCGACCGTGCCGTCCGGGGCGATCCCGGCCGCCCGCAGGACGAGAACCAGGCGACCCACGCAGGTTTCCCAACACCTGACTGGTACACGGTCACTTGGCGAGACAGTCGCCACAAAATCCACAACCAAATCAGATTGCTGCGCTATATGCGCCGCAGCGAGACGACGCTATTCGAGCGGGAAGGCGAAACCCTGAGCGTGCACGGCACCAGCCTGACCAACGACGGCGGCCTTCGCATCGACTGCGAGGATGGCCCGCTCTGGCTGACCTGCACATCAGCCGGCTAGGCCAGACGCGCCTGGACCGTCGCCCGCAGCGCGGCCGCGCGAGGATCAGGAAACGGCTCAAGTAGTGCAAGCGCCGCCGTGAACTGCTCGCGGCCGGCCTCCTCGCGCCCGAGCGCGCGCTCGCAGTCGGCCAGGTGGACGGTGGCGATGGCTTCTTGCCATCGGTCGCCGAGTTGGCGGTGCATGGCGGCCGCCTCGCGGTGAAAGGCCGCCGCATCCTCAGCGTTGCCAGCCGCGAGCAATACCTCGCCCGCGCAGTCGAGCGCGGTCGCTTCCCGGCTGTGATCGCCGACCTGGCGTTCCAGCGATGCGGCCATCCGGAAGCAGTTCATCGCCCCCGCATCCTCGCCTGCGGCTAGGTGCACCCGTCCCGCCTCGACCAGCCACCAGGCTTCCCACATCCGGTTGCCGGCCTGCTCAGCGATGCGCAGCGCCTCGTCGATCGCCGCCTGCGCGGCCACGAGGTTCCCGGCCAGCCGTTCCGCCCAGCTCAGCAGCCAGAAGGCGTTGCCCTCGTAGGCCGGATCACGGCGCTCGGCGAAGAACCCCGGCAGTGGCCGCACGGTCTCGAGCGCACGTGCCACGTCGTCGGCCTCCAGTTGGGCTTCCGCCAGGTTCATGCGCCCGAGTCCGTCCCAGCGGGCGTCCCCGATCCGGCGCGCACGCTCGGCTGTGGCCGCGAAACGGGCGGCCGCGTCAGAAAGCTCCCGGGTGCGCAGCCCGATGAGCCCGAGCGCGTTCAGCGACCGGCAGATGCCCTGCTGGTCGCCCATTGCCTCACGGATGGCGAGCGCCCTGGTATGCGCGGCCATGGCTTGCTCGAGCATCCGGCGCCGGAACAGGAACCGTCCCCGGTTATCAAGCGCGGCGACGAGCGCGGCCTGGTCGGCCAGCGTTTCAGCGGCCGTAACGGCCAAATCGCTGAGGGCAGACCAGTCGTCGAACGCGAAGTTGTGAGCGTGGATCGGGGTCAGCACCATCGCCAGCTCCCAGGCGCGCCGGGGGAGACCGGCGTCGAGCGCGGCGCGGGCGCCGGCCACGAGGTTGGGCCGCTCCATATCAAACCACTCCAAGGCCTCCGCGGCGTTATTGAGTGGGGCGGGCGCTGGTCCCTCCGCCGGCGGCACGTCAAAAGGCAGGCTGTCGCCAGGGGACAATAGCCAGGCTGCTTCGGCCGCGCTGGCGATGTACCAGCGGAGCATCCGGTCGAGGGTGTCGCCGCGTGCTTCCTCGGAGTCGGTGGCGCGCGCCTGGTCAAGGGCGTAGGCGCGCAGCAGGTCGTGCAATTCGTACCGGTGCGGCCTGCTTGACTGGATCAGGAACGCCCCGAGCAGGATGTCCAAGGCCCGGCGGGCGCTTCTCGTGGACACGCCCACGGCCGCTGCTGCGACCTCCAGCGAGATGTCGGGTCCCTGGTGCATTCCGAGGGCGCGGAACATGCGAGCGGCTTCCTCCGGGAGATCTCGGTACGACCAGGCGAATACGGCCCGCACGCCATCGCCGTGCGGGCCTTCTCCGACGCTCAGCGCGTCCCACAGCAGCGAGTCGTCCCGCAGGTCGGCGATGAGTTCCGTCAGTTGCATGGCCGGACGGGAGACGGCGTGCTCTGCGGCGACGCGCAGCGCCAGCGGCAGGCGGGCGCACAGTTGCGCGAGCTCGGTGAGGTCGGCCGGAGTATCCCGACGGCCGCCGCTGCGCGTGACCTGGCGGACGAGGGCGATCGCGTCGGATTCCTGGAGGATGTCGAGCCGGATGCGGTGCGCGCCGTCGCGGATCGCGAGCCCGGCCAGCTGGTTCCGGCTCGTGATGACGACGAACGGCCCGGATCGGCCGGGGATCAGCGGACGCACCTGGCCGATGTCCGCCACGTTGTCGAGCAGGATGAGCACGCGACGGTCGGCGATCAGCGAACGGAACAGCCCCGCCCGGCCGTCAGGGTCGGCCGGTATCGACGGGGGATCGACGCCCAGGTCCCGCAGGAACCTGTCCAGCACCACTTCGGCCGTGACGGCGGGGCCGTCGTCAAAACCGCGCAGGTTGGCATACAGCTCCCCGTCCGGGAATTGGTCACGGATGTGATGCGACCAGTGCAGGGCCAAGGCGGTCTTGCCGACTCCGGCCGAGCCCGTGATGACCACCACCGCTGTGGGCGCACGGTGCGGCGCCGTCGCGTGACGGGTCGCCGGGGTCGTGGTCAGGCGTGTCAGCCGCCGGAATTCGGTCCGCCGGTTCACGAAGGCACTGATATCGGCTGGCAGTTGGCGAGGGACAACGTGCGAGTCGTGCGAGCCGTCGGGGGCGGTGTGGAAGTGGACGCCCCCAGAGACATCCCGTGCCTGTACGACATCGCCCTCGACCCGGGCACGGCCGATCTCGCTCCTTACCTCACCCACACCAGTAGCGGGGCGTTCTGATTCTGCCAATGCCCTATGCCTACGAACGAATGGGGATCGGACGGCCGGTCCGCGCCAGGTAGTCCCGAGGGATCGTGGGCGTGGCCGGGGGAGGCGGCGTCAGATGCGCGATCTCCCGCTCGAAGAAGTCGCCAATCGGCTCGCCGCGGGCGTACAGGTCCGCGATGAAGTCTCGGCAGCCTCGCACCAGCGCCTGGTCGGTGTAGCGCAGGGCGTGGTCGAGAACACCATGCTCGTCGTAAACAGCCTGGTACATGACGGTGCCATCCATCGTGTAGATATCAGGCAGCGGCCCTTGGTCTTCCAGGTCGGTTATGGCACTCGCTCGCAGGATGCGTATCGGGCCGCCGACCTCGTCGCGAAGTCTCAGCAGGTGCAGTTCCCACTGGAGATACGCGGTCACTGGCAGGGACACGATCCTGATCCGCCTAGTCCTGATGCCAGCCGCCGCATTCTCCTCGTGATACCTCCGAAGGTCGGCCCGCCGTGCTTCGGCCAGGCGCATGGCTTTATCCCAGTCGCCGGCGTCGAATGCCTCCCAGCTCGCATCACCGGGCTCGGCGAATACCTGGCCCCGCTCAAGCTTCAAGAATTCCCGGGCACGCCGGAAGCTGCGCTGGAAATCGGCGTAGTACTCGGGAAGTTCCATGCGCTGGCCCACTGCGTCACCGAGCGGCCTAGGCATCGGGTATATCCGCCTTCGCCGACACGATCGTGCTGCGGGGGATGACGATGAGGCTCTCGTGGCGGTCGATACTGACGCCAGCCGGCAGCCTGTCCCTGTAGGCCGAGGTCAGCTCAGTTCCGATGACTGCGATGTCACCATTGTCAAGCTCCCAAAGCTCCGGGCAGCTCGCGTCGCCAGTGGTGGCACCGAGTTCATGCGCCGACTTGCCGAGACGCCTCCTGAAGCTTGCCGCCGGATCGGCATCCCATTTACCACTCACTGTAAAACCTGCCCCTTCCGAATTTCATCGGCCGCCGGGATCGCATTGGGAAACATCCTATAGTGATATTGGCAATTACGCTATAAGCGGGCATCGTCGACTATGGACGATAGCCACACTTTATCACCAGCCCTATAGAAGATGATGCGCACGCTTCGTATGCGGCCCGAAGGTAGTCGTGATAAGACTGCGATCTCATTTCCCTGCTAGCTTGGGAAAGTCAAGTTCAATCATTTCGAACGGACCTTTGGCTGATCAACTGCCCGGATGTCTCTTGTCCAGGGGTGACCCGGCGGCATGATCGCCGAAATCCGCACGCCGCGATCGCATCTACCCGTCGGGCCCGATGATGAAGGGATCCGCGCATGCGTTCCCGGCGCGGACGATACGGCAGATGGGGATGACCGAGGACATACCGTCCCCCAGATTCGCGTCCATGCACTTAATGTATCCGGATAGTTACGCAGAGTAACATTCCATCGCGTGGGACTACCCAGCCGAGTCGGACAAGGGAGTCTGCGCATCGCGAAGAACACCCGCCTCCGCTGTCGGCTCCGGGACTCCCGGCAGGTGCTACTTCGGCGGAAACCACAGCGCCCCGTCCAGCCGGATAACCTCCCCGTTCAGTAACCCTGTACAGCGATCCGGGGGCGGCGCGTTGTCCTAACGCGGGATTAGCAGGGAAAGGAGCTTGCACGGGTTTGCGCAACAGTTAGCTCAGGGCATCGATCGCCTTGGTGATCAGGGCGCGGGCCTTGGCTCCACGGACTGCGAGCTCTGACAGGTCGCTGAAGGCCTTGGCGTACATGCCGATCTCGCGCGGCTGGGTCAGCGTGAGCCAGCCGGACACCAGCTCGACGTTGACCTGTCTCTCGTCGAAGCCCCAGAAGTCCTCAACGGGCCAGATGACGTCGATCCCCCTCGCGCAGCAGGCGCAGGCGATCAGCCCGGACCTCTGCGGCCTCGTCGGTGTCGTCGGGCAGGCCGCGCCGGGTGGCGATAGCGCGCAGGATGGCCTTCGTGTACGCCGGGGTCTGGACGATGCCGGGGATCAGCCAGCCGGAGTAGGCGCGGAAGATCCTGGTGCGCTCCCACAGCGGCAGCACCGCTTCCTGGGCGCGCTTCACCCCGGTGCGCTCCATCCGCCGCCACTCCACGAACATGTCCTCAACGCATCGCAGGGAGGCGAGCAGGTCGTCAGTCTCGCCCAGCGCCCAGCAGTGATGGCACCACAGGCGGATGTCGGCGGCGGACCGCGCCGTCCGCGCGTGCTCGATCCGGGACACCTTGGACTCGTGCCAGCCGCACAGCGCGGCGAGCGCGCGCCCGGTCAGGCTGGCGTCCTTGCGGATCTCGCCGAGGCGCGCGCCGAGGGCTTGCCTGGCCTGCCAGGCACTGGACGTCGGATCGCTCCTCGCCCACCCAGGAACTATCGCCCGCGAAGTGGCGGTGATGGGTTCTGACACGATCCGGAGGCGGCGGACGCCCACGCCACGGGCTGTCGTCGCGCGGATCAGGTCAGACCAGCTAGCCCACCGCTCGGCGGGGTCGAAGCGCCGACCGGCCTTCCAGTCGAGCCAGTCGGGATCATCGAGGACGTAAATCGCCTCAGGGTTTTCGCCAGGGCGGCGAACTCGGGAATCCGGCAGCGCTGGCACCAGGCGATCAGCCCGGCCAGCAGCGCCTTCCCTCGCTCGCCCTTGGTTCTGAACACCTCGCGGAGCCGGACTCGTGGCGGAACCCGGTCACCGAGTTCTGGCCGACCCTGGCCGTGGGCGACCTCGCCAGCGTCCACCACTCCGCCCACACCCTCCAGCCCTGGCCTGGCTTCGGCGTGATGTGCCTGTTCGTCGCCATCGTGTACGCCGTCGCCTGGACGCTGCTGGACCGCCGGGACGCATGATGGCGGCCGGGATCATCCGCCGCCACCGGATCTCCGTGATTCTTGTGCCAAAACGCTTACCGCTCACAGCCGCAGCTTGTGGAGTCCGCGCAATGCGGTCATGATTTGCCTGTGAGGTTGGCATGGACGTAACGGATTTGGCATCGTTGGCGGCCAATTCGGCCGGTTCCTCATCGTCGGCAACGTGAAGGACACGCCGCTCGGCGACCTGTTCGCCGGCCAGGCGTGGCGTGACATGCTGGACACCGTTCCCCAGCTGGATGCCTGCGTGACCTGCTCGCCTGGCGACAGCAACGACTGCGACCCATCCAGGAAGCCCGCGTGAACTGGAAGCCCCGCGCTGTCCTGCTCGCCAGTGAGGTAACGCACCCCGTGTCACGGTGGCGGCTGGTGGTCGCCGCCGTGCCCCGGCACCTGCTCGTGCCCCGCTGGTGGGCACGGGCGGAACCCGGCAGCCTGTGGCACGACACGTGGGAACTGCGCGACGGCCCCGCCAGCCCTGCCCGCTGGCTGGATGCCGCCTACGCCGACCGCTCCCTCATCACCCAGGTCGGCGAACTGCACGCCGACCACGCCGGCCCGGCCGGCCGGGCGGCCCGCGTCGTCGGCGACCATGCCGGGACTGCTCGTCCAGATGTACCGGCACGCCATGATCGCCGACGGCGTGGACGTGCTGACGTCGGCACCGGCTCCGGATACGGCACCGCGCTCCTGGCCACCATGCTCGGTGACGGCCACGTGACCAGCATCGACCTGGACGACTACCTCGTTAAAGCCGCAGCGGCCCGGCTCGCCTCCATCGGCCTGCACCCTGTCCTGGCCGCATGCGACGCCGCCGGGCCGCTGCCCGCCGAAGCGCAGAGCTTCGACCGCATCATCGCCACCGTCGCGGTCCGCCCCGTCCCAGCGAGCTGGCTGACCGCACTTCGGCCGGGCGGGCGGCTGGTGACCACCATCACCGGGACGAACCTCATCCTCACCGCCGACAAGACCGAGGACGGCGGTGCGGCCGGCCGCACCGAGTGGGACCGCGCCGGGTTCATGCACGCCCGCCAAGGCCGCGCATACCCGCCCGCCATGCTGGAGCGGTTCACCGCGATCCGCGACGCCGACGGCGACCAGGTGACCGCCGGCCGGTTCCCCGTCGTCAACGTCAACGACGCATGGGAGCTGTACTCCACCCTCGGCCTGGTCCTGCCCGGCATCGAGCACCACTACGAGCAGGCCCCCGGCGGCACTCGCACGGCGTGGATGCTGCACCCGGACGGATCATGGGCGCGCTCCGCCGCCCTTGGCGACGAGCCGCCCGTCATCCATCAGGCCGGCCCACAGCGCCTGCACGACGTCCTCGACCGACTGCGCTCCGACTGGCTCCGCGACGGAGCACTGCCCGCCCACGGGGCGCGCGTCACCATCAGCCCCGACGGGGGCCTCACCTTCCGGCGTGGACGCTGGACAGCCACCATCCCTGCTGACTGACCAGCCCCGAACCCGGCGCAACGACCCCGCGCGGCGCACGGCCCTTGTGCCACGCGGGACCGCATGACACCGACACACCCTCGGCGGCGCAGCCCGCGCCGCCGGAACAGACATGAAGAGAGCCGCCGTGACCGTCCCCGCCCGCAGTCCCCTCGAAGAACAGGACCCCATCCTGCTGGAACTGCTCGGCCTGGCCGCCGAGGTCATCCTCGCCCACCCCGAGGCCGTCCCTCCCAGCCTGTAGGAGTTGTGCGACACGCGGGCCGACGACCTCGCCGCCGCCGCCAACCCACTCCCCGACCCCGAACCCCCGGACGCCCCGGCGAGGGCCTCCGCCGTCGAGGCCACCTGCGGTGCGTCCAGGACCACGGCGACATCCAGCGTCCGCTCGAACGCCCGCGGCTGCGCCGACACGGAGGCCGCCCAGAACGACTCAACCGATGATGCGGCGGCCCGAGCCGCTGGCAGGTCCCC
>Ga0208357_1002559_pt1 | contig 11916 bp, 13 predicted proteins | sample NGESurdeep092012_6_FD_184487 | JGI IMG/M metagenome (GOLD analysis project Ga0208357, IMG submission 184487) | Arctic peat soil microbial communities from Barrow, Alaska - NGEE Surface sample F52-2 deep-092012 (SPAdes) | ecosystem: Environmental > Terrestrial > Soil > Wetlands > Peat ... | reverse complement strand
AGACTAGCGACCCGAGGTCGCTGGCGGCTCGACGATCCAGCTGCGGCGCTGGGCGGCGAGGCGGCTGACCAGGCTGGCCGAGCCGTACTCCTTGGCCAGCTGCCGGGAGCGCTCGGTGATCGGGATGATCCAGAGCCACCGGACCGGGTCGCCGTCGACCGAGAATCCGGACAGGTCGGGCGTCGGCGGGCCCGCCAGCGCGGACGGGTCCTCGAGCAGCAGCACCCCCTCATACCCGCCGCCAAGCGGGAACGTCCCCGGCTTGTCGTACCAGCGGATGCTGTGCCCCGGGCCGAACCACGTCACCGCGCGCCACGGGTACCCCGCCAGCCACAGGAAGATCAGCGCCGCCACCCCGGACGGCAGCGTGGTCGCCACGGCCAGCTCGACCCGCCCGTACCCGGTCGGGTCCTCGACGACCTGCTCGACGACCGGCATCCGCTGCGCGCTCATCCCGATCGTCGACAGCACCGTGTACGGCCGGCCGGGCCCCGGCGGCCGCTCGGAGATGGCGATCGCGGGGCGCTTGCGCGGCGCTCCGTCCCAGTAATGCGAGCCGGGACCGAGCCGGGAGGTGAGGTGCCCGAGCGCGGCCGACTGGAACTGCGCCCAGCCCCCGGTGGAATCGCGCCACTGCCAGAACTCGGCCGCCCGTTCCACCCGCGGGCCGAGCCCCTCGATGGCCTCGTCGAGATCCCACGCGAACGGGGTCTGGCCGATGACGTCGCGGCTGTAGCCGGGCATCCCCCTGGTCGAGTCGGCCCAGCCGGGGATGACCGCGAGCAGGGTGCCGCGTTCGAGGAGGGCGACGCCGTCGCCCTCCTCGAACCAGAGCGCTTGCAGGGCGGCGGGGTCGAGCGGGGGCCTGCCGCGCGGGTGCCTGGTCCGGCCCTCGGGCATAACCGGGGCCTGACCGGCGTTGATCCTGTCCGGATCGGTAGTGCGCGGTGCGCGGACATGATTTGCTAGCCAGGTGGCGACGATCACCGTCGTTTCGTCACGCAGGTACGCAGCCGTCGTGGCGCCGTCGAACTCGACCGTCAGCCGCCTGGACCCGTACGGGCTCACGCTGTCAAGCAGCGTGACGGCCGGCGGGAACGGATCGGGACCTGACAGCATAATCGCCATATTCCCACTATCGCCCTGTTTGCCCTCCGCAATCAAGTACTCACGTAGAGTGCTATAGCCGTAAATACCGCCAGAACGTCGCCCGAACGGAGCCGCAGTGTCTCGACCACCTCGCCACCTCGCCGATCTTGAGCTGGCCGAGCGGCGGGAGGCCGTCGCGGCGCTCGGCGAGCGGGCGTTCCGGGCGGACCAGCTATCCCGGCATTACTTCGCACGCTACACCGACTCGCCCGAGGACATGACCGACCTGCCGGCCGGCGTCCGCACCGCCCTGGCGGGGGAGCTGCTGCCGCAGCTGCTGACCTCCGAGCGGGAGCAGGCGTGCGATGACGGCGCGACCCGCAAGATGCTGTGGCGGCTGCACGACGGTGCGCTGGTCGAGTCGGTCCTGATGAAGTACTCCGACCGGGTCACGATGTGCGTGTCCTCGCAGGCCGGCTGCGGGATGGGCTGCCCGTTCTGCGCGACCGGCCAGGCCGGCCTGACCAGGAACCTGTCCACCGCCGAGATCGTCGCCCAGGTCGTGGCGGGCGAGCGGGTCCTGCAGGCCGAGAACCCCGGCGGGAACGCCACCAGCACCTCGCGGGTCTCCAACATCGTCTTCATGGGCATGGGGGAGCCGCTCGCCAACTACAAGAGCGTGCTCGGCGCCGTCCGGCGCTTCTCCGACCCGGTGCCGTCCGGGCTCGGCATCTCGCAGCGCTCGCTCACCGTTTCGACCGTCGGCCTGGTCCCGGCCATCCGACGGTTGACGGAGGAGAAGCTGACGGTCCGGCTCGCGGTCTCGCTGCACGCGCCCGACGACGAGGCGCGCGACGAGCTCGTCCCGGTGAACCGCCGCTGGAAGGTCGCCGAGGTCCTCGACGCGGCCTGGGACTACGCGGCCGCGACCGGCCGCCGCATCTCCATCGAGTACGCGTTGATCAGGGACATCAACGACCAGGGGTGGCGCGCCGACCTCCTCGGTGAGCTGCTGGCGGGCCACCTGGTGCACGTCAACCTGATCCCGCTCAACCCGACCCCCGGCTCCAAGTGGACGGCATCGCGGCCGGGCGTCCAGGAAGAGTTCGTCCGCCGGATCGCCGATCACGGCGTCGCGGTCACGGTCAGGGACACCAGGGGCCGCGAGATCGACGGCGCCTGCGGCCAGCTCGCCGCCACCGTCACCGGCCGCTCCGTCGGCCCCGCCCGCCGCGAAGGCACCCACCTCCTCCCCCTCGCCTAGCCCCGCCCCCGCGCCCCCCGCAGTTGCGGGACAATGCCGGGGTGATGTGGTGGAAGAGCCTCGAGCGGCGAGTTGGAACAGCGCGGCGCCAAGCCGTCTGGCATGCGGTGCACTGGGGGTGGCGCGAATTCCAGAACGCCGGCATGGTGACCGCCGACACGCCCGCGGGCAAGGCCTACGCCCGGTTCGGCCGGGGCTCGCTGATGGCGTTCCCGGCCGGGTCCGTGTTCGGCGAGGGCTCGATCGAGATCGGCGATGACACGCTGATCGGCGCCCTCGTCACCATGTCGGCCGGGATCGTCCCCGGTCAGGACCTCGGACCGAACGCGGTGCTGCGGATCGGCGATCGTTGCGTGATCGGCCGCGGCAGCCACATCGTCGCGCACGAGAACGTCGAGATCGGCGATGACGTCTGGACCGGCCCTTATGTCTACGTCACCGACCAGAACCACGGCTACGAGGACCCGGACGTCCCGATCGGCCGCCAGTTCCCGGTCAACCGGCCGGTCAGCATCGGCAGCGGCTCATGGCTCGGCGCGGGCGCCATCGTGCTGCCCGGCGCCCGGATCGGCCGGAACGTCGTGATCGCGGCCGGGTCGGTGGTCCGCGGCGAGATCCCCGACCGGTGCGTGGTGGCGGGCGTCCCCGCCAGGATCATTCGCGAGCACACCGACGCGGGCTGGTTTTCCCCCAAGGCCCCGGCCTGAGCCGCTAGTCCGCCTCCTGGCCGTTCGCCTCGTCGGAGCGCGGACGGCCGGGCCGGCGCATCGCGCCGGCGTCGCGTGGCAGTCGTCCGGCTTCGCCGAGGGCGCGGCGGAGCATGAACTCGATCTGGGCGTTGGTGGAGCGCATCTCGTCGGCCGCCCACTTGGCCAGGGCGTCGTGGACGGCCGGGTCGAGCCGGAGAAGGATGCTTTTGCGTTCTGCCATGAGATCCGTCAGGAGTAGAGGGAGCCGGTGTTCACCACTTGCTGGGTGGCCTGTTCACTGCAGAGGACCACCAGCAGGTTGGAGACCATGGCCGCCTTGCGCTCCTCGTCTAGTTCGACGACGTTCTCTTCGTCGAGGCGCTCCAGGGCCATCTTGACCATGCCGACCGCGCCCTCGACGATCTTAGACCGGGCGCCCACGACCGCGCTCGCCTGCTGCTGGCGGAGCATCGCCTGGGCGATCTCGGCGGCGTAGGAGAGCCGGGTGAGCCGGGTCTCGATGACCTCCACCCCGGCCGCGAGCACTCGCTGGTTGAGCTCGGCGGTCAGCTTCCCGGTGATCTCCTCGGCGTTCTCCCGCAGCGACATCGCGTCGGTGCCGCGGCTGTCGTAGGGGTAGCTGGAGGCGATGTGCCTGACCGCGGTCTCGGCCTGGATGGCGACGAACTTCACGTAGTCGTCGACCGAGTAGGTGGCCTGCGCGGTGTCCTTCACCTGCCAGACGACCACCGCCGCGATCTCGATCGGGTTGCCGTCGGCGTCGTTCACCTTGGTCTGGGCCGTCTCCAGGTTCCTGATCCGGGTGGAGACCGGGATCCTGACGGCGAACGGGTTCACGAACTGCAGGCCGGGCTCGCGCACGGTGCCCTTGTAGTTGCCGAACAGCTGCACCACGTGCGCCCGGCCGGGCGCGACGACGATGAGGCCGCGCAGCACGAAGCTGGCGACGATGACGAGCACGATCGCCACGACGGCGAACACCGCCTTGAGCGCGCCCCCGTCCACTGCGGCCTGCCAGAACAAGACGGCGACCACGGCCCACAGGACGAAGTCGATGATGAGCAGCAGGACGCCGCGGATATACCAGGCCGGCTGCTCGTGCATGGGCACGGCGGGGGTGTAGAGGGGAGTGGCCGTAGCTTGAGTCTGGGCTGACATTGCCCACCTCCAGGAGAGATTCGCACTGATACCAGAGGCTATCATACTGATATCAGTTTTTTCCGCAAGCCCTAGCCGCCGGAAGGGTCGGTCTAGATCTTGGGCGCGAACATCTCGCCGTGCAGCGCGCGCTCGACCAGGGCGACGGCCCGCGCGTTGGCGGCGAGCCGGCGGCCCTCGGTGCGGTAGGCGGCGAGCACGGCGTCGACCGCGTGCGGCGGGATCGCCTCGCCGAGCTCGGTCCGCGCGGTGCGGTAGGCCGCCCGGGCGCCCTCGACGCACGCGTGCGTGTGATGGCGGGCCATCGACGCGAGCGCCGCCGGGTGCCTGCGGAGCACGCCGTGCAGCCGGTAGTCGGGCGGAACGACGCCGAGAAGCCAGGCGACAGCGGTCGTCTCGAAGTCCTCGGAACCCGGCGGATGCACTCCGGTCGGCCAGTCCGGCGGTATGTACGCAGCCATAATCGCAGCATAACACGCCATCGAACGGCAATTCGATCAACCTCTCCTGTCCACCGTCGGGCGCGCGGCGCCTAGTACACGCAGGGAATGCCGTAGCGGGCGTTGGCGGCGACCGCCTGGCTATCGGTGGCCGGTGAGGTGCTGCTCCCGGACGGCTTGGCGGTCGGGTGGGCCGGCGCCTGGGGGCGCGAGCCGGCGAGCGCGGAGCTCACGGACTGGGTACCGGCCGCGGCCGTGGCCGGGGGCAGCTCGCTGGCGGGCAGCTTGTCCTGCTGGGCGGCGTTGATGAAGTCCTGGGCGGTGACCGTGGTACCGCCGTAGGTCTCCAGGCCGACCGGCAGGACGGTGACGGTCGAGCCGAGCAGCACCTCGACGTGCCCGGCCGGCAGCGACGTCAGCGCGGTGGCGCCCAGGGCCCCGGCCGGGGTCATGGCCCCAACCTCGTCGGCGATGCTCTCCGCGCTCGCGTCGGCGCCCGCGCCGTAGAAGACCTGGGTGTCGTCCTGCAGGGTCTGCGACTGGGCGGAGGAGTTGGCGGCCTTGCCGACCGTGTAGCCCTGGCTGGCGAAGGCTTGCTGGGCGCCCCCGGCCAGCCCGCCGGTGCCGCTGCCGTTGTAGACGTCCACGGTCACCGATTTGGTCGGCTTGACCCGCGCGGCCCCGTAGAACCCGGTGTTGACCAGCCGCTGGATGTCCGGCACGTAGATGTAGTTCGCGTCCTGCAGCGAGCTCCCGAACGCGGGAATGGAGATGTTCTGCACCGCCGCGTCGGGCAGCGTCGTGAGGGACAGGTTCGAGCCGGTCAACGCCTTCATTTCTGGCGCGATGTCGAACAGGCTGAGGCTGCTGTCGGTCTTGAGGTACGAGCCCGCGCCGGACAGCAGACTGGAGATCAGGGTCGGGTCGGTCAGGATGTTGCCGTGCTTGAGGTCGTAGATGATGTAGTCGATGGCCGCCTGCTGCCGATGGGTCCGGCCGATGTCGACCCCGGGCAGCGAGTCCCTGGCGCGGACGAACGCCAGCGCCTGCGGGGGCGACAGGCGCAGGTACTGCGCGCCGCCCTTCTTCGTGTTGTAGCCGTCGTACTTGATGGCGTTGAAGCCCGAGTTGCTACCCAGCGTGAAGTTCGCGCCCGGGGAGGGCAGGTCGACCAGGTTTCCCCCGTACCCGAACCCGTCCGGCTCGATGGAGGCCGGGGCCGGCTTGAGGCACGCCTCCAGGCCGCCGAGCTCCTGGGCGATCAGCTCGAAGCCGTAGATGTTGGACACGACGAAGTGGTCGATGTGCACGCCGGTGACAGACTCCACCGTCTGGGTCTGGAACACCTGACCAGCCTGGTTCGCCCCTTGGTACAGGGCGTTGTGGCTCATCTTCCCGTTGTGGTCGCTCACGTACTGGTTGTAAGCGTAGTTGTAGGCCCCGTCGATCTTCCCCTCGGTGGTCCCGTCGAGGGTGGTATGCGGGTAGTTGACGACATCGTCGCGGGGGATGGAGTAGCCGACCGCCTTCTGGCCGCCGGCGAAAATATGGATGAGGATCAGCGTGTCCGTGTCCTGCGCGCCCAGGTTGCCGGTCGTTTTGCCCGAGTGCGTCTGCGTGAGCTGCGCCGAGCTGAGCGTGTTGCCCTCGAAGTCGGTGCGGCTCTCCAGGCCCATCAGCAGGATGTTCATCGCGCCGACGGACGGGCTGTCGCCGATCGACGCGCCGCCTTCGATTTGCTTCGTCAGGCTGACCACGTTGTGCGCGTACCCGGCCACCACGATCACGCTCACCGCGGCAAGGCAGGCCGCCACGTAAGCGGACTTGGCGAGAACGGCAGGCACTATCCCAGACCCGTGCACCCATGCTCCTCTCAATCCCTGCCCGAGCGTATCGACCCGCACTATAACGAATTGGCACCGCGCACGTGCCCGAGGTTCGATTAATGCCTCTCGCTGCCCCAGTCCCGCACCAGGCCGTCGGCCGGGTCGCCCACCGCGCGGGGATCCGGCTGACCGGCCATAATGACGTTCATGCGTCCCTCGCGGGCCAGGAACAGGCGCCTGCCCGCCCAGGGGATGCTCACCACCGGGCGCTCGGACACGGGGATCACGCTCGGAAGGGCTTGCCGCCGCCGTGCCCTTGAGCGTGAGCGAGTCGGACCGAGGATGCGCAGGCAGATCAAACCCGTTTTATCGAACGGACCGTGAGCGCCTCTATCCAGCTCAGGATCCTGTCGATGGCGTAGCCGACAGGAATCGAACAAATGATCATGACAATGTCCTTTGATTATCGTCGATCGAACGGTGGTCTGTAAGCAGAGGCATAAAGCAGCCCGCGACAGCGCCCAACGTAGGCGCGCCGCCCCCGCGGAATCCCGACCGGCGGACCGTCGCGGCTGCTGCCTGGCTTGGCCGGCGGGGACCCCGTGGCCGCAGACGCGCAAGCGGCCGCCACGGGTGACTCCAGCCGCCGGCATGACTTCCGGTCGCGGGCGCAGGACGCCGCGGCCGCTGCCGGGCGCGGCAGCCAGCCGAAGGCCCGACGCCCAGCGGAGAGGGGGCGGTTCATGATGTGCACGGCAGACGGGTCGGAGCCCGGCAGCGGGGCTTCCGGCCCCGGGTTCCCGGGCGCTGGCGCGGGGTGCTGCACCGGGTCGGGCGCGGGCTTCGGAAGCGTGGCCCAGGCGCTGCGGGCCGGGCGGGCCGTCGCCGCGTACCTGAACTCCCCGGCCGCCGGCGACCTCGACGGCGCGGCCCGAGGGGAGGCGCTGGAGCAGCTCGGGGCGATCGGCTCCCTGCTCGGCGCCGCGACCAACGGGCTGCTGCGGCGGTTCGACGCCGACTACGGCCACGACGCCGACGGCCCCGCCAACGCCGCCGCCTGGCTCGCCGGGAAAACACGCCTCGGCCGCAAGGACGCCAAGGCCGCCGCCCGCCAGATGCGGCTGATGAGCCGCCGCCCCCTCCTCGAGGAAGCCACCACGACCGGCGGGATCACCGTCTCGTGGGCGAGGGAGATCGCCGGCCGGGCCGGCCGCATCGACGACGCGGACCTCCAGGCCGAGGCCGACCGGATCCTGGTCGACGCCGCGACCGCCGGGGCCGGCCTGGACGACCTGAAGCTGATCGCGCAGGCCGCCTGCGAGGCGTGGCGGGAGCGGGAGCCCGACCCCGGCGAGGACCCCCGCGGCCGCGGGTTCGGCGACCGCGACCTGTCCCTGCAGACGACCCTCGACGGGGCCGGGCGGATCCGCGGCGGCCTGACCCCCGAGAGCGCCGCCGCCGTCACCGCCGTCCCGGAGGCGCTCGGCAAGCGCCGCGGGCCGCAGGACCTGCGGTCGGCCGGGCGGCGCTGCCACGACGCCCTCGAAGAAGGATGCGACCTGCTGCTGGCCGCTTGCCGGGCCATGGCGGCGTTGCCATTCAGCCGCGATCCGGCCGCCGCATGGAGCGGTCCTCTCCATTCAAATACGCATATACATACTAGATCTGATAGTATGTATTCATGATCGCAGTGACTGCCACCCAAGCGGCACGGAGCTTCGCTAACATCCTCGATGCAGTCGAGCATGGCGAGACCGTCGTCATCACCCGTGACGGGGTACCTGTTGGCCGGCTCGTCCCAGAGCGACGGACCTCGGCTGACCGGCTCAAGACCGCCCTGCGCGACAACCCGGCGGACGTCGGCTTCGCGGACGACCTTGAGCGCGCTCACGACGACCTGCGATCCGCTTTCGGAGACGAGGTGCGCGGGTGGCCCGGCGAGTTATCCTCGACACCGGCGTTCTCATCGCGATCGAGCGCGGCAGGCTCGACGTGGATGCCGTCCTCGGCGTTGACGATGCCGCCATCGCGGCTATCACGGCGATGGAACTTCTGGTCGGCGTGGAACGCGCCGACGAAAAGCACCGCCAGGCGCGGGCCATCCGCGTGGAGGCGATCTTGTCCAGCCTTCCGGTAGAGCCCTACAACGTCGGCGTCGCCCGGGTGCATGCACGCCTGGCGGTAGAGGCCATGGCAAAGGGGCGGGCAAGGTCCGCCAATGACATGATGATCGCCGCCACCGCTGCCAGTACGAGCCGGATCCTGCTCACCACGGATGCCAGCGCAAGCTTCGACCAGCTCACCGGCGTCCGCGCCGAGGTCCTGAAACTGCCCTGAGCTGAGGCTAATTCACGACGCAAAAGTGAAGTTGCCGCTGCGAGCTGCCGAGGGCTGTTTGCCGGATTGCGCCGGGACTGTGGCCAATAGGGCACGGCCGCCGCCGTTGCCCTCGCGGAACGGGTGGACGGCGTTGACCGCTGAGCCTGAACGCAGTCACGCCCTCATCGTTCAGTCCGGCCCCGCGAGTGTCCATGCCGCTTCGCGGCGGGCGTACCCCGCAGGCGGCCGTGAGCGCCCGTTCCCGCGCGGAGCGCGGGAACGGGCGCAAAGCGCCCGAGTCCGGGCCCCGGGTTACGGCAGGTTCCACTTCTGGTTGGCGTTGCCGCTGCAGTCCCAGATCTGCAGCTGGGTCCCGGAGCCGCCGTAGCCCGTATCGTCGAGGCACTTGCCCGACTGCGGGTTGTACAGGGACCCGTTCGATTGCGGGATGAAGACCTGCGCGCCGGTGTTATTGCAGGTGTAGAGATCAACGGTCGTGCCGTCGGCGGTGCCGCCTCCGTTGATGTCCATGCACTTGCCGAGCGCCTGCAGGGTGCTGCCGGCCTGGACCACGGTCCACTGCTGGGCGTTGGTTCCGTTGCAGGTGTAGACCTGAACGGGCGTGAGGTTGGCGCTGTTCGCTCCCCGCACGTCGACGCACAGTCCCTCGTAGCCGGTGATCGGCCCCGTGTTGCCGGTGGGAGGGGGAGTGGTGCCCCCGCTGCCGCTCGTCGAGTACGCGGCGACATAGGCCACGCTCATCGTGCCGCCGGACGTCGTCGCGCTGGTCGGCGAGGTGCAGTTGCAGACGCCGTTCGGGTAAGCGCCGCCCATCGCCAGGTCCAGGATGATCGACAAGTTGTGGTCGAACGCCGCCTGCCACGTCGCCGTGCCCACCTGCGCCTCGGTCACGGTGAAGTACGAGTTGCCGTCCAGGTAGAACGTGATCGACTCGGCGGAGGTGTTGGTCCGGTTGAGGATCATCGTGTAGGTGTGATAGCCGGACTGACAGCCCGAGCACCCCACGAGTCCGCTGCCGATGCCGTCGGGCTCATTGCACGGACCGCCCGGATCGACGCCGCAGTGCACGGTCCCTGACAGCTCTGACAGCGAGTTGACGTCCTCCATGATGTCAATCTCGCCGCTCTCGGGCCACTGGCCGGGCCCGAGCATCCAGAACGCCGGCCAGTAGCCGAGCCCGCCGGAGGGCTGCTCGATCGAGGCGGTGACCTCGAGCTCGCCGCCGGCCGGCGCCCCCACGTTGGCGCTGGTCGTCTGCACGCGGCCGGACGTCCAGGAACTGCCGCTGCCGAGGGCGGTGATGCCGAGATCGCCGCCGCCGTCGAGGTGCACGTTGCTGGTCGAGTTGGTCATCGTCTCGATCTCGCCGGTCCCGAAGCTGGAGCCGGCCCCGGTGTCATACATCCACTGGGAGTCGATGCCGGTTCCGGCCGTGCCGTTGAAGTCGTCGCTGAAGACGGTCGACCAGCCCGACGGCGGGCCCGGGACCGCGGCCGACGCCATGGTCGCGGGCACCGCGAGGGCTCCCACCACGATCGCGGGCGCGATGAGGGCGAGCGCCAGCCTGCCTCTTGGGCGCCACCTGGTGGCGCGTTCACCGATACGCATGACGCGTTGCGATATGCCGGGCATACCCGGCCTCCTTACCCCGCTCCCAGGGTCTAACAGATAGGAATCTTTCCTATTTGCACCGTGAATGTAACGGGAGGGTTTCGCCACGTCAATTGCAAAAGTTGTTAAAAAACCGTGAACGCCCGTCATTGATCACAGTCGAACTTCCGGATCCGCCTCAGGACAACGCGTCCTGGCTGGTAGCGGCCTTCATCCGGCGTCGGCCCAGGCCCGGTAGACCGACTGCAGGGCCGCCCGGCGGCCTGGGCTGGACAGGACGTCCACGCAGTCGACCCACTGCTCGATCGAGCCCACCATGGGCGGCAGCCGTGCCACCTCCGGGTCGGTGACGCCGGCCAGCAGCCGCCGCGGCACCGCCTCGTCCACCGTGCGGTAGGGCCGGTCGAAGAACGGGATCACCGCCGATTCCGGCGTCGGCTGCAGACGTTCACGCTGGACGTCCAGGAGCAGCTCGCAGGCGGCGGCCAGGGCGTTCTCGCGCTCCCGCCACCCGGCTGCCGCGGCGGCGTCCTCGAGCAACGGCCCCAGGCCGGCGGCGACGGGGAGCGAGCGGAAGACGGTGCCTCGCCATTTGTCGTAAGGCGCCCACCGCCCGGACAAGGCGAACGCCAGCCACATCAGATCCCCGGCCAGCCTCGCGCTCAGCAGCCGCGAGCCGAGTTCATCGCCTGACTCGGCGGTCCGGCCCACCATCGCCATCAGCTGGCAGAGCCGCTGCCATCCCGCCGCCAGCAGGTACCGTTCGACATCGGGCGGATACCAGGCCAGCAGCCTCCTGACTGCGGCCAGGGTGCGGGTCCGGTCGGTGAACACGGGGCCGGCGGTCACCTCGAGCACGCCTTGCCCGGTCACGGTCAGCCAGTCCAGCACCGACATCCCTCCGGTCGGATCCACTCCCAGACGGCTGGCGGCGAAGCCCGCGACGGTGGCGACCTCGACCTGGTGCGAGAGCGAGGCATCCCAGGTGACCCGGAACCGCACCGGGAACTCCTGGTACCGCTCGGGCAGCTCCTCATTCAGCAGCCGCCTGATCCGCGGCACCTGGTCGCCGCTGTGGTCGTCGACCAGCAGCGTCAGCCGGCACCCCCAGTCGTGATCGCGGCTCATCGCGTCATCCAGGCCGAGCATGTCGGATCCCGACCCCAGCCGTGCCGCCGCGTACTCCAGCCCGGGCAGCGCCCGGCCAAGCAGCGGTTCGACGACGTCGGAAAAGAAGCTGCGAGCGAGCTCGGCTCCGCGCAGATCGCGATCAGTCACAACGCCAGCCCATCAGATCAGCCCCGGCCGCAGCCACCCATTTATCGGCTACGTCCGACTCGATGCCCTTCACCGCGAAGATTGGGTGTACCAACCGTCAAATAGCGACGGAAAGTACCCCCGATCATTCGGATCAGCTCCCAGCGGCCATGATCGCTGGGCGTCGGCGCGCGTGTCGTCCCGTCCGCGCTGCCGTGAGG
>Ga0208357_1002558_pt1 | contig 11920 bp, 7 predicted proteins | sample NGESurdeep092012_6_FD_184487 | JGI IMG/M metagenome (GOLD analysis project Ga0208357, IMG submission 184487) | Arctic peat soil microbial communities from Barrow, Alaska - NGEE Surface sample F52-2 deep-092012 (SPAdes) | ecosystem: Environmental > Terrestrial > Soil > Wetlands > Peat ... | reverse complement strand
GCTGGCCTGCTCGTCGGCGGCGCTGGGGTGGCCGCGGCCGCAACCGGCAGCTCGTCCCCTTCGACCTCGAATGCGTCTAGTGCCTCGGCGCTGCTGGCCTCCGTCTCGTCCTATGGGTCGACCGGCGGGGTTTCGGTCGCCGGCGGGCGTTCATTGTCAGCCATCCAAGCCCGCGTTGACGCCCGGGTCGCGAAGGCAACCGGCACGCTCACGACGGCTCAGACCAAGGTCGACGCGAGCACGAAGCTGACCGGGGCGCAGAAGACGACGATCGACGGCGACATCGCCACGATGCTCACCGACCTGTCGACCATCAAGTCGGACGTCGACGGCGCCACGACCATCGCCGACTTGAAGTCAGTCCGCCCGGCGATCAAGACCCTTCGCCGCGACGTGAAGCAGCTGCGCGGCGACGTCAAGACCATCCGCCAAGGTGCACGGACCCCCAGCTCAACCACCTGAGGTTCCGCGAGCCTCTCAGCTGTCGGTGCCGGTGGCCCCGTAGGTTACCGGGATTCGGCCACGGTCGCCGTCCTGCGCCGGATCGAACACCGCGACACCACAGCCAGCACCCTTCGCGACGTACATCGCGCGGTCGGCCCGGCGCAGCAGCGAGTCGAAGTCGACCCCGTGGTCAGGAGCAAGTGCGACACCCAGGCTGGCTCGGAGCTCCAGTGAGTTGCCGTCGATCTGACACGGTCCGTTCACCCGATCAAGAAGTCGGACGGCGGTGGTGCGCGCGAGGGCGATGCTTGCCACGTCTTGCACGATCACCACGAACTCGTCGCCGCCCAAGCGCGCGACAACGTCGGTGGGGCGCACGACGGCCGTCAATCGTTCAGCCACCACCTGCAGCAACCGATCGCCAGCAGCGTGGCCGAGCTGGTCGTTGACGCTCTTGAACCCGTCAAGGTCGAGGACGAGTACCGCGATCCCGACGTGCTGACGTGCCAAGCCATCGAACACCTTCGAAGCTTCGCGATGCAGCATCTCGCGGTTGCCAAGCCCGGTAAGTGAGTCGTGCAGCGCGTCGTGTTCGCGCGCCACCGACAACGTCGCGTTTTGGTACAGCGACACGAGCGCCGGATAGAAGAGCGGAACGAGCGGCCACATGTGCACCATGACGATCAACACGAGCGGCGACAGGCTGACCATCGCTACGCCGACGATCGCCAGGTGCCGCACATCCTCGCGAATAATGGAGAAGAGGGACGTGCCGTCGCTGATTGCCACCGCGATGTAGACCGTGCCGTTGTTCACCACCAGGTACGCAATGCCGGCAAGGCCGACCGCGACGAGTTCGCTCACCCGGATCGACGACTCGGTGAACGTCCACGTATGGAGCGGCGTTGGATCGATTCCGAACGCACGCAACACCAACCACGACGTGCCGAGCGTCACCACGTGCTGAGCGACGTTGAAGACGTTGCGAAGGAACGACTGCTTGTACATAGCGCCGCGCAGCAGCATGGTGACCGAGCACAGGAACGCGGCTGCAGGCAGTCCGACATACAGCAGCAGCGCGAAGAGGAATACGACGAGCGCGAAAGTTCCATCGCCAGCACGGTTCTTCGGGACGATCGGGCGCAGGGTCGTCACAACCATCGGAGCAGCAACTAGCCAGAACGCGGGCCGCCGCGCGATCGCCGAGATGTCGTCGTGGTGCAGGCCCCCGGCCGCAACCACGAGGATGGCAACTGCGAGCACGATGACCGACCAGAGATACCACCACAACGCCGTCCCAGGCACGGGCGGCGTGTTGCGGTGATCGGTCTGCTCGCTCATTTCTTCGAGCATCGTCAGCACCGGTCGCTGAATGGATACGGCAGGTGGCCCATTCCGGTGCGCCCGCCCCCGCGTGTCTCTAGCTGACCCCACCCACCTGTCTCTGGAGGGTCAGCTCACTTGGTTGCCTAGCTGACCCGACCCACCTGCGCTGCGCGCGCGGCGTCCGGCCCATCGTCGAGCAAGATCCGGAAGCCGGCTTCATCGAGCACCGGCACGCCGAGACTGAGCGCCTTGTCGTACTTGGAGCCAGGATTGTCGCCAACGACCACGAAATCGGTCTTCTTCGACACAGAGCCAGCCACCTTGCCACCGGCATTCTGAATGGCTTCGGTCGCGGAGTCGCGACTCCAGTCGGTCAACGATCCGGTAACGACGAGGGTCAGCCCGGCAAGTGGCAGCGGACCTTCGTCAGTGCGCTCGTCGGCCATCCGGACCCCCGCCGCCGCCCACTTGCGCACGATGTCGGCGTGCCAATCGACCTCGAACCACTCACCAATCGACTGCGCGATCGTCATGCCCACGCCGTCAGCGGCGGCCAAGTCGGCCGCCGATGCCTCGCGAATCGCGTCGATCGAGCCGAACACGCGGGCCAGCGCCTGCGCTGCGGTCGGGCCGACATGCCGAATCGACAACGCGACGAGCACTCGCCACAGCGGTCGCGTCTTTGCGGCATCGAGATTCTCGATCAGCTTCTCCGCGTTCGCCTTCAAAGCGCCGTCCTGCTTGGTGAAGAACGCGACTCCGGCGAGCTCCGCGCTGGTCAACGAAAAGAGGTCACCCTCGTCGACGATCACACCCGACTCGAGCAGCGCCGCCGCCGCCTCGTAGCCGAGTACCTCAATGTCGAACGCGCCGCGGCCCGCCAGGTGGAACAGCCGTTCACGCAGTTGCGCTGGGCACGACCGCTGATTCGGGCACCGCGTATCGGCCTCACCCTCAGGTCGAGACAACGGTGTGCCGCACTCCGGGCACACGGTGGGAAAAACGAAGGCGTGCTCGGTGCCGTCGCGCAGGTCGACCACCGGACCGACGATCTCGGGAATGACATCGCCGGCCTTGCGCAGCACCACCGTGTCGCCGATGAGAACACCCTTGCGCTTGATCTCGTCCTCGTTGTGCAGCGTGGCGTTCTCGACGGTCGATCCGGAGACCTTCACCGGCTCCATGACGCCGAACGGGGTGACCCGGCCGGTGCGGCCGACATTCACCCGGATCTCGAGCAGCTTCGTGGTGACTTCTTCAGGCGGGTATTTGTAAGCAATCGCCCATCGCGGCGCCCTCGACGTCGTGCCGAGGCGGCGTTGCAGCGAGACCTCGTCAACCTTCACGACAACCCCGTCGATCTCGTGCTCGACGTCGTGACGATGTTCGCCGTAGTGGGCGATGAACTCCTCGACCTTGGTAAGCGTCGGCACGACCCGAACACGATCGCTCGTCGGAAGCCCCCACGCCGCAAACGCCTCATACGCCTGCGACTGCCGCACCGGCGCGAACCCGCCAACCGCACCGAACCCGTGTACAACCATGCGCAGCGGCCGACTCGCCGACACCCGCGGGTCCTTTTGCCGCAGCGACCCTGCTGCGGCGTTGCGCGGATTCGCGAACGGCGCCTTGCCTGCCTCGACCAAGCTGGCATTGAGGTCGGCGAACTTCGCGACCGGGAAGTACACCTCGCCGCGAACCTCGAGCAGTTCTGGCACCGGCACCCCGGCGCCGGCCTTGAGAGTTTGCGGTATGTCGGCGATCGTGCGGATGTTCGGGGTGATGTCTTCGCCGGTGTAGCCATCGCCACGCGTGGCGCCGCGGACCAGCACGCCTTTCTCATAAACGAGATCGACCGCGAGGCCGTCGACCTTCAACTCGCACAGGTAACTGACGGACTCCCCCGCATCGCGTTCGGTGCGAGCAGCCCACGTTTCCAGCTCGTCGAACGAGAACACGTTGTCGAGGCTGAGCAGTCGCTGCAGGTGGGTGACGGGAGTGAACTGCGTCGAGTAACTGCCGGCGACTTTCTGCGTCGGCGAATCAGGAGTGCGTAGTTGCGGATACGAGTCTTCGATCGCGGTCAGTTCGCGTATCGCGGTGTCGTACTCCGCGTCAGACACGATCGGCGAATCGAGCACGTAATACCGATACGCGTGATCGTCGAGCTCAGCAGCGAGGACGGCGTGGCGTTGCGCGACATCGACCGGTACACCGTCGGATTCCGGCTCGGTCACAGATGGGCGCGTCACGGACGGGCGGCTCACGAGTTCTCCTCCGGGGCGTCGAGCAACACGATCGCGGCTTCACGGCAGATGCGGTAAGCGGTGCGCGGCCAGGCCGGCGACGATCCGGCGAGTCCGCAGGTCGGCGTGACGACTACGTCGCGAGTCAGATTCTCCGGTGCAAAGCCGAGTCGTGACCACAGCCGTCGAGCAGGCGCGACGATCTCACCGATTCGAGGCACTGGATCGACGTCGAGCGACGGCACGAGGCCGAGGAACAACGCGACGCCCGACTCGATCGCCTGGCCGAGCTCATCGTCGTCCCGCTCGGTCAGAAGTGTCGCGTCGAGGCTGACCGCACGCATGCCCGCCTCGACGAACAGACCGACGGGTGGCGACGCCGCGCAGCAATGCGCGATGGGCGTCGCACCGACCGCGGTCACTGCGTCGACCACGACCTTCAAGCGCTCGATCACGGTAGGAGGTTCGACGATGCGCAGTGTGCCGAATCCACTCGCGGTCGGCACGCGCCCAAGCAACACGGCGGCGATCAACGGCTCATCAAACTGGACGACGATTGCCGCGCCAGGGACGCGCTTGCCGACGTCCCTGGCAACACCGGCGATACCTTCCGCGAGCGCTTCGGTGATATCGCGGACGGCACCGACATCGGCGAGGGCTTTGTCGCCATAGTGCAACTCGAGCCAGGACGCGAGCGTCCACGGCCCAGCCACCTGCAGCTTGAGCGGGCCGGCGTAGCCCTGCGTGTGTTCTTCGAGGACGTCGAGATCGCGCGCGAGCATGCCGCGCGCCCGCCGTTCGTCGCCCCCTTCATGCGCGGCGAAACGCCACCCCGACGGCTGGACGTCGACGTGCAGGCCGACCAGGTGCGCCGCGCCACGGCCGATCATGTCGGCGCCGACGCCGGCCGCTGGCAGCTCGACGAGGTGCGGGAACGTGTCGAGCTCGCCCGTGACGACCCGCATGGCTTCGCCCGGGTCGACCCCTGGCAAGGACCCAACGCCGGTGGCGGATCCGGACGGCCAGGGAAGCGGGTTCGACACGAAAAGGGAGCCTAGTGAGCGGTAGCGACACCCGTGTGGGGCAACGCCAGCGACAGCCGTACTGGGAGCGAAGCGGCACCAAACGTCCCGAGCCCGGAAGGACGGACATTTCGGAACGGCTCCGGCGGCCGATTCCGCGCGATATCGTGGAAAGAGACGCCGGCAGAGGTTCTCCCCCGTACCACTGCCGGCGTCCTTTCATGTCCTTTCGTGCCCAGGCGCGAAGCTGCTGCCGACGACCCGTCGGGGCCGGTGACTAGACACGCGTAGCCACAGCCGGTCAGGCCACGGTCAGAATTGCGGGGGCCAAATGCGCGCGGAAGGACCACGCCGCGGGTACCAAAGTCTGCAGCTGTGCATATTGCTGTGCACCGAGGCCGAAACCGGCGATCATGCAAACAAATACCACTGGCCGTTCTATGTCAAACACGACATTTGCCGCCCGTGCTGAGATCGCGACGGGAGGTGTCGGTGCGGTTTGCCTTTGTGTGCCGAGACCTCGCACACAGCCGACTAACCGGCCCTGGAGCTCGCGCGTTCTCGACCGCGTGTGCCCTGAGCGACGCGGGTCACGACGTGCACCTCATCAGCGAGAGCCTCGCCGCGCATCGGGCCCGCGCTCTCGCTGCCGGCCACGGGCCGCAGTGGACGCGCGTGCGAGACAGCCGACCCGCGCACCGGTACTTCACCGACCAGCACGCCTATTCCGACCTTGTGTATGACACGTTGCAACGGCTCGGTGCGAACGAGCCGTTCGACGTCGTGGAGTTCAGCTCGGTCAACGGCGAGGCGCTCACCGCCGTCCGGGCAAAGCGACTTCTCGGAGAGTTCGCTAACACCGCACTCGTCGTGCGGATGGGGGCGGAGCTAGAGGTCGCACCGGGTACGCGCGACGTGTCGTTGACTTTGGAGAACTCGATTGACTCGTTCGCTCGCGACTACGTCCTCACCCATGCCGACGCGCTGCTGACTGACACGCCACCTCGCGACGTCGGTTCGCTCGACGCGGCCTTAGTCGTCGGACGCGCCCCCATTCAAGTCGCGCCGTTCGTGCCAGGTCCGCGCGGTGTCCCGACGTTGCGCATCCCTGAGGTGGGCGCAGTGCTGACCATTTGGCACCTCGGTGAGGTGACTCCCGAGTCGGGCATCGACACCTTCCTCGAGGCCGCGCAGATCGTGCTGGCGAACGAACCGAAGGCCCGCTTTATCGTGGCTGGCGACGACACGCCGTCGGATCCGTTCGGTCGGTCGTACTGGGAGTCGTGCCAGCGTCGGCTGAGTAGTGCGTTGCACGATGCTGTGACGTTTGTCGGCCCACTAACCGACGCCCGCAACTCCGTGCCGATGGCCGGAAACCAATGCGTCATTGCGACTGCGACGGCTGATGCACCTGGCGGCGTCGTCCTGGCCATGGCACACAGCTGCGCTGTTGTGGTGCGTGAGGGAAGTGCGGCCGCGGCCTTCGTCGAACCACAAATCAGCGCGGCGGTCGTACCACCCGATGACGCATTCGCCTTGGCGACGGCACTGCTCGACATCATCGCCCAACCGAAGCTCGCTGTCGCTCTGTCGCGCGGCGGTGCGCTGCGGGTCGCCAGGCACTTTCAGCCGCAGCAGATGGCAGATGCAATGGCACTTGCCTACGCATCGCATGTTCCATGGAACTCCCCCGCTGAGATATTGCCGCCAGCGGCTGACGAGCTGGTTTCCGTTGTCATCCCCTTGTTCAACCAGGGACATTTTCTGCTCGGTGCGATCGAGTCGGTGCATGCGGCCGGATATCCGCACGTCGAGATCGTGGTCGTCGACGACGGCTCGACCGATCGGGAGACGATCGAGATCTTCGACAAGCTGACCGGCGTCACCAAGGTGCGGCAGCCCAACGCCGGGTTGTCTGCTGCCCGCAATGCCGGCATCGCCGCCGCCGCCGGCCGCTACATCGTGCCGCTGGATTCCGATGACCTGCTGTCCGAAGGATTCCTCGCCCCGGCCGTCGATGCGCTGAGACGCAATCCCGACCTCGGGTATGTCGCCGGCTACCTCCGCTATTTCGGCCTGCTCGACTACACACACGTGCCAGCCGGGTACGTACCGCATCTGAGTCTGGTCGTGAATACTCACGTGCGCGCAACAGCGTTGTTCAAGCGCGATGCGTTAATGATGATCGGTGGCTACGACGTCGAGCTACCCGCGTTCGAGGATTGGGATTTGCACGTGCGACTCGCGCTCGCCGGCTACACCTCCGACATCCTTCCGCTGGAAGGGCACCGCTACCGCAGGCATGCCGACTCAATGACGTTCAGCAGCAGCAACGCGATGCGGCGCGAGCTCCTGCAGTACTTGATGAAGAAGCATCTCGGCAGCATCGACCACGCACACGCATGCGACCTGTTGATCTTGATGGCGAACCTGTGGAAGACCGGCTACGAGCCAAGTGCGTCGGTGCGGCTACAACAAGAGAGCCAGCAACCTCTCGTTCCAGCTGAACCGCTTATGTAGCGGTCTTGGCAGCGCTGGTGCGCTACCTCTCGTCGCGCCAATCGATGGCGTCGTAGGACGCCCGAAGTTTCGCACCCAGGACGGGATCGAGGCCCGTGATGTGACCGATGCGGCCTAGAACATGTTCGGCGAATCGTTCGCGGCCGCGCGACTGCGAGCGCCAGCCAAGCGTTGCGCAGTTGTGGAGCAGGGCCCTGAGTGCATCCCTCTCTTGGCGACTCAATGTTGGATGGTCGTTGATGACAGCACCAAGCAACTGCTGCCTGCCAGCTGATCCGAGCACGACAGTTTTGGCGTCGACGAGCCTGAATCCCTCGTCGCGCACAATTTCCGCGACGGTGTCGAGGAATGCGCTGCGCCCAGCGCGTAGGCGGGCGCCGCCACTGAAAGTCAGGTCGTCGACATAGCGCGTGTATCTCGCATCGAACGCGCGGGCAAGACCCGCAAGGCGACGGTCGAGTGAGAACGCGACCAGGTTTGCCAGCGCGGGTGACGTCGGTGCGCCCTGAGGTAGATGCGGGACGGCGAGCAGCTGACCAAGCCTGCGATGGCGCGCGAAGTCACGCGGAACTGCTACCGCTTGCCAAACCGTCCGCGGAACGACCGTCGTGCACAGTCCTGTGATCGTGTACGCCACCGCCTCGGGGTATCCCGCCATGCGCAGCACGCCGTATATGCGAGGCGCCGAAATCGAACTGAAGAACGCTTCCAGATCTGCGCGGATCACGATGCGCGCGCCAGCGTGCGGTGCGAGTGCCGTCCGGACCGAGCGGCCTCGCACCCCGCCGTGCGCGAGTGCGTGCAATGGCACAGGAACGAGGACGTGGCGCAACAGGCGACGTTGAATCTCCTTCAAGCGTGGCTTCGGTGCCGCAACCAGTCGCACACCGTTCCGCTTGGGCAACACCGTCCACCGATAGTGCCGCAGTGGCGTGTCGGCATGACGCTCAAGCCCGCGCGTGTCCGCGAACCAAGCGAGCTCGCCGACGTCCACACCAAGCAGGCGCCCCAAAGCCCCGACGTGTGGCAGATCGATGACTGGCCACGGCGCATGCCCCATCACCGTGGGTGCGGTCAGCCAATGCACCACACGCGGCGGACGGCTCGACTGCTCGCCCGCCAGCCAGGCCGGCAACGACTGGATAATCTCGGCCAGCTCGCGAGGCCTGTCGGCCGGTGGCGACGGGTAGACCTCGAGCACCTGTGTGATGAGTCGATGCACCCATCGCGGCTGGCGGTCTCGACCCAGCGCCGAGGTAGCACTGCGGCGCATGTTCGGCGCATCCCACGACCCAGCAAGCAGCGCCATCGCCACTCCGCGAGCGGCTGTCGGGTCATGGCTCATGCGACGTGAGACCGGGACGGGGGCGGCCATTCCATGCTGTGCGCGCCGGCCCGTTCACGAAGTGAACGCCGCGGCGTGCGATGCGATGACCTGCTCTGCGTGATGACCCCGGGGTTTCCCCGGAGTGATCGGGCCAACCCGACCATCCCGCCCCCGTCCCGCCTCACGATCGAACGCTAACGCGTACGGCTCCGGTAGTCGACCGCAGCGCAACGGGCATGACCCGCGAAGGTGTCGTACAACCGATCACGGCTTCCCAGCGTCCCTGCCTAGGACGACAGGAGTGCTCATCCGGACGGCGAACTGGGCCGCGTTGTGCGTGGCGATGGCGTTGATCGCGGGCTGTCAAGCCGCATCGCGTACCGGTTCTTTTGCGCCTTCCCCTTCGGAAGCGCCAGCCACGTCCCAGCGGCCGGGAAATCGTGCAGGCGTATCGCACGCCGCAGGTGTATCTGGGCGGCGCACCAACCGGCGTCCCAACAAGGGTGACGCTCGAAAGCGGCACGCAGGCGTCGGGATTGATCAGTGGAGGCGCGAACCCGATCAATGGCGAAACCGCCTGTCCTCCCGACTACGCTGCCGTGCTCGTCACCGCACCCGGGGCAGCGACGTCAACGAGCCTGCCCCTCGACTTTCCCTCGTGTACCGGTCTCGCAGTGACCCCCGTCGTGTCCGGCGCAACCGGCGGGTTCTTCAGCCCGCTGGCCAGCCCCTAATGCACGCCATCCGGCCCTGACTCGGCCTCGCCACGGGTACGGTCATGGCATGGAGTTGCGCATGAGTGAGCCGGTTCTCCAGGAGACGGCGTTGTTGCGCCGTGTCCGGGAGTCCGTGATCGGCGACGACCAGGTCATGCCAGGCCCCTACGGGCCGCGCCGCGTCACCTACGCCGACTACACGGCGTCCGGCCGCGCTCTGAGCTTCATCGAGGACTTCATCCGCGACGAGGTGCTGCCGCGATACGCGAACACCCACACGGAGTCGAGCGGCACCGGCCTGCAGACGACCCGCCTGCGCGAGGACGCCCGCCGGATCATCCGCGACGCGGTCGGCGGCGACGACGAGACGGTCGTGATCTTCGCTGGCTCGGGCTGCACGGGGGCGGTCGACAAACTCATCGGCATCCTCGGCCTTCGTATCCCCGCCGGGCTGGACGACCGCTATCACCTCAGCGACGTCATTCCCCCAGCAGAACGACCTGTCGTTTTCATCGGGCCGTTCGAGCATCACTCCAACGAGTTGCCGTGGCGCGAGTCGATCGTCGACGTGGTCGTCATCCAGCAAGACGCCGACGGCCACATCGACGCGGCGGCGCTGGAAGAAGAACTCGTTCGCTACAGCGATCGCGCGGTCAAGATCGGGTCATTCTCCGCGGCGAGCAACGTCACCGGAATCGTCAGCGACACGTACGCGATCTCGGCTCTCCTGCATCGGCATGGTGCGCTGTCGTTCTGGGACTTCGCTGCCGCCGCACCCTACGTCGACATCAACATGTACGGCGGTGTCGATCCGCTCGCCTACAAGGACGCGATTTTCCTTAGCCCGCACAAGTTTATCGGCGGCCCGAGCACGCCGGGCGTGCTGGTGGTTCGGCGTGAGTTGTTGCAGAACCGAGTGCCCGACGTCCCCGGCGGCGGCACGGTCGCCTACGTCAATCCCACCGAGCATCGCTACCTCACCGACCCTGCGCAGCGCGAGGAGGGCGGCACTCCCGCGATCGTCGAGTCGATCCGCGCCGGACTCGTGTTCCAGCTCAAGCAGGCCGTTGGCATCGATGTGATCCGCGCGCACGAGGAGCACTACTTGCGCCGTGCGGTGGAGGCTTGGCGAGCCGAGCCGGCCATCGAGATTCTCGGCGACCTCGACGCTGAACGGTTGTCGATCGTCTCCTTTGTCGTGCGCGCACCGAGCGGCCGCTACCTGCACCACAACTTCGTCGTCGCGTTGCTGAACGATCTGTTCGGAATCCAGTCGCGCGGCGGTTGTTCGTGCGCAGGGCCCTACGGACATCGCCTACTGGGCATCGACCTCGACCGATCACATGAGTTCGAGCGCGAGATTGCGGGCGGTTGCGAAGGAATCAAACCCGGTTGGGTCCGCGTCAACTTCAACTACTTCATCTCCGAGCCGGTTTTCACCTACATCGTGGACGCCGTTCGGCTGGTCGCGCGCGACGGCTGGCGGCTCCTCACCGACTACGTCTTCGACCCAGCCACCGGATTGTGGCGGCACCGGCAAGGATTGGTCGAACCTCCGCTTCGACTGAGCCAGGTCAACTACGAGGCGGACGGCGGGATGGGTTACCCGCATCATGACGATCGCGCGCCAGAGTCGGACCTCACGAACTACCTCGCCGAAGCCGTCGCGCTTTTCGCCGCGAGTGCCGGCGAGGGAACGTCGGACACGGATCGGCCCTCGGGCGCGCTCTCCGAAGACTTCGAGCACCTCAGGTGGTTCGACCTACCCGCGCAATGCTTAGCAATCGGGTAGGACCACGATCTTGACTTCCCAGCTCAAAGCCTGGTGTGAGTAGGAATCGATCGTTCCGGTGAAGACTGATCAGCGGATTCTGCCGCGTTCAGCTGAACGCTGCAACGCGGAAATGGACCCGCGGAAGTGTCGGTGGGTGTGGGTAGCGTGCGGGGGATGGAACTCGTTGATTTTTCTTCGGTAAGCCGTTCGCCGGGTGAGTTGTCGGTTGATGAGCTCGGTGCGCGCATCGTCGATATGTCGGGTCGACTCGCGGCGGCGTCGTGCCGGTGGTTGCTGTTGGTGGCGGCCTTCGATGCGCGGCAGGGTTATCTGTCGTTCGGGTTGGCGTCGACGGCTCAGTGGTTGACGCACGCACGCGGGATTGCGCATCGCACCGCGGTCGAGCATGTGCGGGTCGCCAGGTCACTGCGCCACTATTCGCGGCTTGCCGAGGAGATGGGCGCGGGTCGGTTGTCGTTTTCGCAGGTCCGGGCGATCAGCCGCATCGCCGAGCCGGGTGAGGATGGGCTGGTCGAGGATCTGAT
>Ga0208357_1002557_pt1 | contig 11934 bp, 6 predicted proteins | sample NGESurdeep092012_6_FD_184487 | JGI IMG/M metagenome (GOLD analysis project Ga0208357, IMG submission 184487) | Arctic peat soil microbial communities from Barrow, Alaska - NGEE Surface sample F52-2 deep-092012 (SPAdes) | ecosystem: Environmental > Terrestrial > Soil > Wetlands > Peat ... | reverse complement strand
ACCGCGAAAGTCAAGGATGGTGAAGAAGTACTTGTCGTAGTCCGTGCGAAGGCGGGTGCCACGGCCGATGATCTGCTTGAATTCGGTCATCGACTGGATTCGCTGGTCGAGCACAATCACGTGACAGGTCTGAGCGTCCACGCCGGTCGTCATTAGCTTCGAGGTAGTCGCGATCACTGGGAAGGCACGTTTGGGGTCGATGAAGTTGTCGAGTTGGGCCTTTCCCTCGGGACTGTCGCCCGTGATGCGCATGACATAGCGCACGTCCTCGCGCACGAGGTCGGCATTTGCGGGGTCGTTGACGAGCGCCTGACGCATCCGCTCGGCGTGGTCGATGTTCTGGCAGAAGACGATCGTTTTGTGCATCGGGTCGGTGTCGTGGAGAAACGAGCTAATTCGTCGAGCCACGACCCGATCGCGGTCGGTGAAAATGATGTCCCGGTCGAAGTCCCGCTGATTGTAGTAGCGGTCCTCGATCTCTTCGCCCTGGTCGTCGAGTTCACCAGGCTCGGGTCGCCAGCCAAATACGTCATTATCGAGCGCGATCCGCACCACCTTGAAGGGCGCCAGGAAGCCGTCGTCGATCCCCTGCTTCAACGAGTAGGAGTAGACCGGCTCGCCAAAGTAGTCGATGTTAGAGGCGTACTTCGTCTCCTTCGGCGTCGCCGTAAGGCCGATCTGGATCGCAGAGTCAAAGTACTCAAGGATCGTGCGCCACGCTGAGTCGGCGTCAGCGCTCCCTCGGTGGCACTCGTCGATCACGACAAGATCGAAGAAGTCCCGCGGAAACTTGTCGTAGATCGGTTCCGTTCCTTCGGTGCCCATAATCGCCTGGTACAGCGAGAGGTAGATCTGGAAGGAAGTGTTGACCTGACCCGTCTCCTTGTCCACGAGGCCGCGATCAAGTTTGGCCATCACCTCGCCGAAGGGAGCGAAGTCGTTGATCCTGGCCTGGTCGACGAGGATATTTCGGTCTGCAAGGAACAACACGCGTTTCACTTTGTCGCTCTTCCACAGCCGCCAAATGATCTGGAACGCTGTGTAGGTCTTGCCGGTGCCCGTAGCCATTGCCAATAGAGCGCGATGTTGTCCCCTAGCCACCACCTCCACGGTTCGGTTGATTGCAATCTGCTGGAAGTACCGCGGGGTCTTGCCATCAATATCAATGTGATTCGAACTAATTACGAGCGCCTCTTGGGCGGGCTCTAGGTCTTTCCATCGGCGGTAGTGATCCCAGAGGGTCTCGGGCGAGGGAAACTCGTCCAGCGAGAGATGCTGCTCGACCGGGCCAAAGGTGCCCGTTCGGTCGTGGAACAGAAAACCGTCGCCGTTGGACGAGAAGACGAACGGAACGTCAAGCGCCATCGCGTACGCGAGAGCCTGTTGCATTCCGGCTCCTACGGAGTGGGTGTTGTCCTTGGCTTCGACGAGGGCAATCGGCAGGTTAGGCTGGTGGAAAATTAGATAGTCAGCTCGCTTGGCCCTACCGCGAGCGACGAGTTTGCCACGGACAATGATGCGGCCATCGGTGAAGTAATACTCACGGCGCCATCGATTCTTTGACCAGCCTCCCTTTTCGATGGCCGGTGAGATAAACCGGTCACAGATATCGGATTCCGAAAGTGACTTCTTGTTCTTCAAGACTTCACCCCGCTCTTTTCTCCGAATCCTCGAATATTACGTCGGGCTCTCAACCGACTTTTTCTTGAATAACGACGTTCGCCATACGATACGCGAGGTATCAACAAGAGCCAGTGTTCTAAGACTGCAAGCGTATGTACGACCTGAGAAAGTGGACCCTATTAATGGAATCGACCTAAACCTGCATCCCTCCGTTCCCGCGTCTCGACAGAGCAACAAATCGTTCTTCGATTACTCAGTCTCGCATTGCGCAATGACTCCCAATTGACCTTGCCAATCGATCGGACAACTTCTCTAGTGGCTCAGTTCAGAGGGATCATTCCACAACCACCGACTGCCAGCTTCTGAACGAGAGACTCCACCTTGGGACCAACCAGCGCCCGGCGTTCCAGAGGTCTTTCTTCAATCAATCATCTGGCTTGCTTTGGGATGCAGCGCCGAGCACTTGGTCAGTGCGGGATGCCGCGCATCGATGTAAGTTCCCATGGTATGAAAATCTCTGAGATACGAGTCCTCGGACTGTTCAACGCATTTAATCACCAAATCCGAATAAACAACGCGGATCGGATCACAATCATCCACGGCTCAAACGGCGTCGGCAAGACAACAGTTCTCAAAATGATCGACGACATTTTTCACAGTCGATTTGTTTCACTTCGGCGTGTACCATTTGATGAGGTCGTGATTGGTTTTGAATCTGGTTCCGAGTTGCATATATTGCGGAGCGAAAAAATCGACGATGATACGGGTCGACAGTTGGCCGAACTCCACGCATTTGAAAAACGTGCAGACAGTTCGGTCACGAAAAGCATTAATCTCTCTGCGACAAAGAAGTCGGCGCATGTTCCAGCATCCTTTTTGGAGAATCGATTTGAATCTCTCAGTCGATTAGGGCCTGGTGAATGGTACGACGGTGAGTTCGATGATGTATTGGACTATGAAGGCGTGCTGGAGCGCTATGGGGAGCACATCCCGGGACTAGAAAAACCGAAGTACCCCAAATGGCTCGATGAGGTTCTGAGCCTTGATGTATTGATGATCGAGACTCAGCGCCTCTCGGCACATGCCGTTGAGCCGTCAAGAGCCCCATATCCAGTTCGTCCTGGTCGACCCGGACGGCCTGGTCGACGCAGCTCTTCTGCTGTCGATTTGTTAGCCGGAGACTTGATCAACCAGATACGTGTCTCTCTCGCCACGTACGCCGAAGCATCACAATCGCTAGACCGCACTTTTCCTCTGCGCCTGTTATCGAGAGCCCGTCAGGCGGATCAAAATGCAACACCGGAGGAAATACGACGTCGCTATGAAAATCAGAGCACAACTAGGACGAAGTTGATCGCGGCCGGGCTGATTGACCAGAGCGAGCCTCTACAGCTTCCAGACAAGGAACTGAACGATACGGAAGCTCATGTTTTATGGACTTATCTCAATGATGTGGACGAGAAACTCAGAGTGCTCGAACCAATGTCGGACAAAATCGATCTCTTTCTGGAAATTCTGAACAACAAATATCAAGCGACAAACAAAGCCATTCGAGTGGACCGCCAAGACGGATTCGTCATTCAGACCGAAGCAAACCGAAATCTTGAGCCTCGTCTACTTTCATCCGGTGAGCAGCATGAACTAGTTCTTGCCTACCGCTTAATTTTTCAAGTGAAACCGGACTCACTTATCCTGATTGATGAGCCGGAATTGTCACTGCATCCGGCGTGGCAACAAGTCTTCATTGACGACCTCGAGAGGATCAGCGAAACCTCAAAACTTGATTTCGTATTAGCGACTCACTCGCCCGTTCTAATTGGACGAAGATACGACCTCACTGTCAGTCTTGCGACAGATGGTGAGCTTATTCTGTGATTCAGTACGTAGATGAACATTTCGTTGCAAATGAGGTGTGCATGCTCCGGGATGAGTTCCGTGGTTCCGTTCTGATCGTGGAAGGATCTGACGACGCGATGTTCTTCGAGCGCTTTGCTGCGAGGAAAGAAGAGTGTCGCATCGTCGTTGCAAACGGGAAAAGCGTCGCCATCGCCTCGTTGTCGATTTTGCGGGACCGAGGTTTCGGAACAAGAGTCTTGGTCGCGGTCGATGCCGATTTTTGTCACATCACTGGAGATGAACCAAGTGACGCCGACATTGTTGTTACGGACTTTCACGACCTCGAGATTCAGTTGATCAATTCGAACGCACTTGATGATCTTCTGAGAGAACACGCAACGAGCGCCAATCTCCAAAGGGCCGAAGGAACTTGGGGTCGTACCCTAAGGGAAAGGCTTTTCCAGGAGGCAGCAAAAATTGGGCAACTTAGGTACGTAAACGAGCGAGAGAGCCTGTCATTATCGTTCAAAAGTGTCGATCTTTACCACCACGTCGACACCCATTCACTTGAAGTTGACATCGAGAACTTCCTGAGCGAATTACTGGATGTAAGCAATTCGCCTGTCTCAAGGAGAGAGGTCGAAGAAATGGTCAAATCGTTGTCACTCCCGCCACATCATGAAACGCAAATATGCCGTGGCCACGATTGCACTGTCCTGTTATCTGTGGCCGTTTGTGATTGCATTGGCCACGCTAGGGGGGCAGTACTCAACGATGTTGAGATTGAGTCTCTCCTAAGACTGGCGTTCGACAGTTCTTGCTTCGCTCTGACAGAGCTTTACGCCTCGATTACGAGGTGGGAGGACAGGAACAATGCAACGATTCTCGCTGTGTAGACCCCTTGGAGATAGCGGTCACCAAGCTAGTTGAAGAATCTCATAATTCACGATGTGTCGTCGAAAAGCTCTAGAACTGTGAGATGGCAAATTCTTCCGTCGAGAACGATCTTCGAAAGTACTTTAGAGATTTTGAGCAACACTCCCTTCGAGCTCTTCTATGGGCCGCGGCTGAGGGAAGAACTAGTCGGCGCGAACTCTCAATATTGGCCGCATCGATTGCCGAGGCGCTGAAGGTCCACGACGTAAGACCACGAGCCCGTCGCGTAGGTTCGACAGATCTCGAGGCGATCCTCCACGATGCGCGCGATCTCTGCCGAACCATAGGATTCGCGGACGACTTTGAACTGCCAGATCCGAATCATGTAGTTCGTTGGAGTATCGGGGACAGTCGTTTCCGGATCGACCCGGGCCTGAACGAAGATCCGGTAGGTGCCTTTGCCGCACTCGAACGACTCTCGATCCTTGATGATGAGGCCGTGCGAGCGGTCGGTTTTGGAGTTGCGGATCTAATGGAATTAGCTCTGAGGTCGATGGATCGACAACTCGGCCGGCTCGCACCGACATGGAATAGTGATGCGGGAGATAGAGAGCACGGATCTCCAAGCATCTCATCGTCCGAGTTTGAAGTCGCTCGACGTTATTTCCCGGGTGGGATCCTGGCTGACCGTCAGATCGAACGGGTCCTCGACTCGTGCGCGAACCCCGAGCGTGCACGTCGTGCACTCGACTTCGCGACCGCACCCGCAGCAGAACTCTCGTCTGACTTAACAGCAACGCTTCCCTTCTGGGACGGCGTCATGGCAATAACCTTCAACGGCCACCGGACCTTCGTCCCCTCGTCGTTGATGCTGGAGGGTTTGGTCCAAGCGGCCGCCAGACTCGCAGCGCGGCTCGATCGGAGAAAAAGTTACCGATCACGTCGACTGGACCTGGCGCGCGCGGCGCTTGGGCTTGCCTTTGGCGAACTCGACAACGACGTAATATTCCCCGTTGACATCGGTACGGAGCGACCCGTGTTGGTCGTCCGTCCTGACGAGCGACACCTTCTTGTCTTGGACGTCATCTGTGGAGCGACAGAAGGCCGAATGTCGAAGGAATGGCAAGCCGCGGCGACCTCGCTTCGCACTGTCAACTCAGAAACGGTGTGGACGAGTCCAATCGGTCCGCTTTTGGTTCCAAGCGACGCAGAAATCGTCCTACTGATCATTGCCGACTACCCGTACCGAGTCGCAATCGACACTTCGACTGAGCCGATCGCAGTGTCGCTAAAGGATATCCAATACGTGCTCGGCGATGTCGAAGACTCACTCGAGGTGTGGGAGTTCCTCGCGGAGGTCGTCGATCCGCCACGCATCGAACGCATGGTCGCGCCCGGTCTTCCCGAGCTTTACAAATTGTGGCACGTGACTGGGAGTCTGAATCCGGATTACGCCATTGCGCAGGATGCAGGAATCGGTTGGTCGACCTTCCTCGATTACTGGGACGAGTCAGCAACGTGGGAATCATTCAACACTGTTCTCGCAGAGGCCGGACTGCACTCGAGGAACCACAGTTGGCGGCGTGAGATTGTTCGAACCCACGAAGCGTATTTCTGGTCGCGCAATCCTAAACACCTGACAATTGTCCGAACGGAACCCGACTTAATCATTGAAGTTCCTCTGGCCGATCTCGGGCCCCTTGACATCCAAATTGTCGCAGATTTCGCGTCAACATTGAGTACCGCTTCTGAGCAGCTCAAGCCGTTCCGTCGTGCTCTCGGCGCGCGCGGGACCGGACTACGAATCTTCATAGAGGCAAACGCTGCGCGACCTGAGGCGCGCCAGCTTGATCGGGACGACGCGTGGATCGGAGGTGCTTCCTCCCGATCACCGCGACCGACCGCCATAATTAGATTCGATTTTCACCTTCTCGCGCTCTTTGCTGCATTCCCAGAAGAAGCTCGTCACCTTTTGGCAATGGCTCTCGGACAGGTACTCAGTGAGCTCGGCGTATCGCGACGACTTTCTACCGAAAGTATCAATGCATGGAAAAATTGGGACGGCGCTTTTCGAGTGGTCACGACCGAGAGCGCTCCCCAGCGCCCGTTCACCGCTGCTAGGACCACGAAGATATACGACACCGCTCGTGTTCAACGCGAACTTAGCGACCGCCTCCGTGCACAGGGTCTAATCACTGGTTCGTTCGCGGGCTCAGAGGCGATCCAAATCTGTGACATACACGTCACCTCCGCCCTGTATTCCATGCTCGTCGATGAGATTGCAACCCATGATCGATTCCTGTTGCTCGTCCGAGGAGCAAGCGAGGTAGGCGCTGCAATGGGCGAGCATCGACGGAGATCCATTGAGTTACGGAAGGGCCTCGAAGCTCCGTGGGCCGATGATCTGAGGATGGAAGAGTCTGTCGGGAGTGAAGAGCTCGCCAAGTGGGTGCGCGCGGTGCAGCTCGTTCTTGAGCTCTCGCTGAGAGGCGAAGGCGGAGGTCAACGGGCGGTCGGGCGTATCGACTGGGCCCGACTCCTCGCAATTGCCGACACGATGTTCGAGATCTCTCAGATGCGATCGCACGCGAGCTTTCTCCTTGAGCCGTTTGAAATCGACATTGACGATGGCCGGGTCGCGATGAGGCTCGGAGGTCCGTCGGTTTACTCAGTGGCCGCTTTTGACGTTCTTCGACGACTCTTGCAATTGCGGCCCGTCGTCCAGGACGGCGATCCCAGTCAGGGAAACTCCCTTGAAGACGAGGCTCACGAGGAAACTACTAACGTCTACGACCGATTAGTTCAGTCGATGACCCGCGACGGAGAGCCAGACGATGTGCCATTCATATCGCTGATGAAGCACGCACAGGTCCCAATGGAGCTTCGGGCCGTTGACGAAGCGATGAGAGAACATCTCGGGACGGGATACGACGCCATCTTGGCAACGCTGCGTACAGCTGGCTCTTGGCCTCGTGACCCAGGCCGTGAGTTTGCCGTAGTGAAGACAGTTGATCTAGTCCATGACGTTCACGAATGGTCACGTTTACCCACCGAAGAAATCCGAGCAGCGATAGATATGTTGACATTACGGGCCGCGAACTTACGCTCCGAGGCCGAAGGTGGACTCTATCCCTACTGGCACGTTGAACGGCGCAAGTTTCGTTGCACTACCCGCCCGTTTCTAGAATTGGATGTCGGGGCAATCTGGGTCGTGCCGGAATTGGCGACCGGTGCGCAACGAGTTCTCGCTCGATATCTTTTCGATGGCCGAGTTCCTTGGCCAGATCCTCCCGAAATGCTCAGTCGGCGCTTGCGCAAGTACCGCGAGACTCAGAATCGCCGACTTGAGCAACTGGCTGAAGAGCGCCTCAAGGAATCGGGATTTATAGCGCGGCGCGGACTTAAGCCCTGGAAGCTGCGTCAAGTCGGAATCCCAATGTTGGATTCAGTCGGAGAAATCGACGTGCTGGTCGCCGATAATCTGCGTCGTCGACTTTGGGTGATCGAGGCGAAGGATCCAGAGGAGCCGTTCTCTTTACACGAACTGTGGTCAGGAGCCGAGGAATTCTGGAAACACTACGTCGCCCAGATGCGGCGGAAGGTAATCGGCGTGGCCGAGGTGTGCGACGAACTCGTTGCGTTCCTAGGAGCCTCTCCAGGTGACGATTGGGTGGTGAATCCACTCTTCCTGACGAGTCGAATCGAGCTCGCAGCATTCGACAGTCGCATCGACGTCGCACCATTTGTGACGCTCGAAGACGTGGTTGAGATGCTCCAGAATGACTCGCCCCCGATGAAAGGATTCTTTATACCGGGGTGGGCCGATCGACTCTTCGACCGATCACCGGACAGTGATGGAGTGAACTGATTATGCGGTGGAAGGAGCGACCAAATGGCAGGTGATATCGATCGTAAGAAACTCTGGGGTCGTGCAGGATCGCGCTGTGCGATATGCAATCGTGAGCTCACGCGGCTTGACCGGATCGACAGCATCATCGGCGACGAGGCGCATATCCGCTCCAAGCGTGAAGCAGGTCCTCGTCACGAACCCAGTTACCCCGCCGAGAAGCTCGACACCTACGAGAATCTGATCTTGCTCTGCAAGATCCACCACAAACTTGTTGACGACAACGAGGCGAAATACAAAACCGAAAGGCTCGTCGAGACCAAGGATCGCCATGAGCGACATGTGAGCGCTGCGCTCAGTCCCAAGGCCAAGGGATGGGTCAGCGATGTCTTTCTTTATCCGATCGCGAACGGCACTGAACTTATGCAGATCGTCGCCCAGGCCCACGTGTACCTCTTCGATCATGACCATCCCGAGACCAGTGCCGAACAGGAGTCGATAGGCGCGTTCCTCCAGGGACTAAATGATTGGGGTGACATCGCCGATGACATCGGTCCAGGGGGACAGGTAGACGGAGCGGAGGATCTGCACCGTCAGCTACTCGAGCTCAACGAACTGGGCTTCGTCGTATTGGCAGCCCTCGGTGACTACTGGCTGCGGTCGGACATGGCTGTGCCGGCCGCGGCAGTGCGCGTGACAAGGCGGAGCGCCGACCAAGCTGTGCCTAATGATGCCTCACCTGGTACGAGCACTCGCTGAATTACGTGAGTGACAACGTCGTCAAGAATCGATAACTACGACCTTGCTAGCTCCGTTGCGGAGACTAATTTGAACTCACTCGAACTCTTTGACTCCGTGATACGCCAGGAGTCGCGACGTGAAAATTGGCGACTCAGAAATGAGAAGCTTTCGAAGGTGCCAAGTCTCGTAAACCTGACAGAAAAGCCAGAGTTTTCCGCCAGCGCTCGTGGAGTTAGCATCAGATTCCATGGTGGGGAAGATAAAACTCAGCGATAGTGCTCTAACTCTCGTTGATCTAAAAACTTCAGCAGAGAGTGAGGCGGAGAGTTATTCCGGCTTTGTTCCTAAAGGCGTAATCGAAAGAGTGTTGAAGGGCAATTCCAAGGAACTAGAAATAATTATCAATTCCCAGATGAAAGCCGGAATTCAAATCCCAATTCCCGAAGTTTTACTCGCATCGAAGGCAGTTCGAGGGAACAGGCCTTTCGCTGTTCTAGACGTCACACAACGAGTTCTCTACAACGGTCTTACATCGGCTTTGCAGAAGGATTTACCGCCCCTGCATCGAGGCGGTGAATTGTTTGAGGAGTTCAAATTGGCCCCTCTCAATCACTCATCTAAAGGGTACGTTGTCATGACCGATGTCGCAGCTTGCTATCAGTACATCGATCATGAATTGCTCGAGTCAGAACTACTTGCACAAACGTCTGAAACGGAGATTACTGAGTGCATAATTTCATTTCTAGGCGCATTGTCTCAAAGGAGTTGCGGCCTTCCACAAGGAAGACTTGGATCACACATTCTCGCAGAGGTAGTGCTGGACATCGCGGAGAGAAAGTTGCTCCGCGATGGCGCTGCAGTATGGAGGTATAGCGACGATTTTCGGATTCATGCGGAAAATCAAAGTGAGGCACAACGGTCGCTAGAGCTATTAGAGCACCAACTTCGAAAGATGGGACTAGTCCTTAGCGAAGAAAAGACATCGGTAAGGACCCATGCCGAATACGAGTCCTGGGCTCATGCTGCTTCAAAGCAAATTGAATCAGTGGGAGAAGAAGTCGAGTTAGATCTCACGGTTCTGGATCAATACGAGAATGAATATCCACCAGACGACGTTGATGTAAGTGTCGAGCAAGCCACCAGGCTGCTGAGCTATTGGGTAGACGGAATTCGCGATAAGAAGAGCCAGTTCGGTCCGGACACTGTTATCAATCGAAGGCTCTTTAAGTACGCACTTTGGATTCTGAGGGGACTACGAGAAGACGAAGGAATTTCGAAAACAAAATTCATTTTGGAGCATGAGCCTTCTTTCACTCCGGATGTTATGAATTACCTACTCGAAGTAACCACGCAATATGAAGATTCAGTCACACTGGTTCTCGACGAGGTCGTCGGCGATCCGGACTTCTATCTGAGTGACTGGCAGAAGGTCTGGCTTCTGCAACCGATGAAGAAAGTCTCGGAACTATCAACCACTCAAATCGGTTGGGTGAGGGAACAATTCAAATCCCAGTCAGGAATTGTCTCAAGCGAATCCGCCATCGTGCTCGCAAAGCACACTTTGGTCGACGTGGACACGCTGCTACATAAGTTCAATCTTTGCGATGAGGGGAGCCGGCCCCAACTCGTTGAAGCAATCACGATCACAGCCGGAAGCGCCTCAGACAAGAAGGTCCGGGCAGTTACTCGTGATCGGCCTCTGTATGGATGGATTGCCGAAGAAGTTCTCAAAAACTGATGGTTCGAAATGTCGAAAGTCTCGAATGTGAGATTGCGATGCGACGTCTCATGCTCGAACTGGGTGAGTTCAAATCAATTGCAAGATCAACAGACACAATGCGAGTAGCAACGATTCTTAGGGGCGAAGCACCATGGCAATATTCCCACCGAACGCTTGTTGCAATGGTTGCAATTGTCGAGGAGTTTGTAATACAGAGAATGAGTAGTGTGATTGATTCAAAAAGTTCTCCCAGCGACCCGATCATTACAGACGCTTTAGGTTTATCTTTGGATCGAATTGATCAGAACTGGGCGTACAGAGTTCAATATGCGAAAAAGTGGTTCAAACTTGACCTAGCCAAAAATGATTCATATCTAGGATTTCAATCCTTTGTTGAAGTTAGAAATTCAATTATTCACGGGGGTGGGCGACTTACCAGGCGACAAACTGGCAATGATGGCGGACGACAGAACGCGCTCCGACTCAAGAAGATCGGAATTGAGATTCACGGCGATCAACTCATGATCGATGCGTCCGCTATCCAGCATTGTTTTGACTGTTCCAGAGCCCTCGTCTCGGTTTTCGATTCGAATACTAAGAGACATCTTTCCACGATGGGACAATCACTTTTTTTAAAATCATGACAAGCAAGTGATTGAAGTTAAGACAGATGTCGATCCATTTCTTGTAAGGAAGAAGTCAACCGCATCCTGGGCTTCCTGCAGACCTGTCTATCCGTTTCGAAAGACTACGTCGCGGTGGTATTCCAGATACGGAATTTGTTCATTGGTGAATTTCTTGCCTTCTTGAATGAGGTTAAGTTTCCACAGCTGCGGTACAACAGCATGCAACTGAACGGAAGCCACGACCCGACCAGAATTCTCAAAGGTGATGAGGCCTCGGTCAAAAAGGTAATCGACGTGGGGCGAAAGTAGGAGTCCATTTTGTCCGTCGAGTCGTTCGGTATTGTTCGAGTCACACCAGGGCTTCATATGACTCGCAATCAGATACTTTGATTCCGAAAGACCGGTGAGTCGACAACTTGACTCATAGTGACGAACTTGTTCCTTGTAAATACCTTGTCCAACACGAGCTTTTGCCAAAACGTGTTTTTCAGTCACCGTAAGTTCCGGATCGTTGAGAATTACTTCAGCTTCTTGAATAAGGCGTTCAATAGATGGGTCGTAGCGAACAGCAGCTTTTACCGCTTCTTCACTTAGTCCTGCCCTACTCAAATACTGTGCTCCGAGGACCGTTGGTAATTCAAAAAGGTACTGCTGATTAACGCGGC
>Ga0208357_1002555_pt1 | contig 11943 bp, 13 predicted proteins | sample NGESurdeep092012_6_FD_184487 | JGI IMG/M metagenome (GOLD analysis project Ga0208357, IMG submission 184487) | Arctic peat soil microbial communities from Barrow, Alaska - NGEE Surface sample F52-2 deep-092012 (SPAdes) | ecosystem: Environmental > Terrestrial > Soil > Wetlands > Peat ... | reverse complement strand
TGAAGGTGAGGTTCGGGCCTACGGGGCGAAGAACGCGGTGTTAAAAGAGATGGCCGCCTGTCTCCTCGCCTCGGGTGAACACCATCTCACCAACGTGCCCCATATCACGGACGTTGCGAAAATGGGCGAACTCTTAGAGGCCCTCGGATGTCGCGTCGATACGTCCACACCGCACGAACTACGCATCGTCGTGCCCGCGAAAGATGATATTCATCCCGTGGCGCCGGCTCATCTCTTTGAGGCCATGCGCGCGTCAATCGTGGTGCTCGGACCTCTTCTCGCGCGTTGCGGTGTGGCAAACATGGCACTGCCTGGTGGCGACGACTTCGGTCAGCGCCCGATCAACTTTCACACCGAGGGCCTCACGGCCATGGGCGCCACGTTTCGTAACGATCGCACGTCCATTCACGCGTACACCAGTTCACCTCGGTTGCACGCAACGCGGGTCACTCTTGAATATCCGAGTCACACCGCGACGGACAATCTTTTGATGGCGGCGGTCCTCGCTGAAGGCAGAACCATCATCGACAACGCCGCGCGCGAGCCCGAAGTGGAGGACCTCGGTCACCAGTTGCAGGCAATGGGCGCCAACATTCAAGGACTCGGCACGTCGCTGCTCACCATTGACGGAGTGCCAGAACTGAGCCCCGCGCGCCATGACGTCGTCACCGACCGCGTCGTGTCGGCGACATACCTGGCGTCGGGCCTCATCACTGGCGGCAGCGTGCGCGTTATTGACGCGAAGCCCGCGCACATGGTGATGTTGCTGCGAAAACTTGAAGCGATTGGCGCTGAGGTGTACGCAGACGACGAGGGTGTCGAGGTGAAAGCGCGCGGTCGTTTAAAGGCCGTCGACGTCGCGACCTTGCCCTACCCGGGCGTCGCCACTGACTACAAGCCGTTGCTGACCACGATGTTGAGTGTCGCTGATGGTGTTTCGGTCGTGACCGAGAATCTCTTCGTCGGTCGTTTTCGCTACGTTGACGAACTCGTTCGATTGGGCGCGAACATAACAACGGAAGGTCATCACGCGATGATCCGCGGCGTCGAGCGGCTCGAAGGGACGAGGGTTCGCGCGAGCGATATCCGCGCCGCTGCGGCGCTCATTCTCGCCGGACTCGTCGCCGAAGGTGAGACGACCGTCACGGGACTTGAGCACATGGACCGTGGATACGATGACTTCGCGGGTCGCCTCAGCGCACTCGGCGCGAATATCGAGCGGTTCGCGTGATCTCGCGCGATCCCGTTGAACTACTGCACGACGCGCAATCGGGCTCGCGCACCGCACTCGCGCGACTCTTGACCTACGTCGAGTCGGGTGGGGCGCAGCACCGCGACACCGTGGCCCTGGCCTACGCGTTACCGACGCCCTACGTTGTTGGCATTACGGGAGCACCCGGTGCGGGCAAGTCCACACTGACCGATCACCTCATCACCACGGCATTGGCGAGAGGTCACGTCGGCCACGTTGAGACCTTTGACCAGGTGGGCGTTCTCTGCGTCGATCCAAGTTCTCCCTTTACTGGTGGCGCCATTCTTGGCGATCGCATTCGCATGCAAGATCACGCCACGAACGATCGCGTTTTCATACGCTCCATGGCCACGCGCGGCCACCTTGGTGGACTTTCGCTCGCGGTTCCCGACGCTCTTCGCGTGCTCGGTGCGGCGAACTTCCCCTTTGCTTTTGTTGAAACAGTGGGCGTTGGTCAAATGGAAGTGGAGATTGCCTCCGCCGCCGATACAACCGTGGTCGTAACCAATCCAGGATGGGGTGATTCAATGCAAGCCAATAAGGCAGGACTACTGGAGGTGGCTGACATCTTCGTTATTAATAAAGCTGATCGACCGGGCGTGCGCGAGACGCGCAGAGACTTAGAGCAGATGCTCGATCTTGGTCGAGCGCGCGACTGGCGGCCGTTGATTGTCGAGGCGACGGCGACCAAGGGCGAAGGCATCGACTCACTCTTCGAAGCTGTTGACGCCCATCGTCAATACCTTGACGCTACAGTTCTGCTCGACGCGCGCCGGGCTCGCACGCGCGTCGAACTCGACAAGGTGGTGAGCGTGCTCGTTCGATCACGCGTTGATGATCTCGCTAAGGGCAACGCGTACGAAGCCCAAGTCGACGCGCTGCTCGAGGGAACGACTGATCCCTACCGCGCTGCCGAGAAACTGTTGGCAGAGTCATGATCGCCACTTCCGTCCCGTACGATCTCGTCTTCATTATCCACGTGGCCGCCGCGATTGCGACGATTGCCGTTTTTGTCACGATGCGTTTTGCCGCGTTGGCTGTCTCTAGAGGGGCCGACGCCGAAACTCAGGCGCGTCGATTTCCACAACGACGAAACTGGGCAGCTCGACTTCTGCACGTTCTTCCAATCACTGGTTTCATAATGTCGGGAATCGGAAACAGTTCGGTCGCGATGAGTAGGCCGTGGATCATCGTGGGTCTTGTTTGTTACGTTGCCGCGGCGGGTCATCTGGAGGCTCGCACGTTGCCCCAAGAGCGCGCTCTTGCGGCAACGATTGCCCGAGACGGCGTGGCATCACCGAAACTTGGTCGCTCGCTGGTCGCCTCGGTTGACGTCCTCCTCGCTCTCGTCGCCATCGCGCTCGTGTCGATGATCGCGCAGTACTAAATCATTCGAGAGGTTCTTAGAGCCCGGCGACGCTCACCGTGCTTTGAGTGACGTCGAGGGGACGAAATCGAAGTGCGCTGAGAAAAACGGCCAAATCGAGCGCGGCGAACACCGCCAAAGTTATCGGCACGACGTGCACGCCAAAGCCCGAGACCAAGAGACTTACCGCACCAGGACCGGCGATACCACCAATCATCATGAACAGCATGAGGAGAGAGATCCCGTCGCTGTCGTGGGGACAAAGTTTGGTGTACCACATGAGCCCCATGGGAAATATTGAAGCGATGATGAGACCAAGCACCGGGTAGGCGTAGGGCGCGAGTGGATCGGCAATGGCTATCAAGCTGACGGCAATCGCGAGAACAAGACCGCCAAGTATCAGTTTCTTGTCAGAGAGCCAGTGGTACAGCGGGCCGCCGAGGAATCGACCAATCGCGAGGCCTGTCCAAAAGCCCGCTGTCACCAAGCTGCCGGTTGATTGGGAGTAGCCAACGTGGTGCAGTTGCGTTGCCATCCAACCCGACGAACTCGTCTCAATCGCGACGTACAAAATGTACGCCAGTGCAAAGGTGATGAGAATTGGTCGACGTCGCGCTTTCAAGTCGAGGGCGTCGTAGCGGCGAGGTTCGGCGTGCAGCGCCGGGGCGTGAAGACCGCCGTTGAGCGTCGAGAGAACCAACGCCAGTACCGCAACGCCACCAAGAAGTACCGGGAAATTCCTTGGTTGAATTGCGATGATCACCAATGGACAGATAACGGCCCCGACGCCGTATCCCGCGTTGGCGATGCTGAGTCGATGCGCGCGTCCCTTTAGGGCAGTGCGCGCGAGCAGCGTGTTGAGGGCTATGTCGAGCGCGCCAAAACCCAGTCCGATGATGAAGACGCTCGTTAAGAAGAGAGTCCACATATGCGAGAACGTCGCACCGGCGGCGCCAAGCGCAATGACCATTAACGAGAGCGTCAAGATTCGACGACCCTCGAGACGTTTGAGGCCGAACCAACCCGGGAGAACACCGAGCGTCGCTCCAACAAAGTAAGCGCTCAGTGCAACGCCGGCACTCGCGAGCGAGAGGTGAAAGCGGTGCGTAAAACTTAAGAGGAGGGGACCGAACAGCGAGGTGACGGCTCCCATGAGGATAAATGTCGTTGTGGTACTCGCGAAGGCGTAGGACTGAAAGGAGACCTCGGTTGTTGAAGTGAACGGAGGGGGCGAAGTTTCAGAATCCACGGGCTAGTTCAATCCTACGATGCCTCCCTCTAGGAGCTTCGCGCGCGCGACGGCGACGCCACGGCACAAGCCACGAGCAACAGCACGGTTCCGGGCAAAATAAACGGCCCGATGGTGAAGAGTGAGAGGAGCGTGAGGATGCCCAAGACGACCACAGCGCCCCAAGCAACGGGTCCAACGAGCACAAGTCCGGCACGCCGGCGACGCCACATAAGTCCCGCGACGATCAGCACTATCACTAAAGGAATGCTCAAAGGAATTAATACTTTGGCACCGTTGACCTGAATCAACGACAGTCCGGGAAGATGTTTGCTTATCGTGGTTCCGTACGTTGAGACCGTTGATCCGCCCGAAGAATACGTCTTTACGAAGAAACCCGCCCCAATCAGCACCGCCGACCAGAGTGCGGCTACTGACATCAAGGTGGCCACCTTCTTTTCTCGACCGTTCAATGCAGATGCGCTCACGCATCGAGTTAAGCATCATTGAAGTTTTCGCTGAAAACCCCCTACGTCAATGTCGAGGGCTCTGGGGACGCCACGAAGAGATCGAGACACGTGTCGAGGCCTTCGATATCTACCGCGACGTGTTCCAATGTTTCCCACGTTGAACGATCGAGACGAAACATGATGTGCTCTGCATGCACGCCGCGTCGCATCACCGTCTCAGAACCATATTCCTCATAACCCGCCGACCTCGATACAGTCATCGACGGCATATTGTCGGCGAAGCCGCCGCTGTTCGCTTCCAGAGCTCCTAGACCAACGAACGCGAAGTAGAGCATCGCGGCGCGCATTTCCTTGCCGATTCCTTGTCCCTGGTGTTCCCGGCCCAGCCACGATCCGGTCTTAACCGAGCGCGACGTCGCGAAGTTTTCAGCGCCTATGTCCTGCACGCCGACGAGGTTGCCGTCAACGACGGCGGCGCCGTTGAAAGTCCACTTCCGAGGCGTCCATTCCGCGCGATGGCGCCAGGCCCACTGCAACAGACCACGCTCGAGCAACGGCGAAGGTTCATCCGTCCAAGGTTTGAGGAACGGCATCGTTGCCGGGTCGTGAACGCCCTTATGAGCCACTCGCGCGAGGACCTCGAGGTCCTCGTCAGTGGGTAAGCGAATCTCGAGGCGCGCGGTACGGATGCGCAGATCAAAGAGTGGCCAGTAGTGGTTTTCCATAGGTCATTATTACCTACGACCCGGTTTTCTTGATTCAAATTCTCCGGCGGCGATTTGTTCGCCACGCCAAGCGCCCGAAGATCGAGAGCACACCAAGCAGTAGTAGTGCAAAGAGCGCCGGACCGGCAAGCCTGATCAGCCACTCAAAACCCGAGACGAATCCGCCGACGCTGTCGTGCCACGCCTTGCTAAGTCCTGATCGTGCGTGCCCGACGTTGGAATAACCGGCTTCGCTGACCGTGACGCTCAGCGTTGCGTACGTGGTCTCGTTGTTAAGGACGTTCAGTTGACCTTGGAGCTGTTCAATCTGGCTCTGCAGGTTGTCCAACTGATTTTGCACTGCGAGAATGCCGCTGATCGTCGTCGCCTTTTTCATGATTGCCAAGTACTGCTGGCGGCTCGCCTCGAACGCGGTGATGCGCGCCGTGAGATCGACGTACTGGCTCGTCACGTCGGATGACGTCGACGAAACCGACGTGGTGTGTCCGACGCGCTGTGCTTGGGAAACGAGTTGCGCGAACTCACGTTGGGGAACCTGTAAGACGATTGTTCCGTAGGAGAAGTTTCCCGAGTTGCGCGTGCCCACGTGCGCGTTGGTGCTGTTGACGAATCCTCCATCGCGCGCGACAAGTTCCGTCAGCTTTGAAAATGCTGCGTTGACTTTGGCCCCCTTCACCGTGAGGGCAATCGTCCCAGTGGACTCAATTTTTTGAGAAATGCTGAGGGATGTTGGAGTTGACGAAAGTCCGGATCCGGTAATTGTGATGCCTGTCGTCGATCCTGAGGTGGGTGAGTACGGCGCCGAACCATGAACGACCTTCTGGGACGACGGAGGCGGCGCTAATTTCCCAATAGCGAAATTTGTGGTCGAACCTCCCTCATTGCGAAACAGTGGCACCGAGACTGCACCGACTACCAGAACGAGTGCCGCCGCCACGAGCGTCAGCCGAGCGCGACTCTGGTTGTGTACAAATGCTGGCAAGTGCACCAGACGCGGAGTTTCACCGACCGAAGCAGCCTCAGCGACGATTCGTTCAACTGCTTCGTGAGAGATTTCGAATGAGTCGGCAACGTCGTGGAGTGTGTTAGTGAGTACGTCCTCATCAATCATGTTCATCGCGTTACCTCCTTCCTTGGTGTAGGTGTCTCGGACGTCAGTTGCTGAAGGGCTGGATGATCGGACAGGCGTTTTCTGGCCTCGTTCAAACGAGACTTGACGGTTCCGGGCTGTCGAGAAATCGCTATAGCGATCTCTCGTTCACTTAAGTCGACGTAGTAGCGAAGCACGACGACCACGCGGAGATGTTCGGGTAGATCTTTTAGCGCTCTTGTCATGTCGTGCGACAGAGCGAATCGATCTGATGATCTGTCGCTCACGGCGATGGTGACGAGATTCTCTTCATCGCTTCGACGGTCTCGGTGGGGGATCTCGCGGCGCAGTTTTGAATTGCAGGCGTTGACAACGACTCGATACAACCACGGCTTGAAGCTGGACTCTTTTGCGAGCGATGCTCGAAACTTCCACGCTCGAAGGAATGCTTCTTGTACGGCGTCCTCGGCGTCGAGCCGATTACCCAGAATGAGGAACGCGGTGCGCACCGACTGGGCGTAACTCTCGCTCAGCCATCCCTGAAGATCGTCCACAACGGTAGAGCCTTCCATCTACGCCTTCTTCGGCCAACGGCGAGGGGGCAGGTTTATCGGCATATCTATAGAGACACGAAGGCGCCCCAAAAGGTTCGGATTATTTCAAAATATTCGGATCAGGACTCAATACGTCACGTCAAGGCGTCGTAAAACCAATGAAACACTGACGTTTCGGATTTCCGCTTGACAAACGATCTATAACGATATATCGTTAACAGTATTGAACTATCGAAAGGATATGACAATGAGAAATCGAGAATCTACCGAATCGCCAAAGAGGCGAGGAAGATTTGCCGTTTCCAGCAATGGGGACGTATTTGAAACGTTCTCCGGCGAGCGCCGCCGCCACGAAGGTCGACACGTCCACGGCCGAGGCGATGGAAGTAGAGTTCGCGAGACCTCGATGAGAGGTGGACGCGGGCGACGTGGCGACGTGAGGTTGGCCGTCCTGGCCCTGCTCAACGAGCGTCCAATGCACGGCTACGAGATGATGCAAGAACTGGTCGAGCGAAGCCAAGGCTTGTGGCGCCCGAGTCCCGGGTCGCTGTACCCCGCGTTGCAACTACTCGAGGATCAGGGTCTCGTACTTTCCGACAGCGCCAATGGTCGCCGTCAGTACACACTCACCGACCAAGGCCACGCCGAGTTAGCAGCGCGTCCCACCGGCGTCGCGCCGTGGGAGGCCATGGTTCGCCAGGCCGATCAAGGTGACGTGGCCCTCAACGCCGCGCTTCGACACGTTGGCGTGGCCGTCAATCAGGTCGCCGAAGCTGGAACGGCGGAGCAGAAGGCGAAGGCCGAAGAACTTCTTAAGGAACTTCGTCGCCAGATGTACTTGCTCTTGGCCGAGTCGCTAGCGCCTCGCGAGAGCAAAAACCAGTAACTCAATAACTCGCGAGCAGGCTGGTCAACGCTGTTACGTGTTGTTGGTTGATACGGACAACACAGTTCGCAAAATCGACTGGGGCCAATGAACCGCCTTGGTATTTGTTGGAATCGCTGGCACACGTTGACTGACGATACGTGTACCAGTCGGTTTCAGCGGTCACGAATTGTTGCCTTGCCTGTTTATCGTAGAGACGTCGCAAGATCTCTCGGTTCAGTCCATTGATCTGGCTGTCGAGCGAGACGATCTTGTGTTCGGCACAGCCTTCCATGCCCAACGTCGTGTTGGCGTTGCACGCCAAGAGTGTGAATGTTTCACGAAGTAGCGGTGCCGTTACCTGAGTGGTTGACGTGGTCGTGCTCGCGATGAGTGGAGCGCCACTCGCAGCGCGATGAAAGTGACGCCAGGAGACGGCGACGCCTACGCCAAAGGACGCCAGCACGAGAAATAACGTGAGGATGAACCGGCGCATGAACCGAGTCTCGCACTCAGAACAACGCTAGGAAGAACGGCCCCTAGAGGAACGACGCGTGTCCGACCATGCCCGCCGCCACGGTGGCGTTGGTGACTTCGTCGATGAGAACAAAGCTGCCAGTAACGCGATCGTCACGGTAGTCGTCGACGACGATCGCTTCAGCCGTGACCAACGTCGCGAGACCGATTTCATTGGTGGCGAGCGACGTGGCTTCGTTGATCGAAAGTGACTCGATGTCAATGACGCCCTTGAGAGCTTGCACGCGAACCGGCGTCGACTTTGTCGTGTGCTTAAGGCGAAGTCGCTGACCAGCCGGACTAAATGGCTTTTCGCCAAACCAACAGATGGTCGCTTCGAACTCACTCGTCACCGTCGGCAGTGGAGCGGTCGCGATGAGGTCACCACGGCCCGCGTCCGTCTCGTCGGCTAGATCAAGATCGGCCGCGAGACCGACCGACGCGTCGAGTCTGGGCACGCCGCCAAAGTTGATGGCGGCAATGGTGGTTTCAATATTTGCGGGCAACAGCGTCACGACGTCGCCCACTTTGAATGCTTCTCCGCTGACCATGCCGGCGTACGTACGTCCACCGCCCGGTTGACGAAGTACCCACTGGATTGGTAGGCGCGCCCCCTGAGCCGTCTCCCACGATCCGGCTTCGGAGGCCTCGAGTGCCTCGAGCACTGAGGGTCCCTCGTACCACGGCGTGTTCAATGAGTTCTCGACGACGTTGTCGCCGAGCAACGCGGACACGGGAATTGTGAGCGTCGACGTGAATCCCAGTTCGCGCGACACGGTGGCAATCTGGTCGACGACGCGCTGAAACGGGAGGTCGGACCACTCAACCATGTCCATCTTGTTGACGGCCACGATGATCGATCGAACGCCCAAGAGTGCAGCGATGCAGAGGTGCCGGCGAGTCTGTTCTTTAAGCCCTGACGCGACGTCGAGGACGACAAGCGCGAGGTCAGCTGTCGAAGCGCCCGTTGCCATGTTTCTTGTGTACTGAACGTGACCGGGGCAGTCGGCGATGATGAACTTACGCGTGGGCGTCGTGGCGTAGCGGTACGCAACGTCAATCGTGATGCCCTGTTCGCGCTCGGCGCGAAGTCCGTCGGTCACGAAACTTAGGTCAAGGTCACCAATGCCGCGTTTTTCCGACGCCGCGGCGACGGCGTCAAGCTGGTCGTCAAAGAGTTGACGGGTGTCGACGAGGAGACGTCCAATCAGCGTGGACTTTCCGTCATCCACCGAGCCAATCGTTGCGAGGCGTAGTAAGTCTTTTGTCGCGAGTTCCATCTAGAAGTAGCCTTCGCGCTTTCGGTCTTCCATTGCCGTTTCGGAGAACTTGTCATCAGCGCGCGTCGCACCGCGTTCTGAGACGTTGGCGATCGCGACCTCTTCGATGATGGCCTCGAGCGTGTCGGCGGTGCTCTCTACCGCGCCCGTGCAGTTCGCGTCACCGACCGTGCGAAAGCGCACCATCTTGGAGATGACTTCTTCGTTGGCGCGCGGCTCGACGAACTCACCGAGCGCGAGCCACATGCCGTCACGTAGAAGAACCTCGCGCTCGTGAGCAAAGTAGATCGTCGGAAGATCCATTTTTTCGCGAGCGATGTACTGCCACACGTCGAGTTCGGTCCAGTCCGAAAGTGGAAAGGCTCGCACGTGCTCACCGGGATTGACCTTGCCCTGATAAAGCTGCCAGAGTTCGGGTCGCTGCTGGCGAGGGTCCCACTGTCCAAATGCGTTGCGAAAACTGAGGATGCGCTCTTTGGCGCGCGCCTTGTCTTCGTCACGACGAGCACCACCAAAGGCGGCGTCAAACGTGTTGTTCGTAATGGCGTCGAGCAACGTCACGGTCTGAAGACGATTTCTCGAACCCATCGGACCCGGGTCCGCAACTTTGCCTTGGTCAATCGTGTCTTGGACTTTGGCGACGATGAGCCGTGCGTTCGCCGCCTCGACAGCGCGGTCGCGAAAGTCGAGAACTTCAGAGAAGTTTTGTCCGGTGTCGATGTGCAACACGGGGAAGGGGAGTTGCTGAGGAGCGAAGGCCTTCGCCGCGAGGTGCAAAAGCACCGCGGAGTCCTTGCCGCCGGAAAAGAGCAACACTGGACGTTCGCACTCGGCGACGACTTCTCGCAGAATAAAGAGAGCGTGGGACTCAAGAACGTCCAAATGGTCGGTGGCGTGGGGTGTCTGCAAGGTCGAAGTCATGATCTGAAGGATTAATTGTATTCTAGTTAGGCACTAGACAATGTGAGACAGCTATGAAAACGCCACTGATTACGCCAACTCCAGACTTACTCGTCGAGCTCGACGCGGTCAACGAACGCCTCGAACTCTCAACACCTCTTGAGTCTCTCAAGTGGACGTTTGAGCGCTTTGACGAGGACGTTGCTATGGCGTGTTCCTTTGAAGACCTGGCCCTTTTGCACATGGTGCATGAGCTGCGACCCTCGACCGAGATCATCTTTCTCGACACTGGCGGTCACTTTCAAGAGACGTTGGACTTCGCCGACCGGATCGCCAAAGAATGGTCGCTCAACGTCACGCGCACCGTTCCTGGTCCAGACGCGCAAGCGTCACCTTGTGGCAGTGCGAACTGCTGTGAGCTTCGAAAAGTCGAACCACTCGGTCGCGCGCTGGAGAATCACGCGGCGTGGGTTACCTCTGTAAAGCGCGTTGACGCACCGTCGCGCGCGACAATGAAAACCCTGATGTGGGACGATAAATTTGGTCTCGTAAAGGTCAATCCTTTGGCCACCTGGAGTGACGACGACGTCGCGTACTACCTCAAGAGCCACGACCTTCCCGAGCACCCGCTGTGGGCGCAGGGTTACGCCTCAATCGGCTGCGAAGCGATGACGCTGAAACCTCAGGTTCCGGGTGACCGACGATCGGGTCGATGGGTCGGACTCGACAAAGAAGAGTGCGGTCTCCACGAGACCTAATCATCCACCAAAAAAAGGCTTCTGAACTGTAAATTTGTTGACAATGTCACGGGGGCCACAGAAGCAGGTCGGATGCTTCTAATAATCCTCGCTCTCTTTTGGGTTGCGCTCTTAGCCCCCATCGTCGTTCGTCGACTCCGAGACAGCGGAACTGAGAAATCAATTCAGTCTTTTCACGCCGAACATGAGGTACTTAGTCGCCAGGACTACACCGTGGCACCCGCTCACCGACTGGACCAGCCTGATCAGGTCGCCCCAGGCCCTCAACTGTTTAATCGCAAGCCTCGTTTGGCGGTCGTCCACGCGGACGACACGTTTGGTTCACTTGAATCGAGATCGTCGTGGGACGAATGGGACGAAGACTACGAGTACGACGATCGTGCGCGTGCACACACCTCCGCGCAGAACCGTTACGCGCAGGCGTACTCGTCGCGTCCGAGTGAACCTGCTGAGACGCGGCGCTACGAAACACCGATTCGTCGTCGCACCATGAAGGCGCAACGTCGCATGATGTTCACTCGTCTTCTTATTGGCGCCGTAACGATGACGCTCATCGCCTTCGTGATGGGCTACTCACTGCTCGTTGACCTCGCCGCGTTGACGTGGCTGGGTGTGGTTGGATTTGTCGCGCTCGCTTTTTACTCGGTGAGCCAGGGTTACTTGCAAGATTCGTCATTGCCGCTACACCTGCCAAAGCGCAGGGAATTGGCCACAATTGAACCCCTCCACGGCGACCGCTACGACCGCTACGCTCCTCAGTATGAGGAAGAGTTCACCTCAGAGTTCTACGAAGCTGAGACCGATGAGCAGTGGCGACGCGAATCTCAGCGTCGTCAGGCCCTGGGCTAAAGTAGAGACCTCTTCGGGGGTGTAGCTCAATTGGTAGAGCGCTACGTTCGCAATGTAGAGGCAGTGGGTTCGAATCCCATCACCTCCACC
>Ga0208357_1002553_pt1 | contig 11948 bp, 7 predicted proteins | sample NGESurdeep092012_6_FD_184487 | JGI IMG/M metagenome (GOLD analysis project Ga0208357, IMG submission 184487) | Arctic peat soil microbial communities from Barrow, Alaska - NGEE Surface sample F52-2 deep-092012 (SPAdes) | ecosystem: Environmental > Terrestrial > Soil > Wetlands > Peat ... | reverse complement strand
AGCCGGATGGACACCCTCGACGAGGCGGCCCGGACCAAGCTCCGGCGGACCGCGTTCGGCTTCGTGTTCCAGTTCGGGCAGCTGGTGCCCGAGCTCACCGCGGCCGACAACGTGGCGATGCCGCTGCTGCTTAACCGGGTGCGCCGGCGGACTGCGTACCAGACGGCGGAGACCTGGCTGGAGAAGCTCGGGATCGGCGACAAGGGCGGGCGGCGGACCGGCGAGCTGTCCGGCGGCGAGGCGCAGCGGGTCGCGATCGCGCGGGCGCTCGCGCTCGGCCCGAAGCTGATCTTCGCCGACGAGCCGACCGGGTCGCTCGACTCGCTGACCGGCGAGAAGGTGATGGACCTGCTGGTCGGGCTGGCCCGCGAGCAAGGCACGACGGTCATCATCGTCACCCACGACGCGCGGGTCGCGGCCTACGCGGACCGGGTGGTGATGGTCCGCGACGGGCTGGTCTCGCTCGACCTGGGCCCGGAGTCGTCGGCGGCGGCCAAGCACGCGGCGAAGGCGGCCAACTAATGCTCCGGCTCGGGCTCCGGCTCACCCTGCGCAGCGGGCGCGAGGCGTTCGTCCGGCTGGCGGTGACCACGGCCGCGGTCGCGGTCGGGGTCGCGCTGCTGCTCGGCGTGCTGGCCGAGTTCCACGCCTTCCAGGCGCAGTCCAGCCAGCCGTGCTGGGCCTGCACCAGCGGCAATCCGGTGCCGTCGACGCTGCCCGCCAGCGGCGAGCTGTGGAACAACAGCGTGGACTTCTACCAGGGACAGACGCTCACTCGGCTGAACGTCGCCGCCCTGGGCGCGGACGCGCCGGTGCTCCCGGGCATCTCCAGGCTCCCGGCCGCAGGACAGTACTACGCCTCCCCCGCGCTCGCCGCGCTGCTGCGCACGGTGCCCGCCGACGAGCTCGGCGACCGGTTCCCCGGCACCATGATCGAGACGATCGGTCAGGCCGGGCTGACCGGCCCCGGGCAGCTGGCGGTCTACATCGGTTACTCGCCGACCGCGCTGAACGCGACCGGCGGCACCACCTGGGTCACGTCGATCGCGACCGCTCCCGCGGCGGAGGTGTTCACCCCGTTCTTCAGGTACGCGTTCGGCATCGGGGTGCTCGCCGTCATCTTCCCGATGCTGGTGCTGATCAGCACCGCGACCCGGCTGGCGGCGAGCCGGCGGGAGGAGCGGTTCGCCGCGCTGCGGCTGGTAGGCGGGACGCCGGCCGACATCCGGATGATCGCGGCGGTCGAGGCGGCCGTCAGCGCGTTCTTCGGCGCGATTCTCGGGGTCGTGATCTGGCTGCTGGTGCAGCCGTTGGTGGCGGGCGGGGCGCTGATCGGCACCCGGTACTTCTCATCCACGGTGACCCCCGCCGCCTGGGAGTACGCCGCGATCGTGGCCGGGGTGCCGGCGATCGCGCTCGTGGCGGCGCTGATCTCGCTGCGCCGGGTGCAGATCTCGCCGCTCGGCGTGAGCCGACGGGCGACGCCTAAGCGGCCGACGCTCTGGCGGCTGACCGCGCTGGCGCTCGGCGTGGCGCTCTACCTGTACGGGCTGTCGGTCACCTCGCACCAGAGCATCGGCGCCGCCACCTACCCGGGGCTGCTGCTGACGATGGTCGGGCTGGTGATCGCGGGGCCGTGGTTCACCTGGGCGAGCGCCCGGCTGTTCGGCTCGGTGTCGCGGGGGGCGGCGCCGCTGCTCGCGAGCCGGCGGCTGGCCGACAACCCGAAGGCCGCCTTCCGGTCGGTGACCGGGCTGGTGCTGGCGGTCTTCCTCGGCACAATGGTGGGCGCGCTGGTGCCGGCGGTGAACGCGACCGAGGCGTCGCCGACCAACGCGTCGCTCAGCAACGTGCTGCTCGACCAGGTCGGGATGTCCGGACCGGCCGCCACGAGGCTGCTCAGCGGGCTCGGCGCGATCGGCGGGACCAGCGTGTACCCGTTCTACACGGTCCCCCCGAGCGCCGCGGGGACCAGCGGATCGGCCGGCAATGGCGGGAACTCCGGAAGCGGGAACGCCGGAAGCGGGAGCGGAAACGGCGGAGGGAGCGGCCCGAGCGCGGGCGGCAAGGGGGGAAGCGGCGGGGGCAGCGGGGGCAGCGGTCCGATCGGGCGAAGCGGCGGCGGCCGCTCCCGGATCAGGCCGGGCAAGGCCCTGCTCGGAGGGACCACGGTCGTGAGCTGCGCGGTGATGCGCGGCCTGGCCGTGTTCGGGCAGTGCGCCCCCGGCGCGGCGGCGGTCCAGGTCAACGACGGGTCGATGTTCGGCGACAACCCGCTGTACAACACCAAGGCGTTCGTCAGCGCGTCCGACCCTGCGTACCACGGCGCCCTCGCCGACCTGCCGCTGCAGGCGGTGCTGGTCCGGGTGAACAGCCCGGCCACGCTCGAGCGGGTCCGCACCTACCTCGCGGTGAACGCGCCGCCGCAGGTCTCCAGCGGCCCCGGGCAGTCGCCGACGCCGCCGCGGACGTTCGGCGAGACGCTGCAGATCCGCACCCAGCGGGCGGCCACGCTGGAGAACCTCGTCTACGCGGCGGTCGCGCTCACGCTGATCGTGGCCGGGTGCAGCCTCGCGGTCGCGGTCGGCGGCGGCCTGGTCGACCGCAAGCGCCCGTTCACCCTGCTCCGGGTCGGCGGCACCGGGGTCGGCGTGCTTGCCGGGGTGGTGCTCCTGGAGGCGGCGGTCCCGCTGGTCGCGGCCACCGTGCTGGCCGCGGGCATCGCCTACGGGACGTCGGTGCTGGCCTTCGTCCGGCTCGCGCCCGCCGGAACCGCGATCCCGCAGCTCGGGCAGGACTACTACGCGCTGATGGGCGTCGGGCTGCTGATCGCGTTCGGCGTGATCGCGGTGACGCTGCCGCTGCTGCGCCGGATGACGCTGCCCGGGAATGTGCGCTTCGAGTAAGCGCAGGAACCGGCGGGTGAGCTCGGCGATCTGGTCGGGCTGCTGGTCCAGCGCGAAGTGCCCGGCGTCGAGCAGATGGACCTCGGCGTCGGGCACGTCCCGCCGGTACGCCTCCGCCTCGGCCGCCAGGAACGACGGGTCGTAGCGGCCCCACAGCACCAGCAGCGGCGGCTGGTGCGCGCGCAGCCATTGCTGCCAGGCCGGATAGCTGGCGACGTTGGTGCGGTAGTCGTAGAACAGGTCGGTCTGGAGGTCGTGCTGCCCTGGTCGGCCGAGAAAGGCGATTTCGTCGGTCCACAGGTCCGGGTCGTACTGCTGCGGGACGGGGCTGCCGCCGACGTGCCGCTGCCTGGTCGCCGCGGGCGAGAAGAAGTTCTCGCGCAGCGCCGCCTCGTGGGCGGGGCGGTCCGCCCAGAACGCCCGGCGGGTGTCCCACAGCGGGCCGAGGCCGTCTTCGTGCGCGACCGCGTTCTGCACGATCATCGCCCGCACGCGGTCGGGGTGCGCGGTCGCCAGCCGGAACCCGACCGGGCCGCCGTAGTCCTGCATGAACAGGGTGTACCGGCCGAGGCCGAGCTGATCGGTGAAGCGCCCGATGACCTGGGCCAGGTGCTCGAAGGTGTAGGCGAAGCCGGCCGGGTCGGGGGCGTCGCTGTGGCCGAAGCCCGGGTAGTCCGGCGCGATCAGGTGGAAGGCGTCTGCCAGCCGGGTCAGCAGCGGCTCCCACATCCGCGAGGAGGACGGGAAGCCGTGCAGCAGCAGGATGGCGGGAGCGTCGGGCGGGCCCGCCTCGCGGTAGAAGACCGACACCCCGTCGACGTCGGCCGACTGGTAGACCGTGTGGCTCATGATCGCCCCCTCAGGAATCAGGCTGCGGCGCCCGGCCCGGGCAGTAGCTCGACGTCGCCGGCGTGGATCGGCTCCCCGCAGCGCGCGCACCGCAGGTCTACCCCGCTGACCTCGCCACAGGCGTCGCGGCGGTACAGCACGGCGGCGGTGAAGTACACCGGTGCGCCCTACTCGCGAGGGCAGGAGCGCGTCGTCGGCGTGGTCGAGCCAGTGCGCCAGACCGTGGGCGTCGGATAAGCCAGGCACAGCGCGCCGCAGCGGGGCCGAGGATGTCCGAGCAGATCAAACCCATGATCTCGAACGGACCCGGCTGACTCTATTGGGCTCGCATTCCCGTCGAAGGCGGAGCCGGCGGGCGGCCAGGGCAGGGGCCACTTCCCGACCGCGCAGGCCGCCCCGAAACCCCCGACCTCATCTCCGGGGTCCCCGGTCGGCGGTCTCGGGGCGCGGAGAAAAGTCATCATTGTGTTCCGTTATGGACTCCATTTGGCGTAATGACCGTCATTGTGTTCCAAAAGGGGCGCTATACGACCCGAACGGCACACGATGACGCCCGAACGCCGGCCAGCCTGAGCCAGAGTGATCCAAGGGACGCGTGCTGCCGGCGCGAACACGTCTCTACCGGACTCGGTGGGGCGGGACGGAGCGGTCGGGGAGGGCGGGGCGGACCGTGAGGGTGGGACGGACCGTGAGGGTGGGACGGACGGTGAGATCGGTGACGGTGGGGCGAGAGGGGGGCGGGGGGTGGTGGTTGGTTAGGGGGCGTTCGGTTTCGACTGGTCGGCTCGCTCGGCGGCGCGGGTTATGTTGCGGACCATGCCGCCGAACACGATGCCGTGGAACGGGGAGATGGAGCGCCAGTAGGCGTGGCCGGCCAGACCGCGGGGCTGGAAGATGGCGCGCTGGCTGTAGGTGGTCATGCCGTCGGCGTCGCGGCTTACCGTCAGCTCGAGCCAGGCCAGGCCGGGGAGCTTCATCTCGGCCCGGAGGCGGAGCAGCGAGCCGGGGGTGATCGCCTCCACCCGCCAGAAGTCGAGCGCGTCGCCGACCAGGAGGCGGCGCGGATCGCGCCGTCCGCGGCGCAGCCCGACGCCGCCGGCCAGGCGGTCGAGCAGCCCGCGGACCGCCCACGCGGCCGGGAAGGAGTACCACCCGGTGGCGCCGCCGATGCCCTCGATGACCTCCCACAGGGCGGCCGGCGAGGCGGGGACGGCGGCGAGCCGCTCGTCCACGTAGAGCGAGCCGCCCGCCCACGTGGGGTCGCTCGGCAGCGGGTCGCTCGGCGCGCCCGGGGTGCCGGCCGATGACCAGCTGGTGGAGACGTCGCCCTCGCGGGTATGCCGCAGCGCCAGCGCGATCGCGAGGTCGAGCGGCACCAGCCCGCCGAGCGGGTCGGGGACGTAGTCGGCGATGTCGTGGTCGGCGCAGACGACCTCGTTGACCAGCGATTCCACCAGCGGCATGGCCAGGCCGGCCGGCACCGGGGTGACCAGCCCGACCCACAGCGACGAGAGCCGGGGGGTCAGCAGCGGCACCGGGATCAGGACCCGCTGCCGAAACCCGGCCACGGCGCAGTACCGGCGCATCATGTCCGCGTAGGTCAGCACGTCGGGGCCGCCGATGTCGAACGAGCGGTTGACGTCGGCCGGCAGCGCCGCGCAGCCGACCAGGTAGCGCAGCACGTCCTGGACCGCGATTGGCTGGATGCGGGTGCTCACCCACTTCGGGGTGATCATCGCGGGCAGCCGCTCGGTCAGGTAGCGCAGCATCTCGAACGAGGCCGACCCGCTGCCGATGATCACGGCCGCCTGCAGCGCGGCCGTGGGCACCCCGCTGGCGAGCAGGATGTCCCCGACTTCGGCCCGCGAGCGCAGGTGCGGAGACAGGCCGGCGACCGGGCCGGAGATGATGCCGCCGAGGTACACGATGCGCGTGACCCCGGCCGCCGCGGCCGCCCGGGCGAAGATGCCGGCCGCGTCGCGGTCCCGCCGCTCGAACGAGGCGCCGGTGCCCAGGGAATGGATGAGGTAATAGGCCACGTCGACCTCGTCCAGGGCCCGCCGCACCGCGGCCTCGTCCATCACGTCGGCCGCCGCGATCTCGACGTCGCCGGACCAGGGCCGCCCGTCCAGTTTCCCCGGGTCGCGTGCCATGCAGCGCACGCGGTGACCGGCGGCGAGCAGCCCGGGGACGAGCCGGCCGCCGATGTACCCGGAGGCTCCGGTGACCAGGCAGCGCTGTGATGTGGGCATACTCCGTTTGTGCCCCGTGAGCGGCCGCTTAGCCCAGGGCTCGGGCCGCTTCGCCTGCACCCGTCTGCCCCGAGTGTGAGAGACGGCTGGCGGGTGGAGGCGGAGTCGCGGACCGTTCGATAAGACGGTGTGGATTTTGGCTTTTAGAGAGGGGTCACGTAGGCGCCGGAGATGCCGCCGTCGACCAGGAACGTGCTGGCGGTGATGAAGGACGCGTCGTCGCTGGCCAGGAACGCGACGGCGGCCGCGATCTCGGCCGGCTCGGCGAACCGGCCGATCGGGACGTGGACCAGGCGGCGGGCGGCGCGCTCGGGGTCGGCCGCGAACAGCTCGGTCAGCAGCGGGGTGTTGACCGGGCCGGGGCACAGCGCGTTGACCCGGATGCCCTCGCGGGCGAACTGGACGCCGAGTTCGCGCGAGAGCGCGAGCACGCCTCCTTTGGAGGCGGTGTAGGAGATCTGCGAGGTGGCGGAGCCCATGACGGCGACGAACGAGGCCGTGTTGATGATCGAGCCCTTGCCCTGCCGCTGCATGTAGGGGATGGCCTCCTTGCAGCAGAGGTAGACCGAGGTCAGGTTGACCTCCTGGACCCGCCGCCAGGCGTCGAGGCCGGTGGTCAGGATCGAGTCGTCGTCGGCGGGCGAGATGCCGGCGTTGTTGAAGGCGACGTCGACCGACCCGTAGATTTCGTGGGCGATGGCGAAGGCGCGGGCCACGTCCTCGGCGTCGCTGACGTCGGCCTTGACGAAGAGGCCGCCGACCTGCTCGGCCGCCTTGCTGCCGGCGCCGGGGTCGAGGTCGACGACGACGACGTTGGCGCCCTCGGACGCGAACCGGACCGCGGTGGCGAGCCCGATGCCGCTGCCTGCGCCGGTCACGACCGCCGTCCGCCCGTCAAGCCTTCCGGCCATGCAGATACTCCTTGTGTGTTCTTTGGTGTTGGCTGGGATTCAGATGCGCTCGAAGTAGCGGCGCAGTTCCCAGTCGGTCACCGCGGCCGCGTAGGCGGCGATCTCCACCCGCGCCATGTTCGCGTAGTGGTCGACCACGTCCTGGCCGAACGCCTCGACGGCCAGCGGGCTCGTGATCCAGAGCGCGAGCGCCTCGTTCATCGAGGCCGGGACGCGGGGCAGGTGGGTGAGCGGGTAGGCGTTCCCGGTGACCGGGGGCGGGAGCTCGAGCTGCTTGTCGACCCCGTTGAGGGCGGCCGCGGTCAGGCCGGCCAGCGCCAGGTAGGGGTTGACGTCGCCGCCGGGCACCCGGCACTCGATCCGCAGCGACGGCCCGTGCCCGACCAGCCGGAGCGAGCAGGTCCGGTTGTCCGGGCCCCAGGCGATGGTGGTGGGCGCGAACGAGCCGTCGGCGTAGCGCTTGTAGGAGTTGATGGTCGGCGCGAACAGCAGCGTCAGCTCGCGCAGCCCGGCCATCATGCCCGCGATCATCTGCTCGCCGGTCGGCGACAGGCCGTACGGCCCGTCCCCGGCCATGACCGGGTCGGCGTGATTGTCGCTGGTGCGGAACGACAGGTGGATGTGGCAGGAGTTGCCTTCGGCCGCGTTCGGCTTGGCCATGAACGTCAGCGCGTAGCCGCGGGCGGCGGCGATCTCCTTCGCGCCGGTCTTGTAGATCGTGTGCTGGTCGGCGGTGGTGAGCGCGTCGTCGTACTTGAACGCGATCTCGTGCTGGCCGAGGTTGCACTCGCCCTTGGCCGACTCGACGTACAGGCCCGCGGTCGCCATCGAGTTCCTGATGTCGCGCAGCAGCGGCTCGATCCGGCCGGTGCCGAGCACTGAGTAGTCGGCGTTATAGCGGTTGGCCGGGGTGAGGTTCTGGTAGTTCTGGTCCCAGGCCTGCTCGTAGCTGCCTTCGTAGACGACGAACTCGAGCTCGGTGCCGGACAGCGCCGTCCAGCCTTTCTGGCTTGATCGTTCCAGCTGCGCTTTGAGCACCTGGCGGGGCGAGACGCGGACCGGGCTGTGGTCGATCGCGTGGACGTCGGCCAGCACCAGCGCGGTGCCCGGCTGCCAGTCGATCAGCCTCAGCGTCTTCAGGTCGGGGACGAGGACGAAGTCGCCGTAGCCGCGCTCCCACGAGGTGATCTCGTAGCCGTCGACCGTGTTCATCTCGGTGTCGACCGCGAGCAGGTAGGCGCACGCCTCGGTCGCGTTCGGCACCACCTCGTCGAGGAAGTACTTGGCGTGGACGCGCTTGCCCTGCAGCCGCCCCTGCATGTCGGTCATGGCGACGACGACGGTGTCGATCTCCTGCATGCGGATGAGCTCGCGCAGCGCTTCGAGGTTCATTTACGCCAGTGCCTCCAGTTCGGCCTCGGCCGCGGCCAGTTCCTCGGCCGTGCCCTGGACCTTCGGCCCGGTGAACCACTTCCTGGCCGACACCAGCCAGTAGATCCCGGCGAAGCCGATCACGGCGACGACCGCGAACACCGTGTAGTTGAAGTTGTCCCAGGTGATCGGGTTGAAGGTCGGCAGCATGAACAGCACCGTGATGAACACGACCCAGATGCAGGCGATGATCCCGATCGGCCGCGACCACCGGCCGAGGTGCCACGGCCCGCGCTGGAAGTTCGAGCCGAGTCGCAGCCGCAGGAAGGTCGGCAGCACGTAGGCGACGTAGAGGCCGATGACCGCGATCGACGTGACGGCGGCGTAGGCGGTGCTGTTCCACAGGTACGGCAGGCCGAGGATGAGCGCGCCGCCGGCCGCCAGCCAGATCGCGTTGGTCGGCGTCCGGGTCTTGGCGTTGATGTGGTGCCAGAACTGGCTGCCGGGCAGCGCGCCGTCGCGGGAGAACGCGTAGATCATCCGCGAGTTCGCCGTCACCGAGGACATCCCGCAGAACAGCTGGGCGACGATCACGATCAGCAGCAGCAGCTTGGCGCCGGTGCCGCCGATCGCGTCGATGAAGATCTGCGCGGGCGGCACGGTCGCGCCGATCTCGCCGGTGTAGTTCTGGATCGCGAACGTGATGCCGATCAGCAGCAGCCAGCCCGCGAACAGCGAGACGATGATCGAGGTGACGATGCCGCGCGGGCCGGCGATGGCCGCGTCCTTGGTCTCCTCGGTCATGTGGGCGGACGCGTCGTAGCCGGTGAAGGTGTACTGGGCCAGCAGCAGGCCGAGCATCAGCACGTAGATCTTCGACCCCCAGCCGCTGCCGTTGGCGAAGTGGGTGAACACGTAGGACGCGCTCTGGTGGTGGCTGGGCGCGAACGCGAGCACGCCGACGATGATCAGCACGCCGAGGATGTGCCACCAGACGCTGACGTTGTTCAGCAGCGCGACCAGGCGGACGCCGAACTGGTTGAGCACGCCGTGCAGGACCAGGATCGCGGCGAACAGCACGATCGTGTGCCAGTGCTGGGTGGTACTGAAGTTCCACTCCAGGTCGAGCAGCGCGTTGAGGAAGAACGCGGCTCCGAAGTCGATGCCGGCCGTGACCGCGACCTGCCCGAGGAAGTTGAACCAGCCGGTGAACCAGCTCCAGGCGGCCGCATTGCGCGGCGCGAGCTTGGCCGACCAGTAGTACAGGCCGCCCGCCGTCGGGAAGCTCGAGCAGACCTCGGCCATCGCGAGGCCGACGAACAGCGTCATCACCCCGACGAAGGGCCAGCCCCAGACGATGATGACGGGGCCGCCGTCGGTCATGCCGGTCCCGTACAGCGTCAGGCAGCCGGACAGGATCGAGATGATCGTGAAGGAGACGGCGAAGTTGCTGAAGCCGGACATGTGCCGGCGTAGTTCTTGAGCGTAGCCCAGCTCATGCAGCCGCTGTTGATCGGCGCTGATCACCGCGCGCTCTGTGGTCTCGTCGGACACGAGGCCTCCCGGCGTCTTGGGTGGTGCCTGAAGGGGCGGCAGCCCGTCCAGTTATCCCAAATTGACTCATCCTGCGCATAAGGTGTCAAGATCAACAACTGAGCTGTTATTTGAGCTGATCCTTCATGACTTTTCCGGTTGCGTTCAGCGGGAGCACGTGGAGGAATTCGACGTATCTTGGCGCTTTGAAGCCGGCCATCTTGGTTTTGGCCCACATGATGAGATCCTCCGCCGTGATGTCGTCTTGTCCGTTTTTTGCGCGGACGATGAACGCCTTGCCGACCTGGCCGAGACGGTCGTCGGGGACGCCGATGACGGCGACCTGGTGGACGGCGGGGTGCTCGAGCAGGAAGCCCTCGATCTCGGCCGGGTAGGCGTTGAAGCCGCCGACGATGAACATGTCCTTCTTGCGGCCGATGATCTTCAGGCGTCCTGCTTCGTCGATGGCGCCGAGGTCGCCGGTGTGCAGCCAGCCGTCTTGGTCGATCGCTTGCCGGGTGGCCTCGGGGTCGTCGAGGTAGCCCTTCATGACGCCGTAGCCTTTGGCGAGGAGCTCGCCGTCTTGGGCGATTTTGATCTCGAAGCCCTGGCACGCGGTGCCGACGGTGGTGGCGATGTCCTCGAACGAGTCCGTCTGCCGTGACGCGGTGATCGTGCCCGCCTCGGTCAGGCCGTAGCCGGTCATGATCGACGTGAACGGCAGCTCCTCCTTGATCTGGCGGATCAGCTCGACCGGGATGTCGGCCGCGCCGGTCACCGCTACGCGGAGGCTCGACAGGTCGCGGCCGCCCTTTTTGTGGGCTTTGATTAGTTCTTGGTAGACGGTCGGCGGACCTGGGAGGACGGTTACCTTCTCGCGTTCGACGAGGTCGGTTATGTGGTCGATGTCGAAGACCGGGACCGGCAGGATCGTCATGCCACGGATCATCGAGGCGATGCAGCCCGCCTTGTAGCCGAAGATGTGGAAGAACGGGTTGGCGATCAGGTACCGGTCGCCCTGCCTTGTTCGCGCCAGGTCGTTCCACTCCTGGTAGAGGCGGAGGGTCGGCGCGTGCGCCATCATCACGCCCTTGGGCCGGCCGGTGGTGCCGGAGGTGTAGATGATGTCGGCAACGTCGTTGCTCTGCACTGTGCGCTCGGTCGGGGTGCCGCTTTTGAGGAAATCGGACGTTAGGTCGATGACCGGGATATTTTTCTTGCCGTCGTTGAAGTCAAAATCAAGGCCAAGAAAGTTTTTCCTAACGAGAAGTAGCTTCGCCTGGCTGCGCCGGATAATGTCGCCGGCTTCCGCGGCCTTGAACCGGGTGTTAACCGGCACCAGCACTCCCCCGGCGGTGAGCAGGCCGAACGCGGCGATGATCCACTCGGCCGAGTTCGGCGCCCAGATCGCGACCCGGTCGCCCTTCTGTATTCCGGCTTCTACGTAGGCGCCGGCGGCGGTCCTTACCTTGTCTGTCAGTTCTGCGAAGGTGATGCGGAGGTCGCCGTCGACGATCGCCTCGGCGTCGCCGAAGCGGTCGGCGGTGGACAGGACCATCTCCGGGATCGTCTCCCACGTTTTGGGGCGTGGTTTCATCGTTTTTCAGTCCTTTGCCGCGTTATCGGTCAGGTCCTGGCGGAGGCGGAACTTCTGGATCTTGCCGCTCGGGGTGCGGGGGAAGTCGCTTGTCTGGTGCAGCTCCTCCGGCCACTTCTGCCTGGCCAGGCCTGCTTCCTCCAGGTGTTTGCGCACTTGATCCAGGTCGGGGGCGTGATGGCCTGGCCGCATCCTCAGCACGGCGGCGGCGTGCTCGCCGAGCCGTCGATCCGGGGCCGCGACGACGGCCGCCTCGGCCACGCCGTCCATGGTGAGCAGGAGCTCCTCGACCTCCTGGGCGCTGATGTTCTCGCCGCCGCGGATGATCAGGTCGCTGGTCCGGTCGGTGATCGTCAGGTAGCCGTCGTCGTCGAGCACGCCGATGTCGCCGGTGCGGTACCAGCCGTCGTCGTCGAACGATTTCGCAGTCAGCGCGTCGTCGGTGTAGCCGGTCTCGAAGCCGAGGGTCTGGTGGCTGTGGATGACGCCCTTGGGGTCGCGGGTGGTGCCGGAGGTGAACGCGATCAGC
>Ga0208357_1002552_pt1 | contig 11950 bp, 11 predicted proteins | sample NGESurdeep092012_6_FD_184487 | JGI IMG/M metagenome (GOLD analysis project Ga0208357, IMG submission 184487) | Arctic peat soil microbial communities from Barrow, Alaska - NGEE Surface sample F52-2 deep-092012 (SPAdes) | ecosystem: Environmental > Terrestrial > Soil > Wetlands > Peat ... | reverse complement strand
CCTCAGGGCTTCACGGCGCGAAGACGCTGCTCAGCCACGTGAGACCGTGTCAGGAAGGTGTTCCGTGGGGGGAACTTCGGTCTAGGGCCGACGATCGCGTGCTTGCCACTCCGAGAAGTCCACACGCGGCGTTCCTCTTGCTGTGAGTTGGTCGATGGTCGCGGTCGGCGTGAACGGGTGCCGCCGTCGGACCGAGCGTCCCCGAAGAGGGCCAGTTCCCTCTTCCTCCGACGTCGCCTTGTTCTTTCACGGTGACGTTCTCTTTGGCTTCAGGGACGGTTCCGGTCGGACCGGGAACCCTCACGATTCTCGACGAGCAAAGCAGACTGCATCGCCCGAGCGTGGTGCTCCAGAGGAGCGACGCGACGCTCGTCCCCTCCGCCCGGACCTCCACGGTCGTCGTGAGCGACGTCTTGCCGACCGGCAACGGACAACTCCGTTGGTCTCCGGCGGGTGGTCGACCCGTCGTCTTTTGGGATTTTGACGTCGAGATCGATTGAAGCCAGCTCGCGGGGGATTCGAGGACCGTCGATCTACTGACGTTTCGCGGCTCCTCTGGACATCGAGGCTCGAGTAGGAACCGTGCCTGATTCGGTCAAACGCGTCGTCGACGACGAGCGGCAACTACGGCCAGCTGCTCGTTCACGGCGGCATCGATGCTTCGTTAGGAGAGGTCTGTCCGCAACTCTCAGGCGTTCTGGGCTACCCGGCCGAGGCGGCTCGTCGCTGTCCACGGACCGGGTACCAGAGGCGTGGTGATATCGCTAGCTCTCCTGGCGGCGTCACCGGTTGCGGCTCCTCGACGTACCCAACCTTCCTACCGAAGCAGACTTTTGACCCGCAGGTCGATACCGCGCTCATCGGCACGATGTCTCGCCCGGCGCTGCAGGTGGAGGGCCTCGGCGTCAAGGTCCAGACGACGCACTTCAATGTGCTGGTCGTGGTCAGCGGCCCTATCGTTCCCGGGGACGGACTGCTCGTCCAACCGGACGCCACGACGTGCGCCTGGACCGAAGCGATGAAGGACGCGACGGGCGATGTACCCGTTTCGATCGCAGACTTCCACTCGATCGACCACCTTGGGTCGGTCTTCTTGATGGGCCTGGTTCCCGGCGAGCACGCCCCTCCTCCTGTGCTGCACCCGCATCGGACATCACGTTCCAGCTACGGTCCTACGAGCTCGTCGGCGAGGGCATGATGCAATGGGCGCCGGACCACCACCACGTCGTCGCGGACTGGGACTACACGGTTGAAAACGACTAGCGCAGGCCGCGTCTATCGCGCGCGATGCGATTCGGCCCCGTTCGATCTGATGCGTCCAGGTGCGCTGACCTGCCGGATCGATTCAGGTTGGTTCGCCCTCGTCCGGCTCGACGGATTTCGGGAAGCGACGACGAGCGCCCCCCGATTACTCACCTAGGCAAGCTGGTAGGTCGCGCGTCGATGTGCGACTCGTCGAGGGTGACGAGGTGTTCGTTCGTCCACACTGCGAGCGCCCCTCGTGATGCCGCGGCCTTGATCGATCGAGATGCCGCGACGTCCGCCGCGAGCGCCGCATAGCCGTCCACCAGGAGACGGCGCCGGATCTGGTCTTCGTCGAGCGCGCCGACGCCCCAGTCGTTGTACGTCCAATTGTCATCCTTTTGGATGCGCTCGCGGGCGACGACGACGCCAATCGGAGAGGAGAAGAGCGTCGTACCGTCCTCTCGAAGCACCTGCCATTCGGGCGACGTTACGGCGGCGTGCAGGGCCGCAAGGTCGTCGAACCACAACTCCGACCAGCCGTCATGGGTCTGGCTAGCCCAGGTGTAAGCCTCGCGCACTGCATGATTCTGCACGTAACGTCGCAAACCCGGCAGTCGTAGACCGAGCGCACCGTGGTCGTGCAACCAGTGATCGAAGAACTCCTCGAGCGAGAGGCCGGGGAGTTTCGAGGCAAAAAAGATCGCCTTCACCATCTCCGGTGCGGTCTGCCCGTCGAGGACGATCCGCTCCTCGGCCACGATGCTCGTGCGCCGTTGGTGTGTTGGCAAGTCGTCACGGCGATCGAAGAGCTGAGCATCGTCATCGACCACGGCTTGCCGCAGTGCATCCGCCTGCGTGCCAGCCGCGCCGAAACGACGGGCCTCCAGGTCGTCGTACCAGAAGATCGAGACGCCGTCGAAGGTAGGTACCGGTTCAACGCCATAGGCCTCGGGAAGGGTGAGGTGCTGAACGTAGCGACGCAGGCGGGCCGAGTTCGAGAAGAGCGGCCCGTGGCTCAGTGCCCAATAGCGGTGGAACGCCTCGAGCTGGCGGTTCGACGGATGGAGTTGGGCTGCTGCAGCGACCTTGATCATGGCGGTCCCACCTTCGTCAACGCAGCGGGCGGTGTCGATGGTGGTGGGCGCCCTTTCCCTGTATCTGAAACAACGCAGCGAGAACTGATAACCACTCGTCGCCGGATTGTTGGCTGCACCTGCACCTGGTCAACGCGAAACAGTGGGATCGTGTCCGCGCAGAAATGTCCGGATATGGCGGACTGCAAGGGGCATGCGGTCCTTCGGCTCCTTCCAGGGATAGAGGCTCACCTGGGCGTTCGGAGCGAGAAGTGCGGATTCCATAGCAACTGCAAACGGGTGCGCGGAGACGTCATCGGGCAACACCAAGATGGGCGTGCTACAGCCGCGCACGAATTCGCGACTTACGGTAAAGACAAAATCGGGATTCGAGCGATACATCTTGGTCAAGAACGCATCGACCATCGTGGGCGTTATTTCCGGTCGTGCGGCGCACAGTTCTGGCCCCCAGCGGTTCATGTTGTTGTCGTAAAAGAGGTCAGGAAGTTCCGGCCGGAAGCCGCTCGGTTGGGCCAATACGGCCGCGACCACTCGGTCAGCAGCCCTTCTCAACAGGTTCCAGATGAGCGGCCCGCCTATACAAAAGCCCATGACCATGAACTTGTCGATGCCGAGGTGGTCCATCAAGGCGAGTTGATCGTCAGTATGCGCGTCCCAGGGGCGATCAACTTCAAGAGGACCGAGCGACTCCCCACCGATGGCGTTACGCAGATCCAACGTGATGCATCGGTGCGCATCCTTAAACTCTCCCAGCACGTCGAACGGAGCTCCGTTCTCAAAAAAGGAGATCCCCGCGTTCAGTCCACCACCGGGTATGACCAAGATCGGAAAGCCATCGCCGGTCTCTTCGTAGCGAATGCGAACCTCGCCATATTCGAAAACGGGCACCGGACGCTCCTTGCTCAGATCCATCAGCAGATCGCTCAGCCCTAAACCCTAGCCAGGTCAAGTCGTTCGAAGACCAGGGACTGCACCTCCGACATCCTGCCCGAGACTGGGCGCCGGGCGTCTAACGGATCCTCCGGCGCGCTAGCTCGTTGGGCACTGTCAAACAGAATCCACGGTCCTTCGTTGGCGGGTGCGGGAAGATCGCGAAGACCGCAAATCGACGGTCCGTGCGGTCTCCAGGCTCAAAAAGAAGCCCCCGCTTTCTTAGCTGTTAGTGGGTCGCGGTGGCCTGCGCTCGAGCCTGACCTCACCGGTAGGCGCGGCTATTCGATGCCTTCGATAATCCTTTGGTCGCGAGAAACTCCGCCGTCAAGTGCTTCGAGGGCTTCTTGATAGCCGGCGCTCTCGTGAGCCGCGTGTGCTGCTTCAACGCTTGGGAATTCGATCAGCACCATGCGTTCGATCTTCCCATTCTCAAACGCGTACGCAGGATTGCCGCGAGCCAGGACGCGTCCACCGGCCGCCTCGAGCGCGGGACCGGCGAGTGCCGCATACGCAGCCAACTTCTCGGGATCGTGCACCTCCGAATACAGGCTGACCCAGTAGGCCTTTGGCATGTCCACTCCTCGATTCGTCTGCGTCGAATGATCCTGCCACTGTGCCGCGTACACCACCACGACCGCCAGTGATCCGGTTGATAGCGAACGCGAATCAGAGGTCGGCCTCAGCTACAGACTGCTGCCTAACAAAGGAGGCTTCGAGCAGCAATCGACCACGATCAGGACGACGTTCACTAAGACCGTCACGCGTTGGGCAGCCTTTATCCCAGCCACTGGCCAGTGGATCGAAGTGACCGAAACCGACGGCGACGGCGCAGCTGGCGGCCGATAAACGTTTCAGTTGAGGAGGTCGGTATCCTCGAACTTTCCGCTTGTTCTGCTCGTGCTCACGTTTTGGCGTGGGAGTCGATCATGTTGGAAAAGGTCGGCGAACAGATCTACTAGTACCTGCGCGAGATCGAGCGTACCGACGGCAAGCCGAAGATGGTCTCGGAGCGTCATCTCGAAAAAGCGAGCAACATCGAAGGCGCGGTGCTACGCCGAAGTCATGCTGTTCCGACGGTCGCACGCGCGGCAAGATGGCCTCATGAGCAACTTCCGACCTGAAACGACGACCGCCATCATTGCGGTCCGCGAAGCCCTTGACCTCGCCAGCCGTGGGACGGGGAGAAGTCCATGCAAAAATCGGTCGCGACGTGGTCACCGACACCGACGTCGCCGTCGAGGATCACCTTCGCCAATCGTTGACGAGTGCCTTCGCCTGGCCGGTCATCGGGGAAGAGGGGGGTAGGCAAGTGCCAGACGACACCCCTTACCGGCTCGTCGACCCAATCTGCGGCACCCGGAATTTCGCCTGGGGGATTCCCCTCTTCGCGATCAATGCCGCGATGGTCGAGGACAGTCGAGTCGTAGTCTCGGTGGTCGGCGACGGATCAACCGGCGACGTTCTCGTCGCTGAGGCAGGTAATGGAACCTGGCGCGTTCGCGAAGACGGATCGAATCCGTTGTCGACGTCTGCCTCGAGCCTGATCGTGGACTTCGGCGCGTGGCCGACGATCGGGCCGGAACGCGAGAAGGCGGCCGCCGACGTCGCCGAGGCGATCAGCTCGGACCAATGGGACGTTCGTTGCTTTTCAACGACCCTCTCGCTGGCTCACGTCGCCACCGGCCAGGTGGCCAGCTGCGTACTGTTCGCCGCTCCGGACCCCGTGCACATTGCGGCAGGCTCTTTGCTCGTCGCAGAGGCGGGAGGACAGGTGACGGATACGGCCGGAGCGCCATGGACACTTGGCGCGCGATCCCTCGTTTGCAGCGCGAACGAGGGATTCCATGCAGAGATCGTGCGCCTGGTCCGCTCGGGTCGATGACAGGGCAGACGCTTCGTGATCATGTCGGCATCGGGCGTCGTACGACCCGGGAGGCGAGGGGAGCACGGCGATGACAATCGACCGACAACCGGTTCTTGTGGGAGAGCTCGTGAGCTCCGTCTGCTCCGCGAAGACGATTTCTGAGCGCTCCGCGCAATTGCTGCAGATCCTCTTCTTTGGGAGCAACACCCCTCGAAGGATCGAGTTCACGAGGCGGTGTTCCGACAGTGGTTCGATGCGACGCTTGCCTCAGAGGGTGCGCTCGCGGCAATCGACCGCGGAAGCAAACAAGTCATCGGTACCTCTCGCTTCGACCACTACGACGAGATTCGGAGTGAGATCGAAATCGGCTGGACGATGCTCGCGAGGTCGCATTGGGGCGGCGCCTACAACGGCGAAATGAAGCGGCTGATGCTCTCTTACGCATTCGAGTTCCTTCGAACAGTCTTATTATCCGTGCACTCGTTGAACCTCAGGTCTCAGCGCGCTGTCGAGAAGCTCGGGGCAATTCGCAGCGATACCGAGCCCGATGCGAGTGGCCGAGGGGAAAATTGCACCTTCAGACTTACGGCGTCGACATAAGCAATGCCCCTCCTTCTTTGCGATCTCGACGGAACGCTTGTTGATCGAGTCGGCGCCTTCAAGCGCTGGGCGGAGGACCTTGCCACTCGGACTGGTCAAGACGCGACGTTCGTTAAGTGGCTCGTATCCCTCGACGATGACGGATTGACTCCCAAGGACAAGCTGTACCACGAGCTCCGCGCGCGGATCGATCTCGATGAATCGCTCGAGGAGTTTCTTGCAAGCTACGACGTTCGCTATCCGACCTACTTCGAGCCCGACCCGTCGGTGACAGCGGCATTGCTCGTCGCGCGACAAGCTGGATGGCGAATCGCGGTTGTCACCAACGGGTATGCCCGCCAAGCAAAGAAGATCGCCGCCGCCGAGCTTGCTCATTTGATCGACGTCGTCTGCATCTCTGCGGTCGAGGACTATTGGAAGCCGGATCCACGACTGCTCGGGCTCGCAGCGGATCGTGTCGGAGTTCGTCTCCTCGATTCCTGGATGATCGGCGACAGCGCGGATAACGACATCGGAGCAGCGACGGCAGCTGGGGTCTCGAGTGTCTGGCTACGTCTCGGACGAGTGTGGCCCCGTACCGACTTCCGACCAAACGCAGAGGCCGACACCTTCGCTGAAGCAGTCGCCCACGCCCTCGCCCTCGGTACGTAACACAGTTCCCCGGTCTCACTGCATACTTTTAGACGTAGCCGAGGTTCATCAACGAAGAAGCCACCGATTCGAAACTGCCGATCGCGCTCTGCTGGGCGCTAGTCAAAAATCAGGCGAGCCAGCGCCCACGTCTCATCGTCGGCCGCAGCGAGGAGGCCGGTTGTCGTCTGCGATGGTTGGTAGTGCGACCCGTCAAGTCGGCGAACCGTGGCTCCGGCCTCCTCTGCAAGAAGAACTCCCGGAGCGTGGTCCCACGGCAGTGTCCGCCACCACACGATGAAGTCCTGCTCCTGCTCCGCGAGCGAAGGGTACTCGATTCCGGCCGAGCCACGACCTTCGAGGACCTCACCGAAGTGTTTTCGATTCCGAGAGATCGTGTCGTTCATGAGATCGTCGAGGAATCGAGTGTGGACGCGTCCCGTCAACCCTGAGGCCTCCGCTGCGGTCGCGTCCAGGTGCAGCGGGCGGTCGTCGCACATGGCGCCTGCTCCCCGCTCGGCCATGTACATCCGCCTCTGACTCGGTTGCCAGATCCACGAGGAAGCGGTCATTCCATGTTGGACGAGTGCGACCATCACCGCCCAGTCGGCGGACCCTGCGACGAAGTTAGACGTTCCGTCCAACGGGTCGACAAGCCAGGCACGCTCACCGCCGAGGGCGTCAAGAAGCGACGGATTCGCGTCGCACGCCTCCTCGCCGACCACCGGGGTGTGCTGGAAGATCCCAGAGAGGCGCTTCGTCAGGAGACGCTCAGCCTCCACGTCGGCGACCGTGACAAGCTCGCCGGGTGATTTGACATGCACCTCGCCGTCTTCGAGATCGAACATCCTCGGCTCGATCACCGTCGCACTGACCTCAGTGATTATCGTGGCTACTCGCTGCATCAGGTCTGTGCCGTCGCTCATTCGGCAATCATCTCATCAGCGCTGGATTGCGATTTCGATGGCGGTTGCCGAATCGTGTGGAGCTGCAGTCAGATCCGGCACCATGCCGTTTCGGTCTATTGGCTCGCTACCTCGTCAAGCGAACTGGATGTCCGAATTGCGGCCCTGAGGTGTGGCGATCGCGGACGTCGCACGCCGTATGCCCCAGTCGAACTCGAGCCGTCCCACCAACAGGTCGCCCAGAGAGGTAGCCAGTAGCGATCAGGCACATTCCGAACGTCTACACCCCCAAGGGCGCGATCTCTAGCTCAGTGGCGAGCGTGTTGAGCGCCTCGATCAGCCCTTCGGACAGCGTGATCCCCTCGGCAGCGTTCTCCTGCTCCTTTCGAAAACTCTCGTCGCCGGGCAGTCGAACTCGATCGAAACCCGGCATCGTCTTGGAGGCGCGCAGGTCGTTTGCCACCCGATCGAAGCGACTCTCGATAGCTGCGACCTCCCCGAAGGCGGCGAGCGAGATCATGCAAAGAAACTGACCGGTGTTAGTCGGGGAGTGATGATCGGTGTTGAAGTTGACGACATCGCGGCCCATCGCCGCGCCGTTGAGGCTTCCCGCGAGGAGACCCAGCATGACCGCCAGGCCGTAGCCTTTAGCACCGCCGACAGGGGCCAAGAACCCCTCGTTCGCGCGCCTCGGATCGGTGATGGGCTTGCCGTCCCAGCCAATAACCCAACCTTCGGGGATGGACTCCCCTTTTTGCGCCGCGAGCTTTATCTTGCCGTTCGCTGCCACGGTCGTCGCCATATCCAAGACAATCGGCGAACCAGTCGCCGATGGCACCGCGATCGATACGGGGTTCGTGCCGAGGAGCAGCTCGGTTCCACCCCACCCGGGAGAGGGGTTGCCGCTCGCGACGGCGCCGTAGAGGCCGACCATGTTGTGGGCGACGGCCATGCGCGTGTAGAGGCCAGCGGGACCGGCATGGTTGCTGTTGAACGTGCCGACCCAGGCGATGCCTGCGGCAGCCGCCTTTTCCACAGCGACGTCGGCAGCGAACGTCATGACCAGGTGACCCATTGCATTATCGCCGTCGACCACGGCGGTCGCGGCGGTCTGACGGTCGATATGGATGTTCGGCCGCAGGTTGATCGCGCCGCCGCGGATGCGCGCAATGTAGTGCGGCAGCCGGAATATTCCGTGCGAGTCCGAACCGATTAGATCCGCCTGAGCCATGTGCGCCGCGACGATCTGCGCGTCGTCCGGCGGCATATCGACGGCGCAAAACGCGCGGGCCGAGAAATCCTCGATCTGCTCTGCCGTTACCCTTTGCTCCGTCACGTGGCCCCCCGGGTCCGAGCGTCGGGGCCGCGCGTTGCGTCGGCCCCTCGAACCCGTCGGTCGCCGTGGGAGTGTCGCAGCAGCAGACGAAGGAGCGGCATCGACGCCGCGGCGGCCCGTTTGTCGATTTGCCTTGAAGATAACAGTCCACGTGGTGACCGGTCGCAAGCTAACAATTCATTGGTTGCGCATGAGTCACAAGGCGCGAGAGCGCCACGTCCCTAGCGCTGGTCGAGACAGCACGTGAGCGCCCTAGCGCCCCCGAATGTGATCAATCTGACGACGGTCGCGCTTGGTCGGCCGACCCGTTCCGGGGTCGCGGCGCAGCACGTCGAGCCGGGTTTCTCTCGATGGAGGCGGCTCGCTGTGGTCGAGTACGCACGACGCAGCAATGGCGGCGCCAACCCGTTTCTCGATCACCTCGACGACTTCTAGAACGCGTTCGCGGTCCCCGACCCGAGCGACGACTCGGTCACCCCGATGAATCGGAGTCGACGGCTTCGCACTCACCGCATTGACTTTGACGTGCCCGCTCCTGCACAGCTCGGTCGAGGCAGCGCGCGTCGGCACCACGCGCACCGCCCACAGCCACTTGTCGACCCGCGTCACATCCACGTGCAAAGCGTCTCACGAACGACCCAGATCAACGCTTCGTCGCGGTTCGCGACCGATCCTGCCCCGGAGGGCCTCGAGGTGCGAGAGAGTAGTTGACCATGTTGTCCCTGCACGATCTGAGCCTCACCAGACGAGGGGACGACGCACTCGATGGTTTCCTCGAGTGGACGGTCGAACGGGGCCTCACGCTGTACCCCGCACAAGAAGAGGCGCTCCTCGAAGTGTTCGCCGGCTCCCACGTGATCGTCAACACCCCGACCGGATCCGGCAAGAGCTTGATCGCGCTCGGCGCCCACGTCGCAGCGCTGTCTGAGGGGAAGCGCTCCTTTTACACAGCGCCGGTGAAGGCACTTGTCTCGGAGAAGTTCTTCGCGCTCTGCGGCGAGCTTGGGGCGGCGAACGTCGGCATGCTGACCGGCGACGCGTCGATCAATGCCAATGCCCCGATCATCTGCGCCACTGCCGAGATATTGGCGAACATGGCGCTCCGGACCGGTGCCGCGACCGCTGTCGACCAGGTGGTGATGGACGAGTTCCACTTCTACGGCGATCCCGAGCGCGGGTGGGCTTGGCAGGTGCCCCTGCTCGAGCTCACCAGAACACAGTTCATCCTTATGTCTGCGACCCTTGGCGACACGACACCGATCGAACAGGGTCTGCGTCGCCGGACTTCTCGCCCTGTCGCCGTAGTTCGGTCAGCAACGCGCCCGGTTCCCCTAGTTTTTGAGTACCGCGACACAGCGCTACTCGAGACGATCGAGTCTCTTCTCGCATCCGACCAGGCGCCGCTCTACGTCGTCCACTTCACCCAGGCTCAGGTGCTCGAACGTGCGCAGTCCCTGACCTCGGCACAGCTCACGACCCGAGCCGAGCGCGATGCCATCTCCTATGCGCTCAACGACTTCCGCTTCGCCCCAGGGTTTGGTCGCACGCTCTCCCGCCTGCTCCACCACGGCATCGGCGTTCACCACGGCGGAATGCTCCCGAAGTACCGCCGCCTCGTGGAGCGCCTCACGAAAGCGGGGCTCCTTCGGGTAGTCGTCGGCACCGACACGCTCGGGGTGGGTGTCAATCTGCCGCTTCGGACCGTTGTTCTCTCGGGCCTTGCAAAGTACGACGGCACGACCTCTCGGCTTTTAAACGCTCGGGAGTTTCACCAAATTTCAGGGCGTGCGGGGCGGGCGGGGTACGACTCCTCAGGACTTGTCGTCGTCCAGGCCCCCGAGCACGTAATCGAGAACGAGCAGGCGCAAAAGAAGGTCGCAGGCGACGCCCGCCGGACGCGAAAGCTCGTGAAGCAGAAGCCTCCCAGGGGCTACGTGCCCTGGGACGAGGCGGTCTTCAACAAGCTTGTAGCCGCGTCGCCCGAGCCGCTCGTCTCCCGGCTCCACGTGAACCACTCGACGTTGCTCAACGTCCTCGATCGCCCCGGCGACGGATGCGCCGCGCTCGAGCAGCTCCTTTGGGAAAACGACGAGCCGCGGCCGATCCGCCGACGTCTCGTCCGACAAGCGATCGCGATCTACCGCTCACTGATCGCTTCTGGCACCCTCGAGCGCCTTGACGAACCCGACGAGAAAGGTCGGCGGGTCCGCGTGACGCGCGACCTGCAGGCGGACTTCGCGCTCGATAGCCCCCTTAGTCCCTTCGTCCTCGAGGCAGTACCCCGACTAGAGGTGTCCTCGCCGACGTGGTCCCTCGATGTCATGAGCGTGATCGAGTCGACGATCGACAACCCGACCCCGGTGCTCATCGCGCAGCTCGATCGCGTAAAGACCGAAGCGATGACCGCCATGAAGATGGCCGGCGTCGAATACGAGGAACGGATAGAGACGCTCGACAAGATCGAGTACCCCAAACCGCTTCGCGACTGGACCTACGACCTGTTCAACGACTATCGGATTACCCATCCCTGGGCTGCAGACTTCACCATCCGACCGAAGTCGGTTGCACGCGATCTCTTCGAGCGGGCTATGAACTTCTCCGAATACATCGCCCACTACGGCCTCACTCGCTCCGAAGGCGTGGTCCTCCGCTACTTATCTGACGTCTACCGGAGTCTCGTCCGCACCGTTCCGGAGGATCTAAAGACCGAGGAGCTCCTCGACGTAACCGAGTGGCTGGGCGAGCTCGTCCGCCAGGTGGATTCCAGCCTCATCGATGAATGGAGGCACCTAGCTGCCGCCGCGGAGAGCGGCTCGCTCGACGTCGCCGTCGCCGAGATCGGCCTCGAGCTTGCGGCCGGAGAGTCGCCGCCACCACCGGTGACGGCGAACAAGCGGGCATTTCGGGTCATGGTCCGAAATGCTGCCTTTCGCCGGATCGAGCTTGCGGGAAAGCGTGACATCGAGGCTCTCGTCGAGGCCGAAGTGCCCGGCGGGATGGACGCGGCCGCGTGGTCCGCTGCGCTCGAGGAGTACTTCGCCATCCACGCGGAAATCGGAACGGGCGCTGATGCCCGTTCTGGCGCGTGGTTCACCCTTGTCGAGGGCAGTGCGTCATGGCAGGTTCGACAGGTGCTCGATGATCCAGACGGTGACCATGACTTCGCCATCGTCGCCGAGATCGAACTGGCCGCGTCCGACGAAGCCGGTTCGCCGACATGGCGGACGCTTCGCGTCGAGCAGGGCTAGGTGACCGCTGATTTACCCGGTGTCGGGTGCTCGCGATTTGCACGGCGGGTTGCAAGACTTGGGGCATGGCCCTTGGCAAGTCGGACAAACAACGC
>Ga0208357_1002550_pt1 | contig 11964 bp, 9 predicted proteins | sample NGESurdeep092012_6_FD_184487 | JGI IMG/M metagenome (GOLD analysis project Ga0208357, IMG submission 184487) | Arctic peat soil microbial communities from Barrow, Alaska - NGEE Surface sample F52-2 deep-092012 (SPAdes) | ecosystem: Environmental > Terrestrial > Soil > Wetlands > Peat ... | reverse complement strand
GCGGAGCCCGGCCCAGCGACCTCGTGCTGGTGACCGTGACCGCGCCCTGGACCGTCGTCCGGGCCGCGCTGAAGACCGTGTTCCTGGCCCCGCTGGCGCTGCTGGTGGCGGTGCCGGCCGCGATCGCGTCGGTCATCCTGATCCGGGCCGGGACGCTGCCCGCCGCGCTCAGCTGGGGGGCGGGCGCGGCCGTGGCCATGTACTGCGTCGGACCCGGCTCGCGGGCGCCCCGGCGGCAGCTGCGGCGGATGTCCGCCGCGGTCATCCGGACCAGAGGGGTCCTGCTCGTCGCCTGCATCTCGACCATGGCGCTGGCCCTCGCGGTGGTCTCGTCGGCGCTGTCTCAGCCGCCGCTGATCTGGCCGGCCACCAGCTCGACGATCCCGCACATGCTGCCCACCATCAACATGCTGCCGTCAGTGGGCGGCACGCTGCACTCCGTCCAGGGGTGGCTGCTCCGCCACACCGTGGGCGTGCTGCACCTGCCCTGAGCCGTGCTCGGCCAGCGGCCGGACCAGCCCGAGGGCGATGACCTCGTTGGCCAGCCGGGCGCGCCGGTTGGTTCCCTCCGGCACCCGGAACTTCGCGTAAAGCCGGAGCAGGTGCTGCTTGACCGCCGCCTCGGTCACGACGAGGTCGCCCGCGATCTCCCTGGGGGTGGCCGGCGTGATGAACGCGTCCTCCGACAGCGCCGGACGGCACAGCGAGATCAGCACGTCGAGCTCGCGCCGGGTCAGCTCCGGCGCGGCCGAGCGGCGAAGCTCGGCCTCGGCCGTCGCCTCCTCGGAGGGAAGCCCCTCGATCCGGCACCGCGCCGAGCCGAAGGTCAGCACGTCGCCGTCGTCGAGCACCCGGCGGGCGATCGGCCGCCCGTTTACCCGGGTGCCGTTCCGAGATAAACCAAGGTCGGACAGGTAGAAGTAGGGTCCGCGGCGCACGATCTCCGCATGAAGCCGGGATACGCTCGGGTCGTCAAGTCGCACGTCCACCCGGAGGCCGCGCCCGATCGTGGTGATCTCACCGCGCAGCGGAATTACTTCCCCGGTGTCCTCAATGCGAATGTAAGGCGTTTCCACGCCAGACCCTCCTGCCTATCGGAGACGTGACGCTTATCTCATTCTATCGTCACTTTGGGATTTCCGTCAGTGCACGTGTGTGCGCCGTGCCGTCGCCGGTAAGCTGCCTAGCGAGCAGCCAGAAGGGCCGGCCGCCATCAGGCGGCCAGCCGCGGGAGACGATCATGACGTCCGAGACCAAGCACGAGTCGTCCGGCAGCCACCGCGCCCGCGATGACGGCGGCATCGTCGCCGTCATCCCGTACCTGGTCGTCCTGGTCTGCGTTCTCGGCGGCCTGTACATCGCCTGGCGCCAGGGCGCCGACGGGGGGCGGGGGGCCGTGGTCGCAGGCGTCGCCCTGCTGGTGGCCGCCGTGGTCCGGCTGGTCCTCCCGGTGCGGCTGGTCGGCCTGCTCGGCACCAGGAAACGGGTCACCGACGTGCTCACGCTGGCGGCGCTCGGCGTCGGCCTGATCGTCGCGGGACTGGTGCTGCCGCAGTAAGGCCCCGTCCGCCCGGCCGGCCGGGGCGGCGATTCCCCGATCTGGGGCGGCGGGTTTCTTTTGACGGCGCGCGGCAGGTATCTTGACGTCGAGAAGAAATCTCCAGAGCAGGAGCTGGCAACACGATGGCCACGATCATTTACACCTACACGGACGAGGCGCCGCGGCTGGCGACGTACTCCTTCCTCCCCATCGTCTCCGCGTATGCCGAGAAGGCCGGCGTCGAGGTCGAGACCCGTGACATCTCGCTGGCCGGGCGCATTCTCGCCCAGTTCGGCCTCGCCGACGACGCGCTGTCCGAGCTCGCCGAGCTGACCGAGGACCCTGCCGCCAACATCGTCAAGCTGCCCAACATCTCCGCCTCGGTCCCGCAGCTCAAGGCCGCGATCAGGGAGCTGCAGGCCAAGGGGTACGCGTTGCCGGACTATCCGGAGGCGGCGGCGACCCCGGAGGAGATCGAGACCCGGGCGACGTACGGCCGGGCCATCGGCTCCGTGGTCAACCCGGTGCTGCGCCAGGGCAACTCCGACCGGCGGGCGCCGCTCTCGGTGAAGGCCTACGCGCGCAAGCACCCGCACGTCAACAAGCCGTTCGGCGCGGGCTCGAAGACCACCGTCGCCACCATGAGCGCCCACGACTTCAAGGCCAACGAGAAGTCGGTCACGCTGCCCGCCGACGACACGCTCGCGATCGTCCTCGAGACCACCGCGGGCGAGCAGAAGGTGCTCCTGGCGGCGCTCCCGGTGCTGGCGGGCGAGGTCGTCGACGCGACCGTGCTGCAGGTCGCCAACCTCCGGTCGTTCCTGATCAACGCGCTGGCGAAGGCGAAGGCGGAGGACGTCCTGTTCTCGGTCCACCTCAAGGCGACGATGATGAAGGTCTCCGACCCGATCATCTTCGGCCACGTGGTGAAGGCGTACTTCACCGACGTCTTCGAGAAATACGGCGGCGACCTCGCGGCGGCGGGCCTGTCGGCCAACGACGGCCTCGGCGCGATCCTGGCCGGGCTGCCCGCGCTGCCGAACGGGGCCGAGATCGAGGCGGCCTTCGCGGCCGCGCTGGCGTCGGGCCCGCGGCTGTCCTACGTCAACTCCGACAAGGGGATCACCAACCTGCACGTGCCGAGCGACGTCATCGTCGACGCCTCCCTGCCGGCCCTGGTCCGCAATGGCGGCAAGCTCTGGGGGGTCGACGGGGCCGAGGACGACACCCTCGCGGTCATCCCCGACTCCTCCTACTCGGGGGTCTACGCGACCGTCATCGAGGACGTCAAGAAGAACGGGCCGCTCGACCCGGCGACGATCGGCACCGTCCCCAACGTCGGCCTGATGGCGCAGGCGGCGGAGGAGTACGGCTCCCACAACAAGACCTTCGAGATCCCGGCCGACGGCACCGTCACGATCGTCAACGCGGCCGGCCAGGTCCTGATCGCCCACGACGTCGAGGCCGGGGACATCTGGCGCGCCTGCCAGACCAAGGACATCCCGGTCCGCGACTGGGTGAAGCTCGCGGTCACCCGGGCCCGGGCCGCGCAGACCCCGGCGATCTTCTGGCTCGACGAGGCCCGGCCGCACGACGCCGAGCTGATCAAGAAGGTCAACGCCTACCTGCCCGAGCACGACACGGCCGGCCTGGAGATCCAGATCCTCTCGCCCCAGCTGGCCACCGCGTACTCGCTGGAGCGGATGCGGCGCGGGCTCGACACGATCTCCGTGACCGGCAACGTGCTGCGCGACTACAACACCGACCTGTTCCCGATCCTCGAGGTCGGCACGTCGGCCAAGATGCTCTCCGTCGTGCCGCTGATCGCGGGCGGCGGCCTGTTCGAGACCGGCGCTGGCGGCTCCGCCCCCAAGCACGTCCAGCAGCTCGTCAACGAGAACTACCTGCGCTGGGACTCGCTGGGCGAGTTCTTCGCGCTGGTGCCCTCCTTCGAGCAGTACGCCGACTTCGCCGGCCAGCCCGCCGCGAAGGTGCTGGCCGACACGCTCGACCGCGCGACCGGCGCCTACCTCGACGAGGACCGCAGCCCGGGCCGCAGGCTCGGCACCCTCGACAACCGAGGGTCGCACTTCTACCTGGCCCTGTACTGGGCCCAGGAGCTGGCCAGGCAGACCGACGACGCCGAGATCGCGGCGGCGTTCAAGGGGCTGGCCGAGACGCTGGCCGCGAACGAGTCCGCCATCGTCGGGGAGCTCCTCGCGGTCCAGGGCAAGCCGGCCGACATCGGCGGCTACTACCTGCCCGACGCCGAGAAGGCCGCCGCCGTGATGCGCCCCTCGAAGACCTTCAACGAGGCCCTGGCGGCTTTGTAGGATCGCTGGCCCGCAAGGCGGCGAAGGCCCCAGGAACCTCGAGGTTCCTGGGGCCTTCGGCTGTTGCCCGCTTCGATCAGATGAGGCCGAGTTCCTTGACCGCGTCGCGCTCGCCGGCCAGCTCGGCGGCGGAGGCGTCGATCTTGCCGCGGGAGAACTCGTTGACCGGCACTCCCTGGATGATCTCCCAGGCGCCGTTGGCCGAGCGGACCGGGAAGGAGCTGATCAGGCCCTCGGGCACGCCGTAGGAGCCGTCGGAGACTACGGCGGCGGACGTCCAGTCGGTGCCGTTGACCCAGTCGTGCACGTGGTCGATGGCGGCGCTGGCGGCGGACGCGGCCGAGGACGCGCCCCTGGCCTTGATGATGGCCGCGCCGCGCTGGGCCACCTCGGGGATGAACGTCCCGGCGAGCCATTCCGAGTCGACCTGCTCGGCCGCGCTGCGCCCGTTGACCATCGTGTTGTAGAGGTCCGGGTACTGGGTGGCGGAGTGGTTGCCCCAGATCGTCAGGTGCTCGATCGCGGTGACCGGGACCGACAGCTTGGCGGCGAGCTGCGAGACCGCGCGGTTGTGGTCCAGGCGGGTCATCGCGGTGAACCGGCTCGCGGGCACGTCGGGCGCGTTCTGCAGGGCGATCAGCGCATTGGTGTTGGCCGGGTTGCCGACCACGAGGACCTTGATGTCGCTGGCCGCGTGCTCGTTGATGGCCTTGCCCTGGGGGCCGAAGATCCCGCCGTTGGCCTGCAGCAGGTCGCCGCGCTCCATGCCCGCGGTGCGCGGCCGCGCGCCGACCAGCAGGGCCACGTTGGCGCCGTCGAAGGCGGTCTTGAGGTCATCGGTGATGTCGATGTCGGCCAGCAGGGGGAAGGCGCCATCGTTGAGTTCCATCGCGGTGCCCTCGGCGGCCTGCAGGGCCGGGGTGATCTCCAGCAGCCGCAGTCGGACCGGCACGTCAGGCCCGAGAAGCTGTCCGGAGGCGATGCGGAACAAAAGTGCATAGCCGATCTGCCCGGCTGCGCCGGTCACGGTCACGGTCACAGGAGTACTCATGACAGGCAGGTTACAGCCCGGCCACATGACGGGTGTACGTACCGTTGCTCACACCGGCCGGCAACGGCGCCACAGGCAGCCTGTCACCTACGCCAGCGACACCTATAGGCGATGTCGATGGCGTAGCCGACAGGCCCGGGAACCTGTCGATGGCGTAGCCGACAGGTCGGGGAAGGCATCGGCGCCGTGACAGGGGAACGCTCCCGAGTTCCCGGCGATCTCGGAGGCTCCTTTCCGGCTCCGTGGTTCAAGCGAGCCGACGGGCGGCTGGTGCAGCGGTAGCTTCGAGAAACTCCGGGGGCGTCCAGCCACAGGCCGCGAAGCTCTCGGCCAGGGCGGCGCGAACCGAGGGCACGCGTTCGACCGGGACCAGGGCCAGGACCGAGCCGCCGAAGCCGCCGCCGATCATCTTCGCCCCGTAGGCGCCCGCCTCGATGGCGGCGTCCACGGCGGCGTCCGCCTGCGGCCAGGAGACCTCGAAGTCGTCCCGCAGCGACGCGTGCCCCTCGGTCAGCAGTTTCCCGGTAAACGAGTAGCCGTCGGCCCTCGAACCATCCAGCAGGGCGGCCGCGATGGCCTGGGCGCGGAGGCTGTCGGTGACGACATGCCGGGCCCGGCGCCGGAGCAGCGGGTCGTCAAGCCGCTCGACCGCGGCCGGATCGATCACCAGGCCGAGGGCGGGCACGCCGAGCAGGCGGGCCGCCTCCTCGCACTCGGCCCGGCGGGCGGCGTACTCGCCCGACACCAGGGCGTGGGCGACCCTGGTGTCCACGATCAGCGCGGACGTCCCCGCCGCGGACGGCCGGAACGGCACCTGGGCGGCGGCCAGCGTCCGGCAGTCGAGCAGCATGGCGTGGTCGGCCTGGCAGAGCAGGGCGGCGGACTGGTCGATGATGCCGGTCGGCGCGCCGACGAACTCGTTCTCCGCGCGCTTGGCGATCTTGGCCAGGGCCGCGCGCTCCACGGACACCCCCGACAGCGAGCACAGGGCGAGCGCGACCGAGCATTCAAGCGCGGCCGAGGACGATACGCCCGCGCCGACCGGGAGGTCGGAGTCGATGTCGATCGAGGCGCCGCCGATGTCGAGTCCGGCCGCGCGCAGCGCCCAGGCCACGCCCGCCGGGTAGGCCGCCCAGCCGGTCACCGAGCCGGGCGCCAGCGAGCCGAGCGAGAGCGTGACCGGCTCGGCCGGCCGCTGCCTGGAGCTGAGCGCCAGCAGCCCGTCGTCGCGAGCGGCGGCGGTCGCGGTCACGCCCTGGTCGAGCGCGAACGGGAGCACGAACCCCTCGTTGTAATCGGTGTGCTCGCCCATCAAGTTGGCCCGCCCCGGGGCGAACCAGACCTCCGTGCTCATCCCGCGCTCACATCGCCTCTTCTCGACACTGCCGCCTCCCCGGGCGCAAACGCTATCCCGTTTACACTGACCGCAGGAACTGGCCTGGACGGAAAAGTGCGGATACCCTGCCGGGACAGCAGTCAACGGGTGGGCAACGGAGGAAGTCGGCGATCGCAGCGTGAGCAGGGTCGTCCTGGACGTGGTCATCGTCCTCGTCATCGTGTCCATCGGCGGGTTCTTCTCGGCTTCGGAGATGGCGCTGGTCTCGCTCCGCGAGGGCCAGGTGCGGTCGCTGAGCAGGCGCGGAAAGCGCGGCGCGAAGGCCGCCCAGCTGGCGTCGGACCCGAACCGGTTCCTGTCCGCGGTGCAGATCGGCGTGACGCTGGCGACGCTGGTGGCCGGCTCCTTCGGCGCCGACACCCTGGTCGGGCTGCTGCACGGCTGGCTGATCCGGCACAACGTGTCGGGCGATGTGGCCTCCCCGCTGGCCTTCGGGATCGTCACCGTGTGCATCACGTTCGTCAGCCTGGTGCTCGGCGAGCTCGCGCCCAAGCGGATCGCGCTGCAGCGGACGATTCCGCTGGCACTGTTCGCGGCGCCGCTCCTCGACCGGATCGCGACGCTGGCCCGGCCGGTCGTGTGGCTGCTGTCGGTGACCGTCAACGTGGTCGTGACGCTGCTCGGCGGCGACCCCCGGCAGGGCCGCACGGAAATGACCGAGCAGGAGGTCCGCGAGCTGGTGACCGGAACCCAGACGCTCAGCGCGGACGAGCGGCGCATCGTCAGCGAGGTCTTCGACGCCGGCAAGCGGCAGATCCGCGAGGTGCTGCTGCCGCGGACCGAGGTCGAGTTCCTGGCGGCCGGGATCACGGTCGGCGAGGCCGCGCAGATCGCCGCCAGCGTCCCCTACTCCCGGCTGCCGGTCTACCAGGGCTCGTACGACAACGTGGTCGGGTTCGTCCACATCAGGGACCTGCTCGGCCCGTCCGCGCCAGAACGCTCGACGCTGGTCGACCAGGTTGTCCGGCCGATCAAGTTCCTGCCGATCAGCAAGGCGGTGCTGTCGGCCCTGTCCGAGATGCGCCGGGAGCGGGCGCACATGGCGATCGTGGCCGACGAGTACGGCGGCACGGCCGGCATCATCACGCTCGAGGACCTGGTCGAGGAGCTCGTCGGCGATATCAGGGACGAGTACGACACCGGCGAGGCGGCCGCGAAGAAGCTCCCGCGCGGCGAGGTCGAGGTGGACGGCCTGCTCAACCTGGACGAGTTCGCCGAGCAGACCTCCATCAGGCTGCCCGAGGGACCTTACGAGACGGTCGCGGGCTACGTCCTCGCGGCCCTCGGCGAACTGCCCCGCGAAGGCGACTCGGTCCGCGTCCCCGGCTACATCATCACCGTCACGGAAATGGACGCCCGCCGCATAGCCCGCCTCCGGGTCACCCCGGTCCCCGACCCGGCCCCGGTCCCCGACTCGGACCCGGCCTCTGCCCCGGTCCCCGACCCGACCCCGGTCCCCGACCCGACCCCGGTCCCCAACCCGACTCAGGACCCGAGCCCCGAGCCCGGCCCGGCCGACGGCGGCAGCCCGGGCGCCACCGCCTGACCGGGCGGCCTCGGGTGGTCGCGCCAACTAGACTGTGCCCTCACATGGAGGAAGTAGCTGGTGGAAGGCGGTTGGTGTGTCTGGGCCTGGTGGGTTTGACACCGTTCTGGTGGTTGACTTCGGCGCGCAGTACGCACAGCTGATCGCCCGCCGGGTGCGCGAGTGCCACGTCTATTCCGAGATCGTCCCGTCGACGATGCCGGTCAGCGAGATGCTGGCCAGGCAGCCGAAGGCGATCATCCTGTCCGGCGGCCCGGCCTCGGTCTACGCCGAGGGCGCCCCCAACGCGCCCGAGGGGCTGTTCGAGGCGGGCGTGCCCGTCTTCGGCATCTGCTACGGGCACCAGGTCATGGTCCGCGAGCTCGGCGGCACGGTCGAGCGGACCGGCGCGGCCGAGTACGGCGGCACGCCGCTGCACGTCCAGCCCGACGGCGGGCGGCTGCTCGGCGGCCTCGGCCGCGAGCTCAGCGTGTGGATGTCGCACGGGGATACCTCGACCGTCGCGCCGCCCGGGTTCATCGTGACCGCGCGGACCGCGGCCACGCCCGCCGCCGCAGTGGAAAACGCGGAGCTGGGCCTGTACGGCGTGCAGTTCCACCCCGAGGTGATGCACACCGAGTACGGCACGCAGATCCTGCGCCGCTTCCTCGAGGCGGCCGGGTGCCGGCCGACCTGGACGATGCTGAACATCGTCGAGGAGCAGACCGGGCGGATCAGGGAGCAGGTCGGCGGCGGCCGCGCCATCTGCGGGCTGTCAGGCGGGGTCGACTCGGCCGTCGCCGCGGCACTGGTCCAGCGAGCCATCGGAGAACGCCTGACCTGCGTGTTCGTCGATCACGGGCTACTGCGCAAGGGCGAGGCGGAGCAGGTCGAGCACGACTTCGTGGCCGCCACCGGGGTCAGGCTGCACGTGGTCGACGCGGCGGCCGAGTTCCTCGGCGCGCTGGCCGGCGTCACCGACCCCGAGGCCAAGCGGAAGATCATCGGCCGGGAGTTCATCCGCGCCTTCGAGCGCGCGGCCAGGGAGATCACCGAGGACGCGGGCGCGCACGGCGAGTCGACCGAGTTCCTCGTCCAGGGCACGCTCTACCCGGACGTGGTCGAGTCCGGCGGCGGCGCAGGCACCGCCAACATCAAGTCGCACCACAACGTGGGCGGGCTCCCCGACGACCTCAAGTTCCGGCTCGTCGAGCCGCTCCGGGCGCTGTTCAAGGACGAGGTGCGCCGGGTCGGCGAGGAACTCGGGCTGCCGGGCGAGATCGTCTGGCGGCAGCCGTTCCCCGGCCCCGGCCTCGGCATCAGGATCATCGGCGAGGTCACGGCCGACCGGCTGGCCGTGCTGCGCGAGGCGGACGCGATCGCCCGGGCGGAGATGACCGCGGCCGGCCTCGACAAGTCCGTCTGGCAGTGCCCGGTGGTGCTGCTGGCCGACGTGCGCTCGGTCGGCGTCCAGGGCGACGGCAGGACCTACGGCCACCCGGTCGTGCTCCGGCCGGTGACCAGCGAGGACGCGATGACCGCGGACTGGGCGAGGCTGCCCTACGAGGTGCTGGCGCGGATTTCGACCCGGATTACCAACGAGGTCCGGGAGGTCAACCGGGTGGCGCTCGACATCACCAGCAAGCCGCCCGGCACGATCGAGTGGGAATGATCTAACCGCCTGATCGCCGGGCGCAGCAGCGCCTCCGCCAGCGTGAGCACGGTGTCCTCGAGGGACGCGATCCGCGCCATGATGTCGGCCGAGGACGCCTCGACGCCCTTGGCGACGGCCTCCTCCAGGCTGACGGGCTGCTCCTTGAGCGTGGACTCGAGCGCGCGCACCCGGTCATACTGATCGTCGAGCCGCTCGTCGAGCCGCTCGAGCCGGGCGGTGAGCTTGCTGTCGAGCGTGCCGAGGCTGGCCGCGAGGCCGTCGAGCGCGGCGGCGATCCCGGCCGCGCTCGCGTCGTCGAGGTCGTTCAGCCGCTGGCGTATGTCCTGCAGCGCGGCGGCCGTCGTCCGCTCCTCGACGATGTGGTCCTGCACAGTGCGCGCGAGCAGCTCGCGCATCCGGTCGGCGGCCGCGTGCTGCCCGGTGTAGCCGTTGTAGCCGGGAGGCCCGGACTGGCTAGCGCGCAACAGCAGTTGATTGTTGCCCGACTGGTCCATCGTGCTCCTTCAAGCAAGCGCTCCGGTGAGGGGTGGAGTGGGATCACTTTAGTAGCTCAGCGTGCTCGCTCGTGTGCAAGCGGCTAAAACTCTGGATCGGCCTGGTGGCTGGCGACCCACTCGGCAGGCCGTGTTGACGGGTGTCCTGAGCGGCGGATAGTGTTCGGCATTAGCACTCACTGGTGTAGAGTGCTAATGCGACGAGGCAAGTCTGACCCCCGCGACGGCAGGCTGGGTCGAGTCGCCATCGCATGCCAACTTTCCATTACGTTTCCGGAGGGGGAGGTCAGATCATGACGACCGCCACCAAGGTTGTAATCAAGCCGCTCGAAGACCGCATCGTGGTCAAGCCGCTCGAGGCTGAGCAGGTCACTGCGTCCGGGCTGGTCATCCCGGACACCGCGAAGGAGAAGCCCCAGGAGGGCAAGGTCCTCGCGGTCGGTCCGGGTCGGTTCGACGACAAGGGCGCTCGCGTCCCCATCGACGTCAAGGTCGACGACGTGGTGCTGTACAGCAAGTACGGCGGCACCGAAGTGAAGTACTCGGGCGAGGAGTACCTGGTGCTCTCGGCCCGCGACGTGCTCGCGATCATCGAGAAGTAGATCCAGCGCCCGTGCGTGCCCCCGAGCGGCCCACCACGTGGGCCGCTCGGGGACCCGTCGGCGACACCCAGGTCCAAGTACCGCACCTGATCCAACCGTAGGTTGAGGTAAGTCAATGCCCAAGATCCTGGAGTTCGACGAGGACGCCCGACGCCACCTTGAGCGTGGCGTGGACAAGCTCGCCGACACCGTGAAGGTGACGCTCGGCCCGCGCGGCCGCAACGTCGTCATCGACAAGAAGTGGGGCGCTCCCACGATCACCAACGACGGCGTCACCGTCGCCAAGGAGATCGAGCTGGAGAACCCCTTCGAGAACCTTGGCGCCCAGCTCGCCAAGGAAGTCGCCACCAAGACGAACGACGTCGCCGGTGACGGCACCACCACCGCGACCGTGCTCGCGCAGGCGATGGTCCACCTCGGGCTCCGCTCGGTCGCGGCCGGCGCCAACCCGATGGACCTCAAGCGCGGCATCGACCTCGCCGCCGCCGAGGTATCCGAGCGCCTGCTCAAGTCCGCCCGCGAGGTGGAGGAGCAGACGGAGATCGCGCACGTCGCGACCATCTCCGCCCAGGACGTCAAGATCGGCGAGCTCATCGCCGAGGCGTTCGCCAAGGTCGGCAAGGACGGCGTGGTCACCGTCGAGGAGTCCCCGACGATGGGCCTCGAGCTGGAGTTCACCGAGGGCCTGCAGTTCGACAAGGGCTACGTCTCGCAGTACTTCGTCACCGACCAGGAGCGTCTTGAGGCGGTGCTCGAGGACGCTTACGTTCTCGTCCACCAGAACAAGATCTCCTCCATGGCCGACTTCCTGCCGCTGCTCGAGAAGGTCGCCCAGACCAAGAAGCCGCTGCTGGTGATCGCCGAGGACGTGGAGGGCGAGGCGCTCGCCACGATCGTCGTCAACAAGATCCGCGGCCTGCTCAACATCGTCGCGGTGAAGGCGCCCGGCTTCGGCGACCGTCGCAAGGCCATGCTCGGCGACATCGCCACGCTGACCGGCGCGACCCTGGTCACCGAGGACCTCGGCATCAAGCTGGAGTCCGTTGACCTCGACGCGCTCGGCACCGCCCGGCGCATCGTCGTGACCAAGGACAACACCACGATCGTGGACGGCGCCGGCGACCAGACCGCGATCCAGGAGCGGATCCGCCAGATCCAGACCGAGATCGAGGCCACGGACTCGGACTGGGACAAGGAGAAGCTGCAGGAGCGGCTGGCCAAGCTCTCCGGCGGGGTCTGCGTGCTCCGGGCCGGGGCGGCCACCGAGGTCGAGCTCAAGGAGAAGAAGCACCGCCTTGAGGACGCGATCTCGGCGACCCGCGCGGCGATCGAAGAGGGCATCATCGTC
>Ga0208357_1002549_pt1 | contig 11970 bp, 13 predicted proteins | sample NGESurdeep092012_6_FD_184487 | JGI IMG/M metagenome (GOLD analysis project Ga0208357, IMG submission 184487) | Arctic peat soil microbial communities from Barrow, Alaska - NGEE Surface sample F52-2 deep-092012 (SPAdes) | ecosystem: Environmental > Terrestrial > Soil > Wetlands > Peat ... | reverse complement strand
GCACTGGCGCGATCGCGCAGGCTGGCCGCAGACTGCAGGTCTCCGGCCATGGCGGCATCGACCGCCTGCTGCCCCAGGTCGGCCGCGACCAGGGGTGTCAGGTCGCCTAGCACCTGGTTTGCATACTGGTCGATCGCGTCACCTTGCCAGTCGTGCGTGCTCTGGCTGCTTGCGATGCGTCGTTTCAGCTCGGCCGCACGCGTGTTCAAGCGGCGATCGAGTTCGGCCCGGGTGTCCGCACCCAGGCCCAGCCCTGCCGCCTCGGCGCGCAACGCCTGCACCGCCATGTCCACCCCGTTTTGCGCCACCGCGCGCACGCGCGGCACCAACGCACGCAAGTCACGCTCGAACAGGGTCAGGCGATCCTGCTGTTCCGCATCCAGCACCACGGCGGTGCCATCGGTGTGCAAGCTGCCGTGCTGCAACTCCACCCGCGTCGGCGTCGGTGACGGGCGATCGAACAGCAGGCTTTCGGCGCGCAGAGTCACGTCGTAACTGCTGGTCGCATGACAGACGGTGGCGAGATCGTCGGCTCGCAGCGGTGCCGTCACCAGCAGCAACAGCAAGGTGACTAGGGGCAGCCATGAACGCATCGAAGGAACTCCGTGGGTGATGCTGCCTAGCGATACCCGCTCAGCCGGCAACCTACACTGAATACCAGGCGCTTGCTTCACGCCCCGTTGAGCGGAGTGATCAATTGCAGCCCCCTGCCCACTTCAGCCACGCTACCGGCGGCGAGCGCATCGGCGCTGTCACTCGAACTCCGTTCGTGCATCCAGGCGGGAGTATTGCGCGGGCCCGGCACGTACGCATGCCAGTCGCCATACTTCTCGACCGGTTCCGGTTGGCCCCATTCGCTCAGTCTGAACGTGATCGGCACCCTGACCAACCAGGCGGATCGGGCCGCCTCGGGACCGGCGGTTGGTGGCACGAACGTCCACTGCCGCGTCGCCTTCAATGCCGCATCAGCCAGCATCGTCCGCCAGCGACGCATCTGGACGTCGCCGGCCACGTCGTCCAGATTGACTTGTTCGGCAGCTTCCTCATCCACAACGCCAGCCCGGTTCACCCGCATCACCACGTAGACCGTGCCTGAAACGTGCGCGCGGGCGGCATCCATCGGGTAGGCCGGCGCCTGTCGCTGTTTGGCACCGATGATCCTGCCGCTGGGATCGTCGTTGGATGCCGGCTGCCCGAAATGGCTGCCAGCGATGCCGAGGGTGTATTTGCCGTCACCCGCCGGCATGGCCACGATGCGAAGGCTCATGGCCGCCTTCGCCAGCACCGCTTTGCCGTCGCGAACGACCGGCGTGAATCGCCACCTCGGTGCGTCCTGCGCGACCAGGGCGACCACGGGCGCGGGAAGCTGCTCGGGATGATCGACGACGTAGCTCTTCAAGCTGCCGTCCGGCGCCACGGTGACCGAGCCACTGACCAGCATGCTCGCCTGCACCCGCTTGCGTACGGAGTCAGGTCCGGCCGCCAGCGCCGCGCCCGACAACAACAGACAAAACAGACCGAGCAGCCAGCGTTTCATGTTGTTCCCTCCACGATTGAACGCCATGTCGAGCGTGTCGCATGACAGACGCGCGAGTCTAGGCGCCTGTTCCGGCGTTGCACAAGCACCGGATCAGCGACGGTGGCGGAACTGCGCACGCACCGCCGGCACACCCAGCCGCCAGCTCAGCCACAGCAGCACCGGCACGGCGACCGCCTTCAACACCAGTGCCGCCACGTAGTTGCGGCGCGCGTGCAGCAGGGCCTGCCGCAAGGCCGCATCGTGGCGCAGCTGGGCCAGCGCCTCGGTGCTGGCGCGCTCGAAGCCCGGCCATTGGAGCAGCAGGGTGACTCCGCTCGCCAGCATCCACAGCGCCACCAGTGCGGCGGCCACGCGCAATGCAGGCCGAGCCCAAGTCTGACGCAGGATGCAACCGGCGCACACCGCGATCAACGCGAACGCGGCCACCACATACGCGATGTCCCAGGCCAGCATGCCGCGCAACGCCGCGCTTGCGGCCGCGTCGGACGCCAGCACCTGGCGCTGGTTCCACAGCAACTGCGCGTGGCTGAAATATTGCAGGCAGCCGAAGGCGGCAAGCAGCAGAAGCAGCCACACCACCACACGCCAGAGTGCAAAGCCGCGTTCGTGCGCCAGCGGTTCGGCACGTACCGCCAGCGGCATCAGCGCGCCGCCTTCAACGCAGCCAGATCAGCCATCACCTGCGCCGAGTTTTTCTCCGGATCGACATCGACGTAGACCTTGGCGATGCGGCCCTGCGGATCGATCAGAAAGGTGGTTCGCTTGGCGTAGTGCTGTCCCTTGTAGGAGGTCAGCACGCCGTAGCGGGTAGCCACCGCATGGTCGGTGTCGGACAGCAGCGGAAACGGCACGTGGTACTTCGCGGCGAAATCGGCGTGCGATTTCATGTCGTCGAGACTCACGCCCACCACGTCGGCGCCAGCCTTGCGCAGCTTGGCGATGTCATCGCGAAAGGTGCATACCTCGGTGGTGCAGCCGGGGGTGAAGTCTTTCGGGTAGAAGTACAGCACCAGCCAGTGGCCGTGGTAGTCGGCCGGGCTGCGCGAGTGTGCGTTCTGATCCTGCAGGCGGAACGTCGGGGCGGCCTCGCCGACCTGGGGTGTGGCGGCAAACGCCGGGGCAATTCCCGCGCAGAGCAGGGTCAGGACCAACAGGCAGGCAAGGCGGCGCATGGCAAATCTCCCGTGAACGAACCCGGCGCAATCCCGGAAGTGTACTGCCGCGCCAAGCAACAAGGGCGCCCAGGGCGCCCTTGTCGTTCTTCATGTGCGGGAGGTATCAGCGCCGGCTGATGGTGAACTTGCCGGCCGAGATACCCAGGTTGACGCCCTCGCCGGTACCAGCCAGTGCCAGCGACACGGTGCCCTTGGTCAGTACCTGCGCCTGCGAACTCTTCACTACGCCTGCCTCCGCCCCGGCCTGCGCATAGTCGCCGAACACTTCCTTGATGCCATGGACGTGGCTGATCTCGCCCTTGCCGTCGTTGATGCGGTACTTGCCGGCGGTGAGGCCGCCGCCAACCACGGTGATCTTGACGTTCGCATGCTGGCCGTTGTTGCAGGTGACCGTGCCGGTGCCTTCGGCGTGCTTGTAGATCAACGACCAGCCGGACAGGTTGTAGACAAGATCGCATTTCACGGCGGCATCCGCCGCATGGGCGTTACCCACCGGCAGCATGGTCGTCGCACCTGCACAGGCAAGTGCCAGGGCAGCCATTCCAACAGTAATCTTGATCATCGCTTCTCTCCTTGTTCACAATCGGGTTCATGTTGCGGACCGGCAAAGGCCCTCGAAAAGCAAGGGCTCTCGAAAAGCTAGCGCCATCGAAGGCCATCGCACGGGTGGTGGAATCCTGTGCATCGGCGCGTGACAACGGCGTGCACGAGGCTAAACCTGCATTCAGGCAGCCACAGTCAACCGGCTGCCCGGATATACGAAAACAGATCCCGTGCCGAATCCGCTCAATAGACCTTGCCTGATCGCAGCCTGACGCCGTAGGGTTGTCACATCGCCGAACTGCTGCCGGAACTCGGCGGAGTTCGGCAGCCGACTTGCAGGAAACAGGACATGCTCAAGTATTCACTGGTGGGTTACGACGGTTCGGAGGCCTCGCGCCGCGCTTTCCAGTTCGCGGTGGAGCTGGCTCGCTGCGGCAACGGCCGCGTGCGCGTAGTGTCGGTGCTGCAAGTCACCGAAGGGGGCGCCGATGCATGCGCGCTGATGATGGCGGACTCGGGCACCCAGCGCGCGCAGGAACTGCTGGCGGAGTTGACCTCGATCATGCCGGATGCCACCGACCTGGTGGATATCGAACTGACCTACGGCAGCCCCGGCGACGTATTACTCAGCCAGGTGGATCAGCATGGTATCGACCATATCGTGATCGGCCATACCGAGCGTGGCGCACTGGCACGCTGGCTGCTCGGCTCCGTGTCAGGCAATGTGCTGGCGCGCGCGCACGTGCCGGTCACCGTGGTGCGCTGAGAGGTTGTGCGCTGAGCGACTCAACTCCCGGACGCGGGAGCCGCCGATTCGCGTGGCGCCGCATTGATCTTGCGCTGTGCCTCCTGCTTGATCCGCAGCTGCTTCACGTCCACCGGCCGGATCTGGCTGATCACGCAGGGGATGTCATGCCGGCCCGTCAGCACCTTGTCGAAGCGGACTGACACCTGGCCGATGCTGGAGGTGAGGCCGATCGTCTGGGTGTATTGCAGATTCGGGCAATAGCCGTCCACGTCGAGCAGCCACGCGCGGTCCGGACGCGTGTACACGGCCAGTTCGGTGTCGCTCAACGGCTCCCACGACCACAGGCTGAAGAAATGGAAGCTCTTCACCGGCGCGCCGGCTGCGGCAGCATAGGCCGCCTGCCGTTGCTGATGACGCTGCGCGTACGGCACGCTGGAACAGGCGACCAATGTGGCAGCCACCAGTGCGGCGGCGATCAACAAGCCTTGCTTGGACATGGCAGAACCTCCGTGGGAATACGCGAATGACCACGCGTCGATCGCCCGTACGTTTCACCCGACACCTGGACGTCCATTCACGCCGACGTACCAGCAAGTGCATGGCTTGCGACCCGCGTTGGCGGTTTAGTTCTTGCCGGACTTGGCCTTGCGAATTTTGTCCAGGGGTGCCCATTTCGCCGGATCGAAACCGCCCACCTCATACACCAGGGTCTCGTTCTTCTTGCCGTCCAGCAAGGTGACGTCCAGGTCCAGCTCTTTCGTCTTCCTGAGCAGCGCGATGAACGCCTTGTCATCGCGAATCATCAGCGCCGGCTCACCGCCTTGCGGGGTAAATGCCTTGATCTGCACCGGTTTGCCATCGGCCTTGCCGGTGACGGTGCAGTTTCCGCGACAGAGGAAGCCGGGCTTGCTGCCATACAGGAACGCGCTCTGCCCCCAACTGCTATGCCGGCGCAAGACCAGCCGCACTTGGTCACTGTCGCCGCGCTGGCTGTTGTAGATGCTGGCGGTCGATTGCGTGCCGCCAGCCATCGGTGCCACCTGATAGGTCCACAGCCCGGCAAGGCGGTTCGCCTCGCGGTTATTCTCGTAGCGCTTTTCGATGGCTGGCAGCGTCTGCTGCACCTCCTTCGCCGCATCGCTATCGGGGAAGCGACTGACGATGTCCTTGCCCATCGTCACCACTATCTCGTCGTTGTGGAGTTTCAGCAACTGGCGATAGGTAGCGAGATTGCGCGAGGCGGCCGCCGCGTCAGCCTGCGCCTTCTGCTGCTCGGCCGTCGGGGCTGGCGCGCCGGACTGCTGCGAGCACGCACACAGCAACACGCCGCTGCAGGCGGCACCCAACAAGCCGAGACGAAGTGTGTTGTTCATCTGTGTCCGTCCAGTCAGGGCCTGTGAAAAAAATCACTTCCTGTGATTTTCTTCTATCGCGAGCCCGGCACAGGCCCGTACTCGCTCACGCGAATCAAGCACTTGCGTGCTCGATTCGCGCCCGGCCATCCTTGGCCGGGCTGAGAGGTTGAATAGTCACAACCTCTCAGTGGCTGGCTGACAGCTTGGAGCGTGCGGCGGGCTCGCGCAACTGCACTGCACATTGATCAGCTTTCGCTGGCCATCCCCGCATCGAGATGCTCAACCCGCACGATCTGGTCCAGCCAGATCCGCTGGTGCCACGCCGGCACGTCGGGCCGCTCCATTTGCACCTCGGCATTGATGCCCTCGCGGTCATCGTGGTCGCGGAATACCTGCAAGCTCGGCCGCACGGTTACCATGCCATCGCAACTGCTGCCATCGCGCAGGAGCAACACCACATGGCCATTGGCCGGCAATTCGTGCACCAGCGACTCGAGCCTGTGGATGCTGTCGGGGTCAGTGACCACGCATTGTGCTGTTCTGCCCATAAATAGGCCTCGGTGACCTGAATTGCCTCCGAACCTACGCGTTGACGCGGTAAGAGCGCGTCAAACGCGCCGGCCTGAGAGATTGATAAAATTCACAGCCTCTCAAGGATCACCCATGCCATCGCTCGGGACACCTGCCGCGGACTCGTTGCTGCAACACCGCGCGTTCGTGGCGTTCTGGCTGGCCCGGGTCTGCTCCAGCTTCGGCTTCCAGATGCTCTCGGTGGCCGTGGGCTGGCAGATCTACGCCATCACCGGTCGTGCCTTTGACCTTGGCCTGATCGGTCTGGTCCAGTTCGTGCCCTCGCTGCTGCTGGCCCTGCCGGCCGGACACCTTGCCGACCAGTTCGAGCGCCGCCGCATCGTGCTGCTCGGCCAGGTGGTGGAGTGGCTGGCGATTGCCGCGCTGGCGGGCCTCAGCCTGGCGCATGGCATCCACGAGGTCGGCATTCTCGCGCTGGTCTTCGTGATCGGCGTGGCCAAGGCGTTCGAGTTTCCCGCGCTGCAATCCATGCTGCCAGCGCTGGTACCGGCGCGGATCCTGCCGCGGGCAATGGCGGTGAATGCCTCGGCCGGTCAGGCCGCGATGATCATGGGCCCGGCGTTGGGCGGGTTCCTGTACGTGGCCGGCCCGGGCGTGGTCTATCTGGTGGCCGCGGGCTTGTACCTGGTCTCGGTGATCATGCTGGTCCGCCTGCGCTACGAACAGGCGCCGCCGCGGCGTGAACCGGCCACGCTGAAAACCCTGTTCGCCGGCGTGCATTTCATCCGGCGACGGCCGGACGTGCTGGGCGTGATCTCGCTGGACCTGTTTGCGGTGTTGCTGGGTGGTGCCACCGCGCTGTTGCCGATTTTCGCCAAGGACATCCTGCACACCGGGCCGTGGGGCCTGGGCTTGCTGCGCGCGGCACCGGCAGCAGGCGCGCTGCTGATGTCGCTGTGGCTGGCGCGCCACGACATGCAGCGCCGGGTCGGGGTGATCATGTTCGCGTCGGTGGCCGGTTTTGGCGTGGCGACGCTGGTGTTTGCGGTATCCACCGCGTTGTGGCTGTCCCTGTTGGCGTTGTTTGCGCTGGGCGCCTTCGACATGGTCAGCATGGTGATCCGCGGTGCGTTGGTGCAGTTGGATACGCCCGACGACATGCGCGGCCGGGTCAGTGCGGTCAACGCCATTTTCATCAACACCTCCAACCAGCTCGGCGAGTTCGAGTCTGGCATGCTGGCCGCGTGGCTGGGTGCGGTCGGCGCCACCGTGATCGGCGGGGTCGGGACGCTGTTGGTGGTCGGCTTGTGGATGGCCCTGTTCCCGAGTCTGCGCCGGCGCCAGCAACTGCATGTCGAGGCAATCGCACCCGACGGGCCCGCAACGGATATCCTTTGACCTCCGCAGGAGCGCACCCTGTGCGCGATGCTTTACGTGAGCGTCTGGAGAAAGCATCGCGCACAGGTGCTCCTACCCATCCGACAAATCCCGGGCCCGCAACGTGATCACCACTTCGCCGACCGAATTCCTCCAAGCCTTCGCCACGCTGGCGCCGTTGCCGGATGCCGCCGCCACCGCGCGGGCGGCCTTCCTGGTGGCACCGGCCGAGTTCAGCCTGGCAGCGGAATCGGCGCGCGACAACCGCTACATGGACATGAGCCTCACGGTCGATCCGCTGAAGGCACTGGCCCAGCACAGCGCGCTGGCGCAGGCGCTGCGCGCGGATCTGCCGGTGATCACGTTTCCCGGCAATCCGGCCACGCCCGATGCGGTGTTTCCGAACAACATGTTCGCCACCGCGCCGGGGCGGCTGATCATCGGCCGCATGCGCCATGCAGTGCGCCAGCGTGAGGCGGAGCGTGCCGACATCCGCGGTTTCTTCGGCGACGTACTGGGCTACGACGAGGTCGACCTGTCCGGGCGCGATGACCTGGTCGCCGAACTCACCGGGTCGCTGATCATCGACCGCGCCCGCGGGATCGGTTACTGCGGCCTCAGCGAACGCTGCGACTTGGCCGGCGCGCACGCGATGCACAAGGCGTTCGATCTGCGCCTGACGTTCTGCTTCGACCTGGCCGCATCCGAATATCACACCAATGTGGTGCTGACCCTGCTGGCCAGTCGCGCCGCGATCATCGCTGCCGACGGCTTCCGTGATCCTGCTGTAGCGCAGGCAATCGCCAGGGCTTACGGCGGTCGCGCGGTCTGGCTGACGCCGGCGCAGAAGCAGGCATTCGCCGGCAACGCGATCACCCTGTCCGAGGAGCGGGTATGGATGAGCGCCTGCGCCGCCGCCGCATTGAGCGAAGCGCAACGGGCGGCGTTGACCGGCTATGGTTTTGCGATCGGTGCGGTGGAACTGGGCGAGATCGAGAAGGCCGGTGGCAGCCTGCGCTGCTGCGTCGGCGAGATCTATTGAAGCCGCATCGATCCACACGGAAGCCAATGGTGCTGCGGTTGCAGGCGCACAAGCGGCGGTGCATTCTCGATCGATGCCATCGACTGCCCAACGCTTGATCCGGCACCGCCCGCGCTTGCGCACGATCCGCATCATCGTGCTGGCGATCGGTCTGCTCGGCGCCGGCGCGGCGCCGGCCAGCACCGCCGCCGGCCGCACCTGGGCCAACCCGGTCGACCTGGACTATCGCTACAACTACGAGCAGATGAACCAGGGCATCTCGCACCGCACTGGCGCGGATCCGGCGGCGGTGCGTTATCACGATGCCTGGTACCTGTTCCTGACCCTCGCCGACGGTTACTGGCGCTCGACCGATCTGGTGCACTGGCAGTTCGTCAAGCCGGATCGCTGGCCGTTCGACGGACCGGTGGCACCGGCCACCCTGGTGGTCGACGACAAGCTGTTCCTGATGCAGGCGGCGATGGAGCCGCGCCCGCTGCTGTTTTCGACCGATCCCGCGCAGGGCCGCTGGCAGTTCTGGACGCGCCTGCTACCGCCGGTGCCCGGCGCGGTGTGGGCCGGCCACGAGAGCGCGATGAAGCCGGGTGATCTGCCGCCCGGACCGTGGGACCCGGGCCTGTTCCGGGATCGCGACGGCAAGGTCTACCTGTACTGGGATTCGTCCAACATCTTTCCGCTGTATGGCGCACAGATCGATCTGGCGCTCGACCACGCCGACCAGGGCGAGGGCAAGCGGATGGCCTTCATCACGAAACCCGTCGCGCTGCTGAAGGCGGACCCCGCCATGCACGGGTGGGAACGCTTCGGCCAGGATCACGGCGACCCCACGATTGCACCGTATGTCGAAGGCGCCTGGATGAATCGCCACGGCAACCGCTACTACCTGCAATACGCCGCGCCTGGCACCGAGTACAACGTCTATGCCACCGGCGTCTATGTGGGCGACCACCCGCTGGGACCGTTCCGCTATGCACCCTACAACCCGGTCGGTTACAAGCCCGGCGGCTTCGTCGTCGGCGCCGGCCACGGCTCCACCTTCCAGGATGCGTACGGGAACTACTGGAACACCGGCACCGCGTGGATCGGCCTGAACTGGAAATTCGAGCGGCGCATCGACCTGTTCCCCGCGGGTTTTCATGCGGACGGCCAGATGTGGATCGACACCCGTTTCGGCGACTTCCCGCAGCGCATGCCCGATCATCGCCTGCGCGAAGGGGAAAGCACGTTCACCGGCTGGATGCTGTTGTCGTATCGCAAAGCTGCGCAAGCCTCGTCCAGCGTGGCCGGCCACCCCGCCAGCGATGCCGCCGACGAAAACCCGCGCACGTTCTGGCTGGCGGCCGTGAACACGCCGAGGCAGACGCTCACGCTCGACCTCGGTGGCCCGCGCACGGTGCGCGCGGTACAGGTCGACTACGCCGACTTCGAGTCGGGGCGCTATGGCGATGCGCCCGACATCGTCACCCGGTTCGTGCTCGAAGGCTCCCACGATGGCAGACACTGGATCCGCGTGGCCGATCGCTCGCAAGAGACGCAGGACCACGCCAACGCCTATGTCGAACTCGAACAGCCGGCGGATCTGCGCTACATCCGCTACGTGCACGAGCATGTCGGCGCGAAGAACCTGGCGATCGCCGACCTGCGAGTCTTCGGCAACGCCGACGGGCCACCACCGCCGGCGCCGGTGCTGCTCAGTGCGCGCCGCCTGCCCGATACGCGTGACGCCGAGATCGTGTGGAAGGCGGTGCCCGGCGCGGTGGGCTACAACGTGCGCTGGGGGTTGTCCGCCGATCGCCTGCATGAGTGCTACCAGCGTTTCGCCGACCAGCCGACCCGACTGAAGCTGAGCTCGTTGAACAAGGGCGTGCGTTACGTGGTGGCGGTGGAGGCCTTCGACGAGCGCGGAGTGTCGGTGCTGTCGCGCACGGCCACGCTTGACCCGTAGCCAACCTCCGACCCCGTGGCGCGAACGCGCATTCACGGCGTCGTTGCCGGTCCTCGATCGATCCATCATGCTGGCTCCTTCCCAGAAGAGGGAACGACCCGTGCCGCCATCCATTGCCGCAACGCGATCCACCTTCCCTGATCTTCCAGGCAGGATCGTCAGGCGCCCTCACGGCGCGCCGATTCGTCGCGTGCGTGGCTCGCTTTATACGACAACCATGTCTCCCGGTAGCCGCACATGATCACCCTCCATCACCTCAACAATTCGCGCTCGCAACGCATCCTGTGGCTGCTGGAAGAACTCGGCGTGCCATACGAGATCAGGCGTTACCAGCGCGATCCGAAGACCATGCTGGCACCGCCGGAACTCAGGCTTGTGCATCCGCTGGGCAAGTCGCCGGTGATCACCGACGGCGAGCTGACCCTGGCCGAATCCGGCGCGATCATCGAATATCTGGCCGAACGCTACGGCAACGGCAAGCTGCTGCCAGCGGCCGGCACGCGCGAACGCCTGCGCTGCAGCTACTGGCTGCACTATGCCGAGGGTTCGGCGATGCCGCCGCTACTGTTGAAGCTGGTGCTGAATAGGGTCAGGACGACACCGGCACCGTTCTTCGTGAAACCGATCGCCCGCGGCATCGCGGACAAGGTCGATCGTACGTTCACCGACCCTCAATTGAAGCTGCACCTGGACTATCTCGAAGCCGAACTGGGTGCGCACGAATGGTTCGTCGGCGATTCGCTCAGCGCGGCCGACATCCAGCTCAGCTTTCCGCTGGAGGCTTTTGCCGCCCGTGGTGGACTCGGCAGCAACTACCCACGCCTGGACGCCTTCCTGCAACGCATCCACGCCCGGCCCGCCTATCGGCGCGCACTGGAGCGCGGTGGCGAGTATCGGCTCGGCGGCTGAACGGGAAGTGGTCCGGACGGCCGGGTGTTTACGCCTCGCTCACGGCGGCACTGGCAGCCTGAGCGTCCATATGTCGAGGAGTTCCATCATGCGCAACCGTGAAATCGAACAACAGATACGCGACACCGCCGGACGAGCTGGCGAGCGGGTTCGCGACTACGCGAACGATGCCAGCAACGGTGCACAGGGATTGCTGGAACGGGGACGCCGGCGCATTCACGAACGCTTCGGCAACCGGGGCACCGATTACCGTCGCCAGTTGACCCGCGCTTCGGAGGATTTCGCCGACGAAGCGAATTACCAGTACCGCCGCCTGCGCCGCCAGGTGAATCGCCATCCAGCCGCAACGGTCGCGATTGTCGCCGGAACGATTGGTGCGTTCCTGTTGTTGCGCCAGGCCTTCCGCAGCCGCGACGAGGATTGAAGCAAGCGCTTTCCCGCCACGGACCGGTCAACGCCGGACCGGTCAGCGCGGCGCATCCAGTACTCGTTGCCATTTGACGCTCTGCGGCGCCGCCAGGCCGCCGAAGCGCATATCGATCTTGGCCAACACGCTTCGCGCGTCGTCGAACCGGCCATGCGCCAGCAGGTCGCTGATCCGCCGCTCCAGCACGGCCAGCTTCCGTTCAACGCGACGGCGACAACCGGCAAGCGCGGCGGAATTGGGCCGCGCGGGGGTCTCCAATGCCGCAAGCGCTCGTTCGAGCGCGTCCGGGCCGGCCAGTTGGTGGCCCGTCCACGGCATGTTCACGCCTTCATCGGCCAGATCGAACACGCACCAATCCCGCAGCGACTGCCGGCTGCG
>Ga0208357_1002547_pt1 | contig 11976 bp, 12 predicted proteins | sample NGESurdeep092012_6_FD_184487 | JGI IMG/M metagenome (GOLD analysis project Ga0208357, IMG submission 184487) | Arctic peat soil microbial communities from Barrow, Alaska - NGEE Surface sample F52-2 deep-092012 (SPAdes) | ecosystem: Environmental > Terrestrial > Soil > Wetlands > Peat ... | reverse complement strand
GTGGAGGATTTATCGAATAGTTCAGGTTAAGCGGTCCTGAATCGGAAGTAGAGAGCAGTTGTTATTGTTAAAGCTTCGTTATTGCCCAAGGTCTGTTAGGCATCGCTTTACCACGTCCGCTGACGTTCGGTTCACCCTGCACTTGGCTGCCGGACGGGGGAGCGGCGTATAAGGCGATCGTGAGTGTGGCGCCGATGTCGCGGAGGAGGCTTTGGCGCCTTATCTCTCACGGCGGGCAGGGCGGGCCGGTCCCCCGGCGACCCACATTCAGATAAGGCCAAGGATAGAATGGGCCGACCCGGGCCGGGCGCCAGGCTCCCGGGCCGTGCCGAAATGATGAGACGTGATGGACGGCAAGAAAGACATCGATCCGGCGAGCGAAGACTTGCGCGACGAAGACTTGCGCGAGGATGAGTTGCGCGAGGAAGACGAGGAATCTTCGCTGCCCGAGCTCGAACTGGAGGAGGCGCCGGCCGGCACGCTCGCCGCCGGGCGCTCGGTGATCGCACGTTACGCCAAGCTCGCGCCCGCGGCGCCGGGCGTCTACCGGATGTTCGACGCCAAAGGCGACGTTCTTTACGTCGGCAAGGCCAAGAACATCAGGAAGCGCGTGACGAGCTATGCGCGGCCGACCGCTTATGACGCGCGCATCGCCCGGATGGTTGCCGCGACGGTGACGATGGAGTTCGTCACCACCAAGACCGAAACGGAAGCGCTGCTGCTCGAGGCGAACCTGATCAAGCGCCTGCGGCCGCGCTTCAATGTGCTGCTGCGGGACGACAAGTCATTCCCCTACATCCTGATCACCTCGGACCACTGGGCGCCGCAGATCCTCAAGCATCGCGGCGCGCGCGCGCGGCAGGGGCATTACTATGGTCCCTTCGCCAATGCCGGCGCGGTCAATCGCACCATCAACGCGTTGCAGCGCGCCTTCCTGTTGCGCTCCTGTTCGGATTCGTTTTTTGAGAGCCGGACGCGGCCGTGCCTGCTGCATCAGATCAAGCGCTGCTCGGCGCCTTGCACGCGCGAGATCGATTTTTCCGGTTATGGCGAACTGGTGCGCGAGGCCAACGAATTCCTATCCGGCCATAGCCAGATGGTGCAAAAGGAACTTGCGACGGAGATGGATCAGGCCTCCGCCGGACTCGACTTCGAGCATGCGGCCATTTTTCGGGACCGTCTCGCCGCGCTGTCGGCGATCCAGTCCCATCAGGGCATCAATCCGCGTAACGTCGAGGAAGCGGATGTCTTCGCCGTGCATCAGGACGGCGGCTACACCTGCGTCGAAGTGTTCTTCTTCCGCACCGGGCAGAACTGGGGCAACCGCGCCTATTTCCCGAAAGCCGACCGCGCAGTCGAGCCGGATGAAGTCCTCAGCGCCTTCATCGCACAGTTCTACGACGACAAGCCGCCGCCGCGGCTTGCGCTGGTGTCGCATGATTTCGAGGAGCGCGAACTGCTGGCCGAGGCGCTGACGATGAAGGCCGGACGCAAGATCGAGGTCAGCGTGCCACAGCGCGGCGAACGCAAGGAATTGGTCATGCACGCGCTCGCCAATGCGCGCGAGGCGCTGGCGCGCAAGCTCGCCGACACCTCCTCGCAGCAGCGTCTGCTCAATTCGATGACCGAAACGTTCGGATTGCCGCGAGCTCCGAGGCGCATCGAGGTCTACGACAACAGCCACATCGCCGGGACCAATGCCGTCGGCGCCATGATTGTCGCGGGACCCGAGGGTTTCCGCAAAAATCAGTACCGCAAGTTCAACATCCGTTCCGCGGACCTTACGCCGGGCGACGACTACGCGATGATGCGCGAGGTGCTACAGCGCCGTTTTAAGCGGCTCTTGGCGGAAGCGCCGCGTCTGTCGCTCGACGACGCATTCTCCGCCGAGCAAAGCGGCCGGGTCGAGTTTGGTGACGATCAGCCCTGGCCGGACTTGTTGCTGATCGACGGCGGGCAGGGGCAGCTTAAGGCCGCCACCGACACGCTTTCGGAGTTGGGCGTCTACGACGTGCCGCTGGTGTCGATCGCGAAGGGGGCCGATCGCGAAGCCGGCCGCGAGACCTTTTTCATGGCGGGCAAAAGCCCATTCAAATTACCGCCACGCGATGCCTTGCTCTACTTCGTCGAGCGATTGCGCGACGAGGCGCATCGGTTCGCCATTGGCTCGCACCGCGCGCGGCGCAAAAAAGATATCCGCGAGGCGGGATTGCAGGAAATTCCGGGGATCGGGCCCACGCGCAAGCGCGCGCTGCTGCGCCATTTTGGCACTGTGAAAGCCATCGAACGCGCATCGCTGCCAGACTTGGCGAACGTGCCGGGAATTAATGCGGAGACGGCGCGAAAGATATATGAGTTCTTCCACGAAAGCGGAGCGCGCTAGCTGAGGGTCGAGCCGCGAGGAGAGGAAGCAAAGATGATCATCGCGAAGCAGGAAGACGTCACACCGAAGGTACTCGAGTCCTATCGGACCATCGAGGATCCGCGGCTGCGCGAGATCGTTGCCTCACTGGTCAAGCACCTGCACGCTTTCGCGCGCGAGGTGCACCTGACCGAAGACGAATTCCGCAAGGGCATCGAGCTGATCGTCAAGATGGGGCAGATGACCAACGACACGCACAACGAGGTCGTGCTGATGTCCGGCTCGCTCGGCTTCTCGGCGCTGGTGTGCCTCTTGAACAACGGCAATAACGGCCAGACCGAGACGACGGCGAACCTGCTCGGGCCGTTCTGGCGCATGAACTCGCCGATGACGGAAAACGGCGGCACCATCATTCGCTCGCCGACGCCGGGACCGGCGATCTTCGTCAATTGCACCGTCAAGGACCGGAAGGGCAATCCGATCGCCGGCGCGCTATGCGACGTGTGGCATTCCTCGCCCGAAGGTTACTACGAGCAGCAGGACCCGAACCAGGCCGACATGAATCTGCGCGGCCAGTTCACCACGGGCAAGGACGGCCGGTTCTGGTTCCGCAGTGTCAAGCCGGCCGGCTATCCGATCCCGATCGACGGTCCGACCGGCGATCTGCTGCGCGCCGGCAAGCGGCACAATTTCCGCCCGGCGCACTTGCACTTCCTTGTTTTCAAGCAGGGTTTCAAGACGCTCATCTCGCAGATCTACTCGCCCGATGACGACAGGCTGGAGACCGATTGCCAGTTCGGTGTCACCCGCGCCTTGATCGGCAACTATATCCGCCACGACGACGAGGCGCCGGCGCCGGACGTCAGGGGCGAGTGGTATTCGCTCGATCAGACCTTCGTCATGGAGCCGGGCGAGGCGAAACTGCCACGGCCGCCGATCAAGTAACGCGATGATGATAGGGCGGCGGTTGACCTCGCCGCCTGCGGAGTGTTCCTTGTCGCCAATGAATGCCCTAAGCTCCCGACGTCTGCCGGCACGCCCGCTGGCTCTGCCGAACATTCTGACCTACGCGCGCATCGCGGCGGTTCCCGTCGTGGTCGGAGTCCTGTTCTGGCAAAGCATCTTCGAGGGTCCGCTCTGGCTGCGCTGGGTCGCGCTCGCGGTCTTTGTCGCCGCCGGGGTCACCGACTTCCTCGATGGCTATTTCGCCCGCATCTGGGGCCAGCAGTCCTCGCTCGGCCGCATGCTCGATCCGATCGCCGACAAGCTTTTGGTCGCCGCCTGTCTCCTGATGCTGGCCGCGGGCAGCACCATCCGCGGCTGGACACTTCTGGCCGCGGTCATCATCCTCTGCCGCGAGATCCTGGTGTCGGGCCTGCGCGAATACCTCGCGGAGTTGCAGGTCAGCGTGCCGGTCACGCGCCTGGCCAAATGGAAGACGAGCGCCCAGATGGTCGCCGTCGGCTTTCTCATCGCCGGCGAGGCGGGGGACCGCGTCGTGCCGGTGGTGAGCCAGGTGGGCATTCTGCTGCTGTGGCTTTCGGCGATGCTGACCCTCTACACCGGCTACGACTATATGCGCGCCGGCCTGCGCTATATGATCGATGAATAGCGCATCGTCCCGAAGTCGGGACCGGGACAAGACGATGCGCAAAGGCAAGATATGAAAATCCGCTATTTCGCCTGGGTGCGCGAGCGCATCGGCAAGACGGAGGAAAACCTCGCGGTTCCCGCCTCGGTCGCGACCGTCGGCGAGTTGGTTGCCTGGCTCACGGCGCGCGGCGAGGAATATGCCTACGCCTTCGAGAATCCGAAGGTGGTCCGTGCCGCCATCGACCGCGTTCACGTCAAGCCGGAGGCAAAGATCGCCGGCGCGGGTGAGATCGCCTTTTTCCCACCGATGACGGGCGGTTGACGGGCGCACGCGGCCCAATGACGCGCGCCCCGAATTGCACTAGATTAGCCCGATGGCCGACACCGTCCGCATCCAGCGCGACCCGTTCGACGTCTCCGCCGAGACGGCGAAGCTCACGCGCGGGCGCAGTGACGTCGGCGCGGTCGTCTCCTTCACCGGCATCTGCCGCGGCGATGAGCATGGCGAGCCGATCGCCGCGCTCACGCTCGAGCATTATGCAGGCATGGCCGAGGCGGAGATCGAGCGACACGTCAACGAGGCGCGCGAGCGCTGGCCTCTGCTCGGCGTGACGGTGATACACCGAACCGGCCGCATCGTGCCGGGCGAGGACATCGTCATGGTCGTGACGACGTCGTCGCATCGCGAGGCTGCGTTCGCCGCGGCAGAATTCCTGATGGATTATCTGAAGACCCGCGCGCCATTCTGGAAGCAGGTCGAGAAGGCGAGCGGCGCGACCTGGGTCGAGGCGAAGACGGCCGACGATGCTGCGGCCGGGCGCTGGACTGCGCCGGGGCGGCACGCGGCCGAATAGGGGGCAGGGGCCGATGCGGTCCGTTATGATGGCCGCGCTTGCGATCCTGGTGGCGGGCGCGGCCCAAGCCGCGCAGGTCGCCTATTATCCGGTGCCGCACGGCGCACGTCCGCACGATGTCGCGCCGGCCCCGGACGGCGGCGTCTGGTACACCGCACAGACGCAGGGCGCGCTCGGCCTGCTCGATCCGAAAACGAAGAAGACGATTCAGATTCCGCTGGGCGTCGACTCCGCGCCGCACGGGGTCATCGTGGGTCCCGATCGCGCCGCCTGGGTGACGGACGGCGGCCAGAACGCGATCGCACGCGTCGATCCCTCGACGCATGGGGTCAGGTTGTTTCCATTGCCGAAGACCGCGGCCGACGCCAACCTCAACACGGCAACCTTCGACCGCAAAGGCATCCTCTGGTTCACTGGCCAAAACGGTTTCTACGGCCGTCTCGATCCGGCGACCGGCAAGGTCGAGGCCTGGAAGGCGCCGAAGGGCGTCGGTCCTTATGGCATCACCACCACGCCCCAGGGCGAAGTCTGGTACGCCTCGCTCGCCGGCGATCACATCGCCAGGATCGACACAGTGAGCGGCGACGCGCTCGTCATCGCGCCGCCGAAGCCGGGTGTCGGGCCTCGGCGCATCTGGTCGGATTCCAAGGGCCTGTTGTGGGTAAGCTTCTGGAATAGCGGCGAACTCGGCCGCTACGATCCGATCAACAAAACATGGAAGGTGTGGCCGCTGCCGAAGAGCAAGGAGGGCTGCTACGCCGTCTTCGTCGACGACAAGGACAAGGTGTGGGTCAGCGACTGGCCGGCCAACGCCATCCACCGCTTCGATCCGGCGACGGAGAAATTCGAGACCTTCGTCAGTAACAAAGCGCGCGCCGATGTGCGGCAGATTCTCGGCCGGCCTGGCGAAGTGTGGGCGGCCGAATCCGACACCGACCGCCTCGTTGTGATCCACGAGTGATGCGCGCGCCGGCACCGAGCCGCCGGCAGGTGCTGCAACTCGCGGCCGGCGGCGGATTCTTGACGCTCGGTCTTTCTCGCGGCGCGGCGCAGGACACACGCATCGCCGGCCTCATCGGCAAGGCGCACGCACGCACCTTCGTCGGCGAACGCATCGACCTCATCTCGCACGCGCTGATCGGCCGGCCTTACGTGCCCTATCCGCTGATCGGCGGGCTCCACAGACCTGAACAGTTCGTGTTGCGCGACGACGCCTTCGACTGCGTCACCTTCTGCGAGACTGTGCTGGCCGCGGCGCGCGCATGGAGCGCGAGCGATTTCGCGCCGCAGCTGCGCAAGATTCGCTATCGCGACGGCGAGATCGCGTGGCGGGAGCGCAACCACTATTTCGCCGACTGGTCTAGCAACAACATCGCCAATGGCGTATGCCGCGCGATTGTGCTGCCGGGCACCGATGTCGTCGAGAAGACCGTGTTTTACATGCGCGGTCTGCCGGTCGAGCGCGTCGGCATGGCCTCGACTCCGGTGGCGAGCCTGCTCGCACATGCCGACCGGCTCGCAACCGGCGACATCGTCGGCTTTTTGTCGCAGCGGGCCGGCATCGACTATTTCCACACTGGCTTCGTTGTCACCGCAAAAGACGGAGAACTGTGGCTGCGCCACGCCGCGCGCAGCAAGGGCCGCGTGCTCGATCAGCGTTTCGCGCAATTCGTCGCGGAAAGCGGTGCGCGCCATGTGTCCCTGCTGCGGCCCCAGGAAGTGTGGTCTGGCGAAGCGATCGTGTAGCGCAAACAAATGGCCGGGCTTTCGGCCCGGCCATGAACTCTCAAATCTTCGGGATGATTACGCGGCGGCTGCCTTTGGCTGCACCTCGGCGGTGTAGTCGTCCATCAGCGTTTTGGTAATCGCGGCGGGGCTGAAGCGCCAGTCGGCTATCTCGGCCACGGCGGTCACCTCGGCTGCGGAACCGGTGATGAAGCACTCCGAGAAACCGGAGAGGTCGTCCGGCATGATGCGCCGCTCGATCACTTCGATGCCGCGCTTCTTGGCGAGCGCGATCACCGTCTGCCGGGTAATGCCGTCGAGGAAGCAGTCGGCGATCGGCGTGTGGATCTTGCCGTCCTTGATGAAGAAGATGTTGGCGCCGGTGCACTCGGCGACGCGGCCCTGCCAGTCGAGCATCATCGCGTCGGCATACCCGCGTCGTTCGGCGCGGTGCTTGGAGATGGTGCAGATCATGTAGAGGCCTGCCGCCTTGGCGAGCGAAGGCGCAGTCTTTGGGTCGGGGCGGCGGTACTCGGCGAGATCGAGGCGGATGCCCTTGAGCCGCTGCTCCGGATCGAAATAGCTCGGCCACTCCCACGAAGCGATGGCGAGGTGGATGGTGTTCGACTGCCCCGAGACGCCCATCATCTCTGAGCCGCGCCAGGCGACCGGGCGGACGTAAGCTTCGTTACGGCCGTTCTTGTCGACCACCATCTGCTTGGCGGCGATGATTTCGGCGACTGAGTAGGGGATCTCGAAGTCGAGCACGTTGGCGGAGCGCTTCAGGCGCTCGGCGTGCTCCTTGTTCTTGAAGATCTTGCCGCCATAAGCGCGTTCGCCCTCGAACACGCAGCTACCGTAGTGCAGCCCATGGGTCAGAACGTGGACGTTCGCGTCTTTCCACGGCACCAGCTTGCCGTCGTACCAGATGGACCCTTCGAGGCGGTCGTAGGACTGCGCAGCCATGGAATCTCTCCTTCACTCGTACGTTCGTCGTAACGTCGTGTTCCGGCCGTCCGATCCTTCTGCGGGACGGGACCGGCGGTGGGTGTTTCCGCCGCTGTGATGGCGCATTTTCCGCGCCAACTCCAACACTTTGCGTCGTCCGGCAAGTCCCGGTATGACAGGACCAGAGCGCTGGAGCGCCGTCTGATAACCAGCTCCGTATCCGGCAACCGGACCTTTCGGTACGATCCTTTCGTCGGTAACGGTGTTTTTATAACATAAAACCAAAATATGTCAACATGACTGACATAAATTGGCGTCCCAAGCTACTGGCTCCTGCCGGTGACGGCCCCGCACGCGCGGAAACGGCGGGGGAGCCCATCTGGGACATCATCGAACTGCTGTTCTTCGCTTACCGCGACTTCGTCGGCGATCCCGACGAGGTACTGTCGAAGCTCGGCTTCGGACGTGCACATCACCGCGTACTGCATTTCGTCAATCGCAACCCTGGGATGAAGGTCGCCGACCTGCTCGATATTCTGAACATCACCAAGCAGTCGCTCGGGCGCGTGCTCAAGCAACTCGTCGATGAAGGCTACGTGATACAGAAGGAAGGCGCCCAGGACCGCCGCCAGCGGCTCCTCTACGTGGCGCCGAAGGGCGAGGCGCTCGCGCTCAAGCTCGCGCAGCTCCAGACCGAGCGCATCACGCGCGCTTTCAACGAGATCGGGGCGGGCGCGCACGAAGCCGCGCGCCGCTTCCTGACGGCCATGATCGACGGCGACAACCGCGAGGGTGTGCTGCGCCTGATTGCGCGCGCCGAGCGCGCCAAGACCAACCGATGATGGCGAACCGATGATCGCCGTCGCAATGCTCTCCGACGACGCCCCGCATTTGCTGGTGGTCGACGACGACCGCCGCATCCGCGATCTGTTGTCGCGCTTTCTCGCCAGCGAGGGCTACCGGGTCTCCACGGCAGACACGGCCGCCGACGCCCGCGTCAAGCTGAAGAGTCTCAGCTTCGATCTGCTCGTGCTCGACGTGATGATGCCGGGCGAAAACGGCTTCGATTTCGCCAAGTCACTGCGCACGGAATCGACCGTGCCGATCCTGATGCTGACGGCACGCGACGCCGCCGAGAGCCGCATCAAAGGCCTCGAAATGGGAGCCGACGACTACCTCTCGAAGCCCTTCGAGCCGCGCGAATTGTCGCTGCGCATCGCCAATATTCTCAAGCGCGCTTACCCTGCTACGCCGCCTCCGGCCGAGTGCGTACGTTTCGGCTCGTTCGTCTTCCACATCCCCCGCGGCGAATTGCGCAAGGGCGAGGACACGATCCGCCTTACCGATCGCGAGCGGGAAATGTTGCGTGTCCTCGCCGCCACGCCGGGCGAGACCGTGTCGCGCATGGCGCTCGCCGGTAATGGCGGCTCGGTCAACGAGCGTGCCGTCGACGTGCAGGTCAACCGCCTGCGCCGTAAGTTGGAGCGCAATCCTGCCGATCCGCTGTTCGTGCAGACCGTGCGTGGCATCGGCTACCGGCTGGTCATCACCACATGACCAGCCTCGACATCTCCCAAGGCGTGCGCACCGCGCTGACACGCATCCGCGAGGCCTGGGAGTGGTACGACTCCATCCCGCCGGTGCGGCGTGTGCACCGCGGCCTCGGACAGATCGCCGACGGCTGGCGCCGGATGAGCCGCTGGGTCAACGGCTTCATGCCGAAGGGCCTCTATGCGCGTGCGCTGCTCATCATCATTGCGCCGATGGTGATCCTGCAATCTGTAATCGCCTTCGTATTCATGGAGCGGCACTGGAACCTGGTGACGCAACGGCTCTCGGCCGACGTGGTGCATGACATCGGGGCGCTGATCGACGTCTACGGGGTCTATCCGCAGGATGCCGACCGCTCGAAGATCCGCAAGATCGCGCAGAACCGGCTCGGCCTCGTCGTCGATTTCCTGCCGGTGGGCGAATTGCCGCCGCCCATGCCGAAGCCGTTTTTCTCGCTCCTCGACCAGGCGCTGTCGGAAGAATTGCGTAAGCAGATCGCGCGGCCGTTCTGGATCGACACTGTCGGGAAATCGTCGCTTGTCGAGATCCGAGTCCAGCTGGACAATACTGTGATGCGCATTTTCGCGCGGCGCAGCGCCGCCTATGCGTCCAATTCCGAGATATTCCTGCTGTGGATGGTCGGCACCTCGACCGTGCTGCTGGTCGTCGCCATCGCCTTCCTGCGCAACCAGATCAGGCCGATCCTGCGGCTTGCCGACGCCGCCGAAAGTTTCGGCAAGGGCCGCGAGGCGCCCAACTTCCGGCCGCGCGGCGCGCGCGAGGTCCGACGCGCGGCGGCGGCCTTCATCGAGATGAAGACCCGCATCGAGCGCGCCATGGAACAGCGCACGGCAATGCTCGCCGGCGTCAGCCATGACCTGCGCACGGTGTTGACGCGCTTCAAGCTCGAACTGGCGCTGATCGACAGCAATCCCGAAGTCGAGGGTATGAAGAAGGACGTCGACGAGATGGCCCGCATGCTCGAGGCCTATCTCGCTTTCGCGCGCGGTGATCTCGGCGAGAGTTCGGCGCCGACCGACATGGCGGAGTTTCTGGAGGAGCTTCGCAGCGACGCCGAGCGGAACGGCCACAAAGCCACCGTGGTTTTCTACGGGCCACCGGTCGTCACGGTTCGGCCGGCGGCGTTCAAGCGGTGCCTCGCCAATCTCGTCTCCAACGCCGCGCGCTACGCGCCGGCAATCGCCATCACCGGCCATCGTGATCACCGCTATCTGACGGTGACCATCGACGACGATGGCCCCGGCATTCCGGCCGATATGCGCGAGGATGTGTTCAAGCCGTTCCTGCGCCTCGACGATGCGCGCAATCAGGATGAAGGCGGCACGGGGCTTGGGCTCGCGATCGCTCGCGACATCGCCCGTTCGCATGGCGGCGACATTACGCTCGGCGACAGCCCGCTGGGCGGGCTGCGCGCGACGGTTCGCGTACCGGTCTAGGCGGCGCTGGCTTCCGCCGGACCTTCGTCGAGTGGACGCCGCCGGCGTCGCGGACCGCGCAACGCGCACGGGATCGCGCAAAGATCACCGAGAAAGCCGTCCCAGCGTTCGGCGCCGGCAAGGCCGCGGTCGAGCGCGGCCATTGTGCGATCGAGTCCTTCCTCTTCGTCGTCGAGCCACACGGCGGCCACGCGCGCGAACAGGAGCGCCGCACCCTGCGCCCGCAGCGCGCCGCGCGGCCCGGATGTGCTGATCCCGGCGGCTTCCAGCATCCATTTCTGCGATCGCATGGCCATCGCGTTGAGAGCGAAGGCGAGCCCCGGACGGCGGCGCGCAGATGACAATACTGAGCGCACGGCTTCCTTGTGCGGCGCCAGTTTTTCCAGCCGCCGCATCAGGGTGTCGAACAGGCGGTCGCGATGCGGCTCCTCGCCCATGTCGCCACCCCCGTCGAGCACCGCTTCATCGATCTGCTTCACATGCGCGGCGTAGATCGCGAGCGTCGAGCCGAACTCGCCGCGCAGCTGCGACAACTTCAGACCGGCGCGGCCGGCGACTTCGGCAAGGCCGACATCGTCGAAGCGCCGCTCGGCGAGCAGCGCCATGAAGGCCTGGATGGCCTTGTCGCGGTTCGAAGTCCCTTCCGGGTGGGTTGTGTCGATGCTCATGGGCGTTCTCCTTCCGGCTGTCCCTTGATTTAGGTGCGAGCCAAGGGCCGTTCCAGAGGCCCCGCTACCCCGCCAGTTCGCGGGACCGCCGGGTTGCAGCGGCGATGGCCTCGGTCAGCAAGGCGTCGAACCCGGTCGGCCCCATGAGCACCGACAGTGCCGCAGCGGTGGTGCCGCCGGGCGAGGTCACGTTCTTCCGCAGGATGGCGGCGTCGAGATCGGAGCGGTGCAGCAATTCGCCCGACCCGGCGACGGTCTCACGCGCCAGCCGCGCCGCGAGTTTTGCCGGCAGACCAGCAGCGATGCCGGCCTTGGTCATCGCTTCGGCCAACAAGAACACATAGGCGGGTCCGGAGCCGGATACGGCCGTGACGGCGTCAATGAGTCCCTCGTCGGCGACCCATTCGACCTTGCCGACCGCGGCGAGCAGGGTGGTCGCGAGCTTGCGCTGGCGCCCGCTGACATACGCATTGGCGCAGACAACGGTGATGCCGCGGGCGACGGCGGCCGGTGTGTTCGGCATCGCGCGGACGATGGCTGTGCGCGCCGGCATGCGCTCCTCGATAAAGCGCAGCGTGCGGCCGGCCATGATTGAGACCACGAGCGTGCCTTCGCCGACGCTCGCGGCAAGCGGCGGCACCGCCTCCGGCGCGGTCTGCGGCTTCACCGCGACGACGATGGCAGCGGCCTCGGTCGAGTTCCTCGGATTGATCTTCGCACCACGCTTCGCCAGCGCCTTGATCGCTTTGACGGGCTGCGGGTCGATGACCGTGAGTTTGCGTGGATCCAGCCCGCGCGCCAGCCAGCCGTCCAGCATG
>Ga0208357_1002546_pt1 | contig 11984 bp, 10 predicted proteins | sample NGESurdeep092012_6_FD_184487 | JGI IMG/M metagenome (GOLD analysis project Ga0208357, IMG submission 184487) | Arctic peat soil microbial communities from Barrow, Alaska - NGEE Surface sample F52-2 deep-092012 (SPAdes) | ecosystem: Environmental > Terrestrial > Soil > Wetlands > Peat ... | reverse complement strand
GATCGCCGCCCGCGCGGCGGCGGCGCGCTCGCGCGTGAACATCGCCAGGTCGGTCACGACCTGGTCGTTGCGCGAGCGCGCGGTGTGGAGCTTGCCGCCGACCGGCCCGGCGAGCTCGGTCAGGCGCCGCTCGATCGCCATGTGGATGTCCTCGTCGTCCTCGTGGAAGGGGAAGTGCCCCTCGCACAGCTCCGATTCGACGGCGTCGAGCCCGGCCAGCAGCGCGTCGCGATCCTGCGCGGCGATGATCTCCCGCGCCGCGAGCATCCGCGCGTGCGCGCGCGACTGCGCGATGTCCTGCGGCCAGAGCCGACGATCGAAGTCGATCGACGTGTTCAGGCGCTGGAAGTCGGGGTGCTGAGGTTCACGGAAGCGGGACACGGTCAAGCAGTCTATGAGCAGCGCAGGATCGGCATCCTCATCCGACCGTAATGCGTGATCAAGTCCCTCAGCCGGGAGGGTGTCGCGGGGCGGTCGGATGAGGATGTCCGACCTGCTTGGCCGAGACGGACTACCGCCCGAGCGCCTCGCGCAACGCCTCGCAGACGCGATCGACCTCCCCCTCGCTCATCGACGGGAAGAACGGCAGCGCCACCGAGCGCGCGGCGACGTCCTCGCAGACCGGGAACTCGCCGGGACGGTGGCCGAAGTGCTCGCGGTAGAAGCTCATCAGGTGGATCGCCGGCAGATAGGGCTTGCTCTGGATGCCCCGCTCGGCGAGCGCGCGAATCGTCCCGTCGCGGTCGACGCCGCGCGGGAGCTGGACAACGAACACGAACCACCCCCGCCGCGCCGCGCCGCCGCCGCCGCCCTCGAGGCCATCGGCGCCATCAAGACGATCGGCGCCGCCGAGCCCACCAGCCCCGTCGGCGCAGGGCAGCCCGAGCCCCTCGACCCCGACGAGCGCCTCGCGATAAAGCCCCGCGACCCGCGCCCGCCCCACGAGCATCGAGTCCAACCGCTCCAACTGGGCCAACCCGAGCGCGCAGGCGATGTCCGACAGCCGGTAGTTGAACCCCAGCCGATCGTGATCCAACCAGCCCATATCCGGCGCCCGCCCCTGGTTGCGCTCGGAATCGATCCTGGCCTTCAACCCCTCATCCCCGAGCGTGACCATCCCCCCCTCGCCCGTCGTCAGCTGCTTGTTCGCATAGAACCCGAACACAGCCGGATGCCCCCGCCCCCCGACGGCGCCCCCGTCGGAATAGGCAGCCCCCAGCGCCTCGCAGGCGTCCTCGACGATCCCCAACCCGTGTCGCTCCGCAATCCGCTCGAACGGGGCCATGTCAGCCGGATACCCAAAGATATGCACCGGCAACAGTGCCCTCGTCCGCCCGGTAACAGCAGCGGCAGCCGCCTCCGGATCGAGGTTGAACGTGACCGGGTCGATATCCGCGAACACGGGCCTCGCCCGCTCGTAGATCGCGGCGTTAGCCGACGCGACAAACGAGAACGGGCTGGTAACGACCTCGTCGCCATCCCCCACCCCCACGGCACGAAGCGCGAGATGCAGACCAGCGGTCCCGCTGGAAACAGCACTCCCCCAAGCCGCTCCCACCCGCGCAGCAAACGCCCGCTCAAAGTCCGGCACACGTGGCCCAAGCGACAACTGCCCCGAACGCAGCACATCCAGTACGGCCCGCTCCTCAGCCTCCCCCAACACGGGCCGCGCCAGCGGAATTATCTCGTCGCCGCTAATCAAACTCACCCCCCAGCAATCAAAGACGGAATTTTGGTCGACCCAACCCACTGATGTCGGCGAGCCCCCCGGGTCTCAGCAGGCCCGAGAAAACGCCAGCAAATCAAGGATCCAATTCCGTAGACGTCGGCGGTGGGTGAGCGATCCAAGTGTCCCCGGCGGGTCGAGGATGCGAACGGCCGGTCCGCGCCCAACCGAGCGGCGGCGCCCTCCACTACACCTTGCCGGTCGTGCGGATCATCGAAACCGACGGGGACCTACCACCTTGCATTCCATACTCCAGCGAATCCACAAGCGCGTCCCAAGAAGCAGCGATGACATTCTCGGAAACCCCAATCGACCCCCAGACCTCGGCCCCGTCGGAGGCGTCGAGCAAAACCCGCGTAACGGCCCCGGTGCCCTTGGTCTCGTCGAGAATCCGCACCTTGAAGTTGACGAGGTCGATGTCGCGGAGATGCGGATGGATCTCGCCGATCGCGTCGCGTAGAGCCCGGTCGAGCGCGTTCACCGGCCCGTTGCCTTCGGCGGTGCGCACGTAGCGCTCCTCGCCGTTGTCGGTGGGGATCCAGATCTTGATCGTGGCCTCGGTCTGCACGTGACCATCGGCCTGCTTCTCGACGATCACACGCCAGGACTCGAGGCGGAAGAGCGGCTCGTAGACGCCCGCCTCGCGGCGCATCAGGAGCTCGAACGACCCGTCCGCGGCCTCGAACTGGAAGCCCTCGTGCTCGAGCGACTTGACGCGGTCGACGACGCGCTGGGCGAAGGCGTCGTCGGCGGAGATCCCCGCCTGGCGCGCCTTCTCGGCGACGGTGCCCCGCCCGGAGAGCTCGGAGACGAGCACGTCGCGACTGTTCCCGACGAGCGCCGGGTCGATGTGCTCGAAGGTCTCAGCGGCTGCGCGCACCCCGGCCGCGTGCAGACCGGCCTTGTGCGCGAAGGCGTGCTTGCCGACGTAGGGCTGAGCGGGGTTGGGCGCGCGGTTGAGCAGCTCGTCGAGGAGGTGCGCGGTCTCCGTCAGGCGCGCCAGCTGCTCGGGCGCGAGCAGCTCGTAGCCGAGCTTGAGCTGGAGGTCGGCGACGATCGTGACGAGGTTCGCGTTGCCGACGCGCTCGCCGATCCCGTTGATCGTGCCCTGCACCTGCGTGGCGCCGCCTTCGACCGCGGTCAACGTGTTCGCGACCGCGCAGCCGGAGTCGTCGTGGGTGTGGATCCCGAGCGGGACGCCTGGGAGCGCTTCGGAGACGACGGCCATCGCGACGCGGATCTGCGGCGGCAAAGAGCCGCCGTTGGTGTCGCAGAGCACGATCCGCTCGGCCCCCGCGTCGGCCGCCGCGCGCGCGCAGTCGAGGGCGTAGCCGGGGTCTTCGGCGAAGCCGTCGAAGAAGTGCTCGGCGTCGAGCAGCACGCGCTTGCCGTGACGGTGCAGGAACGCGACCGACTCGGCGATCATCGCGAGGTTCTCCTCGCGCGAGACGCGCACGACCTTCTCGACGTGCAGCAGCGAGGACTTGCCGACGAGCGTGCACACGGGAGCGAACGACTCGGCGAGGATCCGCAGCCCCTCGTCCTCGTCGGCGGCGAGATCGCGCCGGCGCGTCATCCCGAACGCGACGATCTCCGCGGTGTCGAGGTGCTCGTCGGCGAGCAGCCCGAACAGCTGCTCCTCCTTCGGGTTGGATGAAGGAAAACCCGCCTCGATCATATGCACGCCGAGCGCGTCGAGCGCGTGCACGACGCGCAGCTTCTCCTCCGCGGTCAGGGACATGCCGCCGCCGCCCATCCCGTCGCGCAGGGTCGCGTCGTAGAGCTGGATGTCGCGCATCGGGGGCCCTACCCCGTGACGCCCGGCGCGGCGGCCGCGCTTCGTGCGTTGCCCGCGGCGGTGTCCCCACTCGGCGTCTGCAACGCAGCGGGAGAGACCACGTCCAGCCACTCACGGTAGCGCTCGGTGCGCCCGTGGATCGCGTCGTCGAAGGCGGCCTGGAGCACGCGCGTGACCTCGCCCGGCTGACCGCTGCCGATCGTGTGGTCGTCGACCTCGCGCACGGGCACGAGCTCAGCGGCGGTCCCGGAGAGGAACACCTCGTCGGCGAGGTACAGCTCCGCGCGGGCGACGTTGCGCTCGAGCACCGTGTAGCCGAGGTCGCCTGCGATCTGGATCAGCGAGCGGCGGGTGATCCCGTCGAGGATCGAGTTGTGCTGGCCGGGCGTGGAGATCTCGCCGTCGCGCACGATGTAGAGGTTCTCGCCGGTGCCCTCGCAGACGTGGCCGTGCTCGTCGAGCAGGATCGCCTCCTCGTAGCCGGCCTTCAGCGACTCGACCTTCGCGAGCACGCTGTTGAGGTACTGCCCGGAGGCCTTCGCGTGGGGGATCAGCGAGCGCGGGCTGATCCGCTCCCAGGAGGAGACCTTCGCGCGGATCCCCTTGCGCTTGCCCTCCTCGCCGAGGTAGGCGCCCCAGGGCCAGCAGGCGATCGTCACGTCGACCGGCGCGTCGAGCGGGTTGAGCCCCATCTGGCCGTAGCCGCGGTAGACGATCGGGCGGATGTAGCACGAGCTCAATCCATTTCTGGCGACGAGCTCGAGCGTCGCGGCGCGCAGCTCCTCGGCCGAGTAGGGCACGGGCATGTAGTAGAGCTCCGCGGACTTGAGCAAGCGCGCGACGTGGTCGGCGTTGCGGAACACGGCGGGGCCGAGCTCGGTGTCGTAGCAGCGCACGCCCTCGAACACGCCCGTCCCGTAGTGCAGGCCGTGCGTGAGGACGTGGACCTTGGCGTCCTCCCAGGCGACAAAATCTCCGTTCATCCATATGAGGTCGGTCTGGTCCACGTTCGTTTTCTCCTGCCGGGGATTACTCGAGGTGGGCGATCACTGCCTTCGTCGCCTGCGCGGTACCCACCGTCCCTCCCAGGTCGGGGGTGCGCAGACCCGCCGCCAGCGCGCCTTCAACGGCCGATTCTACAGCCGTCGCCTCGCTTTCCAAACCGAGCCCGTGTCTGAGCAGCATCGCGGCGGAAAGGAACATCGCCAGCGGGTTCGCCTTGCCGGTCCCGGCGATGTCCGGGGCGGAGCCGTGGACGGGCTCGAACAGGCCGGGCGTCGACTGGGTCGGATCTCCCAGGGAAGCGCTCGGGAGCATCCCAATCGAGCCGGTCAGCATCGCCGCCTCGTCGGAGAGGATGTCGCCGAACATGTTCTCCGTGAGGATCGTGTCGAAGTGGCGCGGCGAGGAGACGAGCTGCATCGCGGCGTTGTCGACGAGCACGTGCTCGAGCTGGATGTGGGGGAACTCGCGCGAGTGCAGGTCGCTGACGACCTCGCGCCACAACCTCGAGGTCTCCAGGACATTCGCCTTATCCACGCTGCTCACCTTCGCCCGCGCGGCGCCGAACGCCACGCGCGCGATCCGCTCGATCTCCTCGGTCGAGTAGGAGCAGAGGTCGGAGGCGGTGGTCTCCGTGCGGGTCTTCTCGCCGAAGTAGATCCCCCCCGTGAGCTCACGCACGACGAGTAGGTCGGTCCCCTCGATCCGCTCGCGCCGCAGGGGGGAAGCCTCGTATAGGGCTGGGAGGGGCTTGACCGGGCGCAGGTTCGCGTACAGGCCAAGGCCCTTGCGCAAACCGAGCAGCCCTTGCTCGGGCCGCGGCTGGTTGGGGTCCGTCGTATCCCATTTAGGTCCTCCGACGGCCGCGAGCAGGACCGCGTCCGACGCGCGGCAGGCCGCGAGTACCTCGTCGGTGAGCGCGGTCCCGTGCGCGTCGATCGAGGCCCCGCCGAAGACGTGCTCCTCGAACTCGAACTCGCCGACCGCCTGCAGGAGCTGCAGGGTGGGCGCCATGATCTCCGGGCCGATCCCGTCGCCGGGGAGCGTGACGATGTGGTGGCTCATCTCTCTCCCCTTCTCGGTTGCGCGCGCCGGTCCTGCACGGTGAGATGCTCGGCCGGCACGCTCACAGCGCCGTCGTCGGCGTCGGGACCCATCCCATGTTCTTGCTCTCCTGCTCGAACCCGTCGATCTCGGCGGACTGCTCGAGCGTCATCGCGACATCGTCGAGCCCGTTCAGCAGGCGATGACGGATCTCGTGGTCGATCTCGAAGGAGACCTCGCGGGTGGGCGGGTTCCCAACCCGGACCTCCTGCTCGAGCAGGTCGACCTCGCCCGCGCCGGCGTGTGCGAGCGCGCGGCAGTCCTCGGCGTCGAGCACGACCGGCAGCAGCCCGATCTTCGTGCAGTTGGAGTAGAAGATGTCGGCGAAGCTCGGCGCGACGATCGCCTGGAAGCCGTAGTCCTGCAGCCCCCACGGCGCGTGCTCGCGCGAGGAGCCGCAGCCGAAGTTCTCGCCCGCGACGAGGATCGGGTTGGCCGGCAGGCTCCAGCCCGGTTGCTTGGCCCAGTCGTAGAAGAGGAACTCGCCGAAGCCCGTCCGCTCGACGCGCTTGAGGAACTGCTTCGGCATGATCTGGTCGGTGTCGACGTCGGCGCGGTCGAGGTGGCTGACGGCGCCTGCGATGACGCTTATCGGGTCCATGTCTAGCTCCAATCCCTGATGTCGACAAAATGGCCCTCGATAGCGGCAGCGGCCGCCATCTCCGGGGAGACGAGATGCGTGCGCCCGCCCCGTCCCTGACGTCCCTCGAAGTTGCGGTTCGAGGTCGAGGCGCAGCGCTCGCCGGGTTGCAGGATGTCGGGGTTCATGCCCAGGCACATCGAGCAGCCCGCGACGCGCCAGTCGAAGCCGGCCGCGCGGAAGACCTCGTCGAGTCCCTCCTCCTCGGCCTGCTTCTTGACCTGCTGGGAGCCGGGGACGACCATCGCGTCGACGCCCTCGGCGACCTTGCGGCCCTCGACAACCTTCGCCGCCGCGCGCAGGTCGCCGATCCGCGAGTTCGTGCACGAGCCGATGAACACGCGGTCGAGCGCGATCTGCTCGATCGGCGTGCCGGGTTGCAGGTCCATATAGGCCAGCGCGCGTTCGGTCGACTCGCGGTCGGCGGGGCTGTCGAACTCCTCCGGCGCGGGCACCCTCTCGGTCACAGCGCGCACCATCCCGGGGTTCGTGCCCCACGTCACCTGCGGGGAGATCTTGCTCGCGTCGATCACGATCTCCGAGTCGAACTCGGCGCCCACGTCGGTGCGCAGCTCGCGCCACTGCGCGATCGCCTTGGGGAGCTCCTCGCCGCGCGGCGCCCCGGGGAGATCCTGCTCGGTGAACCAGGCGAAGGTCGTCTCGTCGGGCGCGATCATCCCGGCGCGGCCTCCGCCCTCGATCGTCATGTTGCAGACGGTCATCCGCCCCTCCATCGACAGCGCCTCGATCGCCGGGCCGGCGAACTCGACGACGTGCCCGGTCATCCCGCCGACGCCGAGCCGCCCGAGCGTGCCGAGGATCAGGTCCTTCGCGGTCACGCCGAAGCCCAGCTCGCCCTCGTAGGAGATCCGCATCGAGCGCGGCTTGTGCTGGACCATGCACTGCGTCGCGAGCACGTGCTCGACCTCGGAGGTGCCGATCCCGAACGCGAGCGCACCGAAGGCGCCGTGCGTCGAGGTGTGAGAGTCGCCGCAGACGATCGTCATCCCGGGCTGCGTGACGCCCAGCTCGGGCCCGATCACGTGCACGATCCCCTGCCGGTCGGAGCCGAGCGAGTAGACGGGCACGCCGAACTCCGCGCAGTTGCGCTCGAGCGTTTCGACCTGCACGCGCGAGAGCTCGTCCTTGATCCGCGCGGCGACGGGCGTGCCGTCGGTCGGCGTGTTGTGGTCGGCGGTCGCGAGCGTGCGGTCGGGGCGTCTGACCGGGCGGCCGGCCATGCGCAGGCTGTCGAAGGCCTGCGGGGACGTCACCTCGTGCACGAGATGCAGGTCGATGTAGAGCAGGCCGTGAGCGACCTCGTGGGTCTCCCAGATCTTGTCGAACAGCGTCTGTGGCATATCTCTGTCTCTCTCGTTACGGGGTCGGGATCTTATTTTAATAATTAATAATTAATCGGGTCAGTTTGCGCATCAGCTGCGTCGAAGGCCGGCGGAGACGACCGCGAGGAAGGCGGCGTCGGCAGTGGTGGGGTTCTCGAAGTGGTGGGGCAGGTCGGCGTCGAAGGTGACGCAGTCGCCCTCCTTCAGCTCATGGGAGATGCCATCGCAAATGAGCAGGACCGTGCCACGCTCGACAAACGCGGTCTCGCGGCTGCCGGGCTCGTGCATCGGCGGATCGTCGCTCGCCCCGGTGGCGCCCCCGGGAACGAGCTTGTGTCGCGAGAGCTCGGCGCGCTGACCGGGCTGACCGGAAGTCAACACCTCGAAGCTGTGCCCGCGCCGTTTGTTGCCCCCACGCTGACGCTGCGAGGCGCGCACGATCGTCACGGCGCCCGACTCGTCGAGGCGCAGGAGCTGCGAGAGCCGCAGGTCGAGGCCCGCGGCGATCCGCGCGGCGACCGTCAGCGTCGGGCTCGTCTCGCCGCGCTCGACCTGCGAGAGCATCGGCGCGCTGACGCCGCTGCGCTCGGTCAGGTCGCGCAGCGACAGGCCCGAGGACTCGCGCAGCGCCTTCACGCGCGCGCCGATCACCGCGGGGTCGAGCTGGTGGGGCAATGAAGTGGCGGGTATCGGCGCGGATGCGGTTGCCATACGCGCGTACGTTATCACAGACACGATGGAATCCCCTCCCACCCACGCCGAGCTCTCCCGTTCGGAGCGAGCGCAACACTGACAAGCAATGAACAACTCGACCAATACAAACAATGACCAGCGCACCGCTGGCGCCTCGCGACGCGTGGCGCTAGCCTTCTTGGCATGTCCACGCACACGCTTGCGATCACTGCCGAGGACCTGTGGAACATGCCCGAGCACGGTGGACACAGCGAGCTCGTCGAAGGGCAGTTGCGGATGATGGAGCCTGGGAACTTCGAGCACGGTCGCGTCGCAATGACGGCGGGCCGCCTGCTGGGCAACCACGTGCACGCAAACGGCCTTGGCTTGACGCTCGGCGCCGAGACGGGGTTCATCCTGGCGCGAGATCCCGACACGATGCGCGCGCCGGACGCTGCGTTCGTTTCCCAGGCTCGCGCGGACGCGGTCGGCCCCTCGCCGGGCTTCTGGCCCGGCGGAGCGCCGGATCTGGCGATCGAGGTGGTCTCGCCCGAAGACAGCCGTCCCTACGTGCGCGCAAAGGTGCTGAACTGGCTCGAGGCGGGCGCGACCGCGGTGCTCGTGCTCGATCCCCGTACGTGCTCTGCGACCGTCTACAGAGCGGGCGGCGATGTCCAGTCGTATACCGAGGGCACGCTCGACCTCAGCGACGCGGTGCCCGGCTGGCACGTCAAGGTCGCCGACTTCTTCGCCTGACGCGCGCCCGACAAAAACGCCGGACGCGCGCCTACGCGCCTACACGCCTACGCGCCTAAGGTCCCGCCGGCTCCGGCAGGCCGATCGCCTCGCCGACGTGCGCGCGGGCGACCGCCACCGACAGCGCGCGCACATACGCGCGCGCGGCCGCATCGATGATGTCGGTCGAGACGCCCTGCCCCGCGCCGGTGAAGCCGTCGAGCTCGACCACGACCGAGACCTCGCCGAGCGCGTCCTGGCCCTCGGTGACAGCTCCGATCGTGAACTCGCTGAGCGCCGGCGAGGTGCCCGTGGCCGCGTTGATCGCCTGGAAGACGGCGTCGATCGGGCCGTCCCCGGTGAACGAGCCGCTCGCCGTGGCGCCGTCGGGCAGGGTGATCGACACGCGCGCGTGCGGCGGCCGCCGCGAGGAGGCCTCGACGTCGAAGGACGCGAGCGCGTAGCCGGCGATCTCCTCGCGCAGCTCGTCGGTGACGAGCGCCTCGAGGTCCATCGCCGTGATCTGCTTCTTGCGGTCGGCGAGCTCCTTGAAGCGCTTGAACGCCGTGTTCAGCGCCTGCCCGTCGAGCTCGAAGCCCATCTCCTGCAGCGCGTCGCTGAGCGCGTGGCGCCCGGAGTGCTTGCCCAACACGATCGAGTTGCTGCGCAGCCCGACGGTCGTCGGATCCATGATCTCGTACGTGGTGCGCTCCTTCAGCACGCCGTCCTGGTGGATGCCGGACTCGTGCGCGAACGCGTTGCGCCCGACGATCGCCTTATTCGGCTGCACCTGATAGCCGGTCAGGCGCGAGACCAGGCGGCTCGTGCGCGCGATCTCGGTCGTCTCGATCGCCGTCCACAGCCCGAGGCTCGGCTCGCGCGTGTGCAGCAGCATTGCGATCTCCTCGAGCGACGCGTTGCCGGCGCGCTCGCCGATGCCGTTGATCGAGCACTCGACCTGGCGGCAGCCGGCTTCGATCCCCGCCAGTGAGTTGGCGACGGCCAGGCCGAGGTCATCGTGGCAGTGAACGGACAGCGCGACCTGCCGTAGGTCTGGGACCAGCTCGTAGAGACGAGCCAGGAAGACCCCAAACTCCTGCGGCATCGCGTAGCCGACCGTGTCGGGGATGTTGATCGTCGTGGCGCCCTCGTCGAGGGCGACCTGTACCACCTCGGCGGTGAACTCGACGTCCGCGCGGCTGGCGTCCATCGGCGAGAACTCGATGTCGTCCAGATACTGCTTGGCGTGTGCCACCGCCGCGCGAGCCTGGCCGAGGACGTCCGCTCGCGTGGTCCGCAGCTGGTGCTCGATGTGGATGTCCGAGGTCGAGATGAACGTGTGGATTCGTGCCCCACCCGCCCCCGCCGAGTCCTTGACCGCGTTCCACGCCGCGTCGACGTCCTGGTGGCTCGTGCGCGCCAAACCGCAGATCACCGGGCCTTCGACCTCACGCGCGATCGCCTGCACCGACTCGAAGTCGCCGGGTGAGGCAATCGGAAAGCCGGCCTCGATCACATCAACCCCCAGCCGCGCGAGCTGGTGGGCAATCTCCAGCTTTTCCTGCTTGTTCAGCGAGATCCCCGGCGACTGCTCGCCATCGCGCAGGGTCGTGTCGAAGATCTCGACGCGGTTTGCCTCGTTGCGTCCTTTGTCCATCTCGACGTGGTTCACGTCGCTGCCTGCATCGTTCGTGCTCATGTCGTTCGTTCTCCTTCTAGGTCTCTTTCGGGCTTCCTCTCTGCTGGGTATGCGGCTACGCGGCCGCCACGCGCTATTCCCCCCGAGGGGGGAGCAGGAGAAGGAGCGAAAGGGACTTGGGGAACGACATCTGAATCTGAGAGTAGCACTGCCTTCGGCGAGCGCAGATACCTCAGGGCGTCAGGACGACCTTGCCGACGTTGCGACGCTCGACGATCATCGTCTGCGCTGCACCTGCTTCATCGAAGCTGAAGGTGCCGGCAATCACCGGCGCGACGGTGCCGTCGTCGAGCAGCGGACGCAGCGGTGTAAGCCACGGCGCGATCGTGCCGCGATCCTTCAACAGCGTCAGCATGTTCAGCCCGATCACGGCCTTCGATTCGGACATCTGCTTCATGATGTTGAAGCGGGGCATACGCGCGACGGCGCGCAGCGCGGTGAGGACGTTTTTGCGCTCACCGGAGACGACCGAGGATGCGCCGAAGGCGACCAGGCGCCCACCGGGCCGCAGCAGCGAATAGCTGAGCCGGAAGTTGCGACCGCCGATCGCGTCGAGGATCACGTCGAACTGCGGCAGCCCGCGCTCCCAGCCGGAGGCGGTGTAGTCGACCACGTGGTCGACGCCGAGCTCGCGAATGCGTGCGTGCTTGCCTGGCGAGGCCGTGCCGTAGACCTCGGCGCCCGTGCGCTTGGCGATCTGGGTGGCAGCGATGCCCACACCACCACCGGCCGAGTGCACCAGCACGCGCTCGCCGGCCTGCAGCACTCCGTAGCCGATCAGTCCCGCCCACGCGGTCCCGTAGTTGACCGGGATCGCCGCCCCCTGCTCGAAGCTGAGCCCCTCGGGCAGGGCGAACACATCCGCGGCGGGCACGGCAACCTGCGAGGCGTAGCCGCCAAACACGGTCGAGGCGAGCACACGCTGGCCCGGCGTGAAGCTCTCGACGCCGGCACCCAGCTCGAGGATCGTGCCGGCGACCTCGTAGCCGACCACGCAGGGCGTCTTCGGCGCGTCTGGGTACAGGCCCATGCGGGCCATCACGTCGGCGAAGTTGATGCCCGCCGCGGCGACCTCGATGCGCACCTCCCCGGCCCTCAGCTCAGGGTCCGGACGCTCCTGCACTTGCAGCACGCCGGGACCGCCGTGCTTGGTGATAACGATCGCCCGCATCTCCGACACCCTACCCGATTTGGTTAGTGACCGCTAAGAGCGCGAGCCGGCTCAGTTCAGAACGACGGCCCAGCCGTCTACGAAGCCCTCGGAG
>Ga0208357_1002545_pt1 | contig 11988 bp, 10 predicted proteins | sample NGESurdeep092012_6_FD_184487 | JGI IMG/M metagenome (GOLD analysis project Ga0208357, IMG submission 184487) | Arctic peat soil microbial communities from Barrow, Alaska - NGEE Surface sample F52-2 deep-092012 (SPAdes) | ecosystem: Environmental > Terrestrial > Soil > Wetlands > Peat ... | reverse complement strand
TCAACACGAAGCGCGCCGCGTTCCACAGCTTGTTGCAGAACGCCTTGTAGCCTTCGGCGCGCTTGATGTCGAAGTTGATCGTGCGGCTGTAGCTGGCCAGGGCGGCGAAGGTGAAGCGCAGCGCGTCGGTGCCGATCGCCGGGATGCCGTCGGGATAATCCTTGCGGATGCGCTTTTCAACCTTCTCGCGCACCTGCGGGATCAACAGTGACTTCGTGGATTTCTGCACCAGTGGCTCGAGTTCGATGCCATCGATCAGGTCCAGCGGATCCAGCGTGTTGCCCTTGGACTTGGACATCTTCTGGCCTTCCGCGTCACGCACGATGGCGTTGATGTACACCTCGCGGAACGGAATCTGCCCGGTGAAATATTTCGTCGCCATCACCATCCGCGCGACCCAGAAGAAGATGATGTCGAAACCGGTGACCAGCACCGCGCTGGGCAGGAAGATCCGGTCCTGATCCCAGTTCGCCACGATTTCGCCGCGCTCGTTTTTCACCGGACCGTCGCCCGGCCAGCCCAGGGTGGAGAACGGCCACAGCGCCGAGCTGAACCAGGTGTCCAGCACGTCCTCGTCCTGGCGCAGCGCGCCGACCGGTTCGGTGGTGGCGTTGACGCGTGCGTCCGCTTCGTCCTCGCCCACGAAGATAGTGCCAGCCTCGTCGTACCAGGCCGGGATGCGGTGGCCCCACCACAGCTGGCGGCTGATGCACCAGTCCTGGATGTTGTCCAGCCACTGCGTGTACGTCGTGGTCCAGTTCTCCGGCACGAACTTGATCTCGCCCGAACGTACGGCATCGAGTGCCGGCTCGGTGATCGCCTTGCGCCCGCCGGGGCGACCATCCGCCTGCACTTCGGAGGTGAGATCGACGAACCACTGGTCGGTCAGCATCGGCTCGATCACCGCGTCCGAGCGCTGGCTCACCGGCACCTGCAATTTGTGTGCCTTGGTTTCCACCAGCAGGCCGGCGGCATCGAGATCGGCCAGTACCGCCTTGCGCGCGTCATAGCGGTCCAGGCCACGATATTTTTCCGGCGCTTCGTCATTGATCTTGGCGTCCAGCGTGAAAATCGTGATCAGTGGCAGCTTGTGCCGCATGCCGATGGCGTAGTCGTTGAAGTCGTGCGCCGGGGTGATTTTCACGCTGCCGGTGCCGAATTCGCGGTCGACGTAGTCGTCGGCGATCACCGGAATCTCGCGCCCGCTCAACGGCAGCTTCAGGGTCTTGCCGACCAGGTGCGCGTAGCGCTCGTCTTCCGGATGCACGGCCACGGCGACGTCGCCCAGCATGGTTTCCGGGCGCGTCGTCGCAACCACCAGGCTGTCGCTGCCGTCCGCCGTCGGGTAGCGGATCGACCACATGTGGCCATCGCGCTCGACGTTGTTCACCTCCAGGTCGGAGACCGCCGTGCCCAGCACCGGGTCCCAGTTCACCAGCCGGTTACCGCGGTAGATCAATCCCGCGCGATACCACTCGATGAATACCTTGCGCACCGCGCTGGAAAGACCCTCGTCCATGGTGAAGCGCTCGCGCGTCCAGTCCGCCGCGGTACCGATGCGGCGCATCTGGTTGGTGATGGTGGAACCGGACTCCTCCTTCCATTTCCAGACCCGCTCGACGAAGGCGTCGCGGCCCAGGTCATGCCGGGTCTTCTCTTCGATCGCGAGCTGGTTTTCCACGATTTTCTGGGTGGCGATGCCGGCGTGATCCGTGCCGACCTGCCACAGGGTGTTCATGCCGCGCATGCGCTGGTAGCGCACCAGCATGTCCATCACCGTCTGCTGGAAGGCGTGGCCCATGTGCAGCGTGCCGGTGACATTCGGCGGCGGCAGCAGGATGCAGTACGGCTCGCCCTGGCCGGGCGGCTTGAACGCGCCGCTGGCTTCCCAGCGTGCATACCACCTGGACTCGATCTGGGCCGGTTCGAAACTCTTTTCCATCGGGGAGGCGCTCGCTGGCGCCCGCGAGGGCGCAATCTATCGTGGAGTAAGGCGGTGATTGTACGGGGCTGGCGCGGCGCAGCCAAAGGCGATGCTACGGTGCCGATGCATGGCCGCGTCTTCAGGTTCCCAGTGCCAGCCTGGCGCCCAGGTCCAGCAGCGGTGCGGCAATCAGGATGCGCGCCAGGAACAACGCGAGAATCACCGCCATCGGCGCGAAGTCGATCTGGCCGAACACCAGCTTGCCGTCCAGCGGCCGCAGCAGCGGGGCGACGATGCTGCCGGCCAGTCGCAGCAGCGGCTGGCGGCGATCCACCGCAAACATGCTGAGCAGCGACCAGCCGAAGATCACCACGATGTAGAACAGCAGGATGAAGTCGATCAGGTCGGCCAGCGACAACAGCAGCAGACCCGGCAGGCTCGGCATCATGCCGACCAGCGCGAATAGCAGCAGCCGTTTGAGCAGCATCGCCAGCCACGCCAGCAACAGGCCGGCCAGGTTGATCCGGCGCCAGTTCGGCAGGATGCGCCGGATCGGCGACAGCACCGGGTTGGTGGTGCGGTAGATGAATTGGCTGAGCGGGTTGTTGAAGTCCGCGCGGCAGGCTTCGGCGAGCACGCGCAGCAACAACAGCACCACCACGGCGTCGAACGCCAGCCCGAGCAGCATCGCCACCGCGTTCAGCAGATAGCTCACGGCAGCTTGTCCAGCTCGGCGGCGAGTTGCCCACCGCGTCGGGTGGCCGCGGCGACGGCGCGGGCCACGATCCGCGGCAGGCCATCGACGCTGAAGCTCTCCAGCGCCGCCTGGGTGGTGCCGTTGGGCGAAGTGACTTGCCGGCGCAGTTCCGCGGGGTCTTCGCCGCTGTCAATCAGCATGCGGCCGGCCCCGAAACAGGTCTGCGCCGCCAGCGCGCGCGCGGTGTCGCGTGGCAAGCCCTGCGCCACGCCTGCCTCTTCGAGCGCCTCGACCATGGCGAAGAAGTACGCCGGTGCCGAGCCCGAGATCGCGGTGACGGTGTCCATCAGGGCCTCGTCGTCGATCCAGCGTGTGAGGCCGGCGGCGTCCAGGATGTGCTGGGCCTGCGCTTTCTGCGCCGGGCTGACCCGACTGTTCGCGCACAACCCGGTAGCGCCACTGCCGATCAGCGCCGGCGTGTTCGGCATGCAGCGCACGATTGGCAAGCTGCCAAACCAGCGTTCCAACTGGTCCAGTCGAACCCCGGCGGCGATCGAGATCAACAGCGGCCGGTTGCGTTGCAGCGTGTCCTGCAGTTCGCCGTGGATGGCCGGCATCACCTGCGGCTTGACGGCCAGCACGATGACCTCGGCTTCGGCCACGGCCAGTTTGTTGTCCGCGTAGCAGGCCACGCCGAAGTCGCGCCCGAGCGCCTGGCGCCCTTCGGCGCGGGGCTCGGCGACGCTGACGTTGGCTGGGGCAACGCCGGTTTTCAGCAGACCGCCGATCAGGCTGCGCGCCATGTTGCCGCCGCCGATGAAGGCTACTCGTGTCATGCAGGACTCCTCGAAGTTGGTGCCGGCGGCCTACCTTACCGGAGCCGGCTCCGCGGTGCAGGCAACGCCGCCGTGGTCGCGGGTTCCGTCCGTGGCATGCGGCGGCCGGCGGGCGACACCGATGCGACGATTTTCGACCGGGCGCACAAACCGGATCGAAAGTTTCGGCATGATGAGCGAAAGACTGGCCGCACAGCTACTTGCCCGAGTAGTATCGACCCGGCTGCAGGGGGACTCGAGTGGCTTGTCGGGATCGGCAATGGTGCGTCCATCGCGCACCGGATGCCGCCAGATGGACGCGATCCCCGGATGTGGCGCCAGAATTCATGCCATCCAGACGATCGGTTGAGGGGAACCACATTCATGGACATTGCCGAACTGCTTGCCTTCTCGGTGAAAAACAAGGCCTCGGACCTGCATCTGTCCGCAGGGCTGCCGCCGATGATCCGCGTTGACGGCGATGTCCGCCGCATCAATATCCCGGCGCTGGAGCACAAACAGGTCCACTCGCTGATCTACGACATCATGTCGGACAAGCAGCGGCGCGACTACGAAGAGTTCTTCGAGACCGATTTTTCGTTCGAGATTCCCGGCCTGGCGCGCTTCCGCGTCAATGCGTTCACCCAGAACCGCGGCGCCGGCGCGGTGTTCCGCACCATTCCGTCCGAAGTGCTGACGCTGGAGGACCTGGGCTGCCCGCGCATCTTCAAGGAGCTGATCGAGCAGCCGCAGGGCCTCATCCTGGTCACCGGTCCGACCGGTTCGGGCAAGTCGACCACCCTGGCGGCGATGGTCGATCACATCAACAAGAACGAATACGGCCACATGCTGACGATCGAGGATCCGATCGAGTTCGTGCATACCTCGCAGAAGTGTCTGGTTAACCAGCGCGAGGTGCATCGCGACACGCATGGCTTCAACGAAGCCCTGCGCTCGGCGCTGCGCGAGGATCCGGACTTCATCCTGGTCGGCGAGTTGCGCGACCTGGAGACGATCCGATTGGCGCTGACCGCCGCGGAAACCGGCCACTTGGTGTTCGCCACCGTGCATACCAGTTCGGCCGCCAAGACCATCGACCGCATCATCGACGTGTTCCCCGCCGGCGAAAAGCCGATGGTCCGCTCGATGCTTTCCGAAAGCCTGCGTGCGGTCGTCTCGCAATCGCTGCTGAAGAAGGTCGGCGGCGGTCGTATCGCGGCGCACGAAATCATGGTCGGCATTCCGGCCATCCGCAACCTGATCCGCGAGGACAAGGTGGCGCAGATGTACTCGTCGATCCAGACCGGCCAGCAGTACGGCATGCAGACCCTGGACCAGTGCCTGCAGGACCTGGTCAAGCGCGGCGTGGTCACGCGCCAGCAGGCATCTGGTTATGCCAAGAACAAGGAGAGTTTCAGGTGAGTGTCGGGATTCGAGATTCGGGATTCGGGATTGGCGAAAGCCATGATCGCGCCGCGGCTCGATATTCCAGCGCTTGCACAGACCGAAAGGCTGTCGGCCAGGAGCGCGTGGCGCGGGTCGGCAGCTTTGACGAATCCCGAATCCCGAATCTCGAATCCCGGGGACAAAAGCCATGAGCGACTTCGATTTCACCTCGTTTCTGAAACTGATGGTGCACAAGAAGGCATCGGACCTTTTCATCACGGCTGGTGTGGCGCCGTCGATGAAGGTGCAGGGCCGCATCGTGCCGATCACGCAGAGCCCGCTCAGCGTGCAGCAATCGCGCGACATGGTGCTGAACGTGATGACGCCGGCCCAGCGCGAAGAGTTCGAGAAGACCCATGAGTGCCAGTTCGCGATTTCGGCGCAAGGTGTCGGCCGTTTCCGTATTTCATGCTTCTACCAGCGCAATTGCGTCGGCATGGTGCTGCGTCGGATCGAGTCGAAGATCCCCACCACCGAGGAGCTGAACCTGCCGCCGATCATCAAGCAGCTGGCGATGACCAAGCGCGGCATCATCATCTTCGTGGGCGCCACCGGCTCGGGCAAGTCGACCTCGCTGGCGGCCATGGTCGGCTACCGCAACCACAACTCGACCGGCCACATCATCACGATCGAGGATCCGATCGAATACGTGCACAAGCACGAGGGCTGCATCATCACCCAGCGTGAAGTCGGCATCGACACCGACAGCTGGGAAAACGCGCTGAAGAACACCCTGCGCCAGGCGCCGGATGTGATCATGATCGGCGAAGTCCGCACCCGTGAAGGCATGGACCACGCCATTGCGTTCGCCGAAACCGGCCACCTGGTGTTGTGCACGCTGCATGCGAACAATGCCAACCAGGCGATGGATCGCATCCTGCACTTCTTCCCGGAGGATCGCCGGGAGCAGTTGTTGATGGATCTGTCACTGAACCTGAAGGGCATCGTGGCGCAGATGCTGATCCCCACCCCGGACGGCAAGGCGCGCCGGGTAGCGGTGGAAGTGTTGCTGGGCACGCCGCTGGCGCAGGACTACATTCGCCAGGGCGAGATCCACAAGCTGAAGGAGTTGATGAAGGAATCCACCCTGCTGGGCATGAAGACCTTCGACCAGGCGCTGGTGGAGCTGTACCACGCCGGCGAGATCAGCTACGAGGATGCCCTGCGCTATGCCGACAGCTCCAACGAAGTGCGTCTGCGCATCAAACTGGCCCAGGGCGGCGACGCGCACACGCTGTCGCAGGGGCTCGACGGCGTGGAGCTGGAAGAATCCTCCGACAAGAACCAGAACTTTGGCGGCAGCAACCTGCTGAACCGTTGACGCCGCTTCAGCGACACCAAGAAAAAGGAGCCGTGAGGCTCCTTTTCCTTGCGCGTCATGCGCTGCCCGCACGGCGGCTGGATCAGCGACCCAGCTTCAATGACCCATGCTGTTGTCAGGCTGCATTTTGTCCGCATGTGCCGCGCTGACGTTCAGCCCGGCGGAATTGACGCTCTTCACGCCTTTTACCTTCTTCGCCACGTTGGCCGCGCGCATCTTCTCGTGCGCACTACCGACGGTGCCGGTCAAGGTCACCACGCCATCGTTGGTTTCGACCGAAATATCGGTGGCATGGACGCCCTTGGTGGTGCCCAGTTCGGTCTTCACCTTGGTGGTGATCCAGCCATCGGCGGCCTTGTCCGGAACCGTCTGGTTGTCCGACGCTTTCTGCATCTGGTCATTGCCCTGCGACGCCATGGCCTGGCTGAACGGCACGGCGGCGAAGGCGAGCATCATGCTGGCGGCAATCATGCTGCGGCGGATCATGGACTTGTGGTTCATGGCAATCTCCTGTGGTGCGAATAGGCTGTCGTGGGACAGTCGGACGCCGCTGGCTGCGGTGTCCGTGGCGCCATGGCAACAGGTGCGACGTGAACTCCGCGTGCGCAATCATCTTGCCGATTCAGCGCGCGACCGGCTTTGCGAAGGAAGCGTCAGTAAAGCGTTGGCGACGCGTCACGAGGCCTGCGACAAGGCATGAAAAACCGGGGCGCCGCGACGCCCCGGTGGGTTGGGCGAATCGTCCTGGCGGGATGGGTTACTTCAGTGCGGTCTGGCTGGTGATCACCATCCCGTTGCCGTCGACGTGCATTTCCGCATCCATGCTGTCGATGCGTTCGGCCTGCTGCTTCATGGCTGCGAATTGGGCCTTGGCGCGTGTCGCTGCGTCGTCGGCCTTGGCATGGGACGCGTCACCGTTCTTGCCCATGGCGTCGGCTGCGGCGGTGAGGGTGCCGACCTTGTCCTGCATCAACTGCACCCACGACAAGTACATGGCACCACTCAAGTGCATGCGGGTCATCTGGCCGGCGCTGCCGCCGGGTTGCTTCAGCGTATCGGCGAGCTTGGCTTCCTCGCCAGCGCCCACGCCGAGTGCCAGCGCCTTGTCGCCCATGGCGACCCAGCCGGGCTGGCCCAGCATGCCGGCCATCTGTTGCGGCAGTGCCACCGGCTTGCCGTCATTGGCCGGCTTCAGCTGAGCCAGCGCGGGTACCATCATCTGGCCCATGGCCAGCAGGCCGGACGGGTTGCTGGTGGCCAGCACCAGTCGACCACTGAAGGTCGGCAGGCTGGAGTTCGGGTTTGGCATCAGCGAATCCAGTGCGATGCGTACGCCCAGCAGGTCGCCGAACGGCGGGATGGCGGCCTTCTGCATGGCCGGGCCCAGCTTGGCAAAGCCTTCGTTGAGGTCGCTCAGCGCGGGGCAGGTGAACGGCTTGGCGGCAACGGCCTCGGCCTGGGCTAGCCAAAACGTGCGCAGGGTGGAAATCGGCAGCGCCAGGCTGAGGTCGAACGGTGCAGTACCCGTGTTGCCCAGGCCGGGGAGGTCGATCGTGAGCCCGGCGAATGCCTTGCTGATGTCGTTCGCCAGCGCGATGTCGATGCGGCCATCCTGGTGTTTGGCATCCAGTTTGGTGTAGCCGAAGCTGATGTTCGGCACCCGCGCCGCGATGCGGGCGGCTTCGGTGCTGCACGCCGGCGAGGTATGCAGCTGATTGGCCACCGGCTCACCGGTCTTGGCTGACTCGGCTTCGGCGTGGGCCTTGCGGACCGCCTCGGCCAGTGCATCCTTGCCGTCGAGCGCCAGCGGCAGCGCGCGGGTCAGGTCCAGTTCGCCCACCAGCCATTTCTTGTAGCCCTTGGCTTTGGCCAGGTCGGCCAGCTGGCCGTCGTCCTGCATGCTCTTCTTTGGCCGGTCCAGGCCGAGTGCTTCACGCAGCATGGCCTGCGGCGGACTGGCCGGTAACAGGGCCGCGACGGCCTGCTTGTCGACCGTGGCCAGGATCAGCTCGGTGCCCGATTCGACGGAGACGTAGCTGCGATAGCTCTGCTTGCCTTCGGTGGCGACCGCGAACTTTTTCCCGTAGGCGGTTTCGAGCCGGCCGATGAAGGCTTCGAAGGCAGCCGGATCGCTCAGCTGGAAACGCATCACCGGCGCCAGGCCCAAGCCATAGAACGCGGAGTAACCCTTCAGATCCAGTCCGGCGGATTTCGCAAAACCTTCCACCGTCTTGCCTTTGAATTCGGTGCCCAGCGCACGCAGCAGGCGCGCGCCGTCGGGGTCCGTTTCCGCCAGGCTGTCGGCGGCGGCGTCGATCTGGGCCAGTTGGGACGGCAGCTGCGCATCGACCTGTGCCAGCAGCGCCTTGCGCGTGCTGTCGTCCAGCACGTCCAGGTTGGCCACGACGTATGGCGTGTCGGCCGGCACGAAGGCCAGCGGTGCATCCTTGTCCTTGTGCGAGCATGCCGCCAGCATGACGCTGGCCAGGCCCATCGCAAGATAGCGCGTCGTCGATCGCATGGTGATCCCCGGTGTGGTGAGAGCTCTGCCAGTCATTATGCCCGCTTGCCGAGGCCATCGGGTGCCAGCATTCGGCGCCAATGCGGATCGCTTGCGGCGGGTTTCAGCGTGCCAGAACTTCGTGCAGCACGGCCATGCGCACGAAAACGCCATTGCCGACCTGTTCGAGGATGCGCGACTGGGCGCCATCGGCCACGTCCGAGGCAATCTCGATGCCACGGTTGATCGGTCCGGGATGCATCACCAGGCAACCCGGGGCCGCGCGCGCCAGGCGTGCCCGGTCCAGTCCGTAGTGGGCGAAATACGCCGCTTCGTCCGGCAGTTCGATCGCGGCCATGCGCTCCTTCTGCAGGCGCAGCATCACCACCGCGTCGGCGCCTTCGATGGCCTCGTCGAAATCGGCGTAGCGCTTCCCCTCGGGTACGTCGCCTGCGTCGGGCATGAGCTCGGTGGGTGCGCACAGGCGGATTTCCCTTGCCCCCAGCGCCGCGAACGCGTTGATGTCGGAACGGGCCACCCGGGAATGCCTGATGTCGCCGCAGATCACGATCCTCAGGTTCTCGAAGTCCGACCGGTGCTGGCGGATCGTCAGCGCGTCCAGCAGGCCCTGGGTGGGATGGGCGTGGTTGCCGTCCCCGGCATTGATCACCGACACACCGCTCATCGCGTGGCGGACCAATTCATCCGGCGTGCCAGCGAGTTTGTGGCGCACGATGATCGCATCCAGGTGCATCGCTTCGAGCGTATGCAGGGTGTCGAACAATTCCTCGCCCTTGCTGGTCGAGGACAGGCCGATGTCGAAGTTGACCACGTCAGCCCCGAGTCGCCTCGCCGCCAGCTCGAACGAGGTACGGGTGCGCGTGGATGGCTCGAAGAACAGGTTCAGCACCGTGCGCCCGGCCAGGATGTCGAGCTTGCGCGTGCCGTGGGCGCAGGCATCGCGCAGCGCCTCGGCGCGGTCGAGCAGGCGCACGATGGTTTCGCGCGGCAGGTTTTCCAGGGTGGTGAGGTGGCGCAGGCGAGGGCTCATGACGGGAATTCGCTGGGTGGCTTTCAGGCGGACTGTTTTCAGGATGGATTGGTGGAGTGCGGGGCGACCGCGAGTTCGACCAACCATCGTTCGAGGATGACGGCGGCGGCTTCGGCGTCGATATCCGCCGCCTCGCGGCGACGTTTGAGTCCGGCGGCACGGCCGGCGGCGAACCGTTGCGCGGCTTCCTGCGAACTGTGGCGCTCGTCGACAAACTCCAGCGGCAGCTGGTAGCGCTGCTGCAACTGGGCTGCAAACGAGCGGGCGCGTCGGCTGGCGGGCTGTTCGGTGCCTTCGAGCGTCAGCGGCAGGCCAACCACGAGCGTGTCGGGCTGCCATTCCCGGCGCAGCGCATCGAGCCGGGTCCAATCGGGCCCATCGTCATGCATCGGGATGGTGGTCAGGGCACGGGCGGTGGCGGTGAAGCGGTTGCCGATGGCGACGCCGGTCAGGCGGCTGCCGACATCGAAGCCGAGCACACAGCTCATGCGTGGCCCACGTAGCCGGACAACTGACGAGGGTCGACCCCGACCAGGCCGGCGGCGGCACTCCAGCGCTCTTCCAGCGGTGTATCGAAGACCACCCGACTGCAGGCCTCGGTGGTCAACCACGCGTTGGCCATCAGCTCCTGCTCCAGCTGGCCGGCTTCCCAACCGGCGTAGCCGAGCACCATGACCGCCTGGCGCGGGCCTTCACCCGCGGCCATGGCCACCAGGATGTCGCGCGAGGTGGTCACCGACCAGTCTCCGTTGATGCGATAGCTCGATTCCCAGTCGCCTGCCTCGCGATGCAGCACGAAACCACGCTCCTGCTGGACCGGACCACCGATCAATACGGGCGCGTCGACCAGTTCATCGTCCACGCACGCCAGCTTCATCTGGGCCAACACGTCGCCGAAGCGGTATTCGGACAGCTGGTTCACCAGCAGGCCCACGGCGCCATCCTCATCGTGCTGGCACAGCAAGGCGACGCCGCGCGAAAACGGCGGGTCGGCCAGACCGGGCATGGCGATCAGGAAGTGTCCGGTGAGTGTCGAAAATTGCATGGCAGCCATGCGCCCATTGTAGTCGCAGCCGCGTGCAGGCGCTGGTTGTCACGGATGCCCGGATGGATTCGGCGCCGGTGCCGAATGGCGCAGGGCAGGCTCAGCGCGTTTCCAGCACGTTGTTGGGCTGGAACTGCCAGCTGCGCGTGATGTTGAGCTCATCGATATGCTCGCCGCCGCGCGGAGCAGGCGGGAAAGGTGCGGCCAGGCGCACGATGCGTTCGGCGGCGGCGTCCAGGATCTGGTACCCGGAGCTCTGGATCACATCGATTCTCTTGATGCTGCCGTCGAGGTTGAGCACCACGGTGAGCAGCACGTCGCCGTGGAGGCCACGCTCGCGCGCTGCCTCGGGGTAATTCAGGTTGCCGACCCGCTCGACCCGATCCGACCAGCCGCGCATGTAGGCGGCGTACGCGTATTCGCGGGTGCTCGCGGTGAGGTACTTGACCTTGGGACGCTTGGCCAATTCCCTCTTCTTGTGGCGCAACTCGGCAGCCAGTTGCGCGATGGTCTGCTGGCGCTCCAACTCGGCGGCGGTCGGCGTGGGGGGCTGCAGATCGACCTCGGTCTGCGCGATGGCGCTGCTGGCGCTGAAATCGCTGCGGCCGGTGGTGGTGACCATCCGGGTTGGCGCGGCGGCGCGCGGCGGTGGCGTGGTGTCCGCCATCGGTCGTGCGGCAACGCCCGGGTCGGGGCGTGGCAGCGCGCCGGAAAATTCTTGCGAGGGGCGCGCGGCATGATCGCCCCGGCCACCGCCACGATTGTTGGCCTGGGCCAGGAAGTCGGCCTTGTCCGGCACCTCCCGGTTGGCGACGTTGACCAGGGCCACGTCCAGCGTCGGCAGGCTCGGCGTCGGTTTGGCGAAATGGAAGGTGATGCCGAGCAGCAGCACGCCGTGCAGCAGCAGCGAGAACAGCAGGGTGGCGCCGATCGGGTTGGGGCCAGCGGTGACGGTTGCAACGGTGCTCACGCAGTACGGTTTCCACTGGCATGTCGTTCGATGACGTCGAACAGCTGGCCGGCAATATTAAGCCCGAACTGGCTGTCCAGCTCGCGCACGCAGGTCGGAGATGTGACGTTGATCTCGGTCAGGTAGTCGCCGATCACGTCCAGGCCGACGAACAGCAGTCCGCGTCGGCGCAGTTCCGGGGCCACTTGGGCCGCGATCCAGCGATCGTGCTCGGACAGC
>Ga0208357_1002544_pt1 | contig 11994 bp, 7 predicted proteins | sample NGESurdeep092012_6_FD_184487 | JGI IMG/M metagenome (GOLD analysis project Ga0208357, IMG submission 184487) | Arctic peat soil microbial communities from Barrow, Alaska - NGEE Surface sample F52-2 deep-092012 (SPAdes) | ecosystem: Environmental > Terrestrial > Soil > Wetlands > Peat ... | reverse complement strand
TACTGCGCATACAGCGACGTTCGGCCGTCTACGCACCCATTTGGCTGGAGCGTCCAAAGCCCGAGGCGGCCGGCGACCGGCCGGAATTCAGCCGCGAGCGCGCATGCTACGTCTGCAAGCAGCCCTTCGCGACAATGCATCGCTACTACGATTCGATGTGCGAGGCCTGCGGCGATTTCAATTATGCCAAGCGAGAACAGACGGCCGATCTCTCGGGTCACTATGCCCTGGTCACCGGTGCCCGGGTCAAGATAGGCTTCCAGGCGTCCCTGAAGCTGCTGCGGGCCGGTGCACATGTCATCGTCACCACCCGCTTCCCGGTGGACGCCGCCGACCGATACTCTCAAGAGCTGGACTTTCCAACCTTCCGCGAGCGTCTGCAGATCCACGGCATCGACCTCAGACACACCCCCAGCGTGGAGCTGTTCGCCCGCTTCCTCGTCGAACGGCTGCCGCGGCTGGACTATATTTTAAACAACGCCTGCCAGACCGTGCGTCGCCCGGCGGGTTTCTTCCAACATCTGCTGGCCGGCGAAGCCGAATCGATCGGCGCGCTTCCCGAGGCCTGGCGTAGCACTCTCGCCGATCACGACGAATTGCGGCGGACCCTGGCGGGGTCTCAGATCGGCGACGGGACGGCGGCCGCCGGGGCATTGATGGCTCCGGTTGCACAATGGCATGGCGAAGGACTGCTGCACAGCGCGGCACTGTCGCAGCGGCGTTACCTGGATGAGGACTTTCGCGGCGGCGAGGCGCTGTTCCCGGCGAATCGCTACGATGAGGATAGGCAGCAGGTCGACCTGCGCGAGGTCAATAGCTGGCGGCTGCGCATGCATGAAGTCGAGACGCCCGAACTCCTGGAGGTGCAACTCGTGAACGCCATCGCGCCGTACATTATCAACGCCCGGCTGAAGTCGCTCATGTTGCGCACGCCCGGGCGCCACAAGCATGTCGTCAACGTCAGTGCCATGGAGGGCCAGTTCTATCGCACCACCAAGACCGACAGGCACCCGCACACCAATATGGCAAAGGCAGCGCTCAACATGATGACTCGGACCAGCGCGCCCGACTTCGTGAAGGACGGCATCCACATGAACGCCGTGGACACAGGATGGGTCACCGACGAGGACCCTGCCGTCCACGCCGCGCGCAAGGTCGGTCTTGGTTTCTCGCCGCCGCTCGACATCATCGACGGCGCCGCGCGTATCGTCGACCCGATCTTCGCCGGGCGCCTCACCGGCACGCATGTGTGGGGCCAGTTCCTTAAGGACTACAAGCCCGCGCCTTGGTAGTTCCAGGCGCGGGCCCGAAATATCAGAGCTGCGCAACCCCCGGTCAATTAATGTTGACTCGCCTCAAATTTGCGCACATGGATCGGGCGATTTGCCCGTCACGGCAGCGGCTTACCGCGGCTCACGTTTCCCTGCCGAGCAGAGCTTCCTCAAAGGGAAAACGTGATATCAGCTCACTGCCGGTCGCCGTGATCAGTACTTCTTCTTCTAACTTGACGCCTTCCGACCCGCCCACTTCACCGATGTAGCTTTCGACGCTCACGACCATGCCCGGCTCCAGCACGCCGTCTCCGCCGTACGTGGCGAAATCCTGCGCGTGGGCGATGAATGGGGTTTCTCCATGCATCCCTACGCCATGCATGACGGATGTGTAGCGCCGCTCCACGAACTGTTCTGGAATCTTCCAGGCTCGCTCCGACACTTGCCGGTACGTCAGACCGGGCTTGATGATGTCGATGTTGTGCTGAATCTGGTCGTACGCCAGTTGATAGATCATTTTCTGATGCGCTGTCGGACGTCCCGGGCCGCAATGGAACGTTCGCGAGAAATCGGAGAAATAGCCGAAGCAACCGATGACATCGGTATCGAGCGCCACCAGTTCACCGGGGCGCACACGTCTGCCGCTCGACTCGTTGAACCAGGGATTGGTACGTGGACCCGATGTGAGCAAACGGGTCTCGACGAACTCACCGCCCCCGCGGATGACCTCCCCGTACATGAGCGCAAACAATTCCTGTTCAGAGACACCCGGCTTCACCGCCTCCCGCACCGCCGACACCGCGAACTCCGCGGCCGACATACTGAGCCGCAGACACGCGACTTCCTCCTCGCTCTTGATTCGACGCACATGCAGAATTTCTTGCTGACAATCCGTGACCGTGCAGCCGGCGTGTTCCAAGGCGAGCGCTAGGAGGTGCCCACATCGGTCGAGGCCCAGCTTCTTCGAACCCCGTCCGTATTCACGGACCAGATCGGCGATTTCTTCGGCGAACGGGCGGGCGGTGTCAGCGTCGCGGCCCGCCACCGATGACCAGACGATTTTCGAATTGCGTGCCTCTTGAACCGTTTCCAGACGGGTCGACACGTGCGCGCTCTGCGGATACTCGAACAAGATGACCGGACCTTCGGTCGGCACGAAGAAATAGCGCGTCGAGTTGCGAAGGAAGTACCCAAACATGTTTCTCGAGCCGGTGGCGTAGCGCTGATTGTTCGGATCGAACAGCAGCAGAGCGGCATACTGGTTTTCGCGCATCATGCCGCGCAGGCGAGCGAGTCGGTCGGCGCGCAGCTTGAGGGTGTCGACGCTGGCCGGTTCCGTGTCCGTCACCCAGAGACCGGGACCCGCATCCAGGCGCCCTTGCGCGCTGCTCGATCGATCGCTCACTATTCTTAGCTTTGACCCATTCGGAGTCTGTGATGTTGACTCCGATCATCATGGATCAAGGATTCCTGGCATACAATTCAGTTACTTGCAATATCGCATTGCATAATTGCGAGCCAGGGGGAGACCATCTAAAGGCTTAATTCGCGCCTTCGGCGATGGCAGAGTTCGGCACGCTGCTCGACATGCCGCCCGTTTCATAATTCAACGCGGACTCCTGAATCAGCACGTCGTAGCGCGCCCCGGTGGCCGCGATCTGGGCCGAGGTGAGTTCGAGCTGCGCCTGGCTCAGTTCGACAATGGAACTACTGCCCGCCTTATAGCGCGCCTCGGCCAGTTGGTAGGCGGTGGCGGCATAGCGGCTCAACTGTTGCGTCGTGCGCTGCTTCTGCCGAGAATTATTGAGGTTCAACCATGCGATCCTGACGTCGCGCGTCACATCATCCTGAAGCGCGCGCAGCGTCTCGGCCGCGGACTTCGCGCGCAGTTCGGCTTCGCGTTGGCGACCCCGGTACAGGCCGCCCGCAAACAAGGGAACGCTCACTTGAATGCCGCCCGCGCTATAATCATTGGGCAGCCGGGCATCGTGAGAAGGCGCATCGCCCGCCGCAATCACCGCGGATATCGTCGGCAACCGCGCGTCGCGCAGCGAGCGGGCCAAGCGCAACGCGGCGTCGCGCTCGTCGCGGAAGCTCGCAAGCTCCGGCCGATCCCGCAGCGCCTGGTCGATCAGCGGCGCAACGTCATTCTCAGATCCGATCGGCGCGTTCGCGGACTCCACGAGAATAAAATTCTGTTGCTCGCGGTAGCCCATCGCCGTGGACAGGGACGCCAGCGCGGAATCGAAATCGTTTTGAGATTTCTGCAGCAGCAGCTTGCCGTCTTCGAGAGCGACACGGGCGAAGCTGACATCGAGCTCCGATTTGAGTTTGTTGGCGGCGAGAATGCTTACCCGATCCAGAAGCAATTGCCGCGTGTCCACCGTTTGCCGCGCGACGTTCTCCAGAGCCTGCGCCTGCAGCACACTGAAGAAGCTGCGATCGACCTCGAGGAGCACCTGTTCGCGCGTGGTTTCGGCGTTATGACCCTCGGCGCTGGCCTGCAGCTTGGAACTCGCGACATAATTCGAGGTGCGGCCGAAATCGGTGATGAGCTGGCTCACGCCCGCGCCATAGGCCGCCCGATTGTAGACGCTTGGGTTATTGAGACCGCCCGCCATGATGCGGGTGTTCGCCGCCTCTGCCTGAACCACGGAGCCGTAGAGATTCACCTGCGGCAAAAGACCGGAGCGAGCCTGCTTGACGACCTCGTCCGCGGCCAGGGCAAGATAATTGGCGGCGGCGATGCCCGGATGATTCTTGAGCGCAATGGCGTGCGCCTGGTCGAGAGTCAGCGGCTGCGGCGCGTTCGCAGACTCACCGCTGTCCGGCGCGCGGGCGTAAGTCTGGGTCTGCGCCACGATCGGCGGCGCATCGAGGAGATTGGTGTTGGGCAGCGAATCCGCCGCATCGCCGGCGCATGCGGCGATGGACCACGGCGCGACGGACCATGCGGCGGTGAGCACGATTAAAAGGCTTGGTTTCATCGAGCGGCGTCCGGATTGCCGAGAGGGTGTCCATGTTCCTCGTGTTTCTCCTCGTCCCGGAGATGCACGATGTAGTAGGCGGCGGGTACGATGTAGACCGTCAGCACCACGGACACGGCCAGGCCGCCGATGATGGCGCGCGCCAGCGGCGCGTAAGCCTCGCTGCCGGTGCCGAGCTTCAGGGCCATTGGAATCAGGCCCATCAACGTCGCGAGCGAGGTCATCAGGACAGGACGCAATCGCACACGGCATGCCAACGAGACGGCTTCGCGCAGCGTATGACCTTCGGCTCGCAGCCGGTTGGTAAACTCGACGATGAGGATGCTATTCGATACGACGATGCCCACCATCATCACGACGCCCATCAGCGACATTATATTGAGCGTGGTTCCGGTCAGGAACAGGATGAGGAGCACCCCGGTCAGTCCTGTCGGCACTGCGAGCAGGATGAGCAGCGGATCGATGAACGACTGGAACTGTGCGACCAAAACCAAGTAGACCAGCAGTGTGGAGAGGATCAGGCCGAAGCCGAAGGCGCTGAACGACGTCTGCATCGCCTGCGCCGAACCGCGCACTGTCACGCGCACCCCTTCGGGGAGCGTCGTCGCATGAATGATCTTCTGCACCTGGCTCATCACCCCACTCAAGTCCTCGCCCGAGGGTGCGACGTAGACGTCCATCTCGCGCCGCAATTGGTAGTGATCCACCTCCGTGGGAGATTCGATATGGTGCACGGTGCTCACGGTGTCGAGCTGCGTCGCTTGCGTCGAATGGGCACCGCGCAGCGGCACCGACGACAGATCCGCGAAGCTGTGAATCGAATTCTCCGGATATTGGACCGTAAGCATGTAGTCATTGCCGCTCTTCGGATCGACCCAGTAACTGGGGGCGATCATCTGATTCGAGGCGAGCGCGGTAATGACGTTGCCGACCACCTCTTTCTCGCTCAGACCGAGTCCACTGGCGCGGACCCTGTTGATATCGAGCTTCAGCGACGGGTAATCGATGTCCTGTGGAACCAGCACATCGCTGACGCCCTTGAGCGCGCGCGCTTTGTGTGCGATTTGCGTGGCAATGCGGTGAGTCTCCTCGAAGTTGCTGCCGCTCACCTGAATGTCGAGCGGCGCCGGCAACCCGAGATTGAGGACGGCATCGACCAGCCCACCGGTCTGAAAATATGCGGCGAGTTGCGGCATCTTTTCCCGCAGCCGCTGCCGCACCAAATCCATGTACTGAAAACTGCTCAGCGTGTGCCCATCCTGCAGCCCCACCTGCACGAACGCGGTGTGCGGGCCGGAATTCGAGGTGTACATCGATGAGAACCCGGGAGTGGTGCCGATATTCGAGACGATGATCTTGAGTTCTTTGCGCGGCACGATGCTGCGTACGATCTGCTCAACCTGACTGACGAGCTGGTTGGTGATCTCCAGACGGGTGCCGGTGGGCGCCTTGAGATTGATGACGAACTGACTGGGATCGGTCCGTGGGAAGTAGGCCTTGCCGACGAACGGATACAGCCCGAGGCTCAAGATGAAAATGCCGGAGATCGCGAGCACGGTCGCGAGGGGACGCAGCAGCGCCCATCCGAGTGTAATCTCATAGCGATCCAGCATGCCGGTGAACCGGCGATTGAAGCCGAGGTTGAAGCGCCGTCCCCAGGAGATGCGAGCCGGCCCGGCCAATGCTCCCGCGGGTTGCCCCGCGGCGCCGGCGTCACCGGCCGCGGGATCCCCGACGGCGGCGTCATGTCCTTCGGCAACGTGCTGGTGCGGGCCCTTCATGAGTTTCGCGCAAAACAGCGGCACCACCGTCATCGCGACGAAGTATGACGCGAACAGCGACAACACGACGGCGAGCGCAAGAGCCGTAAAGAGGAATCGGCTCACGCCGTACAGGAAAGTCACGGGGAAGAATACGATGGCGGTGGTGAGCGTCGCCGCGAGCACCGGCAGCGCGACCTCATTGCCGCCCTTCTCGGCCGCCACCTCCGGAGTTTCGCCGAGTTCCATGTGACGGAAGATATTTTCGAGTACGACCACGGAATTGTCGATGAGCCGGGAGAATGCAAGCGCGAGGCCGCCCAAAATCATTGCATTGATGGTGTTGTCGCCGAACGACAAGGCGATGAAGGCCGCCAGCGCCGACAGCGGAATGGACAAAAACACCGCCGCCGTCGCCCGCATGCTGCCGAGAAAGACGAGAATCATGATGCCCGTCAGCACCAGTCCGATCGCCCCCTCGTGAATCAGGTTCTCGATGGCGCTGCGAACGAACTTCGACTGATCGAAGACCACGTCCGCCACGAGTTGCTTCGGCACATCCACCAGATGCGCGACGCCCTTTTTGATGCCCTCCACCACCGCAATGGTGTTGGCATCGCCGCCCTGCTTCATCACCGGCAGATACACCGAGGGCTGCCCGTCGACGCGCACAATGTTGCTCTGGATCTGCGCCGCATCTTCGGCCTTACCCACGTCCTCCACGAGCACCGACGCATTGCCGACCGTCTTTAGCGGCAGACGATCGATGTCCGCCATCGAGTTGATCTGGCTATTGGCATAGAGGTTGTAGTCGTACGGCCCGATCTTCACGTCCCCGGCCGGGAGGATCAGGTTGGCCTCATTGACCGTCCGCACCACATCCATCACGCTCAACTGATGCGCCTGCAGTTTGAGCGGATCGACATACACCATGATCTGCCGGTACTTACCACCAAAGGGCTGCGGCACCGATGCACCGGGCACATTCGCGATCTGGTTGCGGACGTCGTACTGCCCAATGTCGCGCAACTTCGCCTCGTTGAGACCCCGTCCTTTCAGGGTGACCAGACACACGGGCAAGCTGGAGGCATCGAACTTCAAAACGACGGGCGGCAGAGTGCCTGGCGGGAGCTTGCGCAGGTCGGCCATGGCGAGGTTCGCAATGCTCGTGACCGCCGCGTCCGCGTCGAAACCCGGCTGGAAATAAATCTTGATCAGGCTTACGCCCGGGAGCGAACGCGACTCGATGTGATCCACACCGCTCGCGAGCGTGAAGAAACGCTCGAACCGGCCGGTGATGTCGGTCTCGATCTGTTCCGGCGGCATGCCGGAGAAGAAAGTGGCCACCACCACCACCGGAATCCGAATGGCCGGAAATAAGTCGACCGGCATTCGGGCCAAGGTCGTCACGCCCACCACGCAGGTGATCAGGCAGATAACGATGATCAGGTAGGGAAAGCGGATGGCAAAGCGTGACATAAGTAGTGGATCGGACCCGAGTGCTAGTGAGGCTGAGCGAGGAAGGCGCGCAGCTTCTCCAGCGTGAAATCGGTTGCGCGGCAAACCGCGATCAACGCCTGCTCCCGGGCGACGATTTTGGCGGCCGCTTGCGGAATTTGGGACGCAATGGCGAGCGGCACCGACTGCACACCATGCAGGTCTCCATGCAGCAGGTCACCGGATTGAATGGTCAGGCCACCGATCTTCACCGGATTTCCGAAGTCCACGATATGTACGTAGCCGTGCGACACCGAGACACAGCCTGCGAAGTAGTGAAATCCGGCGCTTCGCGCCGCCGGAATATCGCGTACCGCGCCGTTGGTCACGACACCCGCGCAGTGCAATGCACGCAAAATGTTCATGTGCACTTCGCCGATCAGTGAACACAGGCCGGGCTTTGCCGCGGTATCTTGCACGACGACTACGCGGGGAGCGGGAAGCGACGCAATGTAGTCCCACCAGTCGGTTCTGTCCGGATAAAGGCCGCCCGCGGTGGGGGGAGCGGAACCACGAATGGTCACGGTTGCGGCATATCCGACCATGGGAGCGAGTTCCGGAAATAGACCCCGTACCGTACTGTCGACGAAGCCCTCGTTGCGCAACCGTTCGTCAAACGTCTCGATCGTATTAGCGAGGGTGCAGGCGTCCAGACCGCGCAGCGCTTGCAGTTGCTCGGCGGTGAGTATGGGGTTCATTCGCGGGCGAGCGGCTTCGTGATTCTCGGTCGCACTTTCTCGCCGGCGACCAGCTGACCTGGGTTGCTGATCATGACGAGATCACCCACTTTGAGCCCGGCAAGCACTTCGTACTTCGCCGCGGTCTCCATGCCGAGCGTCACCGGCCGTTCTTCGACTTGGTGAGAGGGACTGACCAGGAACACGGACTTCCCCCCCGGCGGCACCGCTTCGATCGGGATGGTGAGCGCGTACGGGCGCTGAGCCACCCGCAGCGTCACATTCGCGTACATACCCGGCACGAGTTCCAAGGTGGGATTGGGGACTTCCATTTCCACGATCATCGTGCGCGTGCTGTCATCGATCCGGTCCGCGAAGCGCGCGATCTTGCCGCGAAACTCGCGATTGCCGAGGGAATCGACGATGACGCTCACGGGAGCGCCGAGCCGCATGTCCTTTACATAGTCGACCGAGACGGGAAAATCCAGCCGCAACAGCGTGTTGTCGGAAACGCGCACCAGCGGCATCGCCTGGGTCTGCGAGGCGGTGCCCGCCTGAATCAGCGCACCGGGATCGGCATAGCGCTTGGTGACGACACCGCCGAAGGGCGCCGTAATCCTCGTGTAACCCACGAGCGTTTGATATTTCTGGACATCCGCCTTCGCACCCGCGAGAGCACCTTGCGCGGTAGCGTCCTTGTCCTCCGCGGTATCGAGATCTTGTTGCGCGATAAGGTTCGGATGCTCCTTGTTGACCTCGACCAGGCGGGTATATGCAAGGTGCAAATCCTTATAGTCGGCCGCGGCGCGCTCGCGCGCGGCGATGGCCTGATCGAGTTCATCTCCGAGCTCAGGAATTTCCAGGACCGCCAACAGTTCGCCGGCCTTTACCTTGTCGCCGATATCCACGTTGATCCGCTTCACATAGCCCGATACCTTGGCGTGCACGTCCACTTCGTTGTAAGCACGAAATTCCGCCGGAATGGTGATCTGCTTGAACAGATCCTCGCGATCCACTTTGACCACCGCCACGGCGGGAATGGCCGTGGCATTGTCAGAGCCCGTCTGGGCTCGTCCAGCCCAAGGGCGAAGCAACATGACCGCGGCGATAACGACAACCGCGATCGACAGACCCCACGCGAGCGGCCGCCGCAGCGAGCGGCGACAGATCGGCGGGGGCGACGGAACATCTTCGGGAGCATTGGTATTCATGAGTGTGCGTGCAGGGAAGTTTCGGTGGCCAGTGACTGGGTGATGCGGAAGCGGCTGCCCTTGCCGGGGGCGCTGACGACTTCGACTTTGGCGCCGTGCGCGGCACAGATGGCTTCCACGATGGACAGACCCAGGCCGGCGCCGCCTCGGTCTCGCGAACGGGAATCATCGACGCGATAAAATCGCTTGAACACGTACGGCAGCGCTTGCGGCGGAATTCCGATGCCGTCATCGGTGACGTCCAGGACCGCGTACCCGGCCTCACGCGCGGTCTTCAGACTCACGCGGCCGCCGACAGACGTGTACTTGATGGCGTTATCGAGAAGATTGACGACCACCTGCTTCATTCGGGCGCGATCGCCCTCGACGATGACGCTCGACGAGGCATCGCACACGACCGTTATGTTCTTGTCCTCGGCGAGCAGGCTCATCTGGTCCGCGGTGGTCGCAGCCAACTCCGCAAGATCGAACTTCACCCACTCTGCGCGGGCCTCGCCGACGTCCAGCCGCGACAGAGCCAGCAATCCCTCGACTATCTCGCCCAACCGATCGACCTCTTCAAGCAGGCTGCCCAGCGTCTCTCGCGTCTGCGGCTTCAGTTGCACGTCTTGCGCGAGACTCTCCAGTTCGCCGCGCAATACAGTGAGCGGAGTACGCAGCTCATGCGAGGCGTCGGCGACGAACCGCTTGGAGCTTTGGATCGATTCCTCGAGGCGGCTGATCAAGCGATTGAGCGACAGCGACAAGCGCTCCAGTTCGTCCCCGGATTGCACCACCGGCAGCCGTTCGCTCAAATTATGTTGAGTGATATCCTCAGCCTTGTGCGCGATCCGCTCGACGGGCCTCAAGGCACGGCGCACCAGGATGAATCCGCCGGCTACAGCCACGCAGACGGCGATCGGCAGTCCGATCAGCAGCATGATCAGCACCTGACTGAGCGTCTCCTCGGTGCGGGCGTTCGAGATGCCGACCTCGACCACGTATCGCGAACCACCGGTCACCGCATACGGGAGGGCAGCCACCAACAGCGAGCCGCTGGGCAACGTCTCCTTGCGCGAGAACTCCCCCACGCGATTCAAGGGCGGTGGCGGGACCGTGGCGGGATCAAAGCTATTGTTCTTAGGACGGCCCGAGGCATAAACGACGTGCCCATCGCTACGTGTAATGCGGATGAAGCGATCGTTGGCCTGGGGCGAATACAGGTCCTCCACTTCGCCGGCCATTGCCGCGTCGCCCGTGCGGCCGGCCGCGACCAGCAATGTGTCGGCGATCTGTCCGGCGCGCCGCGCCTGAGTGTCGAGCAAATTGGCTTCAAGGTAGTGCCTCAGGAAGAGAAAAGTCAGCACGCCGAGCAGCAGGAATACGACGGTCAAGAGCCCGGCATACCAGGCGACAAGACGGAAGCTCAAGGAACGAGTATTCACGCGTCGGCGCTCTCGCCTAAGCCGTATCCCACGCCGCGCACGGTGCGAATCAACTTCGTCGGAAAAGGATCGTCCAGCTTGCGCCTGAGGTGACGCACGTAGACGTCGACGATGTTGTTCAATCCCTCGAAGCTTTGATCCCACACGTGTTCGATGATCATCGTGCGGGAAAACACCCGACCCGGATTGGTGGCCAGGTACTCCAGAAGCGCGTATTCCTTTGCGGTGAGCTCGATTCTCTTGCCGTTGCGCTTCACTTGCTGCGACAGCCGGTCCATTTCGAGATCACCGACGCGTAACACCGTGGCGCGGCTTATCGGACCGCGCCGCAATAGCGCCTTGACCCGCATGACCAACTCGGCGAAGGCGAACGGTTTGGTCAGATAATCGTCGGCACCCGCCTCGAAGTGCTCAACCTTCGCCTCGGTCGCATCGCGCGCGGTAAGAATCAGGAGCGGAACTTCGCGTTTTTTGCGGCGAACGCGCCGCAGAATCTCCGTACCGCTGAGGCGCGGCAGCATCAGGTCCAGAATGATGAGATCGTATTCGTAGGCGTCGGCCATCTCCCAGCCACTCTGACCGTCGAGCGCCACATCGACGGCATAGCGCTCCGCCTTGAGCGCACGCTCAATCAGCTCGCACAGCTTCTTCTCATCTTCAACTAGGAGGATTCGCATCGTCTTTCCGTTGACGAAAGGAAAACACGCCCAGATTAAAATGCGGCGTACATACCATTAAAAATCGTTCAGAAACCTACCTCGGCACATGATGTTGACCGGTTGGTTTGCGATTCGCCCGCCCAGTATCCCACCCGGCGCCTTAAAAAGGCAGCAGTCGATCGACCGCCCGAATGGTCTGCGGACCCTTCTGCGACTTGACTTGATCTCCGGGGTGGAACTGCGCAGCGTTGCCCATCACGATGGAGACCATTCGATTCGGATAAAGTGTGACCTCGTTCTCACCGAAACCGGACATCGTGGGGAGCTGAAATCGCTTGCCGCTGGCACTGCCGACATAGGGCATGAAATGAAAACCCATCTCGTAGAACTGCGCACCTGCATCCGCGTTCTGCGGCTCGACACGGGAGACGGAGAAGTCGCCATCCTTCTCGATCGCACCCCGCGCCGCCAGTAAATCCGCTGTGAGATGACGATTCAGAAGCTGGCG
>Ga0208357_1002543_pt1 | contig 11996 bp, 9 predicted proteins | sample NGESurdeep092012_6_FD_184487 | JGI IMG/M metagenome (GOLD analysis project Ga0208357, IMG submission 184487) | Arctic peat soil microbial communities from Barrow, Alaska - NGEE Surface sample F52-2 deep-092012 (SPAdes) | ecosystem: Environmental > Terrestrial > Soil > Wetlands > Peat ... | reverse complement strand
GCACCACCTCGAAGCGCTCGCCCTCGATGTACTCGGACACAAGCACCCGGCGCGTCGAAAGCTCGGTGTTGACCGCGGGGACGGAGACGAACGGGTGGCCGCGGCGCAGCCGCTCGATCCGGCGATGGTTCTGCGCCTCGAGCTCATAGTCGAGCTCCTCGACGATCCGCTCGCGCAGCTCCGAAGCGAGCGCCTTCGCGTCAAGGCTGGGCGCGAGCCGCTTGACCAGCGGCAGCAGCAGGTCGTTGCGCGCGGCCGCGGCCGCGTCCTGCTCGCCGCCCGCCGCCGCGAGCTGCACCGCGTCCTGCTGCGTGGCCGTGTAGAGCATCAGTGCCCGCAGCCCCTCCGCGTACGCCTTCTGCTGCATGAGCATCCGGCGCACGTCCGGGTGGTTGATGATCGTCACCCGGGGCGACGTCTTGTCGAACTGCCTGGCCAGGTCCGGGCCCTGCACGCGGCTCTTGGCGAACTCGAGCGCGTTGAGGTAGCCGGTGGACAGCGTCTCGATCGCCTTGCTGCCGACCAGCATCCGCGCGTGCTCGATGACCGTGAACATCTGCCTGATGCCGTCGTGGACGCCGCCGACCAGGGTGCCGACTGCGGGCCGGCCCGGGTCGCCGCCGAACGTCAGCTCGCACGTCGTCGAGACCTTGAGGCCCATCTTGTGCTCGAGGTTGGTGACGCGGGCGCCGTTCCGCTCGCCGAGCGAGCCGTCCTCGTTCACCAGGTACTTGGGCACCAGGAACATGGACAGGCCCTTGGTGCCGGGTCCGGCCCCCTCGGGCCGCGCGAGCACCAGGTGGAAGATGTTCTCGGTCATGTCCTGGTCGCCGTTGGTGATGAACCGCTTGACGCCCTCGATGTGCCAGCTGCCGTCGGGCTGCTCGATCGCCTTGGTCCGCCCGGCCCCCACGTCGGAGCCGGCGTCCGGCTCGGTCAGCACCATGGTGGCGCCCCACTCGCGCTCGACCGCGAGCTCGGCGAAGCGCTTCTGCTCGGGGGTGCCGAGCGTCCACAGGACGGTCGCGAACGACGGCCCGTTGGAGAACATCCAGGCGGCCGGGTTGGCGCCGAGGATGAAGCTCGCGGCCGCCCAGGACAGCGACCTGGGAACCACGGTGCCGCCGAGCTCGGGCGGCACCGAGAGCCGCCACCACTCGGCGTCAAGCAGCGCCCTGAACGACTTCTTGAACGACTCCGGCATGGTCACGTTCCCGGTCGCGGGATCGAACACCGGCGGGTTGCGGTCGCCGTCGACCAGCGAATCGGCCAGCGGCCCGGTCGCGAGCCTGCTGACCTCGGCCAGCATGGCGCGCGCGGTTTCCTCGTCCACCTCGGCGAAGGGCCCGGCGCCCAGGATCTCCTGGCGGCCGAACACCTCGAACAGGTTGAACTCGATATCCCGGAGATTGCTCTTGTAGTGGCTCATGTACACGCTCCGCCTCGTCGGTGCCTGATTACATGTTACTCGCTAGTAGCATTCCGCGCGCGGCCGGCCCGCCCGCTATTTCCGCTGCGGTCGCCCGGACCGACTGCTACAGTGCGTCAGAAGACGATGACGGAAGCCAGCCCCTGTTCGCCTGTTTCAGCACTTTTGAGGCACAAAGGACCCCTTGGCATTAGGCTTCCGACTCGTGACGGACGCACGCGACCCCTCGGCAGGCATCCCCATGCGGCAGCCTAGCGATGGCATGCCTCCCCGGCAGCCGGGTGGCGTGTCCTCAGCCCCCCCGTTCTCAGCCGACCTGCCCGACCGGCACCCGAAGGCGCGCGCTACCGGCAGCTTCGACGCCTTCGGTGGCGGGAACCTGCCAGCCCGCGGCCCGGGCGGACCGGGGCGGGGAGAAGGCCAGCGTGGCGAGGCCCAAGAGGCATTCCCCGTGCGCCAGCCGACCGCGCGGCCGATGCGAACAAGCAGCGGCCGTCACCGCCGGGCGGTGCCCGCCAGCCTGCCGCAGACCGCGCCGGCCCTCGTGCTCGCCGTTCCCGGCACCGACACCGACCTGACCTCCGGCCCGGCCGGCGAGCTGACCGCCATCCTCCGGGTGGACAACCCGGCGGTGGAAGTGCGGGCCGCGCGCATCGACGGCGGCGGCCCTGCCGACCCCTCCGACCTGCGGGCGGTACTGGCCGACGTGGCCACCCGGCGGCCCGACGGCCCCCCCTGCGCGGTGGTGATCCCGCTGATCGCGACGGTCAACCCCCCGGTGATCACCAGGCTGCGCGAGTCGGTGGCCGCCAGCGGAGTGAACGCCCTCGTCAGCGGCTTCCTCAACTCGAACGCGATGATCGCCGAGGCGCTGCACATCAGGCTGGCCGAGGCCGGCCTCGCCCGCGCCGACCGGGTGCGCCTGTTCAGCATCGTCACCGCCGCCGACGGCGTCCTGATCGCGACATCGGGCGGGCCCAACGGGGCCGCCTCGGCCAACGTGACCTCGGTGCTGCTCGCCGCGCGACTCGCGCTGCCGGTCATCACCGCGTCGGTCGACAGCGCGCCGACCGTCCTCGACGGCATCATGCGGCTGAAGGAGATGGGCGTCAACCGGCTGGCGATCGCCCCGTGCTTTATCGGCCCCGAGGTCGCCAAGTTCGACCTGGATGCCCTGCTCGCGCTCGGCGCGGAGTGCGCGGCGCCGATCGGCGCGCACTCCAACATCGCCAAGCTCGCCGCCATGACCTACGGGCAGGCGCTCAACTCGCTCGGCGTCCCGGTCGGGTCGGACCAGGACCGGCACGGCCAGCACGAGTAACCGGCCGTGGTCCGATGCGTACGCATAGGACCAACTAGGAGATCTTTCGGCGTATCCTCGCAACCGTTGACGCTTTGCTGACGTCATAGCTGACAGCAGAGTCAAATGCTTGTGATTGTGGGGAATCGTATGCGCGCGGTATCCAAGGCGCTCGGCGCCATCATTACGGCGGCGGCCCTCGCGGCCGTGGTGCCGGTCGCGGCCAGCGCCGTCACCGCCAGCCCGGCCGCGCCCTCGGCGGTCGCCGCCGACAGCCCGGCCGGCTTCATGTATGGAACCGACAGCTGGCCGGCGACCGCCCTGCTCAGCAACCCGTACCGCGAGCCCGTCCTCTGGGGCCCCTACGGCGGCTACATGGGCATGGCCGGGAACTGGGCCCGCGTGGAAGGGTGCAAGACCGGCAACTTCCTCGCCTGGTCCCCGACCAACAGCGCGGAGGCCGACGCCAACTTCACCAAGAACCACGTCGGCGTCGGCACCGGCGTCTACTGGTACATGGGCGGTCCCGGCGTCGACCCGCACTGGAAGGGCACCACGGCGGAGGCCTCCAGCTGGGGCGCGGCGCAGGCAGCGGACGCACTCTCGGCGATGAAGAGCCTCAAGGTGACCTACTCGGTGGTGTGGGCCGACATCGAGCTGCCGGGCATCCTCCCGGCCAAGGACAACGGCTGGAACAGCGTCTACTCCTCGCCCTGCAGCGAGCACGTGATCCACACCTCCGTCCCGGCCGCCGTCGACCGGGCCGAGTTCAACGGGTTCGCGAACTACATCACCGCGCACTCGAAGTACAAGGTCGGCGTCTACTCCTCGGCCCCGGTCTGGAACAGCATCTTCGGCACCGGCAGCTCGGGCAGCATCCCCAACACCTACGAGTGGACCTACCTGCCGGAGACTTCGACGGTGACGTCCTCGACCGAACCGAGCGGCTGGTGCCTGCACAACTCGAAGACCTGTGCGCAGTTCTTCGGCGGGCAGACCAGCTCGAGCAAGTACGCGCTGATGTGGCAGTGGTCCGGCGGCGGCGGTATCACCAACAAGTACGGCTGGGACTTCGACCAGATCGACCTCAACCGGATGAAGTAGCGCCGGCCCCGCTCACGGGACCGCAGACGGGCCCCGCCGACATCGCGTCGGCGGGGCCCGTTTTCACCTCTGGCTCTGCGTCTAGTTCGCGGTGCCGGCCAGCAGCGGGTCGAGCTTGAGGGACGGGTTGTCGCGCTTGATCGCGTTCAGCCGCCACTTGTCGGCGAACAGCGCCAGCAGCGCGCCGTCCAGACGGCGGGTCAGGACCTCCGCGCCGCGCGCCCCCGCCAGCGCAGTGATCCCTTCCTCGTCGGTCAGCCGCGCCAGCCCGTAGCCGAGCAGGTCGAGCTCCGAGCGGGCGCCGAACTCGTGCTCGAGCCGGTGCAGCACGACGTCGAACTGCAGCGGCCCGACCGCCGCCAGCACCGGCGCCTGGTCGCCGCGCAGGTCGGACGCGAGGACCTGCACCACGCCCTCGGTGTCGAGCTGGTCGATGCCCCGCCTGAACTGCTTGTACTTCCCGGCGTCCTTGCAGCGCACGACGCCGAAGTGCTCGGGGGCGAACGACGGGATGGGCGGGAACGCAACCGGGACGTCCGCGTAGAGCGTGTCCCCCGGCCGCAGCGCGCCCGCGTTCACCAGCCCGATCACGTCCCCGGGGTACGCCGTCTCGACCGTCTCGCGTTCCTGACCGAACATGGCCTGCGCGTACTTGGTGGCGAACGGCCGCCCGGTCGCGGCGTGGGTCAGCACCATCCCGCGCTCGAACCGCCCGGAGGCGACCCGCACGAACGCCACCCGGTCCCGGTGGGCGGGGTCCATGTTGGCCTGCACCTTGAACACGAGCCCGGAGAACGGCGCCGCCACGGGCCGCTCGTCGCCGTCGACGGACGCGCGCGGCGTGGGCGCGGGCGCCAGCTCGCACATCGCGTCGAGCAGCCGCCGCACCCCGATGTTGGACAGGGCCGCGCCGAACAGCACCGGCGACGACTCCCCGGCCAGAAACGACTCCATGTCAATGTCGGCGCCGATCTCGTCAAGCAGCGCCAGTTCCTCCTCGGCGGCGTCGTAGGCCGCCCCCTCGCGCTCGCGCGCGTCGCCAGAGGAGAAAACCTCCTCGAGGGCGCGCCCGGCCCCGCCCGGCGTCCGCGTGTAGGCCGTGTACACGCCGGTGGCGCGCTCGACTAGGCCGCGGAAGTCGCCCGCGATCCCCACCGGCCAGTTCAGCGGGGTGGGCCGCAGCCCGATCCGCTGCTCGATCTCGTCAAGCAGCTCGAGCGGCTCGCGCCCGGGCCGGTCCCACTTGTTCACGAACGTCACCACGGGCACGTGCCGGGACCGGCACACGTCGAACAGCTTCAGCGTCTGCGGCTCGAGGCCCTTGGCCGAGTCCAGCAGCATGATCGCGCAGTCGACCGCCTCAAGCACCCGGTAGGTGTCCTCGGAGAAGTCCGCGTGACCGGGCGTGTCGAGCAGGTTGAGCACGTGCCCGTCATAGTCGAACTTGAGCACGGCCGACGTGATCGAGATCCCGCGGTCCTTCTCCATCGACATCCAGTCCGAGGTCACGCCGCGCCGTCCGGCCTTGCCGTGCACCGCGCCCGCGCTGTTGATCGCGGCCGCGTGCAGCGCCAGCGCCTCGGTCAGGGTGGACTTGCCCGCGTCGGGGTGGCTGATCACCGCGAAGGTCCGGCGTCTGGCCGCCTCATCGCGCACGACCAGGTCCGACGAGGACCGCTTCTCAACATTTGCGACCGACACCGCGGCAGTACTCCTTAGCTCAGCACGTCTCACTCAGCGCGACGCCCCAGACTCCAAACAGGAGAAAGTCAAGATCTATTCTCCCGAACGGACGCGTGGTTCCACGCCAACGCACCATGACCGCCACCGGCAGGGCGACCCGAAGTCAAGCCCGCCCAGGCGGCCGCAGGAATCTGCCCTACCCAGCTCTCGATTCTACCCGACGGCCGCTACGCTCCCCCCCGTGGCCGATTTCATCTCCCTCCCCTTCTACGACCTCTTCCACGAGAACGGCCATGTGCCGGAGATCAGGGAGAAGCTGCCGCCGCTGCTGGCCGGGATTCGACGGAGCATCCTCGAGATCGGCGCGGGAACCGGCCTGATCACCACCTCGCTGGCCGAGTGGACGCCGGCCGAGATCTTCGCGCTGGAACCGTCGGCGGGGATGCGCGGAATCCTGCTATCCCGGCTCGGCGCCCGCCCGGAGCTGCTCGAGCGGGTGACCGTGCTCGCCTGCGACGCGCTCAGCGTGGACCTGGACGAGCCGGTCGAGGCCATGGTGATGATCAACGTCATGTACGCCCTGGAGCCGGACTACAGGAAGAAGCTCTGGCCCGTGCTGGCGGCCCAGCTCGAACCCGGCGGGCTGCTCGTCTTCACCTGGCGCGACGGCGGGCCTCCGGCCCCCCGCCCGCTCCGCGAACTGGGCTCGCGCCAGGTCGGCCGGCACACCTACGCGATCTTGTCGGAGATCCTCGAGTCAGGCGACGAGGCGGCCAGGGCCCGCTACCTCCATCGGATCAGCCAGGACGGCAAGGTCATCAGCGAAGAGGAGCTCGTCGGCTACGCCTACCGTCCGACCTGGAACGTGATCCGCCAGGAGCTGGCCGACGCCGGATTCACCCAGGCGGACGCCCCAGAAGGCCTCCTGGCCTGGCGACTTCTGCCGTAGCGTCAGGGACCTGGATACTTCGAAGGGGGACCTGATGCTGATCTACTCGGCGATCACGTCGCTGGACGCGTACACGACCGATGGCGAGGGGAACTTCGACTGGTGCGCGCCGGACGAGGAGGTGCTCGCCTTCCTCAACGACCGGGAGCGCCCGATTGGCACGTACCTCTACGGCCGCCTGATGTACGAGGTCATGCACTACTGGGAGAACGTGGACCTGGCGGGCCAATCGGCGGCGGCGCGGGACTTCACCGGGATATGGCGATCGGCCGACAAGGTCGTCTACTCCACGTCTCTGCCGGAGGCGGTGACGGCCAAGACGAGGATCGAGCGAAGCTTCGACCCGGAAGCCGTTCGGTCGCTGAAACAGCTGGGTGACGTCAGCATCGGCGGCCCGACCCTCGCCGCCCACGCGATCCGCGCCGGCCTTGTCGACGAGTACGAGTTCTACGTGACGCCGTTCATCGTTGGCGGCGGCCTGCCCGCTCTCCCGTCGGGTGCACGCGCCCCGCTGGACCTGGTCGACGAGCGCCGTTTTGCCAGCGGCGTGGTCTACCTCCGCTATCGGCCGCGGACCTGAGCGCGACGCCTCGTCGGCATCCTGAAGACTTTTTCTTGACGGAAGAAAAACACTCTGTACACGCGCTTTCCTTCCAGATCTTCTCTTCTACCAGGCATTACGTCACGATCAGCGGCGAGAGCCCGCAGAGCATGGGGATCGGATGACGATCTTGGTGACGCCCGAGCAAGCCGCTGTCTGCGCTCGGTTCAGCGTCGAGGCCCGATGTCTGGCGCGACAGCAGGTAGTCCCGCACCGATCGCTACTCGATCTCCCGACCCCGTTCCCTTGCCTCGGCTCTGAGCTTGTCACGCAGTTGTGTCAGCGGCTCGACTAGAGCGGCGATCTCGGAGTCCTTCGCCTCGCTGCGACCCCATCGCGGCCACAGGTCCCATATTTGCTCCCGCCAGGGCGAGCCATCCAAGACACCTTCACCGCCCAGCTTCATGATCTCCCTAATCAGGCTGTCCACAGGTTCTCCGAATACGGGAGAGTTCCAGCGGATGAGGTCTGTCAGCGGATGATCGCCATGTTTCCGTTGGGCATGGAGCAATGATGCACGGCGGTGCGCCGTTACTCAGCCGATGGTCAGGACCGGACCGAAACCTGTTTGTACTGAACCGATTCGCACCGGGAACAGCGCCGGAAAGCGGCCGCCCGTTCACTGAGCGCCGCGTTCGCAGCGATCACCGCGGCCCTCACCGCGTCTTGAACAGCAGCATGGACCGCCCGCGTGTACACCTGAGATACCAGGTTCCCCGGTGCTAATGGCACGCTAATGGCACGCAACCGAGGATCGCGATCAGCGGGACGGCGGGGACACTTTCTAGGCACCGTCCGCCGGTTCCTTGACCCGACCGGGACCGGCAGGACAAGGTGGACGATGCGCTGGAAGCCCGCCTGAACGCCTTCGCGATCACCTTCGCCGACCGCTTCTCGGCGGCCGAGACCTACCAGCCAAGACCGCCGGAAAATCCGTTGGCGAGACAGTCCAGCTGTGGCAGGCTCTCTGCTACTGAATGCGCGGATGTTTGCCGAAAGGCGCGTTGCATGAGTGAAGACGCACCGGAGCTAACTGCGGAGCTGGTGGTGGACGGGGCCGTGCCGTCGCAGCCGGTGATCTCGCCAGATGGGTGCTGGGTTGCGTATGTCGTCGCTCCGGTCGGCCGCGGAGGAGAGCGTTGTATGTGCGCGCTCTGGGTGGCCGCTGCTGACGGCAGCTCACCGCCGCGGGAGCTGACCGCGGGTACGGCGGCAGATTCTGATCCGCGCTGGGCGCCGGATTCGGCGTCGGTGTTTTTCTTGTCAGATCGCACCGGCTCCCGCCAGCTGTACCGGGTACGGGTCGGTGGCGGGGAGGCCGTGGTCCTGACGGACTGGCGCGGCGAGATCTCTGATGCCTGGCCGCTTGCGGATGCCCGGCTGGTCGCCGTGGTGGCCACGGACGAGCCGACCGAGGAGGACGAGCGCAGGCGCGCCGAGCGCGACGACGCGTTCGTCTGGGGACAGCAGCTGCGCTGCGGCAGGCTGCGGGTGCTTGACCTGGCCACAGGCGAGCTGCGTACGGTGGACGGCCTCGGCAGCCGCCACGTCGTGGAACTGGCGGCGCGGCCGGACGGGGGCGCGCTGGCGGCGATCAGCCGGGTGGGGGGTCCGGAGGATCCGGGCCCGACCACCAGCGAGTTGCATGTGGTCGATCTGGAGACAGGGACGGCCCGTGATCTGGGCCGGATCGGGACCGAGGCGCGGTCGCCGGTCTGGTGGCAGGCCGGCGGCCGCTGGCACCTGGCCTACCTGGCAATGCCGAAACCGTTCGGCGGCGACGCCGTCTACGATGTCGCCGTCTCTGCGGCTGCCGCTGTGCATCGTGACCTGACCGCGGGCATGGCTGTCTGCCCGACGGAGCTGGCGCAGGTCGCGGACGGCCCGCCGCTGGCCTTGTTCGCGGACGGGCTCGACACCGCGATCTACCGGCTCGACCCTGACCTGCTCCGGTTCGGGTGCGTGTCCGCTCGGGACGGCCTGGTCGACTCGCTCACCGCGTGTCGTTCCGGCGAGGTGATCGCGGCGCTGGCCAGCACCTCCTATGAGGCGGTGAACGTCCATGCCGGACCGCCCGGAGGCCAGCTCGTCCGGCTCAGTGACACCCAGCCTGCCCTGCGCGCGATCAGATGGGGAAGTCAAGAACGCCTGTCCTATCGGGCATCGGACGGCATCGGCCTCGACGGCCTGCTCGTATTGCCGCCCGGCCGCAACCGCGCGGACGGCCCGTTCCCGCTCATCACACTGGTGCACGGCGGTCCTGATGCCCGGTATGCCGACGAGTTCATGCTCGCCCCGCATTCTCCGGGACAGTGGCTCGCGACCGCGGGATACGCCGTGTTCCTGCCTAACCCGCGGGGCGGGACGGGTCATGGCCGTGATTTCGCGGCGACGGTCGCGCGCTCGGTTGGCGGCAGCGAATGGAGCGACATCACCAGCGGGATCGACCTGCTGATCGCCGAGGGGGTCGCGGACCCGGACCGGCTTGGAATCGGCGGTGCCAGCCATGGCGGGTTCATGGCCGCCTGGGCGATCGGGCAGACCGACCGGTTCAAGGCCGCCATGATGGCCGCCGGGATCAGTGACTGGGGGATGCTCGTCGCGACCGGCGAAGGGGGAACCCTGGATGCTGAGCTCAGCGGCAGTTGCGGCTGGGAGGGCACCGGCCCGCATCCACACGACCAAGTCAGCCCGATCTCGTTTGCGTCGAAGATCCGCACCCCGGTGCTGATCGTGAACGGCGAGGACGACACCAACGTGCCGGTCAGCCAGGCGATCTACTTCCACCGTGCGCTCAGCTGGTACGGGGCCGAGCACGAACTCGTCATCTATCCGCGTGAGGGACACGGGCTCGTGGAGCGCAATCACCAGCTCGACCTGCTCCGGCGCACACGTGCATGGTTCGACCGGTGGCTTCGCGATGAAGCGTCCGATGGCCGAGGATCACCGGCTTGACCAGCGGGCGCCCTGCCCTGCCCTCCTCACCCAGGACCCGTTTGGCTCTTAAACGACCGAAGGCCCAGTGTTCGGAATCTGCTTCCGACCTGGGCCTTTACATTGGAGCGGATGACGGGAATCGAACCCGCACTGTCAGCTTGGGAAGCTGATGTTCTACCATTGAACTACATCCGCAGGCTGTGCCGTGCGCCGCTTGAGCGGGCACCTGCGCCGTCCTTGCCCACACATCGTACCGGAACAGGTAGCTTGCTTGCGTGCTCCTCTCCGATCGTGACATCAGGGCCGAGATCGAGTCCGGGCGGGTCAAGCTCGATCCGTATGCGCCCGACCTCGTCCAGCCGTCCAGCGTCGACGTGCGGCTCGACCGGTACTTCCGGGTGTTCGAGAACCACCGGTACCCGCACATCGACCCGGCGGTGGAGCAGGCGGACCTGACCCGCCTGGTGGAGACCGACGGCGAGAGCGCGTTCATCCTGCACCCGGGCGAGTTCGTGCTCGGCTCGACCTACGAGGTCGTCTCGCTCCCCGCCGACATCGCCGGCCGGCTCGAGGGCAAGAGCTCGCTCGGACGGCTGGGGCTGCTGACGCACTCCACGGCGGGCTGGATCGATCCCGGGTTCACCGGGCACGTGACGCTCGAGCTGTCCAACGTGGCGACGCTGCCGATCAAGCTCTGGCCCGGCATGAAGATCGGCCAGCTGTGCCTGTTCAGGACCAGTTCCCCGGCTGAGCACCCGTACGGCTCTGCGGTCTACGGCTCCCGCTACCAGGACCAGCGCGGCCCCACTCCGTCCCGCTCGTACCTCAACTTCCACCGCACCAAGGTGTTAGCCTGCGGGGATACCCCGCAGGCTCACGGTCAGACCAATCCGCGACTAGCGGAGACGTTTCAGTTGCTGGCCTTCGCGGCGGCGAGGAAGGCCTGCCAGGTAGCGGCAGGGTAGGCGACGACGGGGCCTGAAGGGTCTACTGAGTCCCGGACCATGACTGCGGTGCGCGACGAAGCGACTTCGACGCACGCACCGTTGTTCACGCTAAGACTCGCCTTTCGCCATCCGGCGTCGAGCGCGTCTGCGTCCATTAGCGACATATAGATGCCTGTCCTTAAACTTTCACGTTCGAGGACCGTTTCCCTCGAAACTGTTACCAATAACATGCCGCAGACAGGATTCTCTTTTGGTGAGTCCGGAAGCGGTTTCCCTCGAAGAGCGACGATGCAGGCAGGATACCCGGTGGTCGCAGCCATCAACACCTTGGAATCGGCCCCGCTATGAAATCGTAGCCGATCGAGATGACAGCCATCCCCAATTCGGACATTTAGCTCAGTCATAGCGAAACTCATCGTCCGTGCTCACTCTTGGCGATACTCGTCGATTTTATACGTATCGCGGACATTCTCGAGTAGCACAGCGGAGTCTTTTGGACTCAACGCCAGGCCGCGCAAGATCTCGGAGACCTGCAGGTAGCGCTCGATCTCCGGAGGGCGTTCCACATAGAGCCGTCCGACCAGGCCTTCTACGTAGACGACGGTGGGCGCCTCGCCGTCGAAAGCAAGGATGATGAAATTGCTCTCAAGGGCAGGGTGGGAGCCCACTTCATACGGCAGGATCTGCAGCTTCACATGAGGAAGCGTGGCCGCCGCAAGGAGACTATCCAACTGTTTACGTATAACCTGCGGGCCGCCAATCGGCCGATGCATTACCGCTTGATCAAGAAACACTTCGACCTGCGGCGGATTCTCCCTGGTCAAGAGTTCCTGCCGGGTGGCTCGTTCCTCGACTCGCTCTTCGACTTCTGCGGCGCTAAGCTGCGGAACTCCTTTCTCATGGATGCCGCGGGTGTAGTCGCTAATCTGGAGCAGCCCCGGTACGACCGCAGAATGATAGATCGTCATCGACGTGGCCTCTTGCTCCAGGCCGACAAAGGTCTTGTAGGGCAATGAGAGGCTCTGCCACCAGCCTTGCTGGCGGCC
>Ga0208357_1002542_pt1 | contig 11996 bp, 3 predicted proteins | sample NGESurdeep092012_6_FD_184487 | JGI IMG/M metagenome (GOLD analysis project Ga0208357, IMG submission 184487) | Arctic peat soil microbial communities from Barrow, Alaska - NGEE Surface sample F52-2 deep-092012 (SPAdes) | ecosystem: Environmental > Terrestrial > Soil > Wetlands > Peat ... | reverse complement strand
CGGCGCGCGCCACGCTTGGGGCCCCAAGCGGTAGCGCTGCCACGAGCGCCAGCGTCAGCAACAAGCGTCTCATGCCAGAAGTATAACGCAAATCGCGCTGAAAAACCCGCCCCTTTCTGCCCGGGACGCGCGGCCCCCGGCGCCTTACCGAATCCGCACGACGAACGCGACGCTGCCCGTGTTGTCGGGTGACCTTTGGCTCAACGTTCCGCTAAACGTCCACCGAACGTTGGTTACATTGCGGTCGTATCCCGGCGGAGCGCCGGCTCCCCCGCTTACCGGCGTATACGTATAGGTCGCTCCGCCGTCGTTGGAATAGGTGATGCTGACGGTAATCCCGGTCGTTCCCAAGCTGCTCACCAGCGAACCAACCTTGAAATCGGTATTGCTTGGAATGGGATCCGCGATGACGACGTTGGAGCCCGAGGTGAAGCCGGCGTTCGTAAACGTGACGGTGTAGGCCAAATCGGTCCCCGGCGGCTCGTACATTGCGGACGGCGAGACGCTGGTGACCAAACCTAACGACGGAATTCCGGCGGTCAACACCACGCTGTGCCCCGAACCGCCGACGTAACTGATGCTGAACGTATGGCCGCTCAGCGTGAGCGTCGCCCCCTCGGGCAATCCGGAAAACGTGCCGGTAATCGCGCTAGCGCCGGTGTTGTTGACGATGGTAAAGGTCGCGCCGTTGCTGGGCGAAAAGCCCAGGGTGCCCATCAAGGTCGCGCCGGAAAGATTGATCGTGCCGCCGGTGCTCAACTGATCGTAGTTCGTGCCCGCGGTCGTTCCGTTGAGTTGGACGGACATCGCGGGCGTGCCCGTACTCAAGTTGACGTTTCCGCTGGTCAAAATGCCGGTAGTGGTTCCGGGATCGAGCGTTCCGCCCGACGCGGTGGACGAGACCGTCGCGACGGTGCCGCTTCCTCCCAGCGTGCCGCCGTTCAAACTCACCGCGCTCGAACTTTGCGTTCCGTTCACGAGCAGCGTTCCCACGCTGATGGTCGTCGCTCCGCTCAACGTGTTCGTACCACCCAACGTTAACGTGCCGCTCCCCATCTTTGTTAAAGCAACCGTACCCGCGATCGCTCCGGAAAACGACGTCGATGCGTTGTCGCCGTTCGTGGTGAGGGTTGCCGCCGTGCTGGAATCGGTGACCGTTCCGCCGCCGGCCAGCGAGCCAATCGTGTCGGCGAAGCCTGCCAAATCGAACGCGCCGGTGACCGTCACGTCGCTGGTACTTGGGATGGCATTCGCGGCACCGAGCGCGAGCGTTCCACCCGTGCCCACGCTCGTCGTGCCGGTGTAGGTATTCGCGCCCGACAGCACGAGCGTTCCGGCGTCCGTCTTGCTCAGGGACGTCCCCGCAGCGATGCCGGCATAGGTCAACGTGGTACCCGTCGCAACGTCGATCGTGCCGGTCGACGTCAACGCGATGCCGCGCTTGGAGTTCAGCGCGAAGGTCGCCGTCGTCGCCAGCGTCCCGCCGGTGAACGTCAGTTGACCCGCCGTCGCGCTGCCCGGGACCGTGCCTAAACTCGTGTCGGCGCCGATGCTCAGCGTTCCGCCACCGCTCGTCGTCTTGCCGGTGTACGTGTTGCTCGCGTCCGACAGGATCATCGTACCGCTGCCCGCTTTCGTCAGCGCGACCGAACCGGTCATCGGCCCGGAAAACGTCGTCGAGGCGTTGTCGCCGCCGGTGGTGAGGATTGCGGCCGTGCTCGAATCCGTGACCGTACCGCCGCCGGCCAACGAACCGATCGTGTCGGAGAAGCCCACCAAGTCGAACGTGCCCGTCACCGTCACGCCGCTCGTACTCGGCACCGCATTCGCCGCGCCGAGTTTGAGGGTTCCCCCCGTGCCGATCGTGGTCGCGCCGCCGTACGAGTTCGCACCCGACAGCGTCATCGCGCCGGTGCCGGCCTTGGCAAGCGCGACGGTTCCCGTAATCGCTCCCGAAAACGTCGTCGTCGTGTTGTCGCCGCCGGCGGTCAGCGTAGCGGCGGTGCTCGAATCGGTGACGGTTCCCGCGCCGGCTAGCGAGCCGATCGTATCGGCGAATCCGGCCAAGTCAAACGTGCCCGTCGCCGTCACCGCGCTGGTACTCGGCACGGCGTTCGCGACGCCGAGCGCGAGCGTGCCACCGCTGCCGACGCTCGTCGCGCCCGCGTAACTATTCGCACCCGACAGGACAAGCGTTCCCGTGTCGGACGTGGTCAGGGCCGTGCCCGCGGCGATGCCGCCATAGGTCAGCGTCGTGCCCGACGCGATGTCGATCGTGCCGGTCGACGTCAACGCGATGCCGCGCTTGGAGTTCAGCGCGAAGGTCGCCGTCGTCGCCAGCGTTCCACCGGTAAAGGTCAGTTGACCGGCCGTAGCGCTGCCCGGGGCCGTACCTAAATCCGTATCGGCGCCGACACTAAGCGTTCCACCGCCAATCGTCGTCTTGCCGGTGTACGCGTTGCTCGCATCCGACAGGATCATCGTGCCGCTACCGGATTTCGTGAGCGCGAGCGACCCGGTGACCGCCCCGGAAAACGTCGTCGATGCATTGTCACCGCCGGTGGTGAGCGTTGCGGCCGCTGCCGAATCGGTGACGGTTCCGCCACCGGCCAGAGAGCCGATCGTGTCGGCGAAGCCGGCCAAATCGAACGTGCCGGTCACCGTTACATTGCTCGTACTCGGCACGGAATTTGCGACGCCGAGTTTGAGCGTGCCCGAACTAACGGTCGTCGCGCCGCCGTAGGTATTTGCACCGGAAAGCAGGAGCGTCCCGGTGCCGGTGCTGGTTTGCGTCAAGCCCCCCGAACCCGCGGCAATACCGCCGTAGGTCAGGATCGTTCCCGTCGCGACGGCGATCGTGCCGGTCGACGTGAACGCGATGCCGCGGAAGCTGCTCAGCGAGAACGTCGCCGTCGTCGCAAGCGTTCCGCCGTTAAATATCAGATCGCCGACCACCGTACTCGACGGCGTCTTGCCGATATTGTGGTCGGCGGCGATGCTAATGATCCCGCCGTCGATGGTCGTCGTTCCGGTGTACGTACTCACGCCCGACAACGCGAGCGTGCCCGAGTCGGTCTTGATAAGGCCCGTACCCGTCCCGGTCGCGATGCCGCCGTAGGTCAACGTGGTGCCCGACGCGACGTCGATCGTGCCCGTCGAGGTGAAAGCGATGCCGCGTTTGGAGCTTAATGTAACGTTTGCCGTCGTCGCCAGCGCTCCGCCGGTGAACGTCAGTTGACCCGCCGTCGCACTCGCCGGGGCCGCACCCAAATCCGTGTCGGCGCCGATGCTCAAGATTCCGCCGGAGACCGTCGTCTTGCCGGAGTACGAGTTGCTCGCGTCCGACAGGACCACCGTGCCGAGGCCGGACTTGGTAAGGGCGAAAGCACCGCTAACCAATCCGCTGACGGTCAGCGTCTCCGCGGCGTTCGTGACGCTGATTGTCCCGGCCGCCCCAAGCGTTACCGCTGCAGTAACGGCGTTTGACCCCGACGAGTTGCTATCGGTGAGGGTGCCGTTCAGCTTGATCGTGCCGCCCAACGAATAGCCCCCGCCGGAGATGGTGATCCCCGTAATATGAATGGTCCCGGCAAGGTTATCTGTGTTCGACAGGTTCGCGGCGCCGGCAGGAAAGATCAGCGCGGCGTTATTTGCCGGGGCCACGCCCGTCGACCAGTTCCCGGCGACGCTCCACGATCCACTGGTCGTGCCGGTCCACGTGCACGGATTGCACGGGGCCGCCTGAGCCGTCAACACGCCAACCGATGCGATCGCGATTGCGACGAAGGCGAACGCGAACGCAAAGATCAGCGCGCGGCGGATATTCACGGTTGGCCCCAACCCGTGCGGCGTAGCGTGATGCGAACGTTCACGATGACTTCATTCCGCGACGCCGGGACCGTTATTTTACCACAACGGCAAACGTGATTGTGCCTTGGCTCTTGTCCGCGATGGGAAATCCGACGGGATAGAGCAAGAAGCTCGTGCCGCCGACGGTGGCGACGAACGCAGTCGCGCCGACCCCACCGACTCCGCCCGTGTACGTAAAAGCGGTGCCCGCATTGGAATCGCCGCAGGTGCCGGCGGTGATGCCGCATTGCGTGTTGGTCGTCTTGTTGTTGCCCAGTGCTTCCTTGAGGCCGTTGGTAAAGGTCGACCAATTGGGCGTCGTGTTTTGGCTGGACGCACTCTGTGCCCCGTTGTCGGTGATTTGGAGCGAGCCGGCGGTCGACGTGACGAACGAGCTGACGACGCTGCCTTGCGTCCCCTGGCCGCCGCCCAGCACGACGTTGCGATAGTCGATCGTATATTGGAGTACGCCGCCCGGACAGACGCCTATCGCAGGGTAGGTCGGCACTACGCCGGCCGGACATCCGCTGGAGACGACGCTGTACGACTTGTAGATCGGCACGTAGCCGGGATAGAGTTCGCTGTGCGTCCCGTTGAGCGCCACGGTTGCGTTGTCGTCTTGCGCGATCACGCCGCCGTCGTAATTAGTAAAGGCGTCGTACGTTCCGGCCGGCGCGCTGTACACCAGCCAGATGTTGGCCAGCAGGCGCGTTCCATTGTGCTTATGCATGCAGTACGTCGATGCCGACGTGTTTCCGGCGGCGCCGATCGAGATCCACCCATCGGCGCGGGTGGTGCCCGTGCAGGTTTCCGCCGTCGGCGAGCAGTTCGGCGCGGTCGAGGTACCCGAACACAGGCGCGCGGTCCAACCGGACGGCGCGCCCGGCGCGGTGGCATTCATCGTAATGACGTGCTGCTTGTAGTCGGTCTCGTTGTAATACATCTCGTAGGGTCCAACGTTGATGGTCTTGGCCGCGCTCAAGGTTGCGGTTCCGCTCGGAGAAGTCGCCGACGTTCCGGTATTGACGATCGAGGTGATCGGGATGCCGCGCGCGATGAAGTCGTTCATGTTCGTGACCGCGACGTTGCCGTTGAAGCTGCCGGTATAGTCTGCACCCTGGTCCGTACCGCCGCCGGAATCGTAGGGTCCGATGTAGAGCGTGTTGGTGCCGCCGCTGGAGCCGTAGCATTCCGCTCCCGACGAAATGCCGGGAAGATCCGAGGAACTCACCGAGCCGTTGAGCGTCGTGCCGCTGGCGCCGGCGGTCGCGCCGTAATGGTCCGACGCATTCTCGACCGATGTGCCGGCCGCACCACCGGTTACCGTCACGGTCACCGGACTCGAGGTTATGACCAGACCGCCGCCGCCGCCGCCGCCGGGGCCGTGCTGATAGGTGATCGAGCTCTGGTCGTTTCCGGCGGTCGTGCCGGCGGCGCCGTCGGCATGAACGGTAATGCCGCTAAACGACGACGGTGAAGTGATGATGACGGTGCCGCCCGCGCCGCCGCCGCCGCCGCCGTCGTTGTAGGGGGCTTGCCCGGTCATGCCGTCGGCGTAGATCGTCGCGGCGCTGCCGCTGGTCTCGGCCAGCCGCAGCATGACAATGCCGCCGCCGGGCCCGCCGGAGCTGCCGTTGGTAGCACCCGAGGCGTTGTTATTGACGCCCGCTCCGCCGCCGCCGCCCATGTAGGCGTGCAGCACATCCAAACTGGCCGGCGAGATCGCCGAACCGCCTCGGCCGCCGATGTCGGGATTGTGGGTGGAATCGGCGACCGCATAGGTCGTCGCAGCGTGCGCTCCCGGCACGTTGACCGTATACTTCGCCGTGCTGCCGCTGTACTGAGGCGTCCACGGGTAGCCGCCATTGCCGCCCGGGCCGCCGTTGCCGCCGCCGCCGCCACCGGTGTTCTGATCGTTGGAGACCGGGTCCATGTCGGTGCCGCCACCGCCGGCGTTTCCGGGCGCGCCGCGCGCCATGTCGCCGCCGGGATACCCGTCTCCCGAGGTGGCTTTGAGGATGCTCGCGCCGGTCGGCGTCGACGGCGTGGTGAAGTTCGTGTAGTACAGGACGTAGTCGGGCGTGCCGAACAAGCCCTCGCCCTTAAAAGCGTCTCCGGGCGGACTGCTGCCGGGGTCAGAGCCGTTCATCGTCGCGGTGTAGACGTAATCGCTGTTGAGCGCCCCGGTCGGCGTCGTGGACGCTACCGAGAGGCCGCCCCCGCGAAACCCGTCGCCCGTCGCGTAGATCGATGCGCCGGCCAGATTGAGCGTCGAGGACATGTCCAGCGCGGCGACGCCGCCCGCATTGCCATCCCAGTAACCGGCGCGAAAGGTCGACGAGAGCGTGGCGGTCAGGTACTGCGGCACGATGACGATCTGGTAACGCTTCTGTCCGGCACTTCCGGTCGCCGACGCTTTGGTGTAGGTGTTGATCAGCCCGCCACCGCTGCCGCCGCCTTCGATCGTCGCGACGTGCGTGCTGGTGTTGTACGCGGTGACCGCAACGTATTCGTACTGCCCGGCCGAACCCAGCGACGTATATCCGCTGCCGCTCGCGCCGTCGCCGTACGTCGCGTCGTTGCTGTGGTTGAACGACCCGTCCTGCATCTGAATGATCAGGAGCAGATCGTCATTGGCGATCGCCGTCGACGAACCGCCGTCGGTCGTGTCGAGCGCGTAGTTCGAAAAACCGATCGACGTCGTTCCAGTCGCAAGCGTCGTCGACGTTGCGGTCGGATAGTAATAGGAGTTGTAGACGCCGCTCAACGTGCCGGCCGCGCCGTCTTTGCCCGGACTGGGCGCACAGACGGCCGTTGAGGCCTGGGCTGCGGGAACCAAGTGCACCCGATCGCCGGCCAAGAGCATCGCCACTTGGACGACTGCGATCGCCGCGGCGGTCAAACGCCGCGCAAAGACCCTAGCCTTCAACGCTTACCCCAGCCAAAAATCCTATCGACGAGCGTCGTGAACGTCACGTACACGCCCTTACGCACGGGGTGGCCGAGCAACGACGGATCGGGGCCGCCCGAGAAATTGTAACCGGCGGCGAGGCGCATGCTGCTGCCGATTTGATAGCCGGCCTCGGCCGCGAAATCCGTCGAGCGCGCCGAGGCAATCGATGGCACGCTGACCTCGCGGACTTCCGCCGCGATGTCCAGGCGCTTGGTGACGTTCTGTTTGGCGCGCAGTCCCCACAACGAGGTATGCGCGAGATAGCTGGAGTCGCCGTCGAGTTTATATGCGTACTTGCCCGTCAACTCGAAACCGCTCCACGGGCGGTAGAGCTCTTCAAACGTGACGACGCTTCCGATGCCAGCGCCCGCCGTGTCCGAACCGTTGGACCGCGTGTAGTTCAGCAGCGCCGTCCAACGATCGCTCTCGACCGGACGGTACGCCATCGATATCTGATCGTCGATGGCGGCCTGACCGTTTCCATAGGCGCGCTGCATCGTCCCGACGACGGAGATCTGCGGATTGAGGTGGCCGGCCAAGCCCAAACTGGCCGTGCTGCCGCCGCCGCTGCCGGTACGGTCCTGATAGGAAAACGTCGTGCGCATGCGCTCGTCGTTGGCGTAACCGAACGTGATCCCGTAAACGGTAAAGCCGTTGCCGCTATCGCCACGCGCGTCGGCCGCCTGCACGAACATCGTGCCACCGAACTTGGGGTTGAACTTAAACGATTGATTGACGCCCATGGACGAATAGATGTCGGTCGCGCTGCCCGTTTGGTCGACCGTGTATTGCGTCGTCACCGTCGTGGCGGGCGAGAGCGGCCGCGTGATACCGATGTCGGTCGTATGCGTCGACGATATGCCGGTGGTCAGCGAAGAGTTGGCGCTCGCAAACGTCGCCTGCGGCGTCGCGCTCCAAAGCTCGCGGACGAAGAGCGTGCCCTTTTGCGGGAACTGATAGTTGATCTGCGCCAGCGTCTGCGTCGGCTGCGTCGATCCCACATCGCTGCCCGAAAGCGTCAAGAACTGGTCGACGCCCACGGAGAGACGCGGCGAAACCTGATAGGTCGCGGCCAGGTGGGCTAGGGTTTGCGAGCCGCCCAGAAGCGGAACCGGCGTCGCCTGGGCTCCCGGAATCGCTGTAACGGTCCCCGTGCCGACCTCTTGCTCGTGTTGGACCAGACCGGTCAGCAGCGTGAGCTTCTTGAGGAACCATTGGTAGGTCAACGAGATGTCGTGCTCTTGGGACGTTTGGCCCTGAAAATTGTTGCTCTGCGCGTCGTAGCTTGCGGTGAACGTACTCTTCTTGGGGACCGCATGCGTCCACGCGGCGTGGTAGTCACCCAAGCCCGGCGTCGTCAGGCCGCCAAACGGATCGGCATAGCCCTCCGTCGTGCGGTCCAACGACATCGTCAGCGCGTCGAGACCGCGGTGCAGATTGAAGTGGGCCGCAAATGCCTGGCCCGTACTCACCGGTGGAACGACGGCGCCGGGAACCGGGATCGCGCCCGACGAGTCGGCGTGCGCGATCGACCACGATCCGTTCTCCCACGTATTGCTTAACTGCTGGGAGAACAGCGCGTAGTTCTGGCCGCCCGAAGCGTCGTTGACGTAACCGAACTGCAAGGCCGCCTTGGATTCCGGGCCGCCCAGGTTTAGCTTGAACGAGCCGCCCGTCGTCTCGGACTTCACGCCGGGACCCTGGTATTGATATTGGACGATCACGATCTGCGGATTGCCCAAAGGATCGAACGGCAACGGGATGTTGATGAAGCGCATGATGCCCGTCGCGTAGTCGATCGTGTAGTCGACGTTGCGGATCAACGGTGTCTGCGAGAGGATCGCTCCGGTTCTCCGGTCGGTTACGCTCAGCAAGACGTTATCCGATCCGACCACGATGTTGGGTTGGAGCGGCTGGTTGAGCTGTTGATTGGAAAGACCGTTGGGCGAGATGATCTGCTGGACGTACGCCAGATCGTTACGCGCGTTGAACGCCATCAGGTGCGCGTTCTGGCTATGGCCGAGGTCGAGCTCGCCTTTCGCGCCGCTCAAGAACTGCGTGTAGGAGCCGATCTCGCTATTGTCCAGCGTGGCGGTGTACTGTCCCCACATCAAATTGCTGCGGCCGTGATCCAAACGCGCGTAGACGTGATCGTTGGATTGATAGGTACTGCTCAAGAGCGACGCGTCGCCGTACGTCTGATACGGCCGCTCGTTGGGATCTTGCGTATACGGCCCGAGCGACGACAGCTGCGTCAGGCGATTCTGCGATTCGTAAACCGCGGTCAGCAAAGAACCCTTGCCGACTTTTCCGCTGGCGTAAATCGCGCCGCGGAGGCGTCGCGCGCCGCCGTTGTCGTTGATCGCATCGCCGTCGACCGAGGCCGGCATCGATCCGGCGCCGATCGTCACCAAACCGTTGACGAACGTGTTGCGGATGTAGGGATCGATGTAATAGGTCCTGCGGACCTGTACGTCGCCCACGGCGATGAGCAATTCGAGCGTTCCGGCCACCATACCGCCGGTCAGCGAAACGCGCGTGAAGCCGCCGGGTTGGGTCGGGCCTTCAAACACTTGGCCGACGCCGGGATTCGATGAGGAGTTGTCGCTGGGCGCGGGCGTCGCAGGGGCTTGCCCCGGTCCGGGAGTGACGTTGGGATTTGCGGGCAGATCGACGAAGCTTGCACCGCCGTGCACGATGGTCACGCGCAGGCGTTGACCGGGCATTGCGGCGTGCCCCCAGCGATCGACGATCGAAATATCTAACGGCGCGACGCTGTGCCCGTCGGCCACGAGATGCTGTTCGAAAACAGTTCGAATCGTGGCTGGCGCACCGGGACCGTAGACCGTGATCGACTCGGCCGGTCCGTGCACGTTGTCGGCGCCCAGCGGAACCACCGTCAGCGTGTTGGGGCCGGGCTCGAGCGGGATGCCGTAGTAAAAGTAGCGCGTCTCGCCGGTCTTGTTATCGATCGTCCGTTTACCGAGTTGGCGCGTCGACACCAACACGTTGTTGACGCGAATCGAGACGCCCGCTCCGGGCACCGTACTCACCGTCGCTGAAATCGCACCGACGGGCGAGGACTGATCGTTTTGGGGATCGACGAAGGACGCCTTGAGGTTCCCGGTGGCCGTGTAGGTCAGATGCTGTAAATCGCCATAGGTTAACGACGGCGAGGCCGCAGGCGCCGGCGTTGCAATCGGCGGGGAAGCCGCAACCTGCGAGAGCGCCGGCAAAGCCGTCGCCGCGATCAATCCGATCGAAACCAGCGTCGCGGCCGCCCGGCGATACCAACGATGCGTCATTGCGGCTCGAGCGCAAACTCGACGTCGTCCATTAAGCCGTCGTCGAAGATTCCGTGCACCAATCGCTGCATGCCATAGTTGGAGTTCATCGGGGCGCCGTCCGAGGGGCGGGCGTCCTTGGGAAGGGTGGTCGTATCCAAGCGCAGGACATGTTCGCCCGGTCGCACCGATGGGAACGAATACCGGCCTTGGTTGTCGGTAACGACCGAACTGCCGTCTTCAAGGAAGATGCGCACGCCGGCGATGCCGCGATCGCCGCGCGCGAAGCGCCCGGTCTTCGCGACGTCGTAGAAGACGCGTCCGGTGATGACGCGACGCTGCGTGAACGCCCCCGTGATGACCTGGACGGTCACGTTCGAGTTCCCACTAGCGGTCACGTGCGTACCAGGAACGTTGCCGCTGACCGTCACGCCGTTTTCCAAATTCGTTCCCGGCACGACGGTCGGATAGACGATAGCGTCGTAGGTGATGACGTGCGAGGCGCCCGGATTCAACGAGGGGAACGACCACGTCAGGCTACGTCCGTCGATCGACGGCTCGACGTCGGTAGCGTCGACCCGCGCGGTGCCCGACGCGTAGACTTCGCCGGCCGGCAAAGAGTCGACGACCTGGATCGGGCCGACGCCCAGCGTCGACGCGTTGGAAAAGTCGACCTCGTACTTGATCCGATCGCCGGCTTCGGCCGTCGTTCGATCGGCCGTCTTGCTGACGCTGATCGTCCGCTGCGCGAACAGCGGGATGTTGCCGAACAAACCGTAGATGTCGCCCAGCTGAACGGCGCTAGTCGTTAGCGAGAAACCGCCGGCGACGGCCGTCGGCTGGCCGTCCTGCGACGTCACGGTCACGTTGTAGAGTAAACCTTGCAGGCCGGGCGTGATGAACAGGCCGATCTTGCGATTGAGGTAACCCGGCGCCGAGATGGTCATGTAGAACTGCGATCCGCCGGGCGCGATCTGCGAAGGTTGCAGCGAGAACCCGTACCCGCCGGTCGATCCGGTCGTAAACGGGTTCGACGTGTTACTCTCAAGCGTTCTGCGGACGCCGCTCGTACTCTGCGCCGCGGAGCCCTGCGAAGACGGCCCGCTCAGAACGACCGGGTTCCCGTTGGCATCGAGCAACGTGACGACGGCGGCGGGAACCGGGGCCGTCGCGCCGGCATCGCCGTCGTACACGACGTCGGCTTGACCGACCAGAACGGCGGCCGGCGTGGTTGCGATCGGGGCGCCGTTGTCGACCGTGAGCGACGCGACGTTGGTGTAGGTCGCGCCCAACTGCTGGGCCGTCGAGGTCACGGCCTTAAACGAGATATCCCAACTTCCGCCGGCGTCGAGATTACCGGGCTTGATCGTGAGAACTTGCCCGTCAAGGGTTGCGTTCGATCCGGCAGCCACCCCGTTGACAGCCACGGTGGTAACGTCGATCGTCAAGCCTTCCTGAATCGTATCGGTGACGACTACGTTGTTGGCGGGCGCGCCGCCGGTGTTGGCAACCGTGACGTCGTAGGTGACGGTGCCGCCCGGATCGGCTTGGGTCGCCTGCTGTTGGTTGACGGTCTTGCCGATGCGCGAGGCCGGGCCGGAACCGCCGTTGACGGCCGGCGCAGTCGAAACGATCACCCACTGCTCGCCGGTGTCGGACTGCAGACCGTTCTGCACGTCTTCGACGGTGGTTTGCGCGGTCACGTTGATGCTGGCCGAGTCTCCGACCTTGAGCGTGTTGGTGGAAACGACCACCTGCAGTTCGATCGTTCCGCCGGCCGGAATCGTGGGCGAAGCCGTTTCGCCAACGGTCACCGGAATCGATCCCGTCGGCGTGACGAAGCTCGCGGAGACCAGCGTCAACGGCGCGCACGTCAGCGCGGTGATCTTGTAGGCGTCGGGGATGTTGCT
>Ga0208357_1002541_pt1 | contig 11999 bp, 15 predicted proteins | sample NGESurdeep092012_6_FD_184487 | JGI IMG/M metagenome (GOLD analysis project Ga0208357, IMG submission 184487) | Arctic peat soil microbial communities from Barrow, Alaska - NGEE Surface sample F52-2 deep-092012 (SPAdes) | ecosystem: Environmental > Terrestrial > Soil > Wetlands > Peat ... | reverse complement strand
CAGCTGCTTTTCGCGACTGCGCACCTGGCTGTAGTCGCTCGAGGTGTGCGTCGCACGCAAGCCCGCGATCGTCGCGCGCTGCTTGTCGCGCTGTGCGACGAACTGCTCGTAGGCTTGGCGTTCGGCGGCCAAGCGGCGATCGCGCTGCTCGACGTACCCGGAGTAGGCGGGCTTCGCGGGCGCGTAGGCGTGAAACCGTCCGCGATCCAGCTCCCACATACGCGTCGCGACGCGATCGAGAAAATAGCGGTCGTGCGAGACGATCACGTAGGCGCGTTTGTCGGCGGCGATATACGATTCCAGCCAACGAACCGTCGAGATGTCCAGATGGTTGGTCGGCTCGTCGAGGATCAGATAGTCGGGGTCGTCGATGAGCAGGTGCGCCAATGCGGCCTTGGCGCGCTGTCCGCCGGAAAAACTCCGCAGCGACCGTCCGAAATCTTCGGCACCGAATCCGAACGCATCGAGCATCGCTCGCAGCCGCTTGTTTTGCAGCGGCCAGTCCACGTCCCGAACGCGGCCCAAGGCAGCTTCGACGATCTCTTCTAGCGTCGAATCGGTCTCGTCGGCGGCGCTCTGCGCCAAGTAGCCGAAGCGCGTGTCGCGCGCGCGTACGATCGAGCCCGCGGCGGGGCGATCGACTGAGGCCAGCATCCGCAGCAGCGACGACTTCCCGGCGCCGTTGGGACCCACCAGGCCCACGCGCTCGCCCTCATCCAAGACTGCATCGACGCCCGCGAAAATCTCGCGTGCGCCGTAATGGCACTCCAGCCCCGCCGTTCGAAACAACTCCATGCGGTCCCGACTTTTCCGGGGACCGCATCCGCGCGCCTTCGCCATACGTTTGAGAGGATATGAACGTCCGAACAGCCTGCGCGAGCCTGATGGCGCTCCTCTTCACTAGCCTGGTACCGTTGCCGGCGCCGGCCGCACCCACGCAAACCATCGTCCTTGCCGGCGGTTGCTTCTGGGGAATGCAAGGGGTTTTCGAGCGTCTTAAGGGCGTCACGACCGTCGTCGGCTACGCCGGCGGAAGCGCCGCGACCGCGCAGTACGAAACCGTCAGCACCGGAACGACCGGCCACGCCGAGTCGGTGAAACTCACGTACGATCCCGCGATCATCTCGCTCGCGCAACTGCTCGACGTATACTTTCTGGTCGCACACGATCCCACGCAAGTCGACCGTCAAGGGCCAGACGAAGGCACCCAGTATCGTTCCGCGATCTTCTACACCACGTCGACCCAGCGCGCGGCCGCGATCGCCTACGTCGCGAGCTTGACCAAGCACCGCATCTTCCACGCGCCGATCGCCACGCAGATCGTTCCGCTCAAAGGCTTTTATCCGGCCGAAGCCTACCACCAGCATTTCATGGATAACAATCCCAACGATCCCTACATCGTGTACAACGACGCACCGAAGGTCGCCGCCCTGCGCGCGAAATATCCCCGGTTGCTCGCCAAGTCGTAGGCATGAGGTGGCGCGCCGACGCGCGAAGCACGGACGGTGGCACGACGTAAACGCAAGGCCCGCGCCAGCGCGATGCTCGCTGGAATAGCGATTTTGGCCGTGGGTGCGATCGTCGGTTGTTCGCTCCTCAAGCCGTCGCAACGATCGGAGCCTCCGGCTGCGGGCCACAAACGACGACCGCCGTCGGTCGTTCTCCATAGCGCGCCGCCGCCCGTAACGTTGCTTCCCCAGGCCTCGTCGTCGCCCACGATCGCGCCGGCAAGCACCGCCAGCGTGCCGCCCAACGGTCCCAAACTCGCAATCATCATCGACGATTGCGGACAGTGGCTCGACACCGAGCGCGGCTTCATCGCGTTGCCGGTTCCGCTGACGCTGTCGGTGTTACCCGACGTGCGCTACACCGCGCTGATCCAACGCGAAGCGGCGGCCGCGGGCAAAGGCGTCATGCTTCATCTGCCGATGGAAACGATTTCGGGCGTCTATCCCGGGCCCGGCGACGTGACGACCGAAATGAGCGACGATGCCGTTCGTGCGAGGGTCGCCGCCGACTTGGCACAAGTTCCGCTCGCGCAGGGCGTTAACAACCACGAAGGCAGCAAGGCCAGCGCCGACGCGCGCGTGATGGGCGACGTCGCAGACGTCCTCGTGAGACGCGGCGGACTCTTCTTCATCGATTCCAAGACGGCGCCCAACTCCGTCGCCGAACACGTGACGGCCGACGCCGGGTTGCCGACCGCCGCACGCGATGTCTTTCTGGACAATCAAGCCAGCGTCGCCTACACCCAAGCACAACTGCGCCAAGCCATCGAGATCGCCAAGCGAACCGGCAGCGCGATCGCCATCGGACATCCGCGGCCCACGACGCTCGAAGCCGTGCGCGCAATGCTCCCCGAAATCGCCGCCGACGGCGTCGTCCTGGTCCTCGCCCGCGACCTGACCGTCAAGAACTAGCCCGTCGCCGACAGGGTGGGGCTTTCCAGCCAGCGCTGCGCCCAACGGCCCAAGGCATCCAGGGTCTCGCGCAACTCGCGGCCGCGTGCGGTTAGCTCGTAGGCGACCCGCACCGGCGATCCGCCGTGCACCTCACGGTACACGATGCCGGCGGCTTCGAGCTCCCGCAAGCGTTCGGTCAGCAGGCGATCGGAGATGCCGGGGACGGCCGTGAGAATTTCGTTGAAGCGCAACGCTCCGGGAAGAAGCACTTGGATGATCGCGCCGGTCCAACGACGCCCGATCAGTTCGACCGCCCGGTGAAATCTCGGACACAGCCCCATCGCGTCGGGGGAAGCCTTCTTTTTCATTGCCTACCTACTTGACCCTGGTGCCGTATGCTGGTACGGTATGCGAAAGCCTACCATAAGTAGGTTACCTACGGCAATACTATCTAGAGGAGACCCGAATGGATATTGCTCTACTGATCGTCCGTCTGATCGTCGGCTTGGGCCTGGCCGTGCACGGTTCGCAGAAGCTCTTTGGCTGGTTCGGCGGCGGCGGCGTCGCCGGCACGGCCGGCTTCATGGAGACACTGGGCTTTCGGCCTCCCAAGGCTTTCGCCGCGCTGGTCGGCCTAGGCGAGTTCTGCGGCGGATTGCTGATCGCGCTCGGGTTCCTGGGCGCCCTGGGGCCGGCACTGCTGGTGCTAGTGATGCTGACCGCGGTGGGCTCGGTGCACATCAGCAAGGGCTTCCTGATTGCCAACGGCGGCTGGGAGCTCAACGGGCTCTATGTCGCCGGCGCGCTGGCACTGGCTTTTGCCGGCTTTGGAATCTACTCGCTGGATCACGCATTCAACCTGACGTTCCTCACCGATCCCACCCACGTCTGGATCGCCTTGGGAATCGCAGTAATTATCGCGTTGATCAACCTGGGGATACGGCGCCCGGCGAAGCAAGCCACGCCCTAAGAGTCCCGCCTCGTCACGGATCACCCGCCGGGTGCTGGTGTCGACCAAGCATTGGCCGGGATGGGGGTTCTGCGTGGAACCGGAACCCCGTCCCAGGCCGTCTTCGGCGTTGCGACCGGTGCCGGTGTAAAGACGACCGTCGGGGGGACCTGGGGCGCCGAGGGATCGAACGGAGCGGGGCGTGCGACGACCGGCGCCGGCGAGGTGACCTCGATCCACCCTCTGGGGGCGTCGACGTCGACCCGTTCGCCGAGGGCCCGCAGCAGCGGAACCAGCGGTAGCCGCGCCTGGTCCAGCGCCGTTCCCGGCCGCATCGCCATCGGGACGCGGATCCGACGCGCGCCGCGGGTCAGCACGAGGTAACCGTCGGCATACGAAATCTGTTCGGCAATGGGCGTCAGATATGGTTCGACCGGGCCCACGACGCGACCGCGCAGGAGCGTAAGGGGCGTGTACGAGCGAATCGGGCGCCCGTCGAGTACGAGCATCAACGCGACGCCGGGTGGGAAAATCGGCACGCATGCGCGATATACCGCTTCGGATGCACCGATTCTTCTTCGCCTTCCGCGAGGCGGCCCTGCGCTTCTCGCGGGATGGGTGCGCCTTCTTGGCACAAGCCCTCGCCTTCAACGCCATCTTTGCCGTCTTCCCGCTCATGGTGCTGTTCTTGACGTTGGCGTCATACATCAACATCTTGCCCGAGCAGCGGCTGCTGGGCTTCATCGATACGCTGGCGCCGACGCTGCAGCAATATCTCGCCGACAATCTCAAGACGTATATTTACGATCGCGGCGTGACCAGCATCGTGGCCGCGGTCATTCTTGTTTGGTCGGGCAAGAATCTCTTCATGGGACTGGCCTTTGCATTAAACCGCGCGGTCGGCGTGCCCAAGGGACGGCCGATCCTTCACGACATCGTGCTCTCGCTGGTGATGCTGCCCATCGTCGGCATCGTGCTGCTGATCGCCATGGTGCTTCCGTTTATGATCTCGCTGGGAATCGCGCTGGCCGGATTGCCCGACGGCCGCCACCTCGGTCAGATCGGCGCGTACGGCGTTTCGCTGCTGCTGGTCTTCGTGGTGACCTCGATCCTCTATTCGTATCTCCCGAATCGACGATTGAAATGGCATTTTGGCTTGCCCGGTGCGACGTTTGCGGCGGTGATGTGGCCGATCGTGCAGTTCGCTTTCGCGCAATACCTCACGCGCGTCGACTTCACGCACGTCTATGGGGCGCTCTCCGCGCCGCTGGTCTTGCTCTTGTGGTTCTATTTGATGGCGTCGATCTTTCTGTTCGGCGCTCAGTTGAGCTCGGCGTGGGCCAGTCAGAGCGGCAATCCCGCGATCCCGCGTTTGGTCGATGCCGTGGATCCGCTCGACGCGCGTTCGACCGCAACGTGACGCTGGTTTTCGTTCACGGCGCGGGCTGCACGCCCGAGGTGTTCGTCGAGCAGCTCTCGGACTTTCCCGACGCACGGGCGATCGCGTTGCCCGGACACGGCGCGCCCGGCAGCGAAACGACCGTCGACGGCTTCACCGACGCGGTCGCCGGCGCCATCGACGCCGGCGGCTGGAACGACGTCGTCTTGTGCGGACACTCGATGGGCGGCGCCATTGCCATCGAGCTCGCGATCCGCGCACATCCCGCCGTGCGTGCGGTCGTGGCGATTGGGTCGGGTTCGCGCCTGCGCGTGAACGAGGAACTGCTCGCGGGCCTTGCCGGCGACTTCGATGCGACCAGTCGGCGCATCGCCGCATGGCTGTTCGCAGAACCGACGCCCCAACGCGTAGAGTATTCCACCCGCATGATGGCGCGCGTCGGGCCGGCGCAGACGCTCGCAGACTTCGCCGCCTGTAACGCTTTCGATGCAACCGACCGCTTGGGGTCGATCGCACTGCCCTTCCTCGCCATCGCCGGGGATGCGGACGTAATGACGCCGCCCAAATATGCCCGGCTGCTAGGCGACCGGATTCCGGGCGCCCAAGTGCGAATACTGCGCGGTGCGGGACACCTGGCGATGCTCGAGCGTCCGGCCGAAGCGAACGCCGCGCTGCGTGCGTTCGTTACCACGTTGTTCTAGCCGTCGTACATGAGGAGTGCCGCCTTGCCATCAACGGGTCGCCGTTTCCTATCGACCGTCGCGACGGTCGCGTTCGTCGCGTTCTGCGGGGTCGCCATCGGCGGCGCCACGCCGCCGGCCCCCAGTCCGACTCCGGCCGCGGATGTCACCAATCCCGTCGTGGTGGTCTATCCTTTTGAAGTTCAGGGTGATCTTCCGCCCGCTACGGGCACCCAGCTCGCGCAGATCTTCATGCATGAACTCCAAAGCCAACAGGATATTACGGTTCGCCCACTTCCCGCCGGCGTGGTGCGCGCGAACTACCTTTCCAACGCCATCAAGCTAGGCGCCGATTACTACATTAGCGGTTACTTCACGCCGCTGGGAGACAGCGCTTCTCTGGTGCAGCAACTGGTCAGCGTTCAAACCGGCATTCAGGTCTTCTCGCAGACCGCCGTCATTCAAAACGCCGGCGACGCGCAGGCCCAAGCGTCGGCCGCCCGCGCGCGCATCATCTACTTGTCCGGGCGCGACTTCGCGTCGGTCGACCAAAGCGACGCGGCCGACGCATCCCCAACGCCCTCGTCGGACAACGGATCCAGTATCGGTATCGGCAACCTCTTCGGTCTTCTCAAACACGACAAAGGCAACGCGCGCGGGTCCGGTCCTGCCAAGATTGCCGACGTCGCCAAGCCATCGCGCATCGCGATCGTCCCACGAGTTATGGGCGGCGTTTCTGCGCAAACGCTAGCGGCTGCCACGCAACAACTGCAGGCGCTCCTGGGACGCGCATACCACACGCAATACAGCAATCTAGAGACCACCAACGTCGCCAAGAGCGCCGACGCCATGTGCGGGACCAATCGCAACGCCACGGTCGTAGCGGGTTCGGTCTCGCAATCGCGGCGAGGTGGCTTTCGCCCCAAAACGATTTCGACATTTGTCCTAACCACCTATACATGCTTCGGCGTGCCGCTATACTCGACGACGCAGTCGGCCGATAATCTCAACGACGCGATCGCCGCCGCCGTGACCGCCTACGTCGCAAAGCACCCGCAGAACTCCTAGCACGTCGCTGCGCTCGCGGCTAATCGTCGGCGGCGGCTTCGTCGTCGAGTAATCCTGGGGGAAGGTCGACGACGATGCGTTTGGCATCGACGTCGATGTTGCGTACGAAGGCGGCGACCATCGGCACCATTTTGCCGCCGATCACCAGCATGTCGCTCGCCGGAAAATGATCGACGCGCTCGACGATACCTAAGGGCGCGCCGGATTCGGTTTCGAGCGCGCATCCCACGAGATCGATGTCGAGGTATTCCCCCGGACCCACGTCCAGACGATCGCGCGTGGCGTAGAGCGTGCAGCCGACGTACGGGATCGCCTCGTCGGCCGATTCGATGCCCTCGAATCGAATCAGGAACCGGCCCTTATGCTCGCGGACCGAAGCGATTTGCACCGTATTCGAGCCGATCTCGCGTTCGCACCGCAGTTCGCTGCCGCGGAAAAAGACCGTGCGACCCGCACCGGTCGGGTCGCACTTGAGTTCCCCCTGCAGGCCGAACAGGCCGGCAACGCGTCCGACGGTACAATCAGTCGGCGGGTTCGTCGTCATCGAAGCCTTCGGCGGCCTCTTCACTGTCGAGAATGTCGACGCTGATGCGCCCTTCGGCCGTGGCTCGAACGATCGTGCGCAGGGCCTGCGCGACGCGGCCGTTGCGGCCGATGACTTTGCCCAGATCTTCGGGATCGACCACCAGCTCGATCACCGGCTTGCCGTCTTCATCGGCGAACAAGTCGACCGTCACGTCGTCGGGCTTGGCAACGAGCTTCTTAGCAAGAAATTCGAGGACGGCGGTCGCGCGTTTTGCCGACGCCACCGGATCGACGGGCGGGCGCGATTCGCGCTCGCGCTGACCGCGATCGTGAAAGCCGCCACTCGAACGCGGACCGCGGCCGCCTTGGCTGCCGCCCGAACGTCCCCGCGATGGCGGCGGCGTTTCGTAGTCCACGTCGTTGGGTGTGGCTTCTCGAGAGTCGATGCGGCGAGCGCCTAGCGTCGACTTACGCTCGCCCTCGCCGGCTTCTTCGCCGAACAGGCCGAACTCATCATCGAACGCGCTCATTACGCGTCGCCTTTTTTGTTTTTGGGCGCGCGCTTGGTATCGGAGTGCGGACGACGCTCCATGATCCCTTGGTCGGCGAACAGGCGCGCGACGGTTTCGCTGGCCTGAGCACCCTTGGCGAGCCATTCTTTGGCTTTGGCCGCATCGACCACGACGGTGCGGGGTTCGGTGCGGGGATTGTAGTGCCCCAGGATCGCAATGAATTTTCCGTCGCGCGGCGAGCGCGAGTCGGCCACCACGAAGCGGTACGTCGGTTGTTTCTTGGCGCCCATGCGGCGCAGTCTGATCTTTACCATAATATCCTACGTTTCGATGTGTGCCGCGATTACAGCTCGCGACGTGCTTGAGAGCAAGCTCTTAGCGTGCTAGGCCGGCGGGTATTCGGGAGCGGCCTCTCTTGCCGCCGCCAAACTGTTTCATCATCTGCTTCATGTCGGCAAACTTCTTGATCAACTGGTTGACATCCGACACGGCCGTGCCGCTTCCCAGCGCGATTCGCTTTCGGCGCGATCCGTTGAGGATGTCGGGATAGGAGCGCTCCCGAGCGGTCATCGAGCAGATGATGGCCTCGACCCTGTTCATTTCCTTTTCGGGGATCTCGAAATTCTTGGGCAGCGCCCGCGAGAGGCCGGGCACCATCTTGAGCAACTCGCCCATCGAGCCCATTTTTTTTACGCTGCGCAGTTGCTCGAGGAAGTCGTCGAGCGTGAACTGCTGTTTGAGCAGTTTGCTTTCGAGCTCTTTTGACTGCTCTTGGGAATAGACGCCCTGCGTGCGTTCGATGAGCGACAACACGTCGCCCATGCCCAGGATGCGCGACGCCAAGCGGTCGGGATGGAAGACTTCGAGCGCAGAAAGTTTTTCGCCGACGCCGACGAACTTGACCGGCGCGCCGGTCGCCTCGAAGATCGATAACGCCGCACCGCCACGTGTGTCGCCGTCGAGTTTGGTCAGGATAACGCCGGTGATCCCCAGGCTTTGATGGAACCCCTTGGCAACGTTGGTCGCCTCTTGGCCCGTCATCGCATCGGCGACCAGCAGAATCTCCTTGGGCGAGATCGCCGCTTTGATTCGTTCGAGTTCGCCCATCAGTTGGGCGTCGATCTGCAGACGTCCGGCAGTGTCGACGATCACCGTCGATATTCCCAGGCGCCTAGCTTCGGCGACGCCGTCGCGCGCGATCGTTACGGCGTCGCCCTGCCCCGCTTCATAGACCGGCGCGTCGATCTGCTTGCCCAGCGTTTGCAACTGCGCGATGGCTGCGGGCCGGTAGACGTCGGCGGCCACCAGCAGCGTGCGGCGACCTTGTTCTTTGAGGCGAAGCGCGAGCTTGCCGGCTTGCGTGGTCTTTCCCGAGCCCTGTAGACCCACGAGCATGATGACCGAGGGAGGAGCGTCCGAGAACGTCAGGCGTCCCGAACCGCCGCCCAACAACGCGATCAGCTCGTCGTGAACGATCTTGACGATCGTCTGTCCGGGCGTGAGCGACTCCAAGATATTGGCACCGATGGCCGCCTCTTTGACGCGCGCGACGAACCCCTTGGCCGCCCCAAGCGACACATCGGCCTCAAGCAACGCGATGCGCACTTCGCGCATCGCGTTGTTGACGTCGTCTTCGCTCAGGCGGCCGCGACCGGTCAAGCGCGCGAAAATCGCGCCGAGCCGATCGCTCAGTTGATCCAACATCGGTTAGGCCGAAGCCGTTGCCTCCTCGACGCGCCGGACGGCGTCGCCGACGGTTTTGATCTTCTCGGCTTCTTCGTCGGGAATATCGATGTTAAATTCCGTTTCGAAGGCCATGACCAATTCGACCTGATCGAGCGAGTCCGCGCCCAGGTCGTCGGTGATCGAGGCTTCCTGCGTGACCTCGGCCTCGTCGACGCCGAGTTGTTCGACGATGATCTTTTTGACTCTATCAAACGTGGTGGCCATAAGGCTCCTTTCGACTGTTGAATTTCATTTGAGCTACATCACCAAGCCGCCGTCGACGACGAGCGTCTGACCGGTGACGTACGACGCTGCATCCGAACACAGGAACGCAACGACCCCGCTCACGTCCTGGGGCGTCCCCGGACGTCCGAGCGAAATTTGTTTGAGCATGAACTCTCGAGCGGCTTGCGGGATTCCCTCCGTCATCGCAGTGTCGATTAAACCCGGAGCGACGGCGTTGACTCTTATATTCCTCGACCCCAACTCCTTTGCCAGCGACTTGGCCAGGCCCAAAAGCGCGGCCTTGGTTGCGGCATAGACCGACTGCCCGGCGTTGCCGGTCAGCCCGACGATGGAGGAGACCAGGACGATCGAACCGGCGCGCTGCTTCATCATGGGCTTGGCGACGGCCGCGCAGAGATAGAACGCCGATTTCAGGTTGACGTCGAGCAACTGGTCGATCGTCTCGGGTTTGAGGCGCAGCAACAGCCCGTCGATCGACTGACCGGCACCGGCCACGGCGATGTCGATCCGCCCGAATTCGGCCAGCGTCTGCGCGACGAAGCCGTCGACCGCTCCTGCGTCGGTCACGTCGGCAACGAACACGGCGGCCTTGACGTCGGCGCGCGCGCTGACGCAGGCGGCAACCGTCTCGTCGAGCGAGCTGCGATCGCGTCCCACCAGCGCGAGGTTGGCGCCGCGGCGCGCGAATTCGACGGCGATGCCGCGCCCGATGCCGCGGCTCGCGCCGGTGATCAGCGCGGTCTTCCCATCAAACCTCAACGGCGTCCCCTTGTAGCGCGGCGAGTTTCTCACGCAGCTTGATCACGCCCGCAAAGTCGCCGACGCTGGTAGCGTCGGGCGCTCCCGGCATGCGCTTCATCAACGGTCCCAGCACCGGGCTCGCGCCGAACTCGACGACCAAGTCGAGATCGTACGACAGCAGACGCTCCGCGGTCTCGTGCCAACGCACTTCGTCCGTGATCGATGCAACCAAGTTGCGTTCGATCGTTGCGGTATCGCGATAGGGTTGGGCGTCGACGTTGCCGATCACATCGAACCGCGGAAGAGCGAACGTCGCATCGGCAACGGCCTGGGCAAAGCGGTCGATCGCCGGTTCCATCAGCGCGCTGTGCCAGGCTCCCGAAACGTTGAGCGCGACGACGCGTTTGGCTCCGGCGGCCAGCATCGCTTCGCCCGCTATCCGCACGCCTTCGAGGTCGCCGCTGATCACGATCTGCGTTGGCGAATTGAAATTTGCCAACTGCACGCGCAGGCCGGTGCCTTCTCGCACGGTCGCCACGACGTCGCGAATCGTCTGGGCGTCCAAACCCAGTACCGCGGACATGCCACCCGGAACGACGTCTGCCGCCGCCTGCATCGCGCGGCCGCGCTGATCGACCACCCGAACCGCATCGTCGAACGAGAGCGCGCCCGAGACCGTCAAACTGCAGAACTCGCCGAACGAATGCCCGGCGGTTACGACGGGAGCCAGCAACTCGCCGACGGCGGTGTAGAGCGCGACGTTGGTCACGAAGATGGCCGGCTGGCTGACCTTGGTTTCGCGCAGCGCTTCGTCGGAGCCGGTGGATACGAGCGCCAGCAAATCGTACCCAAGCAGTCCGGCCGCGCGCTCGAAGAGTCGTTTGGCGCCAGCATCGTTGGCCGCAACGTCGACGCCCATCCCAACGAGTTGCGAACCCTGGCCCGGGAAGATTGCCGCGACGCGCGCGCGCTTGCTCACGCTAACCAGCGCCAGGTCACGGCGCCCCACGACAACCCCGCGCCGAAGCCCACGAAGACGATCGTGTTCCCGGGCTTGATGCGCCCGTCTTCGACGGCTTCTTCGAGCGCCATTGGGATCGAGGCCGACGACGTGTTGCCGTACTCCTCGATGTTGACGACGACTTTTTCGGGCGGCATGTCGAGATATTTGGCGGCGGCGTCGATGATCCGGCGATTGGCCTGATGCGGAATCAGCCAGTCCACATCGGACTTGGAGAGGTTGGCTTTGCGCAGCGCGACGTCGGTGGCATCGATCATCTTGGTGACCGCGAACTTGAAAACTTCCTTGCCGTCCATACGGATGAACGTCTCGCCGTCGGCCAACGCCTGTGCGTCGACGCGTTTCCGCGAACCGCTCGCGTGGACGCGCAGCAGTTCGGGACGGCTTCCGTCCGAACCCAGTTCGGACGACAGAAACGAGTTCTCTTCGGAGGCTTCTAGGATCACCGCGCCCGCGCCGTCGCCGAACAGGACAGCGGTCGAGCGCTCCTTGATGTCGATCAGTTTGGAAAGCGTTTCGGCACCGACGAGCATCACGCGCTTGTAGACGCCGCTGCGAACCAGGCTCCCCGCGACCGTCAAGCCATAGATAAATCCGCTGCAGGCGATTTCGATATCGAAGGCGGCTTTGTCGACGGCCCCCAGGCGCGATGCGGTGATGCACGCCGTCGCCGGGAACGAATAGTCCGGGGTCGCCGAGGCGACGACGTAGCAGTCGATGTCGTTGGGGCA
>Ga0208357_1002540_pt1 | contig 12001 bp, 10 predicted proteins | sample NGESurdeep092012_6_FD_184487 | JGI IMG/M metagenome (GOLD analysis project Ga0208357, IMG submission 184487) | Arctic peat soil microbial communities from Barrow, Alaska - NGEE Surface sample F52-2 deep-092012 (SPAdes) | ecosystem: Environmental > Terrestrial > Soil > Wetlands > Peat ... | reverse complement strand
GTCTTCTGTGTCATTCGAATTATCGGTCCACGAAAGCGATACTTGGCTCTCCGAGTCGGGTACGGCGGTAAAGTTCGATGGCGCGTCGGGAGCGACGATGATCGTGACGCCGGTGGTGACGTTAGCGGCCCGCGCCTGCGGAAAAGCTAAGAAGAGAACTGCGAGAAAAGGAATAAGATACCATGTGCGCGTGTTCATCCATCGTGTTATTTCCGCTTGCTCCGCCAGATCGCAAGCGCGATCACGATCAGCACGAGCACCAATCCGATCAGGAAGTAGACCCACTCATCCATGATGTAGTTCCACGCCTCCTGATACCATGTGGCCTTGAGCACGTTGAAGATCGCTTTCTGACTCGCGACCACCTGCCCGTTCTTATAGAAGTTCACGACACCCCAGTACTCACCCACGCCCAAGTAGAAATCCAATGGGAACGTCAGGTTATAATCCGCGATAGTGAACGGGGCGGTCGTGGGAAATCCGCTGGACTTTTGGATGTATGCCAACTGCACCGAATCGTACTGGTCGTAAAGCTGATAGGTCGCTCCATCGAACGATTCCGGAACGTTGCCGTCATTTTGGAACTTCACGTGCACGGTCGGGCTCTGCCCCTCCAAAATGTCCGGGAACTGGATCAGCGGTACGCTATATTTTTCAAACGTTCCCGTGCCAATCGTAAGATTGATGGCCACCTGCGCGCCGAGCGCGATCGTCACCTGTCCCGCGGACGACGGCTGCGTGGTGAAGGTGAGATTGCCGCTATATGCGCCGAGCGTCACGTTGGATGGGACACTCACCGTGATCGTGACAGGAAACTGCCGCACGCCCTGCGGGATCACAAAGTTGAATCCTTTATCCAAGGATATCCATGACGCCCCCGGCTGAGGCATCGTAAGGTTCGCCTGGATGTTCAGATCCTGGTTCGGTTGGTCTTGTACGAGGTATACGGTCTGCTGATACTTCGCGCCCGGCACCAAATGATCGGCGTTCAGAAATGGCGGCGAGATGCCGAATGCGGCATGGGTCGGGCTGGCCGGAATAAGAAAAAATAGTGCGAGGAATAACGGAAAGATGAAAATAAGATATTTTACTCGCATGGAATAGGGTGGAAGGAATTACCCTGCGAGTATAGCAGGGTTCGTTCCTATATTGCAAAATGGTTGTCGACGTGATTAGCCATGGAACAAAGCGGAGAATACATTCGTACCGCTATATGTTCCTGTCGGGGTCGCGTTTGGAACTCCGAGACCCCAATAGATGGTGCCCGATACGTTGGTGGTTGAGGTGGGTGCGGTCAATATATAGCCGGCGACGGTCGCGGGGGTCGCGCTCAGCGCGGTCGACGTCCCCGGATAACTGAAGGTCGACGTTGAATATCCCTGCGAACTTGTTGCGATGGAATTCGATCCGGAGGTCAGGGTTGCTTGAGCCGAAAGCTGGAGTGAGCTGGACGAGTTGCCCGCGTTCGCCACCGCCGTAAGTTGGTTGGTCGCACCGGTGTTGGTATTTGCCGTGATCGTTCCGTAGTTGATGGATGACGTCGTGACGTTGATCGCGGTCAGGGTACTCAATGTGACGCCAGCGCTGTCAGCGGTGTTGGTCGTGTTATCGGGTGTCCGGAAAAGGACCGTCGCCATCCAACTCTGTCCGGAGAAGCTTGAGGTAACATCCGTTGCCTGGGCAAAGTACTCGAGCGCAAATGTGGTAGTGGTGTTCTGCGTGCCGCCGGAACATGTGCTTGATGCGGTAAACGCGGTTGCGATATAACAGTCCAGGTTGTTTGCCGTGCCCGAGCACGTAGAGGAAGTGACCCCTGATCGGTAGAGCAACACGGTGGTGGTTCCCGTAGTGATTTCGCTGCATCCGTTCGCATCGCTTATCGTGGCATTCACGTTGATGTTTGTGGTGGTGTTGGGGCTAAGCGTGATTGACGTTCCCCCGTTTACCGATACGCTCGATATGGCGGGTGCGGACGAGCCTACCACCACCTGGCTCGTAAGGTTCGCCGCGAATATCGTCTGCATAACAAAAAAACTGGCAACCAAAAAGGACGTTGTTACGACCAATGCCGAAAGCAAACCCTTGCTTGTTCTCATTGCATTTACTATATCATATGCCGCCGGGCCACACGAGATTTATTGTGGATAACTTATTGGCTGAACGCCGCACTGAAAGTGGTGCTTGCAGTATAGGTCCCTGTAGCGACCCCTGACGGCACCCCTACTCCCCAAAAGATATTACCCTGAACGGCTGTGGTGCTTGTGGGGCTCGGAAGTGTAAATCCCGAGACCGTGGTCAGCGTACCGCTCAGTTGCTGTTCTAATCCGCCAAAGGTGAACGTGGAGGTTGCGTAATGCTGGGAGCTGGTGGCGATCGTACTCGCGCCTTTCACGAATGCCGTCCCGGAGAGCTGCAATGTCGTCGAGGAATTACCGGCATTCTGCACCGTCACCGTCTGGTCCGTCGCGCCGCTGTTCGTATTAGGGTTCAACTTTCCATAATTTATAGAGGACGTAGTGATGTTGATGGCGGTGAGCACGTTCACATTCTCTATGGCCGAACTCGCCGTGGTCGTATTCCCATGGCTATCAGTGATCGTGATGGCGCCCTTCCAGGAATCGGCAGGGTAGCTTGAGGAAGGATTTCCGGTCGATTGGGCGAAGTACCACAGTGGCGCCGAACACGCGACCGTGGTCGTACTGCCGCTAAAACTGCAGCTCGCGCTCGCGACCTGATAACAATCCAAATTGTTCGCGGCGCAACCCGACCCGAGCGACGTGCGATAGATCGTGGATGTGGCGAATGAAATCGGATAGCTTCCCGCGGTCGTGGATGCGGTGACCGATATCGCGGTCGTCGTGTTCGGCGTAAGTGTGATCGCGGAAGAATTATTCAGTGACGTATTGCTGAGCGACGGGTTGCTCGCGGCGCTCGCCGTCACGATCCCCGGATATACCGTATACGCGTCGAGTGGCGAGCCATCCACCCGTGTCGCGCGGAAACAATACGGCGTGTTCGCCGGTGCGCCGTTGTCAAAAAGTGAAAAATCCCACTTGCCATCCTCGCCGTTGCCGATCGCCGATTGGCTATTCGTGAACGGATTGGATTCGTCATATGTTTGGTTATCGACCACGTCGGTCCCATTGATCGGGTCGTTCGCGTCGGCGGTGAGTGCTCCGCCATCCGTCGGAACACTGTTGTGATAAAAGGCGATCGCCGTCGAGGTTGTCACGTCGCTGTACGTTGCTGACGAGCAGGAGGTCGAACTAGCGAACTGAAGATTGAATTGCCGTCCGCTCGGGAAAAGGGTGTCGTTGGATAGTTGTATCAACATGCGTAGCCGGAATGGGGATCCCGTGGATGACAGGGTGGCGGTCGCGTTCTGCGCCGCAAGCGGGCTACCGACGTCCGCCGAATTTTGGTTCGTGAACAGCCGATACGCCGACTGGTTGTATTCCTTCCCGGTCCACGCGGCATACCAGTAGGAGCCGCCTGCTGCATTCGACTCTGCACCGGTGCCCACGGTAAATCCATCGCCCGTGAGATTTATAATATCAACAGTGGAATTGGCGGAGACGCCAAAAACCAATGAGGTGCCAGCCGGCACGGAACTAAAAGTCATGGCAGCATTGACGGCCGTTGTGCGTTTTGTCCAAACGAGGTCTGGCTGAAACCCGAGGCCGGTGACGGTCTGACCGGTGCCATTGCCGGTATAGTTGCCGGTAGCAAACCTTTGGTCGTCCTTAAAGGCAAACCAATTGTAGACCGTGCCGGCCTTATTTGCGTTGGCATTAATACCGAGACTAAAGCTGTTTGTGTTGAGGGATGTAAACTCGGCCCCGGCAGTATTTTGCGCGAGAGCGCTTAAGAACTGGGTAGTGCCTGGCGACATGAGCGACGTCGTCCAGTTTGCCCCCTGCGTGCTTTCGCTTTTTGTAAGAACAAAATCGGGAGCAAAAGGCAGGTTTAAAATACTTCGCGCGATGCCGTTCCCTGTATAGGCGCCGACCACGAACTCCGCGCTCCCTGTATGGGTCTCCTGGCTCCAGGCGTTACCGAAAGCAATCCAGTAATACGTCGATCCGTTCAGATTCGTAGATGAGACGGTGCCTACGCTGAAGCCATCGGAGTCGAGCGTGGTAATACCTCCCGTAAAGTCGGCTGTGGCTTTTGAAAAAACCGCGGTATCGTCCCCGTTCATCTCGCTCGTACGGAAAGCTTCATCCTGTCCCGCGGTGCCTACGAACACGAGATCGGGAGAAAATCCGAGGCCAGTGATCGATTGCCCCGTGCCATTACCGGTATAACTGCCATCGGCTTCGAGGAAAGTGCCCGATGCCGATGCAGACGCCGGAACATCGCCGCCGAATCCCGCCCAATATATAGTGGCGCCCGAACCGTTCGCGCCGGCGGTCGTACCCACGCTGAACCCATCTGAATCAAGCGATGTGATGTTACCCGGGGTATCTTTCGTGTCAGTGAACAAACTGGAGTCGTCACCATCGGACTGGGTAAGTTCGTAGCCCGGCCCCTGTGCAGCACTACTCTTATACATGACGAAGTTCGGCTGGAATCCCATGCCAGTAGTGGATGTTGCCGTTCCGGTACCAATGAACGATCCGACGTTCATTAACCCCGCAACGTCTTTAAAAGCCGCAAACCAATATGTCTTGGCGCTCGTATTCACATCCACCGCCGTGCCGATGGTAAATCCCGTTGGCGAGAAGGAGTTGATATATGTGGTGCTGGTAGTTTGGGCCGTCGCGGAAAAAAATTGCGTGACATTCGTTGCCATAGACGACGACCGCCATACCCCTATTTCGGCAGTTGCGTCGGATTTTTTTACCCACACAAGATTGGGTTGGAATCCTACCGTTGTGATGGCATGGCCAGTTGTCCCGTTTCCGGTATATGACCCCACACAAAATGTGCCCGTCGAGGAACAATCGGATCCGGCAAACGCGATATACGTATAGCGCACCTGGACCGTGTTTACATCTGCGTTGGAGCTTAAGGTAAACCCATCGCTATTGAATGTGATCATGCCCGACGTATCATCCGCGGTTGCGGTGGAAAAGAATGCCGTGTTTGCCGCGGGCATCACTGACGACTTCCACACCGCTCCGACGCCGGCGGCCGTGTCGGCTTTGATAATGATAAGCTGTGGCTGAAATCCAAGTCCGCTGAACGAAATGGTCGCGCCACTTCCTACATAATATCCGGTCTGCATCTGGAAGGTCGAGGCGTTTGCCTTTAAAAGCGAACCGGCAAAAAACAGCACAACAAACACGAGCATCGCTACTATTATTTTTTTAACGAACGATTTTTCCATTGCTCGCTGATTTTTTCCGCTCACTGATTCCCCACCACAAAGTTGAACTGACAGAAATTGGACAGCATCGTTCCGTTCTGCTGGGTCTCCTGATAGATCACAAGCGAATTGAATGACCCTGCGCTCGTAGAGGTCCCGATATCGATATCAAATGATGTGGTAGCCGCTCCCGTTCCACTCGGCCGCTGGATCGTGGATGTCACGCCATAGGGAAGATTTCCCACGGAGAGAGAAAATCCCGAGTTGGCGTAGGACGGTGTCAGTGCGATCTCGTATTGCAATGTTCCTCCCGGCGTGCTTGTTTGCGAGAACGGGGTGATCGCGCACGTTTGTTTTGCGTCCGGATCCACCACTTTTACCGGTGTCGGAGGAGTAAATTTTACGGACGCCACGGCGGGCGACTTTGGCACGGAGGGAGCAGGCGGCGGCGTGAGGGTGATCGGCGCGGGCAACACATAATGCACTTCCATGATCATCCCATCGAGATAGACCGCCGGTATGGGATCCTGCGTGGTCGGGATCCCTTCCACGCGTATCTGCAGATTCTGAAGATCGGTCCAGTCAGTGATGGGCAATGTCACGGTAAAGTCGGATAGGTCTTCCACGTTTACCGTGCCGACGCTCACCCACGCCTGCCCATCGGTGCTATAGCTCACATCCAGGAAATCTTCGTCGGGCGCAGGGGCGGGTGGCGCGAGCGCCGTCGTCGTGGAAGGTGTTGACGAAACGGTCCCCGACGCCGCGGAATCGGCGTCGTCCGGTGTCGTGGTCGGCGGCGCGAGCGAGGCCATGAGCGGCGGACCAAGGATGATGGTCGAACTGATATCGGACGAGGCGTCGGTCTGGGCAAGGGCGGAAGGGATGAATTCTGAAATGAAGGACCGGAACGGGCCGAGCGATGTGGAACTGCCGGTCGTGTCCGCATCTGTGGATGTAGATACGGGCGTTGGTGTTGGTGGAGGGTTTGATGGAGGGGTACTGGTATCCGTAGTGCTCGCCGAATCATCCGGTGAAGAAGACGGCGTGGTAACATCCGGCGTGGAGATTTGCTCCGTCGGCACAGTTGAGGTCGTGGTTGAAGGTGTTGTTGTGGTCAATGTGGGCGCGGGAGGCGGCACTGTCACGGAGGTTGATGCCGCAGTCTCGTCCGACGTCGTCGGAGCGGCGTCATCTGGAGCCGACGTGGATGCCTCTTCCGTGGACGATGGAGTAAACGACGTGTCGGGCAGTGGCTCCGCCTGCCAGACAAGGTTCAAACTCACGTTGGTGAGAATTCCAGACGTTGAAATGCTCGCGGGAACGAATCCCCCGCAATAGATCTCTGTGCCCGAAGCGGCGTATAGCGCGGAGTTGTCAGCCGAAAAAGACGAACTCGCCGACAGGATCGTTTCTGGCGTGCCTTCAGCCGCCGAAGGGTTTTCCCACGTACCCAAGCATGTTGTTGGAGAAAAATCCTGCACTTCTCCTTTGGTAAAAAGTGTTTTAACGCCTACGAAGACCACGACGACCACCGCGGTGATGATAAGTACCAATATCCAGGGATGACGTGATCGAAAACGCGGTCGCAAATTGACCACATTCTTTCCGTAAATGGTTTTGTGCAAAAAATCCTGTTTTTTACGGGTATGCCCTTCTACCGCGTGTACGTCAAAAACGCCTTCCGGACGCTTCTCTCGCCTTGGGGATTTCATACCTGATTATTTTAACATCAAAAAAGCCGCGGTGTCTCATTCCCCAAGGCATGCGTTGAACGCATCCACCTCTGTATTGTAATCGGCTATGGCGGTCTTGGTCTCGATGGTAAGATTGTTGTACTGCGCCGCGAGGTTATTGTAATCCTGCACCTGTGTGTTGTATTGCGGACCGGATTGCGGGCTCATTGCAACGATGGCGGCCTTGTCGGTGGCGAGCTGTGCGGACATCGCGTTGATCTGATTCTCAGAAAGGTTGATGCTCGTCTCCAGATTCGCGTCCGGCGCGGGACAGTCGGAAGCGGGCCTTCCGAACACTTGTACCGCGATCCATGTCTCGACACCCTGGAACATCCCTTCGCGGACGGCGACGCCGATCTGCGTGTAATGCGTATCTAAAATGTTCGCGCGATGGCCGGGGCTGTTCATCCAGGCATTGACCACGCCGGCGTCGCCGGTGTAGAGCCCGAGGGCCAGGTTTTCGCCGAGCGCGAGCGACGCGTATCCGACGCTCGACGCCACCGTGACCGCGCTCTCCCCCGTGGAGGAATTGACGTGCGCAAAATATTGATCGGCGAACATATCGTCGATGCGAAGCGTGGCGACATCATCGAGCGTGGCGTTCTCCACGAGCGGCGGCAGATCACCATTTTGCGCGCGCTGCACATTCGTCTGCGCGATCACGCCCTCAACTGTCAGTGTGTTCGTTTTTTTTGGCGCGGCTTTGACGGACTGTTGCGGCGATGATGACGGTGCGGAAAAATTCTGGCCGAGCTGGGCGCCCACCGACGTCCCCACCGAATTTTCGAACGCAGCGATTTTTTGTAACGGCAGAGAAAGCGATGTCTGAAAATACCACAACGCGACCCCCGTGACGCCCACGATGGCGGTGATGATGATCAGCCGCCGCCGCGCTTTTGTTTTCCGCGACGCAGCGACCGGATCGTGCGAAGGCGGCGTCGGAGGAGTGGCTTGTGGATCGATCTCGTTCAAGGCTAGTTCTTCAGATAACGGCGGACCGCCCAGAAGCTGGAGAGCCCTCCGATGACCACGCCGAAGAGCAATTCATAGACGAAGAGCTGGAGGATGTGCGTATAGAAATATTGGAAGATGTTGAGGCCCGGAATGAACTCGTTCAGATATGGAGAGACGAAATAGAGTATGGGCGCGAAAACAATGAGACTCACGAGCGCGGCGATCAGTCCCCACAGCATGCCTTCCACCACGAACGGGCCGCGCACCAGACTGTTCGATGCGCCCACCACGCGCATCACGCCGATCTCCTCGCGGTTGGAATAGATTGCAAGGCGGATCGTATTGAACATGACGAGTCCCGCGACGAGCGCGAGGAAGATCGTGAGGATCCATCCGCCGATCGAGACATCGCGCACGATCGCGGCCAGGCGATTGATCACGGCCTGGTTCTGCGCATAGCTGATCGTGTCAATGTATGGAGCGAGGTCCGGCGACGTCAAATAGTCGTTGATCGCGCCGTACTGGCTAGGATCCTTTGCCTTGATGTTGAGGGACGCCTCGAGCGGATTCGTATCGAGTTCATTGATGGCCTGACTGACGGTCGGGTCGCTCGCGTGGTTCTGCTGGAACGTGGCAAGCGCCTGATCCTGCGAAATATAATCGACGCTCGCCACCTGGGACAATCCCTCAAGCGACTGCTGGATATTCAGGATCTCGTCCTCTGATGTGTTCGTATTGAAATAGACGCTGATATCGATCTTGTCCTGGATCGCCGCGGCGGCGGCGTGCGTGATGACACCAAAAACGATGAGTCCAAGGAATCCGATCGCTGCGAGCGTCATAATGGCGACCGTCGCCGTGGAAAGCCAGCCGTTGCGCCAGAAGTTCTTGAACCCGAAATGGAAAATGCGTGAGATGATGGTGAACATAGGTTGTTGATAATTATACCAGGATATACTTTCCTTTTTTCTCGTCGCGGATGAGACGGCCCTTATCCAAGGTTATCACCCTTTTCTCCAGGTTGTTGATGACCTCCTTGTCGTGCGTGGCGAGTACCACCGTAGTACCAAGCTGATTGATCTTTTCCAACAACTTGATGATCTCAAACGTGTGGAATGGGTCGAGATTGCCCGTCGGCTCGTCCGCGATCACGACCTCCGGGCGGTGGATCATCGCGCGTGCGATCGCGACGCGCTGGCGCTCACCGCCGGATAGTTCATTTGGAAAATTTTTCATCTTATCCCCCAGCCCCACCATGTCGAGCACCTGCGGCACGAGCTCGGCGATCTCGCGCTGTGGCCGGCCTGCGACCTCGAGCGCGAACGCCACGTTCTCATATGCAGTCTTGGTTGGGAGCAAGCGAAAATCCTGGAATACGACGCCGATGTGGCGGCGGAATGCGGGGAGCTCATTATCCTCCAGCTTGTTCACCTCGTATTGACCGAAAAAAACACGTCCTTTCGACGGTTTTTCTTCCCCGATCAGCAACTTTATAATAGTGGACTTCCCCGCGCCGGAACGGCCCGCGAGGGACACGAACTCACCCGGGTCAATTTGAAAATCAACGTCCTCAAGCGCGACTCCGTGGCCCGTGTAATGTTTTGAAACTCCCTGGAAAACGATCACGTAGTTAATAATACACTATTCTCCCGAAATAATCATTATGGCCTTACCTTCTTTTCTAATTTCGCAATACGGAGCTGGAGATCAACGACGTCGGCACGGGTGTCTGCCTCTTTCATTTCGTCTCTTATCTCTTTGAGTTGTTGAAAGACCATATCAAAATTTCCATGCATCCCCTTCACATCTTTTTCAAGGGCGGTTACCCGATCGGTGAGTGCAAGAAGGTCTTCCTGCTTTGCGGTTGCCATAAATCCTTCCTGGATTTTAATAGCTAAGTTGCCTATGGACGTATCTATCTTTGTATCTATTCTTACCGCCAGATCATCAATGCGCGTGTCCATCTTGACCGCTAGGCCTTCGATACGGGTATCTACCTTCCGCGCCAGATCCTCGATTGTCATCGCTTTCTTGGTTTGTTTTTTATTTATCATCCAACAAGCATAATTGTACCAAAACTAAAGTCAAAAACTTTTTAAGGAAAATTTAATGTTTCATTATGCGCGTTGCCGTGGGATAGCATACCTCTATAAGAATGGATCGTCGGGCGCGATGGGTTCCCGCTGATCCGTCTCATCATCCGTCGCTTTGTGGCAGTTCGAAGCACGCGATGATCAGGGAAATGTATCCACCCGAGAAAATCAACGCCCGATGCAAGTGTTTTCACGAACACCTTGTCGGGGTGCAATTGCAGCTTCAGCCGGTCTTGCAAAAAATAACTTATTTCCAACAGAACGATCCTCAACCAGTCGCGGTTGGGAGACAAGATCACAAAATCATCCGCGTAGCGGATATACTGTTTTGCCTTGAGCGTGTGCTTCACAAATTGATCGAACTCGTTCATATACACGTTTACGAATAACTGCGAGGTGAGATTGCCGAGTGGTAAACCGACGCCGGGGCGCGACGCCGAAAAACTATCGACGATCTCGCGCAGGAGTGAAAGCAACCGCTCATCAGAAATTCGCCGGGCGAAAATATCCATCAACACTTTGTGATCGATATTCGCAAAGAATTTTTTGATATCGCACTTGAGGACCCAACATGTGCGGGTATTGTTCCTGCTTGCGGCGTAGGCAAACGAACGGAATCGATCCATCGCCGCATGGGTTCCCTTCCCGACGCGGCATGAGAAGGAATCGGCGATGAATGTGCGGTCAAAGAATGGATAGAGCACGCGGTAGATCGCGTGATGGAGCAGACGATCGCGCACGGTGGCCTTGTGAATGTTCCGCGGCTTGGGATCAGAGATATTGAACGCCTGATAGCCGTCGTGGCGATAGGTGGCATTCCGCAAATCGTCGCGAAGCGCTAGAATATTATCCATAAGCCGCAGTTGGAATTCCTGCACATCGCGCTTGGCGCGTTTGCCGATGATGAATTCTTCCCACGCGCCCAACAAATTTTCCGCACTGATAATTTCTTCAAACATAATTATAAATATGAATGCACCCTTAACCCCCCCCCCGACACCTCACCCTTCCCATTATCCAACACCTTATTGCCGCGTACAAAACCTGGCATGAATTCCTACCTCACGTACCGAAAGATTCAAGATACTCACTTGGCATAAAGATTGATCGTTTGCTGGTTGAGACGCTTGAGCTTCTCTATTCAGCGAGCTACGCAAAGCCAGATCAAAAATCGTTGCATTTGGAAAAAGCGGCAACACGACTTGATCTCGTGAATTTTTTCCTCCAAGTGATTTGGGAAATAAAGGCACTGGACACAAAAAAGTATATTGCCCTGTCGGAAAAATTGAACGAAATAGGCAAAATGCTTGGCGGATGGATACGACAAACCAATAAAATAAAAGAAAACCCCGCGTGAGCGGGGAAATAAGGAGAGTTTCGGCGGGCGAACACCCAGCGGTTGTCGGGATTCCACATGTTGTCGGGGTTGCCGTTGTTGCTGTTGAGCCACCGGCCATCGTCGTTGTGTTCGACATTGAACACGTTCTGATCGCCGTCGGAATCCGTGAACGTGCGCGATGCCATCTGTTCCACTGCCCCTCGATTACTCTCAGAGCTGTATCGTATTTGAGATCTCCCCTTGTGGGTAATCTTCCAGCATCACGTACCAAGTATCCTTATTTTTTAAGTCTTAAAGAATGACACTGGCGAAAGCCGTAGCCGTCTCCATTCCGCATCCAGTGATACTCGAATTCGGCTGTCCGCAACCCACTGGCTGCATGCCAGCCAACACAGCCGCAGACTTGTTTTGAGCCTACTATCTGATTCCATTTTACCACGCGGGCAAAAAGAAGCCCGCGTCGGAGGTTATCCAAACGCGGGCGAAGTGCTAAGGGGCGAAGGGTCAAACAGGTTTGAGTGACCGAGCGTCCGAGGACTAATTCTGCTTGCGGCGGGCGAACACCCAGCGG
>Ga0208357_1002538_pt1 | contig 12001 bp, 11 predicted proteins | sample NGESurdeep092012_6_FD_184487 | JGI IMG/M metagenome (GOLD analysis project Ga0208357, IMG submission 184487) | Arctic peat soil microbial communities from Barrow, Alaska - NGEE Surface sample F52-2 deep-092012 (SPAdes) | ecosystem: Environmental > Terrestrial > Soil > Wetlands > Peat ... | reverse complement strand
TCCAGGAGGCACGAACCGTCGCTGCAGCGCGACTCGACTCCGCGACAACGATCGCGGCGTTCCGCTCTTGGAAGGGACCGCAGGCATGCGTTCTTTTCGGCAACAATCCTTCGAATTAGGTCACTTTGCGGCCCGGGAGCGGGTTGTTCGCGCTGGTAGCGTGCGGGCATGCAGATCGCGGTCCTCGCCTCTGGGACCGGCAGCCTTCTCGAGGCGCTGCTAGAGGCGGACCTGCCGATAGCGGTCGTGCTCGTCGATCGTCACTGTCGCGCCGAAGAGATCGCGGCCAAGGCGGGCCTGCCAGTCGCCGTCGTCGTGCGGAAGGATTTCTCGTCGGCCTTCGATCGGGAGGGCTTCACCCACGAGGTCGTCTCGGCGCTGGCACCTTTTCGCGTCGATCTCGTCGTGATGGCTGGCTTCGGGACGATTCTCGCCACCCCGATACACGCCGCCTATCCGGCGAGGATCTTGAATACGCATCCGGCGCTCCTTCCTGCCTTCAAAGGCTGGCACGCCGTCGATGAGGCACTTGCCGCCGGTGTGAAGGTGACGGGCTGTACGGTGCACGTCGCGGAGCTCGAAGTCGACGAAGGCGTGATACTGGCCCAGGAGGCGGTCCCCGTATTGCCCGATGACACGGCCGAGTCGCTGCATGAGCGCATCAAGATTGTGGAGCGGAAGCTCTATCCAGAGACGATACGGGCGGCATTGGCCGTCCTTGAACAGGGAGGCTCCCTAGCGTGAGGGCACTGCTCTCGGTCTACGACAAGACCGGCGTCATCGAACTGGCCAAGGGCCTCGTCGCCCTCGACATCGAGATCATCTCCTCTGGGGGTACCTCGCGGGCGCTCGCGGATGCGGGCATCGAGCATCGCGAGGTCGCGGAGGTCACCGGCTCACCTGAGATGCTCGACGGCCGCGTGAAGACGCTGCATCCGGCGATCCACGGTGGGATCCTCGCCGATCGCTCCAAGCCCGAGCACCTCGCTGACATCGCCCGACACGGCATCGAGACCATCGATCTCGTCGTCTGCAACCTCTACCCGTTCTCATCGGATCCCTCGATCGAACTGATCGACGTAGGCGGGCCGACGATGGTGCGTGCAGCCGCGAAGAACCACGACAGCGTGGCGGTGGTCACTGATCCCGCGGACTACGCAGTGGTGCTCGGCGAGCTTCAGCAGTCTGGTGCGATCTCCTCAGAGACGCGTCGGCGTCTTGCCCGTGCCGCCTTCGCGCACACCGCCGCCTACGACGCGGCGATTGTCGAGTGGTTCGACCACGTCGACGCCACAGAAGACAGCAGCGACGGACTGCCCGCGACGATCGCCATCAACCTCGAGCGCGCAGCCGAGCTCCGCTACGGGGAGAACCCGCACCAGGTAGGCGCCCGCTACCGCCGCGTCGGCGACACCAGCGGTTTTTGGGACCACATGGTGCAACACGGCGGGCGGGAGCTCTCCTATCTCAATCTCTTCGATGCCGAGGCCGCGTGGCTGCTCGTACATGAGCTGCTCGCACTCGGCGGCGCGGATGCCGCGACGGTCATCGTCAAGCATGCGAACCCGTGTGGTGCCGCCATCGACGCGACCCTCTCGGCCTCTTACGAGCGTGCCTTCGATGCCGACCCGATGTCGGCCTTCGGCGGGATCGTGGCGTTCTCGGGCAACGTCGATCTCGCGCTCGCCCAGGCCGTCGTCGGGCATCCACTTGCGGACGTGTTGATCGCTCCCTCCATCGACGACGACGCGATAGCGCTCTTTGGTGCCAAGCGGAAGAACATGCGAGCGCTGGTCGCCCCCGTGCCGATTCCGGACAAGATCACGTTCCGCCAGATCTCTGGCGGCTTCCTCGTCCAGGAGCGAGATACCTTCAAGTCCCCACCCTCGACCTGGACGGTTGCAACCGAGCGCCAGCCGACCGCCGAGGAGTTGGCCGACGCTGAACTCGCCTGGCGGGTCTGTGCGCGAACGACGTCGAACGCGATCGTGCTCGCGAAGTCCGGCCAGATCGTCGGCGTCGGCTGTGGCCAGCAGAACCGCGTCGATGCGGCCGGACTCGCGCTTCGAAAGGCAGACGGCAGAGCGACGCTCGGTGCCGCGGCGAGCGATGCGTTCTTCCCGTTCCGTGACGGGCTTGACGCCTGTGCGGATTCGGGGGTCTCGGTCGTGGTCCAGCCAGGTGGATCGCTAAACGACGACAAGGTGATCGAGGCGGCGAACGAGCGCGGCATCGTGATGTTGATGACCGGAGAGCGACACTTCCGCCACTAGGGCTCGCAACGCGCCCCCTCAAGCCCCTTTCGGCTACGGACTACGCTGCCCCGGGGTCCGAAGCGAGGACCCACCCCCGTCGACATCGACACCGCTGAGAGGAGAGTTCATGGCTGCGATCGTCCTTGATGGCGAAGCACTCGCCCAAAAGGTCCGTTCCGAGGTTGCACTCGAGGTCGCCGAGCTCGCGAAGATCGGCGTTATTCCAGGCCTTGGAACAATCCTTGTCGGCGACGACGCGCCATCGGCCCGCTACGTCGCGATGAAGCACGAGGACTGCACCGAGGTGGGCATGAACTCGGTGCACGAGCACCTGCCTGCCGACGTCTCCCAGGAGGACCTGTTCGCCACGGTGCGCTCGTTCAACGAGAACCCCGAGGTCGACGCGTACCTCATCCAGCTGCCGCTCCCGAAGCACCTAAACGAGGAGCAGACGCTGCTAGCTGTCGATCCGAACAAGGACGTGGACGGTCTCCATCCGGTCAACCTCGGCCGACTCGTCATGGGTGCGCCCGGCCCGCTCCCGTGTACGCCCGCCGGCATCGTCGAGCTCCTCATCGAGTACGAGGTCGAAGTCGAGGGAAGAAATGTCGTGATCATCGGCCGCGGCCTGACGATCGGTCGTCCGCTCGCGCTGCTGCTCGCGCTGAAACGCCCGCACTGCAACGCCGCCGTGACCGTGGTGCATACCGGCGTCAAGAACCTCGCCCACTACACCTTGCAGGCCGACGTCATCGTCGCCGCGGCGGGGTCCGCGCACCTGCTCACCGCCGACATGGTCAAGCCAGGTGCAGCAGTCGTCGGCGCCGGCGTCTCGTGGGACGGGCGAAAGATCCTCTCCGATGTCGATCAAGAGGGAGTGGGCGAGGTAGCCGGCTTCTTGACGCCGAGGATAGGTGGGGTGGGCCCGATGACGCGGGCGATGTTGATCCGAAACGCGATGCTCGCCGCTAAGCGCCGGGCCGCCAAATAGGGCGCGAGCTGGTAGTTCGCCGACGCGGCAACTCGGCGCGAGCCTGTTGCAGGCTCGCGCGATGGCGAGGTGTCGCGGGTGACTAAGCGCCAACGATTCCGAAGGGGTCGCAGATGGCCAAGATCAAGGTCGTGACGCCGGTCGTCGAGATGGACGGCGATGAGATGGCCCGGGTGGTCTGGCGGATTATCAAAGAGCGGCTCATCGTTCCCTACCTCGACATCGACCTCAAGTACTTCGATCTCGGGCTCGAGTTTCGAGACGAGACCAATGACCAGGTTTCCCACGACTCCGCCGAGGCCACGAAGCGCTACGGCGTGGCGATCAAATGCGCGACGATCACCCCCGATCAGGCCCGTGTCGCTGAGTTCGGGCTGAAGAAGATGTGGCGGAGCCCGAACGGCACGATCCGCAGCTTTCTCGGCGGCGTGATCTTCCGCGAGCCGATCCTGATCTCGAATATTCCCCGCCTCGTGCCGACCTGGACCAAGCCGATCGTCATCGGGCGGCATGCCTTCGGAGATCAGTACAGCGCGACCGATTTCACGGTGCCTGGACCAGGCAAGGTCACGATGAGCTACGTCCCAGATGACGGCTCGGAGCCGACGGTCTATGAGATCGCGACATTTCCTGCCGCTGGTGGGGTGGCGCTCGGCATGTTCAACTACGACGAGTCGATCCGTGATTTCGCACGCGCCTCGATGCGCTACGCGCTCGACCGTGGGTATCCGCTCTACTTCACGACGAAGAACACGATCTTGAAGGCCTACGACGGACGCTTCAAGGAGATCTTCGACGAGATCTTCGAAGCCGAGTTCAGCGACGCCTTCGCCGAGGCGGGCCTCACCTATCAGCATCGCCTGATCGACGACATGGTCGCCGCCTCGCTCAAGTGGGAGGGCGGCTACGTGTGGGCCTGTAAGGCCTACGACGGCGACGTCCAGTCCGACACCGTCGCGCAAGGGTATGGCTCGCTCGGTCTGATGACGTCGGTGTTGATGACGCCAGACGGCAAGACCGTCGAGGCCGAGGCCGCACACGGCACGGTAACGCGACACTTTCGCGAGCATCAAAAGGGCAACCCGACATCCACGAACCCGATCGCTTCGATCTTCGCCTGGAGCCGCGGGCTCGCCTACCGCGGCAAGTTCGATGCCACCCCCGATGTCGTCGCGTTCGCTGCGGCACTCGAAGCGGTCTGCATCGATGCTGTCGAGGCGGGTGAGATGACAAGGGATCTCGCGCTGCTGATCGGAGCCGACGCGCCCTTTATGACGACCGAGGCGTTTCTTGCCGCACTCGACCAACGCCTACAGGCCAAGGTCGCCGCGCTGTAAATGCTGCTCGTCGATCGGTCCTGGTGACTGGTCGTATCGTCTCTCGGGGTACATCGAGGAGGGGAGAGATCTGTGAGCGAATCGATTCCGTCGAGGATCGCGGTGGTTGGATGCGGCACGGTCGGCGCGAGTTGGGCCGCCTACTTCTTGTCGCGCGGTATCGAAGTCTCCGCGACTGATCCAGGCCCAGGGGCTGAGGCCCTGCTGCACCGGATGGTCGAGCAGGCGTGGCCGGTTCTCGAGCAACTCGGCCTCGCGGAGGGCGCCGATCCGAGCCGTCTGTCATTCTCCGATGATCTGGCAGTAGCACTAGACGGCGCGGAGTTCGTCCAGGAGTCCTCTCCCGAGCGGGAAGATCTAAAGATCGAGCTGTTCGCCAAGCTCGACGGCCTCACTGCACCAGAGGTGATCCTCGCGTCCAGTACCTCTGGCCTGTTGATGACGCGTATCCAGAGCCGATGTGTGAGCCCGGAGCGCTGTGTCACCGGTCATCCGTTCAATCCTCCACATCTGATGCCGCTCGTCGAAGTCGTCGGGGGAGAGCAGACAAGTGCTGCGACGGTCGATCGGGCGATGGAGTTCTATCGCTCGATCGGTAAGTTTCCGATCCATATCCGCACCGAGGTGATCGCGCACGTCGCGAACCGCCTGCAGGCGGCGGTCTTTCGTGAGGCGATCCATCTCGTCGCTAGCGGTGTGGCGAGCGCCGCCGACGTTGACGCCGCCGTCGCCTACGGCCCGGGACTCAGATGGGCGCTGATGGGACCGCTGCTCACCTTCCACCTCGCAGGTGGAGAAGGGGGCATCGAGCACTTCATGGATCACCTGAGCGAGGCGAACAACATCTGGTTCGCAGACCTGAGCGAGGACCTCATCACCGAGGAGTCGGCAGCCGCAGTTGTTCGCGGGGTCACCGAAGAGGCGGCCGGCCGCTCGGTTGGCGAGCTCGTCGCTCGACGTGACGCTTTTCTGGCAGATCTGTTGGAGCTTCGAAAGCGTCGTCCCTAACGACCATCCGGTGGTCGCTCCGGCCCCCAGGCCGACGCTGAGCGGGATCTTGAGGAGAACGGGAGCCCCCGCCCGACCACTTCGTCGCGCCTGGCTGCTGCGACGCGCCATGATGGTGCCAGGGGAAGTCGTGGTATTTGGCGCGAGGGGGATGTGGAAATGAGCACGAGATCGATGTGGGCCCGGCAGCTCGTGGGACCTGAGAATTTCGCCGAGGTGGATGCACCTGCACCAGACGCTAGATCGCTCGCACCAGGTCAGGTTCTCGTCCGCTTGATAACCGGTGGCATCTGCGGAAGCGACCTGCCGCACTTCAAGGGCTCGACCATCGCCTCACAGACCATAGAGAGCGGCCCGGTGCCGCACCCGGTGGGATCACCGCTGCACGAGATCGTGGCGGAGGTGGTCGCGTCCGAGGATCCAGATGTCCGGCCCGGCGCAGTCGTGGTCGGCTGGGCCTCGTTGTCGAATGGGCTCTCGGAGTACGTCGTGACCGACGGCGAGGGCCTGTTCGAATATGACCAGCGGTTGTCGCCTGACGTCGCGGTGATGCTGCAGCCCCTGGCGTGCGTGATCGCTGCGTCGCGGCGGGTGCCTGGTGTCGCAGGCGCGCACGCGGCGGTCATCGGCCAGGGTCCGATCGGTGTCTTGTTCAGTCACGTCCTTAAAAACGCTGGCGCTCGCATGATCACTGCGGTCGATCGCGTCGACCGCAGTGACGTGACGGAGGTGTTCGGTATCGACAACTTCGTCCATGACACGTCGGCGCGTTGGTCTGCTTCGCTCACCGATGAGTCCGAGCGCCCGAACGTGATCTTCGAGACGGTCGGTCATCAGGTCTCGACGATGCGAGACGCGGTGAACGCGCTAGCCATGCAAGGCCACATCTTCTACTTCGGCATCCCGGACGACGCGATCTACCCGTTCCCGATGGAACAGTTCCTCCGAAAGGACGCGACGCTCACCTCGGGGACCACCCGGAACCGGAGGCGGGCGCTCGCCGTTGCCGACGACTACTTAAAGGAGCATCCCGAGCTCACGTCCGGGTACATCACGGACCAGTTCAAACTCGACGACGTGCAAGGTGCCTTCAACCTCGCTGTTCGTCCAGCTACTGGTCGTTTGAAGGTCGTAATCAACGCGGGGGAGTGGGCCTGAGTTTCAGGTAGCGCACCTCGAACTGCTCCGTGTCGCCACCGCCGGTAGCTGGCCCGCATCGATCTGACGAGCGAGCTTCTTCGGCGGTAGCCTCGTGGCGATGACGAACTTTGATCCCAAAACCCCAGTCCAGGTCACTGTCACCGGCGCTGCCGGCCAGATCGGCTACTCGTTGCTGTTCCGGATCGCATCCGGCGCACTGCTCGGGCCAGACCAGCCGGTAGTGCTCCGCCTGCTCGAGATCGAGCCGGCGATGAAGGCGCTCGTCGGCGTGATCATGGAGCTCGACGACTGCGCGTTCCCCTTGCTCGCTGACATCGAGCCGACAGCTGATCTCTCGGTCGCCTTTTCCGGAACCGACCTCGCCCTCCTCGTCGGGTCCATCCCCCGTAAGGCGGGCATGGAGCGAAAAGACCTGCTCGGCATGAACGGTGGCATCTTCAAGCCACAAGGTCAGGCGATCGCCGCGAACGCTGACGCTGGCGTTCGCGTCCTCGTCGTCGGAAACCCGTGCAACACGAACTGCCTGATCGCTCGGACGAACGCGAAAGATGTGCCGGACGACCGCTGGTTCGCGATGACGCGTCTCGATGAGAACCGCGCGAAGACCCAGCTCGCGAAGAAGGCAGGGGTGCCGGTGACCGATGTGTCGAACCTCGCCATCTGGGGCAACCACTCCTCGACGCAGTTCCCTGATTTTTCGCACGCGCAAATCTCGGGCCGTCCAGCCGCCGAGGTCATCGACGACGAGGCGTGGCTACAAGGAACCTTCATCGAGACGGTGCAAAAGCGCGGAGCGGCGATCATCGATGCCCGTGGTTTGTCGTCTGCGGCATCCGCGGCGAACGCGGCGATCGACTCGTTTAGAAGCGTGATCTTCCCGACGCCTGCGGGTGATTGGACGTCGCTCGCGGTGACGTCCCACGGTGAGTACGGCATCCCAGAGGGCTTGCAGTTCGGATTCCCGGTCCGCTCGAACGGGAGCACGGTCGAGATCGTCGAGGGGCTGGCGCATGACGACTTCGCCGAAGGCAGGATCAAGATCACGACCGATGAGCTGCTCGCTGAGAAGGCGGACGTCGCCGAGCTACTCGGCTGAGGTTCGCGCATCTGATGCCGGATCCTCCGGCATCGTCTAGGGGGACGTGATGTTGTTTCCGACGTCATTGGTCGGTAGTTACGCGCAGCCCGAGTGGCTGATCGACCGGAGCAAGCTCGCCAGCCGATTTCCACCCCGCGTGCGGGCAAGAGAGCTGTGGCGCGTCGAGGCACCGTTCCTCGCCGAAGCACAAGACGACGCGACGGCGATTGCCATCGCCGACCAGGTCCGGGCGGGCCTTGACATCATCACCGACGGCGAAGAGCGCCGCGAGAGTTACTCGAACCACTTCGCCACAGCGCTCGAGGGCATCGACATTGACACACCGGGGACGGCACTAGACCGGAGCGGTCACCCGAACCCGGTGCCGCGGATCGCTGGTGAGATCCGGCGGGTCACGCCCGTGCTCCTCGGCGATCTCGCGTTTCTCCGATCACAGACGGACAAGCCGGTGAAGATGACCATCCCCGGCCCGTTCACGATGACCCAGCAGGCTCAGAACGACTTCTATCCAGACGAGCGCGCTGCCGCGATGGCGTATGCCAGAGCAGTGAACGAGGAGATCAAGGATCTCTTCGCAGCGGGCGCCGACGTCGTCCAGATCGACGAGCCGTACCTGCAGGCCCGACCGGAGAAGGCTCGCGACTTCGGCGTCGAGGCGTTGAACGCTGCCCTCGAGGGCGTAGACGGAGCCACGGTCGTGCACCTCTGCTTCGGCTACGCGGCAATCATCCACGAACGCCCGAGCGGCTACTCGTTCTTACCCGAGCTCGCGAACGCACTCGTCGGCGGTCTCTCGATCGAGACCGCGCAGTCGAGCCTCGACTGTTCGGTCCTCACCGAGCTCGATCGAAAGTCGATCGTGCTCGGTGTGCTCGATCTCTCGACCGAAGAAGTCGAGACGCCGTCGGTGGTCGCTGACCGAATTCGGAGGGCGTTGCCGTTCGTTCCTGCCGATCGGCTCGTGGTCGCTCCCGACTGCGGTATGAAGTATCTACCCAGATCGGTCGCGTACGAAAAGCTCGTGGCGATGGTCGAAGGCGCGTCGATTCTTCGGGGCGAGCACGAGTCCTAGACCCTGCCTTTGCTTATCATCGCTGCTCCGGCGAGGCGGCCCGACTATGCCAGTCGCGTAATTCAGGTTTAGAGGCATGCAGAAGGCCCGGCGGCGCTCTACTTGTCGCGTAGACCGGTGTCGTTATGCTCGACCCGACAGCAACAGACGGCCGATGCGAGGAGTATTCATATGCCCGATGATGGTCCGCGATCTGCTGATTCCAGACTCCTTGCGCTAGAGGACCGGGTAAAAGCCCTAGAGGAGTGGAAGGCCGACGTGATGAAGGTCAATCCTCACCTTGCCTCGGTGCTCGACGAGACGCCGAGGGGCGAGGCGTCCGATGAATGAGCAAGCGGCGTGGGAGTAGAGCTCGGAGGAATCCCCGAACGGAGAGCAACGATGCGAGGGAGACCTCGCCTACGGGGAGGCGAGTGCGGCGTTTAGTTGCGAGAGCAGCTCAGCGCCGTTAAGGAGTGCATCCACGTCGCCGCTGATCTTGACCTTGCCGTTGTAGAGCAACTCGGTGGTTGGCGTGCCGTTCGCCAGTGCGACCGCGGTCTCGTAGTCCTCGATAAGTGTGACCTGGGCGTTCGCGACTCCTTCTTCGACACGTGTTGCATCACCGCCGCCTACGTGGACTGTCCAGGCGACACGACCGCTCGGAGCGTCGTGCACGATCTGCCCAAGTGACAAACGTGCCGTGCCGCGGCCGAGGGGCGCGATCGCGGCCAGTCGGGCACGTAGGTCAGTTATCCAAGCGACGTCGAAGAGCTCAGCCATCTTGTCCGGCGTGCGCCTGTTAGTTCTCGACGATGACTTCGCCTGAGCGGCGCTCTGGTGCGTGCGCCGCGACCGAGGCTGCCGATGCCGGCTCGGGACGGCGGAAGACCTTCCTGCCGATCCAGGCGATCGGGTCGTAGGCGGCGTCGACGGCGCGCTCCTTTAAGGGGATGATCGCATTGTCGGTGATGTGGATGCCCTCCGGGCAGACCTCGGTGCAGCACTTGGTGATGTTGCAGTAGCCGAGGCCGAACTCCTCGAAGGAGAAGCGCCTGCGGTCCAAGGTGTCGAGAGGGTGCATCTCGAGTTCGGCGAGGCGCATGACGAAGCGCGGGCCGGCGAAGTTCGCCTTGTTCTCCTCGTGGTCCCGGATCACGTGGCAGACGTTCTGGCAGAGGTAGCACTCGATGCATTTCCGGAACTCTTGGCTCCGGTCGACGTCCACCTGCGCCATGCGGTGTGTGCCGTCGGCCTCGCGCGGCCGCGGATGGAAGCCGGGGACTCGCCTGGCGACTGCATAGTTGAACGAGACATCGGTGACGAGATCGCGCATGATCGGAAAGCCGCGCATCGGCGAGATCGTGATCGGCTCCCCGGTCGGGAGCGTGCTCATGCGCGTCATGCACATCAGTCGTGGTTTGCCGTTGACCTCCGCGGAGCACGACCCGCACTTGCCTGCCTTGCAGTTCCACCGAACTGCAAGGTCCGGCGCGATCTCAGCTTGGACGCGATGGACGACGTCGAGCACGACCTCGCCCTCTTGCGCGGGGAGTGTGTAGTCCTTAAACGCCCCGTCGCGTTCGCCGCGCCAGATACGGAGGGTGATCGTGCCGGAGTCAGCTTCGGGCGAAGATGAGCCGGACGTCGACGCGTTCGTCTGGGTGTCGGTCATCAGTGCCCTTCCTCGAAGAGTTCCTTCAGATCGTCTGGCATCTCTGGAAGCGGCGTCAGCTTGGTCTTCACGACGCCGCCTTCTATATAACTGGCGTTGTTGACGGTCCCCCAGTATGCGTCCGGCTCCGGGAAGTCGTCGCGAGTGTGGCCACCGCGGCTCTCTTTTCGCACGATTGCCGACAACGTTGTTGCGTGGCTGAGCGCGAGCATCGATTCGAGATCGAGCGCGGTGTGCCATCCGGGATTGAACTGCCGGTGGCCTTCGACGCTCACGCGGGTGATCCGCTCGTCGAAGTCCTTCAGGTTCTCTGCTGCAGTGAGGAGTTCGCTCTCGGTGCGGATGATGCCCACAAGGTCCTGCATCGTGTCTTGCAGCGCAGCGTGCACGGTGTAGGGGTTCTCGCCACTGTCGTGGTCGAAGAAAGAGAGGGCGTGGATGCAGGCATCTTCGACCTCGTTTTGATCGAGGGTTACCTCGCCGGAGAGCCCGAGTGCCCGCTCAGCCGCGGCGAGCCCGGCACGGCGGCCGAAGACGAGCAGGTCGGAGAGCGAGTTGCCGCCGAGACGGTTGGCGCCGTGCATGCCGGCTGCAACCTCACCTGCCGCGTAGAGGCCTTCGAGCGTCGTTGCAGCGGTGTCGGCCTCGACCCGGACGCCGCCCATGATGTAGTGGCACGTCGGCCCGATCTCCATCGGGTCCGTCGTGATGTCGACGTCGGCGAGCTCTTTGAACTGGTGGTACATCGAAGGCAGACGCCGCCGGATGTAGTCGGGGGATCGTCGCGATGCGATGTCGAGGTAGACGCCGCCGTGCGGAGACCCGCGGCCCGCCTTCACCTCGGAGTTGATGGCGCGCGCCACCTCGTCACGTGGCAGCAGCTCAGGCGGCCGGCGGAAGTCCCGCTTGTTGTCGTACCACTGGTCGCCCTCTTCGATCGTGTCGGAGGTCTCGGCGCGATAGAAGTCCGGGATGTAGTTGTACATGAAGCGTTCGCCGTCGCGGTTCTTCAAGATGCCACCGTCACCGCGCACGCCCTCGGTCACGAGCAGGCCGCGCGCCGACGTCGGCCAGATCATCCCTGTCGGGTGGAACTGGATGAACTCCATGTCGATCAGCTCGGCACCCGCCCCGAGGGCTAGTGCCTGACCGTCGCCGGTGCACTCCCAGGAGTTAGAGGTGAACTTGTAGATCTTGCCGACGCCCCCGGATGCGAGGATGACCGACTTTGCCCCGAAGACGACGAATTTGCCGGTCTCTCGCCACACGCCGACCGCGCCGTTCACGGAGCCGTCTGGGGCATGCAGCAGTCGGATGATCTTGCATTCCATGAAAACTTCGATGCCGCGATCGACGGCGCGTTGCTGCACCGTGCGGAGTAGCTCGAGACCTGTCCGGTCACCGACGTGGGCGAGGCGGGCGTA
>Ga0208357_1002537_pt1 | contig 12010 bp, 12 predicted proteins | sample NGESurdeep092012_6_FD_184487 | JGI IMG/M metagenome (GOLD analysis project Ga0208357, IMG submission 184487) | Arctic peat soil microbial communities from Barrow, Alaska - NGEE Surface sample F52-2 deep-092012 (SPAdes) | ecosystem: Environmental > Terrestrial > Soil > Wetlands > Peat ... | reverse complement strand
TCCCCACGGGGCACCCGGTAGATGACGACGTTCAAGAAGGATCCGACGGCGAGCCCGAGAACGGCGCAGCCGACGATGAGAATTCCTAGCACGGGCGACCTAGCCCTCACGCCCGCACGTCATTCCGGCCAACGTTACCTGTGCCTGCACCGCCGATTGAGGACCGTCGCATCGGCGAGGGTCCATGCAGGTGTGGCACACGCCGAGAATCGGTCGACCGTGCTGCCGGAGGTTCGCCAACGTGGCGGAGCAACCGGGCCCCACTGTCATCTCATCGCGGCGGGCTTCCCAACCGGGACGGCACCGAGTGGAGTGTGCACCGATGCCAGCGCCAACCATGCGAAGGTGGAGGGCGTGAGTGCCGAAATCGACCAGGAAAAGCGGGCCTCAGCCCGGGCCGCCGCCGCCATGGTGGAGGCGGGCATGGTCCTCGGCTTGGGGACCGGGACAACAGTGGCGTTTCTGGTGCCGGCCCTTGGTGAGCGCCACTTGGACGTCACCTCAGTCGCCACGTCTCCGGCCACCGAATCTGCGGCCTGCGCGTCCGGACTGAAAGTGGTTCCCTTCGAAGGCATCGACCGCCTCGATCTGGCCATCGATGGATCGGATCAGGTAGATCCACAGGGTTGGTTGGTCAAAGGTGGCGGTGGTGCCCACACGCGGGAGAAGATCGTGGCCGCGGCGGCCGACCGTTTCGTGGTCATCGTGTCGTCGAACAAGGTGGTCGATCGGCTCCGCCCGCCCGTTCCGCTCGAGCTGATGGCGTTCGGCCTCGACGTGGTGCGACGGGTCATTCCCGGCATCGAGCTGCGTCGAGCCCCGTTGTCGCCGGACGGAGGCGTCCTGGCTGACTACCACGGCGAGGTTGATGATCCCGAGCGACTCTCGGCGCTGTTCGACGCCACCCCGGGTGTGGTGGCCCACGGGCTCTTCCCGCCCACCATGGTCTCGGCCGTCTTGATCGGGCGTGGCGACCAGGTCGAGGAGCGCCCGATCAACCACTAGGGCCGTCAGCGGCCGTGAGCTCAGCGTCGATTCGGCGACGATTCCGATCCGGCCGGCACCGGGCCGGCACCGTCACCTCGTCGGCGTGAAGGTAACCGGTAGGCAGTTGGGGGAGCGGAAGATCTGGCCCAGAATGTGCGGGTCGCGGTCGCCGGGGTCCAGTGCCAGGTCGGGTAGCCGGTCCAGCACCCGGTTCACCAGGGCGCGGGTCTCCAGCCGGGCCAGGTGCATGCCGAGGCACATATGCGGCCCGTGGGCGAAGGCGATGTGGGGCAGGGCCGGTCGGAAGATGTCGAAGACCTCTGGATTCTCCCACCGCGTCTCGTCGTGGTTGGCCGACCCGAGGTTCGGCGTGACGCTCTCACCGGCCGCCAGGGTCACGCCACCGAGCTCCACTTCGCAGGTGGTGGTTCGGTTGATGGTCAGCAGTGGCGGTTCGAACCGCAGCGCCTCCTCGATGGCCTGGGGGAGCAGGGAGCGGTCGTGGCGCACGGCGTCGAGCTGGTCGGGGTTGGTCAGCAGCAGGTAGAGGAGGTTGCCCGAGGAGCGATAGGTGGTCTCGGCCCCCGCCGGCAGGAGGAGGCGGAGGAAGGAGTAGATGGCCTCGTCGGAGAGGCTCTCCCCGTCGATCTCCGCCGTCACCAGGTCGCTGATGACGTCCTCTTTGGGGGCTGCCCTTCGTTCGGCCACGACCTTGGCGAAATAGTCGCGCAGTGACTCTGAGGCCTGCAGCCCTCGGTCGATGTCAGCCACCAGGCCGATCAGCTCCATCGACCAGCGTTGGAATTGGGCGAAGTCCTCCTCGGGCAGTCCGAGCAGGCGGGAGATGACCCGCACCGGGAATTCGAACGTCAGTTGGCGCACCAGGTCGGCCTCGCCGTCGGCCACGAAGCGGTCGATCAATTCGTCGATGATCGGCCCGATGAATTCGGGTTCCCAACGGGCAAGTGACTTCTCCCGGAAGGCCTGAGCCACCAGATTGCGGTGTCCCCGGTGTTCGGGATCGTCCATGCCCAGGATCATGTGGCCCATGACCATGCCGATGGTGGAGTCGTACCCGGTGGAGGTGAAGGTCTTGGCGTCGCGCAGGATGCGGGAGCAGTCGTCGTAGCGGAAGGCGATCCATCCCGGCTCGACCTCTATGCCCTCGGGCAGGAAGTCCATGGGCATGAGGTTGCCCTTCCAGACCGGCGTGTCCCGGCGCTTGGCGATGAAGTCGGTGTACGGGTCCCGGGTGGTCCCGGCCACGACATCGCTGAAGGCGGCGAACGGGTCGTACTCGGATTCCTGGGTTGTGCTCATGCCACGAATTCCTCCCCTACGGATGCAGCCAAGACTGCCTCGAAGTCACGACCATGAGCATCGCAGAGGTCAGCGGCCGGCGCATCTCGGTCCCGGGCGGTGCCGGCTGGGCAGCTGCGGGCCTGGGTCTCCGGCGTCGAGGAGCTTGTCGCCGCCCACGGCCCGGCTAACCGTCCAGCGTGAGTCATCCGGATGGGGCGAATCGGGGCGATGGCGTCGTTCCTCGGCTCGCCGTCCCAGAGCAGCTGCCGCATCGGCGGCCTAGGATCCCGCCTCGATGAAGACACTGCGCACGCCTGACACCTGCTTCGAGGGACTCCCGGGTTTCAACTTCGACCCGCACTACGCCGAGGTGGCTGATGGCGAGGGAGGTCAACTTCGCGTCCACTACCTGCGTGAAGGCAACCCGGAGGCCCCGGTGGTCCTGCTGATGCACGGCGAGCCCTCATGGTCGTTCCTCTACCGCAAAATGATCCCCGTGCTCACCGCGGCCGGTCTGCAGATTGTGGCGCCGGACCTGGTCGGCTTCGGCCGCTCGGACAAGCCGGCCGAGCGCAGCGACTACACCTACGCCCGCCACGTCGAGTGGATGCGCGAGCTGCTGTTCGACCATCTGGACCTGCGGGACATCACGTTGGTCTGCCAGGACTGGGGTGGTCTCATCGGCCTGCGATTGGTGGGCGAGCACCCGGATCGCTTCGCCCGGGTGGTGGCGGCCAACACGTTCCTACCTACCGGCGACTCCGATCCGGGCGAGGCGTTCTTCAACTGGCAGCGCTTCTCCCAGGAGGTGGAGGTCTTCCCGACCGGCTTCATCGTCAACACCGGCTGCCTCAGCGACCTCTCCGAGGAGGTGCGGGCGGCGTACGACGCGCCCTTTCCCGATGAGTCCTACAAGTCCGGTGCCCGCGCCTTTCCCTTGCTGGTGCCCTCGCGTCCCGACGACCCCGCCCACGACGCAAACGTGGCGGCGTGGGTGGGACTGGCCGCCTTCGATCGCCCTTTCCTTACCGCCTTCGCCGACAGCGATCCGATCACCGCCGGGGCGCACCGCGCCCTGCAGGAGCGGATCGCCGGTGCCCAGGGGCAGCCCCACACCACCATCGTCGGCGCCTCGCACTTCCTGCAGGAGGACAAAGGGGAAGAGCTGGCCCGCGTGGTGGTCGACTTCGTCGCTTCGTGATCCGGCCGCATTGGGTCGTTGTCGTCGGAGCCGGCCTGTCCGGCATTGGACAGGAACCGCTGCGCCGGTGATCACCCTTGTCCCGATCGGTGTCGTCGAAGGCGGCCGGGACGATGCGACTGACGATAACTGGGGATCGGTGGAAGCGACCATCCGCCTCGATGCCGACCGCTTCGGCCCTGATTCCGTGGCCGGCCTCGATGCCTTTTCGCACCTGTGCGTGGTCTTCCAGTTCCATCTGGTGGAGGAACGCGACGTGGTGACCGGGGCTCGTCACCCGCGTGGGAACACCGATTGGCCGGCCGTGGGGATGTTCGCCCAGCGCGCCAAGATGCGGCCGAATCGCCTCGGCGTGAGCGCGTGCCGACTGCTGGCCGTCGATGGCCTTGACCTTCACGTCCGGGGCCTCGATGCCATCGCCGGCTCGCCCGTGCTCGATGTCAAGCCGTTCATGCGCGAGTTCGCGCCGGCCGCGACGCACCAACCGACCTGGGCCACCGAGCTGATGCAGGGGTACTACTGAACCGCCGACTGGTCGAGGGCGTGCCTGAAAGGGGTGGCCCGGTCCACGGCCGGCCACCCGGTGTCGGCCTTCTTGACCGCTTCTTCCGCCTTGCCCCCGCCTCGGACGCCGAAGAGCCGCTTGGAGAGCAGGAGGTACAACACGATGACCAGGTTGATGACCAGGGTCAGGATCTTCAGGGTGGAGACACGGGTGGTCAGCTCGTAGATCTCGAAGGGGACGAGCACGCCGGTCTCGACCAGCGTCAGGTACTCGGCCCATCGGCGGGCGAACCACAGACCGACCGCTTCGAATATCAGGATCACCGTGTAGACGGCCACGCCCGTCCCGATCAGGTAGAGCTCGGTCTTCGACAGCGCGAACAGCCGGTTGGCTTCGTGGAAGATGCCGCGTGTGGTGTCGAAGATCGGCCCACCGAGCCCGCCCTGGAGGTCAGCGAGGACGCGGACATAGACCTTGTGCAGCTGTTTCCGATCCTGGGCGAAGAAGAAGATGGCCAGGGTGATGACCGAGAGCACGAGGACGTGGAGCACACGATCGAGGGCGATCAGGCGCAGGACAAAACGATCGCGCAGGGGGCGGCCGCGCAGCGGCACTTCGATCTCGTCGCGCTCGGGGAGGTACTCACGGGTGGCGTGGTCCGCCGGCGGGATCGGTCGGGGGAGCCAGGTGTCACAGCGCAGGCACCGGTACCAGCGCAATCCGTCGGCCTCACGAACGATGGCACCGTCCTCGGGACGGATATTGGCCGCGTCGGTCCCGACCAGGGTGTGGCCGTGCCATCCGCAACTGATGAGCTCGTAACGGCCCTGGGGCCGCGCCCTGCGAGGCCTCCGGGCCGGTGGAGCCATCGCCTCATCCATGGCCGGAGATCTTGTCAGTTCTGCCGTTCCGGTGGTGGTATAGGTGAGGCCGGGCGAGCGTGCCGCTATCCTGCCCAGGCTCGCCCAAACAAAGGATCGATCGGCATGGCCAAGGCACTCTCCGGATTCCGAGTTCTCGAAGTCGCGGCGTGGACGTTCGTTCCCGCGGCCGGGGCCGTCCTGGCCGACTGGGGCGCCGACGTCATCAAGGTGGAGCATCCCGTGATGGGCGATCCCCAGCGGGGCCTGGTCTCCATGGGCCTGATCCCCGGCGGGGACAATGCCGTGAACTACATCATGGAGCAGCCCAACCGCGGCAAACGGAGCATCGGCATCGACATCAGCACCGACGCCGGACGCGAGCTCCTCTACAAACTCGTCGAGACCTCCGACGTCTTCCTCACCAGCTTCCTCCCCTCGGTGCGCCAGCGGCTGCAGATCGACGTCGAGCACATCCGAGCGGTGAACCCCGACATCGTGTACGCCCGCGGCTCGGGCCTGGGCCCCCTGGGGGCGGAGAACAACAAGCCCGGGTACGACGGGTCCATCTACTGGGGCCGGGGGGGCGTCGCCAACGCCCTGACCCCGGCCGAGAACGAATGGCCCATCGGGGGGCGGGCCGCCTTCGGTGACCTGGCCGGCGGCATGGCCATCGCCGGTGGGATCGCCGCCGGGCTCCTTCAGCGGGCCACCAGCGGCGAGGCACCGGTCATCGATGTCTCGTTGCTGGGCTTGGCCATGTGGGTGCTGTCACCCGACATCGTGGCCTCCGGTCTCTACGGCGGCGATCCGATGCCCAAGTTCGACCGCAATTCGACCCCGAATCCGCTGGTCGGCAATTACCGGACCAGCGACGGCCGATTCATCACGCTCATGATGCTGCAGGCTGACCGCTACTGGCCCGAATTCTGCACGGTCATCGGCCGCCCGGACCTCATCGACGATCCGCGGTTCGTCGACGCGGCCAGTCGCTTCGCCAATCGCGAAGAGTGCGTGAAGACGGTGGACGCGGTGTTCGCCTCGAAGACCTACGAGGAGTGGAGAGTCGCCCTGGCGCCGCTGTCCGGCGCCTGGGCCCCGGTCCAGATGGCCAGCGAGTTGGCCGACGATCCCCAAGTCGCCGCCAACGGCTACCTGGGTCGGGTCGAGCGCGACGACGGCCGGGCGTACGACCTGGTGGCCAACCCGGTCCAGATCGACGAGACGGCCGACCGGATGCTCCCCGCCCCCGAGCACGGTCAGCACACCGAGGACATCCTGCTCGAACTCGGCCTCGACTGGGAGGCCATCATCGCTCACAAGGAGTCCGGCGCCGTTCTCTGACCAAGGGTGGTCCGTACCAGCGGCAAGAAGGCTGACCTGACCACTGCGATACACCTGCGATCTCGGCGGGTTTCTAGATAGTCAAGAGGTTCGTCACGAGCGCGGCGAGGGGGCACAAAGGCCCATTGCCGCCATTGCCGCACCACGACTGGTTCGACTTTGTCAGTCGAAGATCGGCGGCCGATCCCGGCCGCGCTTGAGCTCGAAGAAGCCGTCGGTGGCGGTGACCAGGGCCACGCCGTCCCAGAGCTTGCCGGCCGCCTCGCCCCTGGGGGTCGGAGTCACCACCGGGCCGAAGATGGCCATCCCGTTGATGTGGATAGCCGGGGTGCCGACCTCGAGGCCGACCGGGTCCATGCCCTCGTGGTGCGACTTGCGCACGGCGTCATCGAATTCGGTAGAGGTGGCGGCGGTGGCCAGATCGGTGGAGAGGCCGACCTCCTCGAGGGCCTCGGTGATGATGTGGGGATCAGTACGGCGCCGCTCCACGTGGATGCGACGGCCCAGCGCCGTGTAGAGGGGCAGGAGGATGTCGGGTCCCTTCTCCTGTTCGGCCGCGATGCAGACACGCACGGAACCCCAGGCGCGCGCCAGGCCTTTGCGGTAGCTGTCGGAGAGGTCCTCGCGGTTCTCGTTGAGGATGGCCAGCGACATGACGTGCCAGGTGGTCGTCACCGCCCGGACCTGGTGGACCTCGAGCATCCAGCGGGAGGTGAGCCAGGCCCAGGGGCAGGCCGGGTCGAACCAGAAGTCGGCGTGCTCGGTCAGGGGATGCCTCCATCGACCCGGAGCACCGCGCCGGTCGTGTAGCTGCTGGCGTCGGAGGCGAAATAGAGCGCGGCGCCCACGATCTCATCGGGTTGGCCGCCCCGTTGCAGGGCATGGCTGGCCCGGGCCGCCTTCTCGAAAGCTGGGATGTCCCACGAGGCGGTCACGTCGGTCATGAAGGGCCCGGCCATGATGCAGTTCACCCGCACGGTCGGCCCGAAGGCGTGGGCGAAGCCCACGGTCAGCGCATTCACCCCGGCCTTGGCGGCGTCGTAGGGGAGCATGAACGGTTGCGGTCGGATGGAGCCCGTGCTCGATACGTTGATGATGGATCCACCATATGGGCCGTCGGCCATCCGTGAACCCACCAGGGTGGTCAGCCGGAAGGGGCCCTTGAGGTTGAGGTCGACCACCTTGTCCCACAAGGCCTCGGTCACGGCCGGCAGGTTCTCGTACAGCAGCGACATGCCGGCGTTGTTGACGAGGACATCGACCCGCCCGAAGGCGTCGTACGATTGCTCGACCAAGCCGTCGAGCTCGTCCCAGTGCCCGACGTGGCAGGACACGGCCAGGGCCCGCCGCCCCCGTGCTTGGACCTCACGGGCCACCGCCCGGCAGTTCTCCAGCTTGCGGCTGGCGATGATGACGTCGGCCCCGGCGTCGGCCAAGCCCAGAGCCATGGCCCGCCCCAGCCCGCGACTGCCCCCGGTGACCAGGGCCACCCTGCCGTCCAGGGTGCCGCCGTCTGAGCGGCCACTCACAGGGGCGTGGTCGCCGCCAGATCGGCGGCCCCCTGGGCCATGTTGAGCACGACGTCACCGAACAACTCCATCTTCTCGTTGTCGGTCTCACCCTTGACCACCCGGGCGTAGCCGCCCTCGAGCACGACCGCCAGCTTGAAGCGGGCCAGGATGACGTAGTAGTCGATCTCGTCGACCGGCCGGCCGCTCTCGCGCTCGTAGTAGTCGAGGAGTTCCGATGCCGAGGGCATGCCGCCGTAGTCGACATAACTGACGGTCGAGGCGCCGGATGTGTCCTCGGGCCAGCCGTTGATGACCCAGCCGAGATCGAGCAGGGGGTCGCCGACCGTGGCCATCTCCCAGTCCACGATGGCGGCCAGCCGGGCCGGCGCCCCGTGGCGGTACATCACGTTGGCGAACTGGTAGTCACCGTGCATGATCCCCGGTTTGTAGGTGCTGGGCTGGTGCCGGCGCAGCCACTCGGCGGCGACGTCGAGCCCGGGCAACGGTCGGAACTGGAAGGTGGCCAGGTGGGCCAGCCAGCGGTCGACCTGGCGCTCGTGGAACCCCTCCGGCTTGCCGAAGCCCTCGAGGCCCCGGGCCTCCCAGTCCACCCGCGACAGCTTGGCGATGCCGTCGACCAACTCGAAGGCCAGGCCCCGCCGTGCTTCGAGGTCTTCGCCGAACGGCGCCGGCCAGGTGGTGCCTTCCTGGATGGGGGACCACCCATCGACGAACTCCATCAGGTAGAAGCACCCACCGAGAACCGAGGGGTCGTCACACCCGGCCACCACACGGGCGTGGGGGACATCGGTGTCGGCCAGGGCGCTCAGGAGACGGTGCTCGCGCACCATGGTGTTGTTGCGTCCCGGTGGCACCACTTCGGGTGGTTTGCGCAAGGCCACGGTGTAGTCGCCGCGGGTGACCGAGAAGAGATCGTTGGAGGCGCCGCCGGTGACGAACTCGGTCTCGATGTCCAGGCCGGCACCGGGCAGTCCCGCCGCGTCCATGAAGCCGGCCAGGGCGGCGACGTCGAGGCTCACGTGTTCCCCACTTCGTGCTCCAGGTACCGCGCGTACTTCTCCTCGGCCGCGGCGCGCCGCGCCGGCAGGTGCTGGCTGGGCCAGAGACCCTCGACCGGCTGGTAGCTCTTCAGTACCTGGCGGGCCACCGTGGTGCGGTGCACCTCGGTCGGCCCGTCGACCAGGCCCATGATGACGGCGGCGCTCCACATGCCGCCCAACGGCATCTCGTTGGAGACGCCGAGGGCACCGTGGATCTGTATGCAGCGCCGGACGATGTCGTGCAGGACCTGGGGGGTCAGGACCTTGATGGCGGCGATGTCCTTGCGGATGGACCGGGGATCGCTCTTCTGATCGATAGACCAGGCCACGTAGAGGACCAGGAGCCGGAACTGCTTCAGCTCGATGTAGGAGTCGGCGATGGCATCTTGGACCGACTGCTTCGAGGCCAGGGTGCCGTCACGGGTCTTGCGGCTGAGAGCCCGCTCGCACATCATGTCGAGCGCCCGCTGGGCCATGCCCACGGTGCGCATGGCGTGGTGGACCCGGCCACCGCCGAGGCGTGTCTGGGCGATGGCGAAGGCCTGGCCCTCGCCGCCCAGGAGCCCTTCGGGAGCGACCCGCACGTTGTTGTAGTGGATGAGGGCGTGCATCCCCTCGCCCGGCGCTTCGCCCATGAGCCCGATGTGTCGCTCGAACTCGATCCCGGGCGTGTCGGTGGGCACCAGGAACATGGACATGCCGTGGTACACGTCGGTCTCGGTGTCGGTCAGCGCCATGACGATGAGGAAGGACGAGGTGCGGGCGTTGGACGAGAAGTACTTCCACCCGTTGATCACCCACTCGTCACCGTCCCTGGTGGCGGTGGTCTCGAAGAGCGAGGGATCCGAGCCCCCCTGCGGCTCGGTCATGGAGTAACTGGAGAAGATCTCGCCGGTGAGCAGCGGTGCCAGGTAGCGCTCCTTCTGCTCATCGGTGCCGTAGTGGGCGATGATCTCGGCGTTCCCGGTGTCGGGGGCCTGAGTCCCGAAGATCTGCGGGCCCCAGTTGGTCCGGCCCAGGATCTCGTTCATCAGCGACAGCTTGACCTGGCCGTAGCCCTGGCCCCCCAGTTCGGGGCCGAGGTGGCAGGCCCACAGCCCCCGGGCGCGCACCTGGTCCTTGAGCGGGTCGATGACGGCCCGCAGGTTGTCATCGATGGGATGGAAGGTCTTGTGCGCAAACGCCAGGTCGAGTGGCTCGACCTCGTCGCGCACGAAGCCGTCCATCCAGTCGAGCTGCTCTTGGAAGGCGGGGTCGGTCGAGAATTCCCAGGACATGGTGGGGCAAGCTACTTGAGCAATTCCGCCACCGCATATGTCACGGCCTTGGCCATGGGAATGTGCAGGAACTCGTTGGGGCCGTGCGCATTGGAGTGGGGGCCGAGGACGCCGAGGGCGACGATGCCGGTGCCGGGGAAGCTCTTCTGCAGATCCGCCAGGAAGGGGATGGTCCCGCCCTCGCCGAAAGACCCCGGTGGCCGTCCGAAGCGGTCGACGGAGGCGCGTGTCAGTGCGGCGGTGACGTCGGGGTCGAGGGGAGGGGAGTACCACCCGTTGGCCGGGGTCTCGAGGTCGATGGTGATGTGGGCCCCCTCATCGGTGGTGATGGCCGAGATCAGGGCGTCGGCCGCCACCTGCGCATCGACGTCGGGCGGCAAGCGGAGCGAGAACTTGGCCGTGGTGTAGGGCCGCAGGACGTTGCCGCCGTCGCGCAAGGCGGGCAGACCCTCGGCGCCAGTCACTTCGAGCGCCGCCGACCAGGCCTTGGCGATGAGGCGATCGGCCGGCGATTCGCCCAGCAGGTGGAGCCCATCCACGCTCGGTAGCCCGAGGTCCGGGAATTCGACCGCGACCGCGGTCAGCGCGGTGGCGTAGGACTCCGGTATCCCGGCGCCCCGGAGCTCGGGCAGGAGGATCTCGCCGGTGGCCTCGTCCTCGATGCGCGACAGGATGCGCCGCAGGATCCGGAACGACGAAGGCACCAAGCCGCCCGCCGCGCCGCTGTGGATGCCCTCCGTAAGAACGTCGACCCGCACGCTGACGACGAGGTTGCCCCGCAGCGAGGAGGTGAGCCACAGGCGGTCGTAGCTGAGGCCACCTGAGTCGAGGCAGATGACCAGGCGGGGGCGCCCGATCCGATCGCCCAGATGGGCGACGTAGGCCGACAGGTCGGGGCTGCCGCTCTCCTCACTGGCCTCGATGAGGATCGTCACGCGCCCTCGGCCGCCCTCGGCCGCCAAGAGCGCGGTGACGGCGGCAAAGAGGGCATAGCCGTCGTCGGCGGTGCCGCGCCCATAGAGGAGGTCCCCTTCGCGTACCGGCTCGAAGGGGGAGAGCCCGGAGCGCCACTGGCCCAGCGGTGGCTGCTTGTCCATATGGCCGTAGATCAGGATGGGGTCACCACTGCCGCCGTTCTCGACCAGCAGGACCGGGGTGCGGCCGGGCAACTGGACGATCTCGGTGGTCAGCCCGGCGTCCTGTTCCTGTGCCCACGCCCGGAGGAGCTCGGCCGCCTCGGTCATGGCGCCCCGTTTGGCCCAGTCCGGGTCGAAGACAGGGGAGAGGCAGGGAATTCGGGTGTACTCCGAAAGGGTCGGGAGGACTTGCCGCTCCCACATGTCGTGGATCATCGCCGGCATGCTACGACCGCCGACTCGCCTGGCCGGTCGGGGCCGACCCGGCGTGCCGTGGAGCGGCGCGGTCTGGTGTCACGACGTCGAGGCATCGGGGATATCTAGGCGGTGACGGCGTCGGCCAGTCGCTCCAGCGACTTGGTCATCGAATCGGCGGTGGCGGCGGCCACCTTGTCCGTGGCCAGGAACAGTCTCTGCTTGTCCTCGGAGACATCCCAACTCTCGGTCACCCTGGTGCCGTCCGCTACCGGCTCGAACTCATAGCGCCAGATGCGGCCGCCGATGATGCGGCCCAGTGGACCCGACAGGACGGTCTTCCAGGCAATGCGCTTCTCCGGTTCGAACTCGATCACCGTGTTGGACATGGTGTAGGGCACACCCATCTTCATCTTCATGCCGAACGTCGAGCCGAGGGAGAGTTGCTGGGGGAGACCGGAGCCGTCCTTCAATTTCACCAAGGCGCCGGAACCATCGATCTCGGGGTGACGGCCGGCGTCGGCCACCACCGCGAAGAGGGCTGCGGCTGGGGCGTCAATCACTCGGCTGACGCTGACAACGTGGCCCTCCATGTACTCAGCCTCCAAGGCGTGACGATCCCTACACTTCG
>Ga0208357_1002536_pt1 | contig 12011 bp, 10 predicted proteins | sample NGESurdeep092012_6_FD_184487 | JGI IMG/M metagenome (GOLD analysis project Ga0208357, IMG submission 184487) | Arctic peat soil microbial communities from Barrow, Alaska - NGEE Surface sample F52-2 deep-092012 (SPAdes) | ecosystem: Environmental > Terrestrial > Soil > Wetlands > Peat ... | reverse complement strand
GGGGGGGCACACCCCTTCTCTGTCAGAACGCGGGCGTCACGGTCCCTCCCGCCAGGGCGTCACATCAAGTCCGGGATAGCGGAGGGCCAGACCGTCGACAGTCTGCGATGTCCAATAGTGATGCCCGGGTGGAGGAAAGCCGAACAGTTCGAGTTGCGTGGGACTCGCCCGCACGACGAAAGGGTTCCAGGACGGGTCGAAGGAACGGTCTCCCCAACCCTGGCGCCCGACCCATTCATCCCCCGCAGGTCTGAAGCTGCAGTGCAGCGTGTAACGCGCCCCACCGGGTGCCGTCAGGTTGGTGGCCCGGTGCAGCGTCTCGCCGCGGTAGGCCAAGATCGTGCCGGCCGGCCCGGCGGCGGTCGCTTCTGCCTCATAGAGGTCACCATGGGCGTCTCGCGTGGGGCAGTGAGGCAGCAGCGGGAGGCCAGTGGTAAGGGTGGTCGACACGACGTGTGTCGGTCCGAGATCCTCGGTTACCTCGTGGAGGAACACGAACATCTCGAGATTGCGGAAGACCGGATCGTCGCTGGGGACGACCACGGTGTGATTTAAGAAGTCCCGGTGAAGCTCCTGCTCGTAGTCGCAGGCCCCGGTGAACTTCGCCCATGCTTCAGCCGAATAGATGCGAACATCCTCGGTCCGGAGGAGAGTCCGGGCCAGGTCGACCAGGTTGGGATGGACGGCGAGGAGGCACAACTCGACACTCTCGAATGGAAATGTGACCAGGCCTCCGTATTCGTCACCGAGGTACCGAGCATGTTGCGCCTGGTCGACGCCGCCGTGAAACTCGTGTGCCGACGGGAAGAGCAGCCCCAGCTCCGAGAGACCCGAGGCGAGATCCTCCGATGTGAGGAGTCCGGAGAGAATGGCAAAGCCGTGCTCGTCCCATTGTGCTTGTGTAGGACCTGCTTCGGCATCCATACGAAATCAATCGTGGCACGTCCTTGTCGGCTTCTGAAGTGCTCTGAGGCCTTGATGGTCTGCCATCGTCGGGTCTCACCGGCTCAGGCCAGGCCCGCCTCAATGAGGGACGGGCCGGCCTCGGCGTAGCTCGTTTCCAGGGCCTGCGTCAGGGCTTCGGCGGTCTCCACCCGACGGGCCGGCACACCGAGGCCCTTGGAGAGGGACACGAAGTCGAGGTCGGGTTCGGTCAGGTCCAACATGCGGCGGGAGAGCGGACCACCTGCATCGGCCCCGACCCGTTGCAGCTCCATGTTCAAAATGGCGTAGCTCCGGTTGGCCAGGATGACCGTTGTGACGTTGAGGCCTTCGCGAGCCTGAGTCCACAGCGCCTGCAGGGTGTACATGGCGCTCCCGTCGGCTTGGAGGCAGAGCACCGGTCGATCGGGCGCGGCGACCGCGGCACCGGTGGCCGCGGGTAGCCCGAAGCCGATGGCCCCGCCGGTGAGGGTGAGCCAGTCGTGCGCCGGTGCCCCGGCCGTGGCGCCGGGGACGAACAGCCCGGCCGTGTTGCCCTCGTCCACCACGATGGCGTCGTCGGGCAGGGTGGCGCCGATGGCCGCGGCCAGCGTGTCGGGCGCCAATGCGCCCGCCGGCCGGTCGGGTCGAGCCGCCGGGGCGGGCATGGCGCTGTCGAGGGGGGCGCTCACCGCCTCGGCCAGGGCTTCCAGCGCGGTCGCGGCGTCCTCCCCCGGGAGGACCAACGTGTGCACGGTACAACCGGTCGGGACGAGGTCACTCGGTTTCCCGGGGTAGGCGAAGAAAGAGACCGGGGATTTTGCCTCCACCAGAATGAGGTGCTGAACCCCGTCGAGTTGGGCCTGCGCCATTTCGCCCAGATAGGCCAAGCGCTCGAGCGCCGGGATACCGGCTCCCCGGGCCAGATTGGTGGGGAAGGTCTCGCCCAACAAGGCGGCGCCGGTGGTCGTGGCGATGCGGCTGGCCGCGTGCAGGCCGCGAGCACGCACGGCACCGCCGCCCAAGAGCAGCGCAGCGCGTTCCCCTGAAGCCAACACCTTGGCCGCGTTCGCCACCGTCTCCGCCGGCACGATGCTCGGCCGGGTCCGCGGGCGGGGCGGGCACGGTCCGGTTGAAGATTCGGACCAGGACGAGTCGGCCGGCAGGACGAGCGTGGCCACGCAGCCCGGCGGGCGGCTGGCGGCGGCCACCGCGTCGGCGGCATCGCCTCCCACATCGTCGGACCGGGCCGCCACTCGATACCACCCCGAGACCGATCGGGCAATGGACGCGATGTCGGACTCGAGTGGGGCGTCGTAGCGCGCGTGGTAGGTGGCGTGGTCGCCCACGATATTGACCACCGGGACCCGGGCCCGACGGGCGTTGTGCAGGTTGGCCAGGCCATTGCCCAATCCGGGTCCCAGGTGCAGGAGCGTCGCCGCCGGGTGCCCGCTCACCCGGGCGTATCCGTCGGCCGCACCCGTGGCCACCCCTTCAAAGAGGGTCAGGATGCCGCGCATGTCGGGCACGTCGTCGAGCGCGGCCACGAAGTGCATCTCCGAAGTGCCCGGATTGGCGAAGCACACGTTGACTCCGGCGCCGACCAGGGTGGTGAGCAGCGAGCGGGCACCATTCATGCAGATTCTCCAGTCGGGCCGAACAGGCGATCGGGTCCCAATATCCCACGGGGGTCGAACACGGATTTGATGGAACGCATGAGCGCCAAGGCCGACTGGTCCACCGTGTCGAGGTAGTACTCCTGCTTCTCGGTTCCGATGCCATGCTCCCCGGAAATGGCCCCGCCCGCCGCCACCGCGGCCGCGAAGATCGACCGGATGAGCGCGTGGCGCCGTTCCGCGTCGGGTTGGAAGACCGAGAGGTGCACGTTGCCATCCCCCACATGGCCACAGCCCGTCACCAGGGCGCCGTGCTCGCCGGCGAGATCCGCCACCTCAGCCAGGTAGTCCGGAATGGCGGCCCGGGGCACGACGGCATCGACGATGTCGTCCGCTCCGGACGCCTTGGCCACGAAGAAGGCCTTTTCCCGGGCGGCGATCAGTTGCGCGCCGGCGGTCGCGGGCAGGACGTAGACGTCGAGCGCGCCGAGCTTGCTGAGCAGTGAGCCCACGGCTTGGACGTCGTCCTCCACTCGGGTGGCGTCCATGCCCTCCAGGACCACAACCAGATAGGCCGATGTCTCCGTTTTGACGGTCTCGGGAATGCCGAGGTCGAGGCCGGCACTGCGGGTGATGCCCGACATGGCGAGGACGTCGATGTACTCGAGGATGGAAGGATCGGCGCCGCTGCTGAGGATGTGCGGCACGGCATGGGCCACCTCGTCCAGGGTGGCAAAGGGAGCCAGGACCGTGGCCGCCTCGACCAATCGGGGCTGGACCTTCACGGTCACCTCGGTGGTGACGGCCAGCGTGCCCTCAGAGCCGATCAGGAGCTGGGTCAGGTCGTATCCCGAGGAGCTCTTCACGAACCTCCCGCCGGTGCGCATGATGCGGCCGTCGGCCAGCACCACCTCCAGGCCCAGGACATGGTGCCGGGTCACGCCGTAGCGGACGGCCCGCATGCCACCGGCATTGGTCGCGACGTTCCCGCCCAGCGATGCGCTCTGTTCGCCCGGCGACACCGGGTAGATCAGTCCGAGCGGCTCCAGCGCCTGATTGAGTTCGTCCAGGGTCACGCCCGGTTCGACCACGGCTATCCCGTTGTCCGGGTCGATCTCCCGGATCGCTCGCATGCGGTCGAAGCAGAGCACGATGCCGTCGGCGACCGGCAGGCACCCGCCGGAGAGTCCGGTGCCACTGCCGCGGGCCACCACCGGGATGCGGTGCTCGTTGGCCCACCGCAGGACGGTGACCACATCGTCCGTCGATCCGGGGAAGACGACCGCCAGGGGTGTCACGGGATCGGCCGTCAGAGCCTCGTCGTGGGTGTAGTCGATGGCGACCGCCGGGCCGCGCACGACGTGGGCCGCACCGAGCGCCTCGCCAAGCTGTTCGAGTACGTCAGGCACCGATTCGACCCTACTGGGTGGCGCCGTCGATCCCACTGTCCAGCCGGCGGCGCAGTTCGGCCACCCGGGACGAGATCTCCGACGCCGCGGTCGGCGCCGCCGCCTTGGTGAGGTGGGCGATCTTCTGCTCCACCGCCCCCAACCAGGGACTGGGACTCCGTTGACGGGTCGATCCCCCTGCCGTGAACGAGCCGTCGCCGGCGGACCAGCTGCACCACAGCTCCTCCTCGGCCCTCGTCAACGCCACGTAAAAAAGGCGGCGCTCCTCGGCAACGGCATCTGGCGTCCGGGCCGAAGCGATCGGCATCAACCCCTCGCTCAGCCCGATGATCATGACGGTATGCCACTGCAGGCCCTTTGACCGGTGGAAGGTGGTGAGCACGACGGCGTCGCGAGCCACCTCCTCGTGATCGCCCTCCTCGTCCTCCTCGGCCCTGAACCGAGCGTGACGCGTGCCGCGCAGATCGGAGGCCGGGCCCAGGTCCGCCCCCGCCACCAGGCAGGGCACGCCCGCCGACTCCATGGCGGCCTGGACGATGCTCAACTGCGCATTGGTGCGGGTCAGCACCGCGATGCTGGACCACCGCCGCCTCGGACCACGTGACTTCTTGGCCCGGTCCGCCACCCACATCGCTTCGTCCTGGTCGCTCTGGTGGCTGATCACACTGGGCACCGAACCGTCGACCCGGCTGCTGCTCGGGTCGGCCACGTCAGCCGACTCGCTCCGCTCCGACTCGCCGTCACGCAGGACGGCGGTGGCCACCGCCACCACCTGCGGGGTGCACCGGTGGTTCTCATCCAATCGAATGACCCTGGTGCCCCGCAGGATCTCGGGCAACCGGTGCAGCAGGGTCGGATCGGCCCCGTTGAAACCGTACACGGACTGATTGGGGTCACCCACCACGAAGAGATCGGGCTCGTCCGACAGCAACGCGGTGAGAAGGCGGAACTGAGCGGGATTGACGTCCTGCATTTCGTCGACGAAGAGGTGACGGGTGCGCCAGCGAATGGCGTCGGCGAACGAGGCATCACCGGCCAGGCTGTCGGCGCAGGCCACGATCAGGTCGTCGAAGTCGAGCAGGCGCCTGCGGGTCCGCTCGGCCTCGTATCGGGCGAATACCTCGGCCACCTGCTCGGAGTTGATGCCACTGCGCCGCTTGGCCCGCCGGGCCTCGGCCTCGTAGCGGTCGGGGGCGACCAAGCGCGCCTTGGCCCAGCCGATCTCGCCGTCGAGGGCGCGCACCCGGCGGGGGTCGCCGGACGTCACTTCGGCCACCAGGCGTCGGCGATCGGGCATCAGTTGCGGCTCGGGCCGTCCCCGCTGGGCCCGGTGCTCGCGCAGCAGCGACAGGGCGGTGCGGTGAAACGTTCCCGCCTTAACCCCGGACACCCCGAGCGACCACAGCCGGGTGCGCAGTTCCTCGGCCGCCTTGCGGCTGAAGGTGGTGACCAGGACCCGGTCGGCCTGGATCGACCCGTCGCGCACCCGGCGCGCCACCCTCAGCGTCAGCACTCTGGTCTTGCCGGCTCCTGCGCCGGCCAGCACGCAGAGCAACGGATCCTCCGCCTCGATGGCCTCCCGCTGGAACGGCGTCAGGCGGTTGGCGCCGGGAAGCTGCTCCCAGGCTTCACCCTCGAAGGTCATGACCACCTCCTCAGGGTACCGAAGGGGTGCCTCAGGGGCTTTCTCGCACCCTCTTCACTGCGCTGACGTCGATGGCCTCGGCCGATCGGGAGGGCGAGGTCGTGGTCAGCGGGGCTGGCCTCTCCGGCACGGGGCCTGCTGCGCTCTCTTCAATCCGGCTCAGCTGGTCATGGCCATGACCATGAGATGCACCAACAGTGGGGCGGTGCGCCACCCCGGGTGCTCGAGGGCAAAGCGGTGGTGAGACCGGAGGGGCCCGGCGGCCGAGGGAGTGGGCCGGCCTGGGGTCGGGTGCCTCGGGACTTACCCCGCGCCCACTCGGTGCGACGAGGCGTGCTCGAGGAACAGGCGAGCGACGGTTGTCGCGTGTTGTTCGGGTAGCCAGTGACCGGCACCGCGGAGGATTTCGTAGCGGTAATCGCCCGTGACGAACTGCCCCGTGAGGTCGGCGGCGCGGGGGCCCAGCGCAAAGTCCCGGTCGCCGTAGACGTACAGCGTCGGCACCGGGGACGGGCCCAGTTCCGATGGAGCCGTGAAGGGCAGAGCCCGATACCAGTTGATCGCCGCGGTGGCGGCACCCGGCTGGCTGAGCACATCCAGGTAGCCGTCCACGGCGGCCTCGTCCAGCCCCGAGCGCAACAGGCTCCGGCGCAGGTACCGCAGTCCGGGTTGGCGAAAGCTGTACTCGGGCAGGACGGGCAGCTGGAAGTAGGCGATGTACCACGAATGCAGCAGCTGGGTGCTGGTCAGCATCGATCTGAGGAAGGCCCGCCCGTGGGGCGTGGCCAGCGACGTCATGGTACGCAGGCGCTCGGGATGCCAGGCTGCCAGCGACCAGGCCACCGCGCCACCCCAGTCGTGACCGATGACATGGAAACGTTCCGCTCCGGCCTGGTCGGCCAGCGCCACGACGTCGGCGGCGAGCCGCTCGAGGCGGTAGGCCCGCCGACCGCGGGGCCGGGCACCCGGCGAGTAGCCCCGCTGGTTCGGGGCCAGGACTCGGTACCCCTGGCCGGTCAGCAGTGGCGTCAGGTCGTCCCACGAACGGCACGTCTCGGGAAAGCCGTGCAGAGCGATCACCAGGTCGCCCTCCTGCGGTCCTGAGTCGGAGACCTCGAAGCGCAATCCGTCGTGGTAGTAGGAATCCACGGACCTATCCCTCCAGGTGCCGACTAGTGATCGGTGGCGAACAACGACCTTCGCTGGTGCCGCTGGAGCGCTAGATCGACCAGCCGATCGATGAGGGCGGTGTAGCTGAGCCCGCTCGCTTCCCACAGCATCGGGTACATGGAGATGGGCGTGAAGCCGGGAATCGTGTTGACCTCATTGACGAGGAACTGTCCTTCCCTGTTGTAGAAGAGGTCGACGCGAGCCATGCCTTCAGCCCGCAGGGCTTTGAAGGTCCTGATCGCCAGCGCTTGTGCTTCGGCAATCTCGTGGTCGGAAAGTGGAGCCGGAATGAGGAGTTTGGTATCCGGGGTCCGATATTTCTCCTCAAATCCGTAGAATGCGCCACCGCAGACGATCTCCCCGGGCAATGACGCCTCGGGTGAACGATCACCCAGGACCGCCACCTCGATCTCTCGACCTTGGATGGACTCTTCAAAGACGAGGTACTCGTCGTAGATTTGCGCCAGCTCGATGGCCGGCCGAAGCTCAGCCACGGTGTCAGCACGGCTAATGCCAATCGACGACCCGAGATTGGCCGGCTTGACGAACATGGGATAGCCGAGAGTGTCTCCGAGCTCTCTTCGAAATTCATCGCTCAGCTCATTGACCCGGGCGCTCATCCATCGCGCTTGGGGGATGCCGTGAGCATGCAGCACTTCTTTTGCCATCCCTTTGTCCATGCAGACCGACGAGCCGAGTACGCCCGAACCGACGTAGGGAACTCCGGCCAGCTCGAGCAGACCCTGGATGGTTCCGTCCTCCCCCATGGGGCCATGGAGCAAGGGGAAGACGACGGTCGTTGCTCGGCCCGGCGAATCGGGGAGCATGCCCACCTGAGGGAGGACGGAAGTCTCCGGCGCCAGATCGGGCGAGGGCAGGGCACCCGCTGGGGTGGCCGATTCGATCGATGTGTCGCTGGCATCGACCCACTGCCCCGTCCGGGTGATCCCGATCGGGACGACGTCGTAACGGTCGGAGTCGACCGCACGCAGCAGATTGAAGGCCGAAATGCAGGAGATTTCGTGTTCAGCTGAACGGCCGCCGAAGAGCACAACTAATCTGACGCGCCCATCCATAAGTGGGGCCAATCTACCGCAACCATATGGAAGGCTTCACGAATGCGATTCTCCGCGACGAAGCTGGCCGAGGCATTGCGCGGCCACGTTGTCGGTCCCGATGTCGAGGTTGACGGGGTCGCGACCGATACGCGCGACATGCGGCCGGGTCAGTTGTTCGTGCCGCTCCGTGATAGTCGGGATGGACATGATTTCATCGAGCGCGCGCTCGATGCCGGGGCGGTCGCCTACCTGACGGACGGAGCCACGTCGGACCGGGGGACGGCCATTGTCGTTTCGGATCCAGCCTTCGCCCTCATGGACATCGGGCGGGTGGCCCGAGGCCGTGTGAGCGGTCACGTCGTCGGCATCACCGGCTCAGTCGGGAAGACGACGGTGAAGGATCTCACCAGCGGGGTATTCGCCTCGACCTATCGAACCGCAGCGAGCCACCTGTCGTTCAACAACGAAATTGGTCTGCCCATGACCCTGGCCAACGCCGACGAGGACGTCGAGGTCGTCGTGGCGGAACTGGGCGCCCGGGGCAGCGGTCATATTGCCGACCTCTGCGACATCGCGCAGCCCACCGTCGGCATCATCACCCGGATCGGCGTGGCGCACACGGAGTTCTTCGGGACGCTCGAGCAGGTGGCAGCGGCGAAGGCAGAATTGTTCGAGGCCCTGCCTTCGTCGGGAATCGCAGTGCTCAACGGCGACGATCCGATGGCTCCGATGATCAGCGGGCGTTCCTCGGCGCCCGTCCTCCTGTTTGGAATGGGTAGCAATTGCGACGTCACCGCCGGGCGGGTGCAGATGAACGAGGAGGCGCAAGCAGCCTTCCACCTGTCGTCACCCTGGGGTAGTGCTGAGGTGCAACTGGCCATTCATGGCGAGCACCAGGTAGCCAATGCTCTCGGTGCGATGACGGCGGCTCTGTGGGCCGGGGTGTCGCTCGACCATGCCGTTGCGTCCATCGCCCGGGTTGAGGACCCGCCTTGGCGCATGAACGTCGCCTTGCTGCGCGGCGGGGTCATTCTCGTCAATGACTCGTACAACGCCAATCCGACTTCCACCGAAGCGGCCCTGCGATCTCTGCGCGCCCTTCCCGGAGATCGGCGCATCGCCATCCTTGGCGGGATGGCGGAATTGGGCGAGGGATCGGACGAACTCCATCGCTCAATCAGCACGATCGCCGAGTCGCTCGGGATCGCGCTCATCGGCTACCAGACCCACGCCTATGGGAACGACGCGGTATCGAACGTGGCCGAACTGATCGACCGGCTGGAAGGGCTTCACGCTGGGGACGCCATCCTGGTCAAGGGAAGCAGGGCTTCGGGCATGGAGTCGGTGGCGGAGTCGCTGGAGCGCTCGCTCGACGCCCCCGGCGGTGCTGACGTCGATCGTTGACGCGAGCCCGCTCGGGCGGGGACGCGCTGTCACGCACACAAGCGGCGATGGCCCCGGTCTCGCCTGACATACAGGGATCGGCGGTCACGGCCGGTCACCGCGGCCAGTTCGGAGATGGAGTAACCCAGCACGTGCTGGGCATAGATCACCTCGATCTCCTCGGGCCTCATCCCCCGTTGGCGGAGGTCCAAGAGGGTCCGGGCCAGCTCTTCGAGTTCGGTCTCAGATCGCGCTGTTTTCGTCGCCATGACCTCAGGCGTTGCATGAACGTGGCGTTTGCGCAGGTCGCGCGCTCGAAACAGCTGCCGGCGAATGCGACAGCGCGCCGCCGAGAGCACGTCGAGAACGGCAAACGGACGGTCCTGGCCCGCCCAATCGGCCAGGACTTCCCAGGTGGTCGAGACCAGCTCGGTGAAGAACTCGCTCCCGTCCTTCCAGTCCCCACCCTGACCCCAGCGCAATCGGGATGCGATGGTCAGCATGCCCGGGATCAGCGCTTGCAGGAGAAAGCGGGCGACCAGGGGATCGAGTTCTGCCTCCCGCAGGAGCACCCGTACCAGTGCGGCGGCCTGTTCCCGCGCCTGCCGGCCCGAAGCTCGCCCCATGAACTCGATCAGGTCGCAGGGGGTGGCACAGAGACCGGGCCGATCGGGCCCCGCGCCATGGACCAGGCGAGCCAGGTCCGGATCTCGCGCCGCCAACGCGTGGAGGACCCGCACGGCGCCGGGGGAGCGACCCAGTGTGCGCCATTCGGCATTGAGTTGTTCGATGGGGACGATGCGCTGTCGCGTCGGTGGCATGACGGCGACGGTGCCGTGTGGGCGTCCCCCTATTCCTCCCCCAACGGCGGTCGGATTCGCCTTCAACCACCGGATCCACGACGGCCCTGGTGGGGGATAACCTCCCCCGATGGATATCGAGGAGTTCTACGACGGCGACGCCCGACGACGGCCCTCGGCGGAGATCGAGCTGGGCACGGAATGGCGTGACGTCCACGGCGCCCGGTACGAGCTCAACTGGATCGAGGAGACCGGTGAGCTCTATGTCATGCGAGAGCCGGTGCCCCACATCAGGCAGGGCCCCTTCGGCGGTCAGCGCTATTCGATTGGTCCCGGTGAAGAGCAGAAGATGACCGTGCACGTGGTGGCACAGATCGATTCCCTCGAGAAGGTGCACTCGATTCTCGAGGGCTGGCCGGACGCCATGGCGGCTGACGGCGGAGCCGAGTGGCTGGCCGACCGGTTGCGCTCGGCCGGTGTCCTCATCGGTCCCGACGATCCGATCGAGGACGTCGACGTCGATCCGATCGGCGAATAGGGGACAGGCCCCGTTCAGGTTGGAGCCGGAAGATCCAGCATGGTGGCCAAGAGTTGGGTGGCCAGATTGTTGGTCGAGGTGGTGTCAGGGTCATCGGGCAACGCGTCGCTGTCCTTGGTGAGTTCGGCCAACCGGACCATGATGGCGGCGAAGCGGAAACCTGAGAAGATCTCGTAAAAGAAGAGGTCCTTCATCGGGCGCCCCATCAGTTCGCTGTAACGGGCGATGGTCTCCTCGTGCGAGGCGAAACCGGGCGGGCGGGGGACACCCAGGCCGTCGGCGAACTGCCGATTGAAGTAGAGCCACCATCCGAGGTCCATTTCGGGTTGCCCGAGCGTGGCCATCTCCCAGTCCAAGACGGAGACACATTTGAAGTCGCGCCAGATCATGTTGCCGATTCGGCTGTCGCCCCAACTGACCACCACGTCGCCTTCCTCGGCCGGCTGGTGGTCGACCAACCACTTCCACGTGGCCTCGAGGGTGGGTTGGGGGGAGCCTTTGGCGGCCCAGTCGAGGAAGTCGCGGTAGTACGACATCTGCTGCTCAAGGCCGGGGCGGCCGCGACGGGGCTGGCCCAGCCAGTCCAGGCCGAGGGTGCGCCAGTCCGTCCGGTGGACCGCGGCCATGGCGTCGATCCCGCTCCACCACATGGTGCTCTGCTGCTCGGGCGTTGCCTCGATCACCCAACCATCGATCGTGTAGGGGAGGTTGTCGGTCGGCACGTCTCCCTCGACGTGGTCCATGGTGAAGAAGGGCACGCCGAGATACTGGGAGTCCTCCTCGTACCACCCCAGCGGCGGCAAGGGAATGCCCGTGTCGCCATCTGAGAGCGAGCGCATGACGCGGTACTGGGTGTCGAACTGGGCATCCATGAAGAGCAGGTGTTTGGTGGGGGCCACCCGGACGACCAGTCGCTGTTCTGAGGTCGCGCCCTTGGTGGTGATCCTGGTGCGGCAGAGGATGGTCTCATTGGAGAATCCGTTCGAGGCCGGTGCCTGCACGTCGAAGACCTCGGGCCGGGCCTCTTTCCCCAGCTTCGTGGTCAGCCAGCGCGAGAGGACGGAAGCGACCTCTGAGGGGTCGCGTTGGGCGAGGTCGGGCATGGAGCGGGAGTTTAGGCACCCGGAGACTGTCCCAGGGTGGGCGACGAGGGTCCGGAGTTACTGGTCGTGCTCGGCCTCCCGAACTGCTGCGTCCGCTCTGGAGCGACCGACGACGTCGATCGCTTCTCCGCGGCAGTGGTAGGGGGCTCCGCCGATGACCTGGCCCATTCGGTCAGCCGATCGGGTGTAGGGCATCCTGACCCATCTCGAAGGGCCGACAGGGTGGATGGAGCGGTCGGCTGTTTTCGGACAGGCCTGGTTGGCTACCCTGTGGGCACGCTGCACGTGCAGTCGTTGACTGGGGCCGAGGAGGCCCTGGACCGAGGGAGGGTGCAATGGCGATTCGGGACTACGACCGCTTGTTCATC
>Ga0208357_1002534_pt1 | contig 12012 bp, 12 predicted proteins | sample NGESurdeep092012_6_FD_184487 | JGI IMG/M metagenome (GOLD analysis project Ga0208357, IMG submission 184487) | Arctic peat soil microbial communities from Barrow, Alaska - NGEE Surface sample F52-2 deep-092012 (SPAdes) | ecosystem: Environmental > Terrestrial > Soil > Wetlands > Peat ... | reverse complement strand
TCACCTCAGCAGCGTGGATACCACTCCCGGGCATACGTACGTCAAGAAGGGCGACATCAGGACTCATCTCGCGGGCCGCTCGAATGGCTCCTTCGGCGTTCGGCACGTCAGCGCACACGACAAACCCGTCATTCTCTACGACTTGGCGCATCATCACTCTTGTGGGAGCGTGATCGTCGGCAATCAACACGCTCCGTCCACTGACTAGGGCCACAGTACCTCCACGGTTGTTCCTTGTCCGGGGGCGGACCGAACGGCTAAAGAGGCCCCAATCGCCTCAGCCCTCTCACGCATACTGACCAAGCCCAATCGACCAGAATCGGCGACGCTGGCAGGATCGAATCCCACTCCGTCATCAAAGACCCGTAAGGAGGGTGAACCATCCGAGGCGAAGAGGATATCAATGTGCTTGGCACCCCCATGGCGCACGGCATTAGTGACCGCTTCGCGAACGATTCGAACGATCGATTCCCGATGCAAGGGGTCTGTCGCCGATGCTCCGACGACGGAGTCAACCTCGACGTGAATGTCGATGTCACTAGAGATCGACTCGGCCGTTCGCTCGAGGTCATCCCCGAAGGGAGCAGCTTCGTCCGTCGCCAAGGCGACAATGGCGCGACGCGCCTCTGCCAGAGCACGGGTAGCCGTCATCTGCAGTTGCTCATGCCATTCCGGCTGTGATCGCACCTCGGCTGACGCAAATGTATAGGTGCTGAGCAGGGCTAGCTCCTGGGCGAGCCCGTCGTGCAGTTCGAGGGCCACGACACGGCGTGTCTCTCGGCGCGCCGACTCGGCGATCTTTGACCAGTACGACACGATTTCGGATACAGCCCCCATGGCCCAGGTAGCCACCGCAGCCGCTCTCAGGAGGTCTCCGGGGCGTAGCCAATCCGCTCTCCCGGCCGGGAGCAAGGCGTAACTGATCATGGCGAATCCAGCGAACATGCATCCAGCGGCAATCCAGCCTAGGAATGGATCCGAACGAGCCGCAGCTTGTCGAGAAAGCCGGAGAAAGGCGGCGAAGAAAAGAGCCGCGCCGAAGAACTGAAGGGCGAAATAGATCGAGGGCCGCCACGACACGTGATCGATCAGTCCGCTTCGATCGATCGGTGCCAACCGAACAAGCAACAGAATTGCCGCCAGACCGGCTACCGCCGGAAGCCACAATTCGGCGTAGCCAAACCCGCTCCAAGGTCGACGAGCTCTCTTTGGTGGACGGGTAAGCACGGCCGCCAACATGAAACCGGCCGCCATCGTCCTAACGACGATGCCTCCCCAGAGTTCGAACCGCTCCCCCACCCCATTCGTTGTCGAGGAGGAAGATACGAGCCCGGGCACCGTGCCGAACAGGGTATGAACCCAGGCCAACAAGGCCACTGCGCACACAATCGAGAGGTCTCCCACGCTGCCGGAGCGCCGGAACCGCCCAAACGCCAGGAGAGCGACCAAAGTACCGATCAGCGCCACCGACGTCTCGAGAATGGCACGAAGCACCGGAGCGCGGTGATCGACAAGTGTCGACGGTGCGATCACAGCCACAATCGTGATCCCCAGACCAAGCGAACAGGCCAACGAGCTGCGCATCGTCGAGCCGGACATCCCTCAATGATAGGCGCCCTTACGATTCCGGGTGTTGAAAGACTTCAACGGTGAGGCATCACGAACAATCGAGACGCGGCGATTCGTCGTCGCAAGGGTCGTTCGCCATGAGCAATCCCAAGAGTCCATTGAACCAAGGCCATGGTGCCTCCTCCGATCGGAGCTGGGCGGAGCCCGCTGTCGAGGCCACTTCAGCCACACTGACCACGGGCCACGCAGGCTTATGACCGTTCTCGAGTGCCAGATAGGCCCACCAGACCCTGAACGAATCTTCCGTCTTGTTCGGAAGAAGAATGACCCAACCCCGTGGGGACGCCAATACCGCCCCAGCCAATGAGCAATGATTGTCCGTCTATCTGATGGACTCGAGTACTCACGACCACCATCCATATTCGAAAACATCGAGGCTAAGCCATATAGTTGGCATTCCTGGCGGTGCCATCGTGAGACCGTCGTAGTTCAGTCGGGAGGCGGGGACGGCTGGATGCGGGCAGCGCTCCTCTATGGCTGCTTCCGGACAGCTCGAGTCCTGACATTCAAGGCCGCGGAGGGGACTCACAATGGAGATGTCTGCGAATCGCCGGCGAGGTCGACGAAGTCTCCGCCTCCTCGCCGCAACCACCCTTGCCGGGCTTCTGGCCAGTTCGTTCCTCGCGCTCAGCGGAATCTCGGCTGGCGCTGCCCCGGCCCGCACGGCGGAACGCCCACTCAAGGCATCGGCTTCCCCTGAGCCACAGATCAAGACGACGTCGCTTCCCCTGGCCCAGAGAACGGCACCGTATTCGGCCACGCTCAAGGAGGTCGGAGGTAGCGGCCACTACCGGTGGCGGACGACCGGGACACTCCCGCAGGGATTGAAGTTGAGACCTGAAGGGACGATCGTCGGCACACCGACTTTGAAAGCAGTGACGGAGACATTCGCCGTCGTCGTCACCGACGTTGGTCATCCGAGATACTCAATGTCAGCCGTCTTCACGATCGCTGTGAGTAGCGGATCAACACCGATGGCTATTACCAATTCACATTTCTTGCATGCGTGCCCTGCACCTAGCCGGGTTCTGTGCGGAACGGTGAGGGTCCCGCTCTATTGGAGCTCACCCGACGGGCCGAAACTCACTGTCCGTTTTCGCGTGTACCCGCACATGGACCAATCCCTTCCGCCGCTCGAGCCCATTGTGGCCATGGAAGGCGGTCCCGGGCTCCCATCCATTGGGTCAGCCGCCAGTTACCTACTCATGATTGGATCACTTGTCCAACGCCACGACCTGATCGTCATGGACAATCGAGGCACGGGAATCTCGAGCGTGCTCAAGTGTCCCGTCCTGCAGCATTATTTCGACTTTGCTGAACCTGGCGATCTGGCCCACGTGGTAGCGGGTTGTCAAGACCAACTAGGAGCGGCGGCGAATGCCTATGGCACTGATGCCGTTGGCGACGACCTCGCGTACATTCTCGGGAAGCTCGGAATCAAGACCGTAGACATGTACGGAGACTCCTACGGGGACTTCTCGGCTCAGGTCTTCACCCTGCACTATCCAAGCCTGGTCCGGACTCTCGTCCTCGACGGCAGCTACAACAACGAATACAACCCGTTCGAGATGGAAGACACGGCCGCCATGCGTCGCGCCTGGACACTGTTGTGTGACCGCTCAGACAGTTGTTCGGGCAGGACGATCCTGAAACAGATCGCCGCCTTCGCTCTTCGCTTGCAGGATCACCCGATCAAGGGTGTCGCTGCCAACTACAGCGGCCGATTCATACCCGTCGACCTCACGGCGGCTGCTTTTGCACAGCTCGTCTATGACGCCACATACACCTATACCGAGTTCCGAGATCTGCCGGGAGCCCTGCAAGCCTACGCCGCCGGCGACAAGACGCCGCTGATGCGCCTGGCCGCCGAGGATGTGGAGCAGAACACCTCGGGCTCTCCGAAGGGAAGTTCAGTCGGCGACTTTGAGGCCGTGTCCTGTCACGACTATCCGACAGTGTGGCAAACCTCAGCCAGCAATGCCGTGCGCCGAGCACAGACGGCAGCGGCGATCGCCACACTCAAGCCCAACGTCTTTGCTCCCTTCACAAAAGCCACTTACCTAGCCTCATATGACGAGAACTCCCTCGTGTTCGGCTGCCTAGATTGGAAAGCGCCGACGACCTCTGATCCTCCGTTCCCGAACAACATTCCTTACCCCCACACGCCCGTTCTCATCTTCGACGGCCAATTCGATCAAGCCACACCAGTCTTTGATACCCGCAAGGTAATCCGCTCGTGGCCGAATGTCACCTTTGTCGAGGTCAGCAACTCCAACCACGTGACAGCCGACTACGACTTCCAAAACTGTACGTCGGTGATCCTGCAGCGTTTCATCCAGACCCTGTCTCCGGGCGACACGACATGCGCCACGAATATGCCGCCCGTCCCCGTTGTCGCCGACTTCCCAACCGACATCGCCGCCGCGCCGACGGCCCAGGCCAGCGGCGATGCCACCAACACGCTCATTGGCCGCCAGGCGGCCTGGACGACGGCCCAGACAATCGGGGATGCCCTGACCCGCTGGTTCAATTTGAGTTACGGCAACGGATTCGGTCTCTACGGCGGTGCCTTCAAAGCCCATGGCGTCTTTTTCGCCAGCGGACCAATCACGCTGTCGCTTCACGACTGTCGCTTCGTGAAGGACTTGGCAGTCTCAGGACCGGTAATCTGGAACCGCACCACTGGCGTCGTCACGGGCACGCTGAAGGTCCAGGGTCCGGGCCCAATGAAGGGCAGCTTTGGGGTGCACTGGCTGACAGGAGTCTCCGACTGGAAGACACCGGCGACGGTAAGCGGGACGTTCGACGGGCAAACGGTGAGTGTGGGCCTGTCCGCTCCATGGGTTCCTCAAAGCTGATCTCAGTGCGAGGGCGAACCTTTGGCCATTTGACCACTATCGTGACGCAACCAGGAAGGCATTGCCAACAGCAACGTCCCGTGGGTCTGACTCTGCCACGGAACCCGGTTGACGAACCGCTGGTGGTTCCTGTCTTCACCTCGGCTTACTCGTAGACAACCACCGTTGCCTCTCACACAAGGCGAACATGCCAACTGAAAAGAACAACCCGAGCAAGCAAGTCGCCCGACTACTTCGACGTCGACCTGGCTGGAGCTTCCAGGCCATGTCCACTCCCGGTGCTCCTATGGTCTGGTGCTATGGATCCGGGCGCGAAGTCGAAGTCTCTGTGACAGTGGATGGCGATGCGATCTCCATCCATGTCTCCGATACCGACCGGGACGTCGAACTGGCCAACGCCGAAGAGTTGTTCGAGTGGCTGAAGGTTCACATCGCCGGATCACTCCAAGATCCGAAGGGTGGCGTCTTCGACAAATTGAAAAGCGGCAAGTTCTTCAGGTGGGAGTAGATCACACACACCTGCCGCTGCGCTGCTCCGGAACAACTGGATCTGACACGGATCCTGAGGCGTAAATAATTCGAGAGTCATCACAGGCTTGTCAGGTGAATGAGTTGTCCTGAGCGGACAGTTCGGGCATCGTCGTTCTGACGAAACTGCCGAGCCTCATGGCGGGCCGAACCAGGTAGTCAAGGCATCACGCAATCCGGAATCGGTGCCGTCCCCCACCCAGGCGACATATCCGTCGGGTCGGATCAACACGGCAGTAGGAGCGATCACCGCGCCAAGCACCGGCAACTCCCACGGGCCGGCATGTTCAGCATCGATTCTCTGGACCCTGTCAGCCCATGGAGCGATGTCACAGCCGCCGGGATCACCGAGATTGATCAGCACCGGCTTGGCCTCATGCAACAGGGTGAGGACCCGCAGGGAACCGTCGGCAGTCACGATGTCCAGGTCGGGCATGCGGCGTCCGAGCAGGGGGTGGCCCTCGCCGAGGTCGTAATGAATGTCCAGACCAGAGAGCATTCCAGCGATCCGCTTGCGAGGCTCGTCCATGCTCAGCAGTTCGGTCATGGTGTCTTGCAACGCCTGCGTGCGCTCGTCAGTGCGCCTGAGCGCGATCTGCGCCATGGTGTTGTGCAGAACGCGGGCACCGACCGGGTGCCGCTCGGCGTGGTAAGTGTCCAGGAGGCCGTCTGATGACGTCCCCTTGACTACCTGGGCCAGCTTCCATCCGAGGTTCACCGCATCCTGCACACCGATGTTGAGACCCTGTCCACCGGGCGGCGGGTGTACGTGTGCGGCGTCGCCAGCGAGCAGTACACGTCCCTTGCGGTAGAACGCCGCCTGCCGGGTCATGTCGGTGAAACGGGAGATCCAGCTGGGGCTGTGCACCCCATAGTCCGTCCCGTCGACGTCGATGAGCGCCTCGCTGACATCCTGCAGGGTGGGCTCGCTGGCGAATTCGAGGTGCGGTTCGGTTAGTACGACCCGTACTCGCCCTTCGTCCAGCTGTCCGATGCCGCCCCCCTCGCGCATGCCGAACTCCGGCTGCTCGTCCATCTCGACCTCGGCGATCAGCCAGCTGATCGTCGGATTCCACCCGGGGAACTCGATGCCGGCCGCCTTTCGGACCACGCTGCGTCCTCCGTCGCACCCGACGAGGTATTCCGCCCGCAGTGACTGGCCGTCGGACAGCTCGACGTCGATGCCGGCATCGTCCTGCGCGAAGCCCGTCACCTCACGTCCGTGAGCGATCGGCACCCCCAGCTCGCTGACCCAGGCCGCCAGTATGCGCTCGAAGTCGCTCTGCCATAGCGCGAGTCCGTAGTTGTGGCGGGTGGGGAAGTCGCTGATGTCCAACGGGACCCCGGCGAACGCCTGGACTTGCATCGCCTGCCCCTCTGCGAGGAACCGATCGGCGATGCCGCGCTGATCGAGCACTTCGATGGTGCGCGAGTGCAGACCGCCGGAGCGCGAGCCGGCGAGCTCCTGGCTTGCGCGCCGCTCGACGATTGCGACATCAATCCCGGCAAGCACACACTCAGCCGCCAACATGAGGCCTGTCGGCCCTCCTCCGGCGATAACTACTGCGTGATCGGTCACGCGCACCCCATTCCGTAGGTTCTCGTTTGGCCCGGACATTCTGTGCACCGACCGGGCCCTTGCTACAAGCGCCAAGTGCGCGCTAAATTGGGAATGGCGAGGAAGTGGATACTCTCCTTCCTTGGTGCGGGCGGGAATGCCCCCTTTTGCCATTCAGCGGTGTATGGCGGCACCTGGTCCGCCGTCCAGGATGATCTTCCGTGGGTGTACCGATGATGCGCCTCGCTTCGCCGGGTCGGTGGCTCAGGAACAGCCAGGCTTCGCCGGTGATGAGGCTCCCCCTGACCCGCTACCGTGCCCATATGAGCAGCGTTCAAGTGCCCGGTGGGGTGGTGCACAAGCTTCCGGGAGACCTTCGCAAGGCGCTAATCGGCAACCTCACTGCGCTCGATGCCTGGAAGGACATCACGCCTCTGGCCCGTAACGAGTTCATCTGCTGGGTCGAGGATGCCAAGCAGGAGATGACCCGAGAACGACGCATTCGCCGGACCCAGGAGGAGCTGGAGGAAGGCCAGCGTCGACCCTGCTGCTGGCCAGGATGCAGGCACCGCGAGCGCACCGGCAGATAGCTGTCGGCTAGGTGCCCCCTATTGCCGGCAGCGGGACACTTTTAAGGCTCTCCTGACATATCCGTGGGTCGATCACGCAGCATCCTGACGACCGGGTAGCGGCGGGCAGTAGCCGCCTCGGTCGACCAGGCACAGCGCGATGAGGTTGCCGGTCGACTTGAACCCGTAGGCCACGCGGGTCAAGAGACGCAGCTTGGTGTTGGTCGACTCGACCAGTGCGTTCGAGAGTCCGTCGCCGACTACCGTGGCGATCCACTCCGCCGCATCGGCAGACACCAGTTTCACCAGCGCAGACCGCTCTTGGCCCAGGAGGTCGAAGAACTGCTCGAGGGGTGGCCTTGTCCCGGCCGACCGCGGCCCACACCAAGGGGCCGGAGTCGTGGTCGACCACGACCGTCAAGTACTTGTGTCCTCGGCCATAACTGATCTCGTCGATCCCGATGCGACGCAGTCCCTCGAAGGGGTCGTGGGCGCCACGGGCATCGTCGACCACCCCGGTGATGATCGACCCGACGGTCAGCCCCGCCACTCGCAGCAGCTCACCGACGGCGGACTTCGAGGTGTGGGTCACCAGCCCGGCCACCTGGTCGTCGAAGTCCCGGGTGTGAGGGGCCGGCCCAGGGCACCTGGGCAACCCTGGGACCGGGTTCGGGGCCGTTGACCCGTGGGGTATCGGCCTGGAGGTGGCAGACCAGCACACCGAGGTCCAGAGCCCGCCCGTTCCCGCGACCTTGCCCCTGGGCCACCCTGTTGGATGAGGCTCCGGCGCTGATCCTACGAGGACCGGCCATCGCCAGCCATCCCCATTCTTGGGGAGCTACCGACGGCCTCGCAGAGCGGTCAGCGAATCACCGGGTCCGATGGTTGAGGCAAAAGCGGGGCGTCAAACTGAACTGCACAGCGGGCCGTTGCCCCCATGCGGGATCACCGTTTTGCGCGGGGCAGTGACTGCCGCTTACCAGGAAATGATTCCGGTTACATCACCCCTGCAGGGCGCCACTAACCAACCTCAGGTCAACCGGTGTCGCTCCGGCCCACGGTTCGAGAGTCAGAACTCTCTTGTCAGGTCAGTGGAGGTGAGCGGACAACTCTCGAACCAATTGACCAGAGAGGAAATCAACGCCCTCTGGACCTTGACCAGGGATTTTGCCTGACTCCCCCGGCACCGGTTCTCGATATCCAGCCCTCACCACCCCTTGATCGTCGCCTCCGGGGCAAGGCCAAGACAGGGATCGCGTAGCCGACACGTCCCCGAATCACCGAACGTCTTCGGGATGTTGGACGGGCAAATCGGCGGTCAGAGCATTACCGGACGGGTCCCGCCGAGAAGCACGGGCAGCAGACTATCGGGATCGGACCCGTTGCCGGGCCCGCATGGACACACAGTGCGAGCGGGATCCCCGAGTATCGGGTGCCATCGGCGTCCGAAGCCACCTGCGCAAGGCGCCCGGCCGGGTCCGGCATCACATTGCGCGGACCAGGAGCCGTCAGACGCTTCGAGTGGTTCAAGCGGCAGTAGCCCTCGACGAATCCATGCTCCAGGATGCCCGGAGACTGGCGAACTGCCTGGGCCGGCCAGCCTCCGGGCAAGCTAGATCACCCTCGCCGCTAGGCCTTCGTTGCGTACCACGTGTAGCTGGTTCCGCCGCAGGCGTAGGGACCTGGCGCCTTGGCCGTGTTGATCGTCTTTTTGTGGAGCTTGCCCAGGAAGAAGCAGCCCACGCCTCCTCCTGATTGGATGTCGATCGAGATTTCGCTTCCTTGTTGGATCCAAGTACCCGTGTTGCTACCGTCTGTCCAGCCCCCACCGGAAGAGAACGTCCACACGACGCCGCCGGGGCCATCAAAATCCCATGTCCCCACAGGGGTGCGAACGTGGAGCACCGCCCTCGTCGACGTGGACCCGCTCGAGGCGTATCGGCTGGCGGCAGACGCACTGCCTGCGCCGACGAAACCGACGCCTAGCGCCGCAACGACTGCCGTAGAACAGCAGACCTTCATAAACCGATTTATAAAATGCATACCCTCACCCCCGCAGTTGTACGGTTCATGACCCGTAGTGCCGAAATCATACTCAGCGGGAAATACCAAGGACAGAAAGAAAGGCGGGGCGTAGTCGCTTCGCCATAAAACGGACGCTAATACCTGTAGACCTTCGAGAATCTCGCCGAGCACTCGGCTGTACTGACAGCGGGTCAACACTCAGGTCGTCAGCCCTTCTGGCGCAGGAAGCCTGAGAGAAGCCCCGGGGGGGCACCGAGACCGGGCGGTATCACCCGGACCCGGATGGCCTTACGGTCGACTCACCACGCTGAGTCAGCCCGAGGGTGACGGACTCGTCTCCACCCGGACCCAGCCGCTATCGCTCGGCAACGGTGATCCTGCGTGGGCCACCATCGGACCGAGGTCCCCGCATCTGACGCCGTGAGTCCGGCCTGGGTGGATCGGTACCCCGATCGCAACCCCCGAATACAGGATGCCCCTGCTGTCACCCTCTGCTCCCCCAAAAGTGGCCAACCGGACCCTCGTCCGCGGTTGTCTTCGTATGTGACCATTCGGATTGAGGTCAGCGAAGTGAGCAACCACCAGGGAACTCCATCCTTCCTTGCTTCATCGTAGACACCAATAGTCTCAGGCTCTCGACGAACCGTTCACCATCTCCCGCAGCAAGTCAGAGCCGTCGTCGTCGAGGTGCTTGCGCAGCCACTCGAGAGCGTCCATGTTGTTGGGGACTTCCACCGCATCTCCTCTCAGTTCGTCTTTCGCAGGACTTCTGAGATTGATGCGGTGGTCGTCGCGAGTGGCGGATCTCACGAACTCCCTGGTCGTTCTTCGAGTCGAAACCCCGGGCCTTCCCGTCTAGCGCCCCTGATGGCCGCTCAGCGTGTCGGATCCGTACACCACTCGCTGGGATGTGAATTTGGCAGGGTGGGGTGCGGGCGCCGTGCCCAAGCCCGGACACCCCATGAGCCGTTCAATCGCCAGCTGCGCATCGGTAGTCAAGATTGGCGAGGCAGCATCGATCCTCCTCAAGTACCATCTCGAACGAGTGTGAAGCGCCACGGCGACCTGAGGCGATGAATTCCAAATCTCGGAGGTGCGAGGAGAATGACGTTTCCCCCGGCGACAAGGCGAGCTTCTCTGTTGCTCGGAGGCGTCGTGATAGTTGCAGGGCTCTCAGCAGTGACAGGAGCCTCGGGAGCGAGCGCCGCCAGTAGCGGGTCGCAACGAAAGAGTGCCATCAAGGCGCCAGATATGAGAGCATTCTCGAAGATAAAGGCCGTCGGTTTCATATCCGCCACTGGCGCACCCACTCCCAGCGTTACCGTCATAGCCAATGGGAAGATCGCGTACCCCAGCGGCGGGACGAACGCGGGTTGCGGTGCGACGGGCACCGACTGGCCCACCCCTGACTTCGAATTCTCCGACAACACTCAAGGTTGGCAAGCTGGAGGGGGCACAGCCTGCATGGGGATCCTCTCGTTGCCCTTGCCCCGCCCCTCCAAGAAGGAGCTGTTCTTCGGGTTCGGAAGCTTTTACGGCGCCCATCCGAACGACGTACTCAAAGACGGGGATAGTTACACCTTGACGATCGATGGCATCTCTCATAGTGGAACTGTTAGCGGAGTCTGACTGAGTCGTCTTCGCCGTGTCGAGCACCGAGCTGGTCTCTGAGGTGCCGCTTCTAGAAACGGAATGGACGCCTTAAACAGATCCACTCCGACCGCTTGCTGGCGACCGGGATCACCCGGTCCGGGGTGGGCGACACCCCGCCCACCCCGAGTCGAGTTAGTCCGAGGTGACGGAGTCGCCTCCGACCCTGACCCACGCCATATCGCTCAGCGGCGGTGATCCCGGTCGAGTCACTGTCAGATCCGGCTGCCCGACTCCCATGCAATGCTCATGCAGCAGATGGATACACCGGGCACACATAGCCCCGAATCCAGGGCGGGGTAACTCCTCATAATCGACGAAGCGGGCCGAGCCCGATGTCGCCTAGCGTCGGTGTGTCTGCGTCCCCTCGGGCATGAGTGGGCAGGCCACTTGGGAGGCATCATGCGGGCAGCGACCGGTTCAGGGACAGGGAATCGTACGCAGGTGGTGCTGCGGCTTTGTGCCGCTGTCAGCGTGGTGGGTTTCACCACCTTGTCCGCCATTGGACTCGGCGCGCTCGGGGCCAGTCCGGCGTCGGCTTCGGGGGCGTTTTCCAACACCACCTCGATCGGGCTCCAGGACCCGAGCACCACCGGCACGAACCCGGCCCAGGCCACGGTGTATCCCTCGACCATTTCCGTCTCGGGCCAGACCGGCACCATCAACTCCCTCTCTGTGACCCTCTCGGGGATTACCTACTCGGACTCCCAGGCCCTCTCGGTGCTCCTTGTCGGGCCGAACGGCCGCTCGGAGATCCTCCTCGCGGGCGCCGGCGGAGCGAACAGTGCTTCAGGCGTGAATCTGACTCTGAACGATGTCGCTGGGGGAAGGCCGTCCAACAGCTCGGCTCTCACTTCCGGCACCTTCGTACCCACTGATTACAACAGCGCCACCTTCCCGAGCCCCGCCCCGACTGGTGCGTACGGGACGCCTGCGCCAGAGGGTTCCAACACCCTCACGTCAGTGTTTCAAGGGTCTGACCCCGACGGGACATGGAGCCTGTACGTGACGACCGATTTCTCCGGCGGTGGCACTGGCTCGATTTCCGGTGGGTGGAGCCTCAACCTCACGACGAACACACCCCCCGCCACCCTCTACGCTACTTCCAGCCCGCCAGGCGCGAACAACTGCCTGACCCCGACTGACGCCTGCACCCTCACCACCGCCCTGGATGAAGTCGGCCCCGGCGGCACCA